>Ga0209382_10006962_pt1 | contig 14476 bp, 12 predicted proteins | sample SoiMetdeltSBSDD5_FD_187599 | JGI IMG/M metagenome (GOLD analysis project Ga0209382, IMG submission 187599) | Bulk soil microbial communities from a Populus tree surrounding site in Tennessee, USA - Soil MetaG P. deltoides SBSDD5 (SPAdes) (version 2) | ecosystem: Environmental > Terrestrial >... | reverse complement strand
CAGGGGCTATTCGTGGTCCACTTGGCCTTGGGTCTCTCACCAAATCGTTTCCCTTCCTCTATTGGTTCACCATCACTGATGCCCAAAGCGTCGCGGGCATCGCCGAACTGGGTGTTGTCTTTCTGCTGTTCTTGATAGGGCTTGGGCTCTCTTTCAATCGGCTTATGACGATGCGGCGGCTCGTTTTTGGGCTGGGTGGGCTGCAGGTGCTGCTGACTGCCTCGTTGCTTGCTGCCATCGCAGCAGGTCTTGGCTACAAAACTGAGGTAGCCATAATTGTCGGCGCCAGCCTTTCGCTTTCATCAACTGCAATTGTGCTCGAACTTCTCTCGGATCAGGGAAGGCTCACGACTGCGGCGGGACGTGCAAGCTTTTCAGTGCTGCTGGCGCAGGACCTCGCAGTCATTCCGATCCTGCTGTTCATTTCCGTTCTCGGAATGGGAAGCGGTGGATCGGTGTTCGGTAGTCTGACTGGCGCTTTGTTGCGGGCCGCGATCGCAATAACGCTCATTGTTCTCTTTGGGCGGTTACTGCTGCGTCCCCTTTTCCGTCTAGTTGCAAGCACGCACTCCACCGAACTGTTCGTCGCTGCGGGATTGTTCGTAATCGTCGCCGCTAGGCTTATCGCTCATCAGGCACATTTCTCGATGGCTCTTGGAGCCTTCATCGCTGGGCTAGTGCTCGCAGAAACGGAGTATGGAAAGGCAATCGAGACGGTGGTTGAGCCCTTTAAAGGCCTCCTACTCGGGATATTCTTCTTCACAGTTGGAACGAACGTCGATTTCCGCGAATTCTTGCGCGAGCCAATTTGGCTGCTGGCTACCATTGTTGGTCTTATCCTTATGAAGTCTGTCATCTTGTTAGTGCTAGGAAGGCTTTTTCAGCTTTCATGGCCTGCCGCCCTTGAAACCAGTTTATTGCTTGGGCCGGGCGGGGAATTTGCATTCGTCAGTGTTGGGATGGCGGTCACCGCGGGACTGCTGGAACCTCTCGTGTCGAGCTTCACGCTCGCGGTGACTGCGGTAACGATGGTGTTGACGCCTTTGCTCTCCACAGCGGCACGGAAATTGATAACAGAGCTAGCACCGCAGCGGGCGATCGATCCCGAGTTGACTATCCAACCACCCGTTGGGGAGAAACATGCAATCGTGGTCGGTTATGGACGTGTCGGGAAAGTCGTACGCTCGCTGCTTAACGAGCACAGCATACCGTATATCGCTGTCGATCACGATGCCTCTAGCGTTGCTCGCGATCGTCGAGAACGTCACTTAGTTTATTACGGTGATGCATCAGACTTGAGATTTCTCGAAAAGTGTGGGTTGCAAAAGGCGGCTGGTCTCATCATTACAATTCGTTTCAAGCGTGACATCGACAAGGTGGTTGAAGGTGCGCGCAGCATCAGATCTGACCTTCTGATCGTTTCGCGTGCGCGGGATGCTGATCATGCCCGTCATCTGTACGCGATCGGTGCAACCGATGCGGTTCCTGAAACTATCGAAGCTAGCCTTCAGTTGTCCGAGGCTGCGTTGGTGGGGTTGGGGGCGGCCGCCGGACCAGCGATTGCCTCAGTGCACGAAAAGAGGGACGAATTTCGTCGTACGTTACAACAGGCGGCCCGGGCGGCGGGACGAGAAGATAGTCACGCGGTAAGACGAAAACCCCCACACTAAAACTAGCATGGCTATCGCAAGCTATATCCGCTTTGGGTCATAAGCGGACATTTCGCAGTGCAATCGCCATGTCCGCTTTGGGTCAAAAGCAGACATATGCGCTGCAAAAGGTCATGTCCGCTTTACCCCCAAAAGCGGTGCAGTGCACTAGCTCATGTCTGCTTTGTGCCAAAAGCTGACTCATGCAACGCAGCGAAGTGGTGCACGGACTCCAACATCTAAAGCCGCAGATCGTTTGTTTGTGACGGGATTGGGACTAACGCTCATCTCACCTTCTTGATGGAGGGCGAGCCGCGGACCGAAGGTCAATATGTCCGAATGAAATATAGTGTCTGTCCATGTCATCTGAGTGAGCGATGAAGTCGTTGCACCTCCCGTTCGGCCGCCTCAACGGGGATGTTCGTAAAGCTCAGTAGAAGTCCCGACTGACGCGATCCTCCGGCCGTGCACAAAGACAGAGCAAACGGAGCCAAGCCAGCGCGCTGCGCGCGTGCGGCCATTGCTACATCATCCTCACGCGCGACAAAGCGCGCAATCACGTGCATGCCGCCAAGCGGCACGTCGAGCGCTATTTCATCACCAAAGAACATGCGCAGCGCTGAAATGAGAGCCTTGCGCCGCTCGGCGTACAGTTTCCGCATCCGTTTCACATGGCGCGCGAAGTGCCCCTCGATCATGAAGTCCGCAACGACCATCTGATCGAGCAGCGATGGGCTCGGAGCAAACAGTTCTGCGACGTGCTGGAAGCGCTCGAGTTCGGATGACGGCACGACCAGATAGCCCAGCCGCAGACCGGGACTCAGGACCTTGCTGAAAGAGCCCGCATAAAAGACGCGGCCGGCATCATCCAAGCTCTTAAGCGCCGGGAGCGGACGGCCGTGGTAACGGAACTCGCCGTCATAATCATCCTCGATGATCCACGCCCCCGTCTTGGCGGCCCAGGCCAGCAATTCGAGCCTGCGCGGCAGAGACAGCATCACACCTAAGGGACATTGGTGCGACGGTGTTACTACTGCCAGGCGTGCCCGAGGCGAGCGCCTGATCGCAATGCCCACATCGAGGCCATCTTGGTCGACCGGGACCGGCACAATCTCAGCTCCGGCCAAGGCCAGCGCGTCGCGCGCCCGAAAATAGCCGGGGTTTTCAAACCACACCGCATTGCCGGCGGAAAGCAGCGTTCGTGCAAAAAGACCCACGGCACCTTGATACCCGGCGGTAATCAAGACTTGATCTGTAGGACACCGGACCCCGCGCGCAATTGCCAGATACCCGCTGATCGCCTGACGCAGCGGAGCGTAACCAGCCGGATCCTGGGACACCATTGCAATTGCGGAAAGTCCGCGTGCCCTACGCGCGACGAGACGCGCCCAGAGCTTGCGCGGAAACTCGTCGAGGGCCGGCAAGCCCATCTGAAACGGGCGCGCCGGCCTCGGCCGAACAAATTCATGTCCTAGCTCCGCGCGGCTGCCGTAGGAGCGGCGATCATTCCCCGGCGACATCGACTTGCGGCTCAGTCCCGCGTTCACGATCGTACCGGTCCGCCGCATACCCGCGACGTAGCCCTCATCGGCCAGCAGTGCATACGCCAGCTCGATCGTTCCTCGAGCGATCGAGAGCTGCCCCGCTAAACTTCGCGAGGACGGCAAGCGCGCGCCGGGTGCCAGCGTGCCATCCAGAACAGCGTTGCGGACCCGCTGGTACACTTGGCGAAAGAGGGGCGTCGAAAGCCGACGATCGACTCGCATCAAGGACGCACTTGGTCGCGACTTCATTGCCTAATGGCCCAGTCAAGATTTCGCTTTTTGGCCCAGCGGCAAGGCCAAGTCGATCATACGTCTTTGGAATCACAGGATACAAGCTGCGTGGCTCTCGAATTCGCGATGCAGACGCGGCTTTGCTGGAGGACAACATGAAATCCAATCGCACCGTGATGAAATCCAATGGTACCCTGACCCTTGTTCAGTCGATTTACGACCACGTCCATTTAGCATTGTCGGCAACATTGGCGGCATTCGTTGTGTACTTTCTTGCCTTCATTGCGCCTAGACTGCCGGAGGCCGCCGCACGAGCCGAAGCGCTTCGCATTCTGGAAATTGCAGAGGAAAATGAGGGGTACTGCGCGAAGTGGCAAATGGGCCTTGGGACTAAGATGCACGACCAGTGCATATCGGATCTTCAAGAGCTTCGGTGGAAGATTCAGGACCGCCTTGCCGACCAGCTTGATTTTTGATTGCTGGGGGCGGCTGAAAACCCTCGTGCAAAATGACGGCGCTCGCTACTCGGTTTCTTTCGAACTAATCCTAAGCTTCTTATACGCTGCCTAACAATCTGCTGCGGCTTTAGGAGATATGCGTCCGGCGAAATCCGCATCCACACGCTTGCAGTCGTCAGGCAAACGCAACCGCGTCCAGGAGCGGTGGGCGCAGCGCGGCTTTTCACCCGCCGACCTGCTCAATCTGTGGGAACCGAACGGCGCCTGGGAGGAGCACGGCGGTCTCGCCTATGGCGAGGGGCCGCGCCGGAAGCTCGATGTCTATAAGCCGCGCCACGCGGCCAAGGCGCCCGTCCTCGTGTTCTTCTATGGCGGCAGCTGGCAAGGCGGTTCACGCGATCTCTACCCCTTTGTCGGCGCTTCGCTGGCGGCGCAAGGCATCGTCACGGTCGTGCCGGATTATTCGGTCTTTCCCCCGGCGCGTTTTCCGATGTTTGTGGCGGATGCAGCGCGAGCGGTGCGCTTTGCCCGCAAAGGAGCCGCGCAATGGGGCGGCGATCCCGCGCGGCTAGTGCTGATGGGACATTCGGCTGGCGCTTATATCGCGGCGATGCTGTCGTTCGATCCGCAATGGCTGCGGCAGGTCGGCCTCAACTCGCAGACCGATCTCGCGGCCTTTATCGGGCTAGCCGGTCCGTATGATTTCCTGCCAATCGAGAGCCGGACCCTGCGCAGTATTTTCGGCGGCGCCAATAGGGCGGAAACGCAGCCGATCTCCTTCGTCACCGGTAAGGAAGCGCCCTCGCTGCTGATCACGGCACGGCGCGATCGCCTGGTCAGTCCCGGCAACAGCCGCAGAATGGCGGCGAAGATCCACGCCCATGGCGGTGTTGTCGAGGAACGGACGTATGGCGGGGTCGGTCATCTTAGCTTGATCGGCGCCTTTGCGCCCGGTCTGCGACTTCTAGCGCCGGTTATGCGCGACGTCACTCAGTTCGTCTGGCGCGTGACGCACAGGTAGGCGGATTTCTGCGAGGTCGCTTGATGGCTTGGCGCAGCTCACGTATGTCCGCTTTGGGTCATTAGCGGACATGTGCGGTGCAACAGCTCATGTCTGCTTTACCCCCAATAGCGACATCGATTGCGTCGAGGCCCTTGAACGGTTCTTGAATGGTTTTTGAATGTTTCAGAACGGCTTTGAGCGGGATTAGCGCCAGATACGTGTGGAAATTGGGGAACGTTCGATTGCGAGCAATACCTCAAGATATTCCGATTGATAGTTTAGTAGCGCGGCAGCCTGTTCTTGGCTGGCTCCAGGCGGCTGCATAGGGACCGTCGGACGCGAACCTCCAGCGGTCCCTACCTTGTTTGTAATTCGTCCGCCAGCCTCGATAACCAGCTGGGTCAAACTGCCCGCGTGCCACCCCGTACCGCCCGGACGATCCAGATCAGCAAACATGCGCCGATGAATCCGGCAATCAGGTAGCCGAGCCAGCCTCCTAGTTGGATTCCAAAGACGCTCAAGATGGCGCTGGCAACCGCAGCACCGATGATACCGAGCACGATATTCATCAGGAGTCCCATATCACTCTTCATGAATTGTTCTGCCAGCCAGCCGGCGACTGCGCCGATGATTATGGCTGCGATCCAGCCTATCTGTGGGTCTTTCATGCCTCGCCCTCCTCAAATGGGACCTGCGGGCCACTTTCTAACATGGCTTCCGCTGAAGATAGAACAGGCTCCGGCTACATTGTTTGCTATTGACCCGAGGCGTTCAGCGTTATCGGACTTAGATCGGCATTGGTTATTTTTGGCTTCATGGCCATGTCCGCTTTGGGTCAAAAGCAGACATATGCGCCGCAATAAGGCATGTCCGCTTTACTCCCAATAGCGACCGCGAAAGCGAATTCCAGCAAAAGATCAGTTGCGCCTCGGGCATCGTCCCGAACGCAAGCCCATCAAGGACAATCGGACACCGTGGACACTATCCTCTAGCATCGGAGCCTGATCGGTGGGCGCTTGGTCCGAAATCCTTCAAGCCGCCGACGCAGGATGCGAGCTCGGGCAATACCGTTCCATCAACAGGTTTCCGAGATGGGCAGCGATCGCGCGCATGCCACTGCGGCCGTCCTTTGCTTCCGCGTCCGGATTGTAGTTGGTGTTGGTGTTGATGTCGTAGGTAAAGGTGTGGCCAGCTTCGTCGACGATGAACTCGACCCCGGCAATGCCGATGTCATTCGCGGCAAGGAACGCCTGCCAAGCCGGCACCAAAGGATGTTCGAACTTGGGCAGGATCTGAAACTTGTCGCCAGTTGCGACCGTGGGGCACGCGCTAGAGACGGCTTCGACCTGGCAGGCGTCGGCCGGGCACAGCTCAAAGCCTTGCGATGTGTCGACCCTCACGGCATAGACGAGTTTGCCGCCCACGAACTCCACCCGCGTGATGAACGGTGTCGGCGCCTTGATGTAACGCTGCACCAGGGTGATGCCATCCCTTGACTCCTCGAAGTCTGGGCTATCGACGTGCTCGGCAAGCGCCGCCGGCGAGAACAGCAGACGCACGCCGAGGCCCTTGCCGGCGCGGTTATGCTTGAGGATCACAGGAAAACTGATCTTCTTGGCAGCATCGGCGATGTTGTCGCGGCCGATCACGGCAATCGTGTCCGGAGTTGCGATTCCAAATGCCTTAAGGGCCTCGTACTGCGCAACCTTCGAAACCTCGAGCTGGAGGGCACGCTCGCCGTTGACCACTATGCGGCCGTGGTGCTTGAGCCAAGCCAAGACAGCTGCGGCGAATTCGGGTGCGTAGCGATGCCCCCGCGTGTGGGAGGACGCGCTCATGCGATTGTAGAAGACACCCTCCGGAGGTGCCATCGTGAGATCAAGCATGCCTTCATCGAGGAACCACTCGAGGAACGGCACTTCGAGCATGGCGAACTCACGGCGCAGCGGCTCGACCCAGGCGTCATTCTCATGGATCACGAAGACACGCGGCGTTCCTGCGCTCGCGAAGCTTTGCGCTTTCATAGAGCTTCTCGGATCTGGATCAGACGAGTGCACGGCTCTTAACATAAGAGCAAACGCCACCAATAAGAAGACCTGGAACCTGGGCGCACGCACAAGCCTTCGTCATGCCTTGGAAGCACGGAAACCGATGTCGGCTTTGGGTCAAAAGCGGACAGTGCGTCGTAAAAGGTCATGTCCGCTTTAGCCCCGAAAGCAGACATTCGCGGTGCACTAGCCAATGTCCGCTTTGGGCCAATAGCGGACATGTCCCTTAGACACCCCGCTTGTTGCCCCATGCCAGAACGTGCAGCTGCGGAAGCACCGTGGCGTCGAACCAGCGGTCCGCGAGTGTTCTCCCTGCAAGCCACCGCAGACGGTTTATGAGGTCGCTAATATCTACAGTTTCGGGCGTGGCCCTGCTCGTCCCATGTAAGGGTGACGGGTTTCCAACCTGCAGATAAATCTTCAGGTTCGAACAGCGCGAAGCGGCGGATCGCGCGTACGCGTAGTCGGCTTCATCGAAAATTACGATCTTGAGGACACAGCAGGGTCCTGCTCCGGCGGCCTCGAGACACGCATCAAGAGCATTCCAGTCAGTGGTCATGCCGGAGGATGGCGGCTTAGGACTCAGGATCAACCAATCGAGTTTGGCGAACCATGGCTGCGCCACGCTGCCTTGCGTTTCTAACGCAAAACTGTGGTCGCTATGTCGACCTAGTGTAATCAGGCCATCGAGCGGCTGTAGCGCCGGATTTCCGCCTGAAACTGAGATCAGCACGGGGTGGTTTGAAACAAGCCTATTGACCCGCATCAAGATCTCGGTCGCTGTCATCAGGATCCATTCGTCGCGATATTCTGGTAATACCGAATACAGCGTGTCACACCAGCTGCAGCGATAATCGCACCCTGCCGTCCGCACGAAGACAGTCGGACGTCCAATGAGTGGACCCTCACCCTGAATGGTTGGGCCAAAAATCTCGCTTATGCGGACAAGTTCGGTCACGGCCGGTATTCCGCCCAGGTCCTCGGCGACTCGGAGACACGCACGGCAACGACTTCCGGCCAACGCATTTTGCACCAGTCGTAAAGCCACTTGGTAAGTGCTTCGGCCGTGGTCTTGTCGTGGCCAAGTACATCGTTGAGATGCTTGTGGTCTACTGTCTCGTCGAGAAATTGCTTGAGCGCTGAAAGCTTATTGTAGTCTCTGACAAAACCGAGGTTATCGAGCGCGGCTGACTGCAAGACGACCTCAACCTCGTAGTTGTGGCCGTGCAGCCGACCGCACGGATGTTCAGGCGGTAAGCCGCCAATGATGTGGGAAGCCGAGAAAGCAAACTTTTTTGCGATCGTATACATAGACGACGACGTCGCTTAGCGATCGCAACAACAATGCGACCACGGCGTAGCAGAAAGCAGCAAGCCGTTTCCGCAAGGGCGGACGAAAGACATTGTCAGGAACTCCTTGTTTTGACCGGGTAGGCTGCGACCGGGCCGGCGAAAGCCGGCAGGAAAGTGTACTACTCCTTAAGCCAGTTGAGAACCGGCACGAAAACGAGCCGATTGCCGTTCGAGGCGTAGCGCGATGACCACATGCCGCCGGCAGCTGGATCAGTTCAGCTTTTTGCCATTATCTGTCACGGCATCGAGAAATGCTCGGATCTCACGATTGAGGAACTCGACATCCGCCGGGATTCCGCCGCCCGCTGAAGCGTGCCCCGTCACTGTGCCGGGCGAGATCGTAATCGCACGCACATCTTTGATGGCACGCGCTGCCGACTGCGGCTCGAATTCCGGGTTGAGCAGATCTTTGGTGCCAGTGAGGATAAAGGTCTTCGCCTTTATTGTTCCGAGTGCTTTCTCCGTGTCCCCATTGAAGCCCGGCGATGTCCCAATATCGTGTTTCTCATAGGCCCAGGTCTGGTAAATCCAATCGTTGGCATCGAATACTTTCATCACTGCATCTTCTTGCTGCGCCATCCATGGCAGGACATCCATGCCGTTCTTGAATTGCGCCTGATACATGTCAGGCGTTCGCGCAGACAACAAATTGAGAATGTCCCGCCATAACCTGACCCCCTGCTCGGGGATCGTTGTGTAATTGCCGCCATTCCATGCCGGGTCAAGCATGATGGCCTTGCGCGTGGTTTCCAGAATGGCGACGGTCCATGCCGGCGTCTTGGCGAGCGGCACCATCGCGACGAGACCGTCCATCATGTCGGGGTGGCTGACGCCCCACTGTAGAACCTGCATGCCACCCATCGAAGGGCCGACGACAGCAACCAGGTGCTCGATCCCAAACTTCTCTTTCAGCAACCGGTATTGCGATTCCACCATGTCGCGGATGGTAAATTTGGGAAACGACATACGTGGCTGGGATGTCGAATTGCTCGGCGATGTCGTGAATCCGTTCGAGATGGCATCCGTTGCAATGATGAAATATTTGTCCGGGTCGAGCGCCTTGCCGGGACCGATCATGAAATCAATGCGGTGATGATTGCCGCCGATTGCCGTAACCACCAAAATTGCGTTCGACTTCTTCTCGTTTAGCGTACCGTGGGTTACGTACGAAATTGAAAAATCCTTGATGACCTCGCCGCTTTCGAGCTTAAGATCACCTTCATTGAACAGCTGATGCGGCGGTTGGCTCGGCGCGTTCGCCGTAGCGAGGTTTACGACAAGCAGCAGTGGGATCGCACTGATCAGCGTATTCAGACGCAACATGTTTCCCTCCCCCGGATGATATTGTTGGAGAGCGCGTAAACCGAGTGCTGCACGGACGCGCCGATTTTCTTATTCTTTCATGAACTTCAAGATTTCTTCAAAGAACTGCATGCGATTCTTTTCGAAGAGAACGAAATGGGTGGCGTCCTTGATCATGACGTGGCGCTTTGTCGGTGCGTGGACGAGCGCACGCATTAACCCCTCGCGATCCTCCGCAAAGGACCAGGTGTCGAAATCGCCGGCGATCACCAGAGTAGGCGAATAGATATTGGCGGCGTTCCATAACGGCCGGCCGGTCGCCTGGTAGAATGAATCCTCCAGCACACCATTCGGCGCACGCAGGCTTGGGGGCGTCCGGGTGTTGCTCGTCGGATCGGTCGCCATACACTCGTTCCAGAATGCGGCGGGCACTTCGGGCTCGCGATACTCATTCTTATTGTCGATAGGGATTTCGCCATTCCAGCGGGCAGTGTTGGCCGCTTCAGAGGCCAGACGATAGGCGCCCAGTGCGAAATTGAACTCGGTCGGCTTGCGCTTGTTCTGCAATCCGCTGCCGGGGCCAAGATTCGTATGATCGTTGAAATCATAGAGCGGCGCGTAAAGAACCAGCTTCTGCACGTTCTCAGAATGTAGCGACGCATAGTACCCGGCCATCATGGCCCCCCACGACCAGCCGATCAGGGTGACTTTCTGCACATTGCGGGTGCGCTTGATGTGATTGACCATCGCTTCGATGTCGCGCAATGCCAGATATGACCGCGTTACAGGCTGATTTTTACTGGATGGCTCGTCCATCGCCGGCTCGCGTGTCGAAAGGCCGTAATTTCGGTAGTCGCCCATGTAGACGACATAACCGCGCTTCACGAGCCAGTCTGCCCAGGAATAGTCCTTGTACTGGAGATCAAAATCGCACGTTGAGGGGGCAGTGGCGCCATGCAGAAAAAGAACGACATTGTCATTGGCAAAGCGAGTGTTGCCCTGAGCCATCTTTTCGCGAATGAAAATCTTGATTCCCGGATCAAGTGCGTCGATCTGGAGGTCACTTTTAACAATGCCTCCTTGCTGGGCGATGGCAGACCCGCAAAAAAGCACAGTCACGATCGCGATGGTCGATTTTTTCATATTGTCCCTCCCCGGGTGCTTATTGGTATCAAGTCCCCGCCCAGATGAAATTCCAGACCATCACCCCCGCCGCAACCGTTTCACGTTGGTTCATTTTGTTCGCAAACGGACGCGACGTCAGTTCTGTTGATGTCCGCTTTGGGTCATAAGCGGACATTGATGATGCGCGGACGACGACCTTGAGTTTCCACCGTCCGGCTCACCCAAGGCATTTCGCCCAAGCACATGACTTTCTCACGTTATCTCTCCCCATCTACTCATTGATACCAAGCCGCCCCTCGGCAAATATTTCAGTTTGATTCTACTTGCCCAGATGTCTGTTGAAGAAGCTCGCGATTTCCTCAAATGCCTCTTTGGTCTCGGGTGCGTTCACGTCGCGATAATATTGCGCGTGCGACTGTCCTTCAAAGACTTGCAGCACCGCTTCTACACCGGCTTGCCGCAACTTGCGGTGGACGCGTACCGTGTTGCTGAGAAGAAGATCACGAGTACCGCTAGTAAGAATTGTCGGGGGGAAGCCGTGCATGTCGCCAAACAACGGCGAAAGCATCGGGTTTTTGATATCAACGCCGTTGGTGTAGAGCGCAGCGCGTTTGTCGCAATTCGCACCGTAGGCAACCAGGACATTGTCGAGCATCGCATTGGTGCGAAAGGTGTCACCGGAGCCAGTGAGATCAGACATCGGTGTCCCTGGGGCGATGGCCGCTGGCAGCGGTAGGTTGTCCTGCTTCGCTCGATGAATCATCGCCAAAGTGAGGGCGCCTCCCGCAGAGGAACCAAAGATTGCCATGTTCTTAGGATCTGCCATTTTCACCGCGGCTTTCCAGACCGTCATCGCGTCATCAAGCGCGGCTGGATAGGGATGATCAGGCGGCATGCGATAGTCTACCGAGATGACCTTGAAGTGTCCGAAGCCAGCCATGTAGACGGCTTCGACCGTTCCGGACTCACCGGGGAAACTCACATAGCAACCGCCGTGGACATGAACGAGCAACCGGCTGCGGTTCTCCGGCGGGATGTTCTCTGGCGTTACCAAGTAGGCTTTAACCCCATCAATCGTCATCGGTTCGACCTTGACATGAAGCGCTTCCCGCAGAGCAGGTAGACTCTGCATAGTCGCAACAGTCACAGTATTGACCTGTGCCTTCCACTCCTCGGGCGTGTTTGGAATTACGTTCCAGGTCGGGACTAAGGGTGCCGCAATCAGCTTCTGCATTTGTGGGCTGACGGAGTCGGGCACAGAGATTATGCGTGCCGGCAACTCGCGCGGTCCTGGCGAGGAGGTCTGTGCGGTTGCAAGGGGCATCGAAAGGGAGATCGCGATCATGCCGACGATGGCGGCCTGAACAGCGCGGTTGCTCACATGGAGCGGAGATTTCATGGCGGTTCCTCCGAAGACTTGCGTCCTTTCTCTCAGTTTATGGGTAAATCACTTGATATCGCTACACCTCGTTTATTTTGGACGCCTGCCCGAACGCCGAACATTTTCACTACCTACCGCCGCAGGTGCGGTGCAACAGCCCATGTCCGCGCTTTACTCCCAATAGCGACCGCGAAAGCGGATTCCCGCAAACGGTGATGTCCGCTTTACCCCCAAAAGCGGACATGTGCGGTGCAACTAGGGATGTCCGCTTTGGGCCAAAAGCGGACATCTGACACTGCTATTCGATAACCTCGTTGGCGCGGGCAAGAAGGGACGTCGACAAGGTCACCCCGAGCTCCTTGGCGGTCTTTAGATTGACGACCAGTTCAAACTTCGTCGGCGCCTGCACAGGCAGGTCGGCCGGTCGTTCACCTTTTAGGACGCGATCGACGTAACCGGCCGCTCGTCGGAATGCGTCGACTGCATCCGGCCCGTAGGAAATCAAGCCGCCTTCAGTCGCGAAATAGCGGAACGGATAGACGGCGGGCAATCGATGCCGGGATGCAAGGTTAATCACCATTTCGCGATGAGCGATTGCCGCCGGGTCCGGTGTCAAGATCAGTCCACCGTTTGGCTTCGACGCGAACGCCGCGACGGCGCGTTCCATATCGCGAGCGTCTCGCACACCGACCGGAGTCACTTCGATCCGAAACGACGGCGCCAGGGCGTGAATCGCGGCCAGATATCCAATTCCACCGGTTATCACAGGATCGCGAAGGACAGCGACATGCGTCACACTCGGTGCAATTTCTTTAAGTAACTGTAGCCATTGCCCGCCCATGCCGAATTCGAAAGAGGTAAAACCACTGGCGTTCCTCCCCGGTCGCGACAAGCTTTCGACATAGCCTCGGCCGATCGGATCGGTAACGTTGACGAACACGATCGGAATCGTAGGACTCGCCTGTTGCAAGGCCCCCACGACCGTACCGCCGGGCGCGAGGATGACTTCGGACTCGAGTGCCACCAGTTCAGCAGCGTATTTTCGAATGAGATCGGAATCCCCTCCACCCCAGCGCGTACTTATTTGCAAATTGCGGCCAACAATCCAGCCCAGTTCCTCAAGCGACTTAAGAAACGCAGCTACCTGAATTTTTGATTCAGCGTCGCGCTCGCCAATTTGCATGAGCACGCCGACGCGCCGCACGCGCTCAGGCTGCTGCGCGCGCGCCGCGAGCGGCCACGCTGCCACACCGCCAACTAGCGTGATGAAATCGCGCCGTCTCATTGCGCCCCCCGGATCGCTCTTATGAGACTCATACTTAGTATTGAGGCCGGTGACGCGTAAATTTGGCCTCAATAATGGTCTTCTGGATGTCCGCTTTGGGTCAAAAGCCGACATATGCGCCGCAAAAAGCGATGTCCGCTTTACCCCCAATAGCGACCGCGAAAGCGGATTTCCGCACAAGGTCATGTCCGCTTTACCCCCGAAAGCGGACATGTGCAGCGCAGTACCTCATGTCCGCTTTGGGCCAGAAGCGGACATTGCGAGGGCCTTCATTCTAAAGATATTCCCGCTGTCATTCGGACCAGTTCAACTACGTTTCTCGCCCCCATTTTCTTAAACACCCGCATGCGGTGCACCTTGATTGTTTTCTCGGTAACCCCCATGACCCCGGCAATTTGCTTGTTTAAAAAACCCTCGGTCACAAGTTTGAGAGTTTCTCTTTCGCGCCGCGTAAGCTTTGCCAATCTTTGCCGAACTATTGCGTTCCGCGCTTCAGCATCGCGCCGTGTTTTATCGCGTTCCTCAGCCAACCTTATCGCGCTCAGTAATTCGACGTTGTCCACGGGCTTGGTCAGGTAATTTACCGCGCCCGCCCTCATGGCTTTTACGCTCTCGGGAATAGTCCCTTGGCCAGTCAAAAATATTATCGGTCGGTGGATGCCCTGACGAGCCAGCGCCTCCTGCAAATCCAAGCCGCTTAACCCGGGCATCGCGTGATCAAGCACAGCGCAACCGGGGATCGAGGCATCATGCTCCTTTAGAAATGCGTCCGCCGACTGATACGCCTTGGTCTGATAGCCAGCGGCTCGCAGAAGCCTGCCGAGGGCCTTCAAAATGGCCGGGTCATCATCAATCAGGAAAACTATGAATTCTGTTGTAGTGGACAGCATGGCGGCAGATCGGTGCGGAATTGTTTACCCAATGGTCATATGCCTGATGACAATTGCGCGGTCTAGAAACAACAATCTAACGGTGGCCAGGTTCCAGCCGACAAATATGGCCTAGCGAAAACCAGTTATATGCCAGACGCCCGACACCGTTCCTCCTAAATTGGCGAGTGGTCTTGCTCTTCCGAAAGGGGAACAGCGGGGACCTCT
>Ga0209382_10006960_pt1 | contig 14477 bp, 11 predicted proteins | sample SoiMetdeltSBSDD5_FD_187599 | JGI IMG/M metagenome (GOLD analysis project Ga0209382, IMG submission 187599) | Bulk soil microbial communities from a Populus tree surrounding site in Tennessee, USA - Soil MetaG P. deltoides SBSDD5 (SPAdes) (version 2) | ecosystem: Environmental > Terrestrial >... | reverse complement strand
ACGCGGCGTGATGAAGTTCAACGATGATGAACGCCGGTCTCCGTTCGACTCGGACATGAACAACTGGCAGCCGCGCTTTGGTTTCGCATTTGCGGCCACCCCGAAGACCGCCATCCGCGGCGGCTACGGTTTGTTCTACCAGCTCTCGCGCGCCACCGTGTTCGGTCGCCCGGGCACAGGTTTCACGATCAACTCGCCGGTCGTCTGGACGACCGATTCGAACGCAACCCTGAACCGCCGCCTCGACAATCCGTTCCCGGACGGCATCTTGCAGCCGCCGGGCCGGTCGCAGGGGGATGCGACGCTGCTCGGATTCGGCGTGGGTACGATCCTCCCGTCGAATAACAGGAATCCCGAGTACCACTCGTGGAACCTGTCGATCCAGCGTGAGTTGCCGCTGCAGTCCGTACTCGAGGTGAACTACACCGGCAGCCGGGGAACGCACCTGTTCATGCCGGTGACGACGCTTACGCCACTCCACCCGAGCTACTGGGGGCAGGGCCGCACGGCTCTGCAGGCGCAAGTGCCGAATCCCTTCTTTGGCCAGATCACCGATCCACGCTCGCAGCTCAGCGGCCAGACGGTGCAGGCGTTCCGTTTGCTCCGCCCGATGCCGCATTTCGACGGCGCCAACGTGGGCACGGCTGAACCCGCACGCGGCGATTCCAACTATCACGCCCTCCAGGCCAAATGGGAGAAGCGGTTCAGCAAGGGGCTCACCGCCCTCACGCACTATACGTGGTCGAAAATGATCGACAACGCGTCGCACAGCTCGGGGAACGTCTCCTGGCTCGGCGGCTCGACCAGCATCCAGAACATCTGGGACCTTCGGGGCGAGCGTTCACTCTCGTCGCACGATGTCGCTCACCGCCTGGTGATCACCGGCACTTACGAGTTGCCCTTCGGCCAGAATCGGCGCTTCGGTTCGAACATGAACCGGGTGCTGAACTGGCTGGCAGGCGGCTGGAACGTTAGCGGTTTTGCTCTCCTGCAGAGCGGCATGCCGCTGCAGGTGACGCAGTCCGGCGGCAACATCTGGGATGGTACGCAGCGTCCGAACCTGATCGGTGATCCGAGCACCTCGGGCCGCGTTCAAGATCGCCTCAACGGCTGGTTCAACCCCGCCGCTTTCTCGCAGCCTCGAATCGACACTCCGGGCAGCGCTCCGCGCAACCTGAACTACCGCGGCCCCGGCATCAAGACGCTGGATGCCGCGCTGCTCAAGAGCATCTCAACCTGGGAAGGCCAGCGGCTCGAGATCCGTCTCGAAGCCCAGAATGTCACCAATACGCCCATGTTCGGCGATCCCGCGGGGCTTGCCTTCGGAGCAACCAACTTCGGGCAGATCACCGGTCTGCGTAGCGGAGTTGGGCCGCGCAATATGCAGTTCGGTGTGAAGTATTACTTCTAACCCTCTGATCCCGGGTGGGTGCGATTCGTCGCATCCACCCGCCTTTGCTCTGCCCGCGCAGCCGCCTCTGCTCGACTTTTAGATTCTGAGTATTCTACTGCCAGATACTCACGATACTGCCTACCCACGTCTCAAAAGTCCTTCCCTAACTGCGGCCCGCACGAGGGTTCAACCCCATCAATCCGGAGTCGGAAAGTGAGCTTAGAATCTCTAACTTTGAGAGACAGGTTGTGAGACTCGCAGCGCGTAATCAATCGTCTGTTCCAGCGTTAGCGCGCGGCCGCGCTCCCAAGCGGTCTTGAACTCTTCCTCGCCCAGCGCTTGCGGCGATAGTTTCAAGGCCAGCAAACTCTCTTCCGGGATGTCCAAAATGATCTGGCGCATGACGGGCTCCTTCTCGAGTGGTCATTTTAACGCGATGTTCGCCGGCTGCAAATCAAAGCGGGCATGGCCGACCAAGTTGATCCAGGGACTGCGCGAGTACACTCCGCCGGGCCGCGCCGACGCCGTGCGCATCTTTGGCGAGTCCCTCCCGCAAGGGCTGCGCCTGATCGGCTAGTACACCATTTGGGCGGGCGGCACCGACCATTTCGGGCATGGAACTTCTCCAAAAACATTGAAACCCTCTGTCGGCATCACCCTCCGCGATGGCCCGGGGTTTGCCATGTGCGGCGCAGACGACACTTACCGACAAGGAGAGATTTCATGCCTCTGATCCACACCACACTGAGCCTGTGTTTGCTCTGCGGCGCCCTGCCGCAAGATCCGCCAGCCCCGAAGGAACGGCCGCGAGTCTTTGTCACCGAGAGCCAGTCATGGGAAATCTCAGGGGGCCTGGGCGGGGTCGATGACGCGATCGGCGGCGCGGTCAGCGGCGGCGCCCGGCCGCAGACCGCCGAGGTCATCAAGACTTTCAACGAGCGCTGCCCCGAAGCCGTGGTTACTAACCGGAAAGATCGCGCCGATTACGTCCTCGTGCTCGATCACGAAGGCGGAAAGGCTTCGGTCCGGAGGGACAACAAGTTCGCCGTCTTCGATAAAGATGGGGACGCGATCAAGAGCGGCTCGACCCGCAGTCTGGGCAACGCCGTCAAGAACTCCTGCGTTGCGATCCTCGGGGCCTGGGGGCGCAAGTAGGATGGCCCACGGATGACACGGATGCGACGGATTAACACGGATCAGAAATCCGTGAACATCCGTTAAATCCGTGTCATCCGTGGGCCATCTGTGCTAAAATCCCCGCGGCACGGATTCCGACATCTTCCACAGACAAGTAACACTCTCGCCGGCATTTCCTTCGGGGGGTGATTATGTACCAGAAGCTTTTCGGGGCAGCCTTGTGGGCCTTGTTGGCCTTCCCACTCCCGGCCCAAACCTTCTACGGCTCAATCATCGGCACAGTGGAGGACACCTCGGGGGCAACCATCCCCAACGCGGTGGTGACTCTCACCAACCTCGGCACTTCCGAGCGGCGGACGGCCGAGACGGACCCTAATGGCAACTACCAGTTCGTCAACCTGGTCCCCGGGCGCTACCGCGTCGACATCGAGAAAAGCGGCTTCAAGCGGCTGACGCGCAATGAGGTGGTCGTCGAGGTGCAGAGCGCGGTACGCCTCGACACAACCATGGAGGTCGGCGATTTGACTCAGGTGGTCGAGGTTACGGCCCAGACCCCGCTGCTGCAGTCGGAGACGACCTCGCTCGGGCAGGTGGTTGACTCGCGCAAGGTCCAGGAGATGCCGCTCAACGGGCGCAACGTGCTCAACCTCGTCGGCCTGGTGCCCGGGGTGGTGCCGCAGGGCCAGTCCATGCAGAACCCGACGGGGACCAACATTTTTGCCTGGGGCAACTACCAGATCGGGGGCGGCGCGGCGAACCAGAGCGCGACCTTCATCGACGGCGGCCCGGTCAACGTGAGCTACGTCAACCTCACCGCGCTCGTCCCGACGCAGGACGCGATCCAGGAGTTCCGCGTGCAGACCAACAACCTGAGCGCGGAGTTCGGCCGGTTCACGGGCGGCGTCATCAACCTCACGTCGAAGTCCGGGACCAACGCCTTCCACGGCAGCGCCTACGAGTTCCTGCGGAACAAAATCTTCAACGCGAACACCTTCTTCAACAACGCCTCAAACGTCGAGCGGCCGGCCTTCACCCAGAACCAGTTCGGCGGCAACATCGGCGGGCCGGTCACGCTGCCGAAGAAAATCTTCGGGCCGCTCGGCTACGACGGGCGCAACCGGACCTTCTTCTTCTTCGGCTACGAGGGCTTCCGCCAGCGCCAGGGGCAGTCGTTCCTCTTCAGCGTGCCGACCGAGGCCATGCGCGCCGGGGACTTCTCCAACCTGCGCGACCGGAGCGGCAACCTCATCCCGATCTACGACCCGCTGACCACCTGCGGGCGCCTGGGCAACCCGGCCTGCGCCCTCGACGCGCAGGGGCGTGAGGTGGTCACCCGGCAGCAATTCCCGGGCAACCGCATCCCGGCCAGCCGGATCGACCCGACGGCGAAAATCCTCTCGAACCTTTGGGCGCCGGCGAACACGCCCGGGCAGCAGTTCACCAGCCTGCTGAACTTCGCCACCAACGCGAGCATCGGCGGGAACAACGACCAGTACAACGCGCGCATCGACCAGAGCATCAGCGAGAAGCAGCGCCTCTTCGGCCGCTACACCCGCTGGAGCAATCTCAGCCTGCCGGTCGACCCGTACCGGACGCAAACCTACATCGACCGCGGCCCCGAGACGTTCACGACGCACCAGTTCGTCGTCGCCGACACCTACACCTTCAGCTCGAACACGATCGCCGATTTCCGCGTCGCGTACCTGCGGTTCATCTACGACCGCACGCCCGAGAGCCTGGGCGTCGACCTGACGACCTTCGGCTGGCCGGCGAGCCTCAACAATCAAGTGGCTTTCAGGCACATCCCGACGCCCTGCGTCCAGGGCTTCACGGACGTCTTCTGCACCAACGGGACGGGGAGCACGATCATCGCCCGCAACGACAGCTATTCGATCGCGCCGAGCCTGACCCGGATCACGGGGCGCCACACGCTGAAGCTCGGCGGCGAGATTCGGCGCCTGACTCACAACTACGCACAGAGCAACAACGCGAGCGGCGCCCTCAACTTCAACAACGTGTTCACCGCGGTCAATCCGTTCGCCCCCGCCGGGACGGGCTTCGGGTTCGCCTCGTTCCTGCTCGGCTATGGAACGGACGGCAACATCCTCACGCCCGCGCTCGTGGCCGGGCAGCAGATTTACCAGGGGTATTACATCTCCGACACCTTCCAGGTGAGCCAGAGACTGACGCTCAACTACGGCCTGCGTTGGGAGCTGCCGGGCCCCTGGACCGAGCGGTATGACCGCATGACTGTCTTCCTCACCGAGGCGACGAGTCCGCTCGCGGGGCCGACGGGGCTGCCGATCAAGGGGAAAGTCGCCCTCGTCAATTCCGACGACCGCTCGTCGCGTTATAACGAGGACCGCCACTGGAAGCTCTTCGCGCCGCGCGTCGGCTTCTCCTACCGCCTCACGGACAAGACCGTGGTCCGCGGCGGGTACGGGATCTTCTACTTGCCTAATGACGTGGCCTTCGCCACGGCCCCCAACAACTCTCCGGTCAACGCGCTCGCCACCCAGTGGGTGACCACGATCGACGGCGGCGTGACACCGGTCGATCGGTTGAGCAACCCGTTCCCGGGCGGCGTGCTCCAGCCGCCGGGGAACAGCCCGTCCTTCGAGCGCATCCTGCTCGGTCAGGGGATCGGCAACACCCCGATCGCGGACAAGCCTTACGGGTATAACCAGCAGTGGAATCTCAACGTCCAGCGCGAGCTGGGCCAGGGGACTGTCGTCGAGGTCGCCTACGGCGGGTCGCGGGGGGTGCACCTCCCGGCCAACCAGCAGATCGACCAGCTCCCCGACGAGTTCCTCTCGCTCGGCACCCGGCTGCAGGAGCAGGTGCCGAACCCGTTCTTCGGGCTGATCGACAGCGGGCCGCTGGCGGCGAGGACGGTGGCGCGGGGCCAACTGCTGCGCCCGTTCCCGCAGTACAACGGCGTGAGCATCGCGGGGGTCTCCAACCGCAACTCGATCTACCACTCGATGCAGGTCAAGGTGGAGAAGCGCTTCGGCGCGGGGGGCAGCATCCTCGGCGCCTACACCTGGGCCAAGCTGATCAGCGACACGGACACGCTCACCGGCTGGCTGGAGGCCTCCGGGCCCGCCGGCGTGCAGAACAACAACAACCTCCGCCTCGAACGCTCACTCTCGAGCTTCGACGTGCCGCACCGGCTCGTGGTGAGCTACGTCGTCGACCTCCCCTTCGGCAACGGGCAGCGGCTCCTGAGCGGCGTCAGCGGGGCCGCCGGCAAACTCGCCTCGGGCTGGGGCCTGAACGGCGTCTACACTTATCAAAGCGGTTACCCGCTGAGGCTCGGCACGGCCGCGAACCTGACCAACTCCTTCGGCGGAGGATCGCGGCCTAACCTCGTCGCCGGCTGCAAACCGGAACTCTCCGGCCCGGCCCAGGAGCGGCTCAACCGGTGGTTCGACACCTCGTGCTTCACGCAGGCCCCGGCCTTCACCTTCGGCAACGTCGGGCGCACTCTGCCCGACGCGCGCAGCCACAGCATCAACAATTTCGACTTCGCGCTCTTCAAGAACACAAAGATCACCGAGCAGGTCGGACTCCAGTTCCGCACCGAGTTCTTCAACATGTTCAACCGGGTGCAGTTCAACTTCCCGGGGCAGGCCCTGGGCAACCCGCAGTTCGGCATCGTCAGCTCCCAGTTGAACAACCCGAGGCTGGTGCAGCTCGCGCTCCGGCTCATCTACTGAGGGGGGATCGGCGCACAGATGACTTGGCTTGCGGCGGCGCTGTGCGCCGCGCTCGGCACGCTCGAGGTCGCGCGCCCGGCCGGCGTCGATTTCCTGCACCGCCACTCACCCACCGCCCAGAAGTACCTCCTCGAGACGATGGGGGGCGGCGTCGCCCTGCTTGACTACAACAACGACGGGCTCCTCGACCTCTTCCTGGTCAACGGCGGGAAGCTCGGTGACCCGCTCAAGCTCCCCGCCGATTTCTCCCGGCGCGAGCCCGCGTACTGGAACCGCCTCTACCGCCAGAACCCGGGCGGGAGCTTCACAGACGTGACGGCGGAGGCCGGCCTGGCCGAGGCCGGGAACAATTACGGGATGGGGGCGGCGGTCGGTGACTACGATAACGACGGGCTCCCTGATTTGTACGTCACCAACTACGGGCGCAACGCGCTCTACCGCAACCACGGCGGCGGGGGGTTCACCGAGGTCACGGCGGAGGCAGGGGTCGGCGCGGGCGGGTGGTCGGCGTCGGCCGGATTCTTCGATTATGACAACGACGGGCGCCTCGACCTTTTCGTCACCCGCTACCTCGACTGGGACCTCGGCCGGAACGTCCCGTGTGGAGCGCCGCTGCGCTCCTACTGCCGCCCGGACAAGTTCGGCGGCGTGACCAACGTGCTCTTCCACAACGAGGGGGGCGGGCAATTTCGGGACGTGAGCGCGAGGTCGGGCATCGCCGCGGTCAAGGGCAAGGGGCTCGGGGTCGCGTTCAACGACTATGACGGCGACGGCTTCGCCGATATTTTCGTGGCCAACGACGGGATGGAGCAGTTCTTGTTCCGCAACCGGGGGGATGGGACGTTCGCCGAGCGGGCGCTGGAGGCGGGCGTGGCCTTCTCCGACGAGGGCACCGCGTATGCCGGGATGGGCGTGGCCTTCGCGGACTACGACAACGACGGGCGGCCGGACATTGCGGTGACCAATCTGGCGCTCGAGAAGTACGCGCTCTACCGGAACGAGGGCAAAGGCCAGTTCGACTACGCGAGCCTGGCGACCGGGCTGGCGGAGCTGACGGCGCGCAGCTCTGGCTGGGGGTTGGGGCTGCATGATTTCGACAACGACGGATGGAAAGACTTGTTCGCGGCGCAGAGCCACGTCCTGGACAACGTGGAGAAGATTCATTCATGGCTGCGCTACCTGGAGCCTCCTGCGCTCTTCCGCAATGTGGCTGGCAGGTTTGAGAAATCTGACCTCGCGAGCCTGCCCGGCATCGCGGGCCGGGGGGCAGCTTTTGGAGACCTGAACGGCGACGGGCACATGGACGCCGTAGTGTCGGTGCTCGGCGGACGCCCGCTGGTACTGCTCAATCGCGGCGGCAGGAATCACTGGCTGACGCTGAGACTCGTCGGTCTCCGCAGCAACCGGGGTGGGGCGGGCGCCAAGGTGAGGGTCGGGGGTCAGTGGGCTTACGCGACCACCTCGGGCAGCTATCTCTCGGCGAGCGACGGGCGTGTCCATTTCGGCCTGGGGTCGGAGAAGGAGGCGACGGTGGAAGTCCTGTGGCCCGGCGGGGGGAGGCAAGTTCTGGAAAAGGTCGTGGCCGACCGGGTCGTGACGGTGAAGGAGGCGGAATGATTGCCGAGGTGGTCCTCGTGCTCGCGCTGCAGGCGATGCCCGAGCTGGGCCGGCACGTCGAGGCCGGGCTGAAGGCGAAGCGCGCCGGCGACCTGGAGACGGCGATCAGCGAATTCAAGCGCGTCGTCGAGCTGGCGCCTGGCCTGGCGGCGGCGCATGTCAATCTGGGCGCCGTCTACCTGGAGAAGAAAGACTACGGCAACGCGATCCCCTGGCTGCGCCGGGCGCTGGAGATCAACCCGGATCTGCCAGGGGCGCATGGCATGCTGGGCGCCGCGTTGCTGGCGCAGGGCTACGCGCCCGAGGCGATTCCGCATCTGGAGCAGGCGCGGGCCGACGACGTGCTCGGCGTCGCGCTGCTCGAGTCGGGCCGGGTGCGCGAGGCGGTCGACAAACTCGAAGCCGCGCTGCTGCAGCGGCCCGACGATCCCGATCTGCTCTATTACCTCGGCCAGGCGCATGGGCGGTTATCAAAACAGGTCTTCGACCGGCTGGCGGGGCAAAGCCCGGCCCCGGCGCGCGCCCGGCAATTACTCGGCGAAGCGCAGGCGGCAGCGGGGAACCGGGACGCGGCGGAGCAGCATTTTCGCGCCGCGCTGGCATTGCGGGCGGACCTGCGCGGGATCCACCTGGCGCTCGGGGAGCTCTATCTCGGCGCCGGGGATTACGAGGGCGCGGAGCGGGAGTTCCGAGAGGAGGCGCGGCTGGCTCCGGGGTCTGCCGCCGCCGCCCACGAGTTGGGGGCGGTGTTATTGAAGCGCGGCCGGGCCCGCGACGCAGTGGCGGAGCTGAGGCGCGCGAGCGAACTTCGGCCGGGCATGCCGGAGACGTTGCTGGAGCTGGGCAAGGCGACCGCCGCGACGGGGGATCTGGCGTCGGCCGAGAAACTGCTGCGGCAGGTGCTCGAGCGGGAGCGGGCGTCCGAGGTGGCGGAGTCTGCGCATTTTCAGCTGGCCGAAATTTACCGGAAACTGGGGCGGGCGGCTGATGCGGATCGGGAGAGGAAGCTATTCCAGGAGCTGCGTAAATCGCGCCAGTGAAGGCCGACGGGCGATAAACTGAAGACCGCGCACTGATCGTCGGCCTCGGCTACTACTGCCGCTCGCCCCGCCGGCAGAAACCACAACCATTTCTTATTTCAGAAAGGAAATCAGCCAAGAGTCCGCCCAATGCTGAAGAGCCAAAAGATATCGTGCGCCGTTACGTGGACATCTGGAATCGACACGATCCCGCCGCACTCGACACTGTCTTTGCCACAGATGCCGTGCGACACGATCCGGCTACGGGTACGTCAGAGGGGATCGAAAGCATCCGGGCGATTATGCGATCGCTGCTGACTTCGTTCCCGGATCTGGTGATTTCCGTGGATCAGGCGCTGGCGGACGAAGATTGCGCAATTTTGCGCTGGAACGCCTCGGGCACACATAACGGCGATTTTCAGGGCATCCCGGCTTCCGGAAAATCATTCAGCGTCAAGGGAAACAGTATCTATCAATGCGCTGGGGGGAAGATGATTGCCGAGCATACTGTTTGGGATACGCTGGGACTGCTGAAACAACTGGGTGTCATTGAATGACGTGTTCAGACGCTAAGGAGCTGGAATGAAAGCAGAACTCAAAAACGCCTGGGGATATCAGGGAAATAACATGAGCTTGCCGGTGGGGAACTTGGAAACCGCCATCCCTTTTTACGAAACAATCATGGGCTTCCGGGTTCTGTCGCGGAGCGATTTGCCGCACAGATCGGCTGTCCTTGGGAGGGATGGCATCCAGATAGGTTTAGCCGAAAATGGCAGCGATCCGACGCAGGACGGTTGCGCTTTTGAGGTTGATAGTGCTCAATCGGCTTTCGCCGAGTTGAAGGCCAACGGCTTGGAAAAGGAGATCTCCGAGTTCGACATCGAACACCACGACGGTGCATCCTGGAAGGTCTTTTACGTGGTCGCGCCGGACGGCCTCTGCTACTGGTTCGGCGAACGCCAAACAGGGGAAGGAGCAGAAGACAAGCGTGGCCACGAAACGGCCCTTGCTCCGTAGCCGGGAGCATTGATTTTTGTGGCCGGTGAATTGAGTCGTGACGCTGCACGAGGGGCAACGATGCAGACCATATTCCCTATCTTGAGATACACCGATGCCAGAGCCGCGATGCAATGGCTTGGCACAACGTTCGGCTTTAGAGAGATATTCTCTGTGCCGGAGGCCGGACCGTTTGTCCGCCATGCGCAGCTCAGTTTGGGCACAAACCTGATCATGCTCGGGTCGTACCGGGATGATGAGGCCGGCATGAAAAGTCCACAGACACTGGGAGCTGTGACGCAAGCCTTGTATGTGTACGTCCCTGACGTGGACGCGCATTTCGAGAGAGCTCGGTTGGCGGGAGCGGAGGTCACATCCCCGCCACAAGCTACGGATTTCGGCTCGCGCGAATATCAGGTGCGAGACCCTGAAGGTCACATCTGGACCTTCGGGACTTATTGCCCGAACGCCGTTGCGGCCTAACCCGCGCGCGCATGCGAGGATCTCAAAGAAGTGGCCTGCTCCGCGTGGATGCGAAAGGACCTGACGGCGAAAGCGGGGCCGCCGCCCAACACACATGGCGCCCGAGCGCCACCAGCCGTGATGCCTGTGACTCCAATGCCTCAGGGGCCACTGGGTGCACTTTCCGTTAGGCAGCGGAGGGGAGGTATGACTACCGAGCAGCTCCATCTGTTTAACGGCCTGGCTCTTGTCCTCTTGGTCGTGGTTGGCATCCTCACCCGCGCCACTGCGCGGCGCATCGCGGGCGCCCTGGCAGGCGGGGCGGCCGCCGGTGTGGCGGTGCTGGGTATCATTGCCTTCGGCGAGGGGGTGGGGTGGTGGCACATGGCGATCACCTGGGAGCCGTACTTCCTGGCACTCCTGTGGATCAACTTCGCCTTATCTGCGTTCCCCTTTCTCATCACCTGGCGGATCGCCCGCCGGTTCGGCCTGCGCGGGCTGGCCGTGGCCGTGATCGCCGCGGCGGTCATCGGCCCGCCGCGAGACTACTGGTACATGGAGCGCTTCCCGGAGTGGGGTGCCTACGGGCCGGGGGTCGCGCCCGTCTTGGCCATCTCCGCGACCTACGTCCTATTGCTGGTCGTGGGGCACGGAGTGATGCGGCTAGTCGCCGGTCCCGCCCGGAGAAGTCCGTTGGCCCGACGGCCATGGGAGGCCGCGGAACCAGCCGCCGCAGCTGACCCGGCCTGCCACGTGGCTTTCTGGGACTTCAAGGCTCACTGAGGCGGGCCGGGCAGCTGAGCCATGTCGTGAGGCGGGATCATTGAGAGGAAGTATGAGTCTTGAAGAAAAACAGACAGAGAATTTGTTCTCATATGGAACTTTGCAGACAGAGGCAGTTCAGCTCGCCACGTTCGGTCGAAGATTGGAAGGCAGGCCAGATCTTCTGGTGGGGTACAGCCTGACGATGATTCGGATCCAAGATCAAAATTTTGTCGCCGTAAGTGGCGCCGCGCATCACCGGATCGTTCAATTCACCGGTATCGCGTCAGATCTCGTAGAAGGCACAGTATTCACGGTGACCAAGAAAGAGCTTGAACAGGCCGATGCCTACGAGCCTGCCGGTTATCAACGTGTGCTTGCCCGATTGAGGTCGGGTATGAATGCATGGGTTTATGCGGGTACCCCTGAGTAGCACCAATTTGGCGGCTCAGTGCCTTGGTTTGAAGCCTCGGTCGGCAGGAGCCCGCGAGCGGGTCAGCACTCGACGACGTTGGCGGCGAGCCCGCCCAGCGAGGTCTCCTTGTAGCGTGACTGCATGTCGAGCCCGGTCTGGTACATGGTCCGGATGACTTGGTCGAGCGAGACCTTGTGGCCCTCGTCATCCTGGAGGGCGAGGCGCGCGGCGTTGATCGCCTTGACGGCGCCGAGTGCGTTGCGCTCGATGCAGGGGATCTGCACCAGCCCGCCGATTGGGTCGCACGTCATGCCGAGGTTGTGCTCCATACCGATCTCGGCCGCGTTCTCGATCTGCTCGTTCGTCCCGCCGAGCGCCGCCGCCAGCCCCCCGGCCGCCATCGAGCAGGCGACGCCGACCTCGCCCTGGCAGCCGACCTCCGCGCCCGAGATCGAAGCGTTCTCCTTGTAGAGAATCCCGATCGCGCCCGCCGTCAGGAAGAATTGGAAGATGCCCTCGTCTGAGGCGGATGGGGAGAAGCGCCAGTAATAGTGTAAGACTGCCGGGACGATCCCCGCCGCACCGTTGGTCGGGGCAGTGACCACGCGCCCGCCCGCGGCGTTCTCCTCGTTGACGGCCATGGCGTAGACGTTGACCCAATCGATGACGTCGAGCGGGTCGTCGCCGCGCAGCGGCCTCAGCTTGCCGTAGAGGCGCGGCGCCCGCCGGCGCACGTTCAATCCCCCCGGCAGGATGCCTTCGGTCACCAGGCCCCGCGCGACGCAGGCTTGCATGACCTTCCAGATGCGAAAGACCCACGCGCGAATCTCCTCCTCGCCGCGCCACGCCTTCTCGTTCTCCAGCATGAGCTCGTAAATCGGCCTCCCGTGCTCGCGTCCCAGGCGCAGCAGATCGTCCGCGCTCCGGAAGGGGAAGGGGACCGTGGCAGGCGGGCTAGCCTCCGAGGCCTCTTCGCCCTCGCCCACGATAAAGCCGCCGCCGATCGAGTAGTAAATCCTGGACCGCAGCTCCCGCCCGGCAGCGTCGGAGGCCGTGAAACGCATCCCGTTGGAGTGGCCGGGGAGTAGCTGGTCGTAGCGGAAGAGGAGGTGCTCGGGCTCGGCGAAAGCGATCTCGTGCCGGCCGAGGAGCGCGATCCGCCCCGAAGCGCGGATGGCGGCAACCAGTCCGTCGACGGCATCCGGATCAACTTCTTCGGGGGTTTCGCCCGCGAGGCCGAGCAGGATCGCGCGGTCCGTACCGTGGCCCTTGCCCGTGAGCGCGAGCGACCCGTAGAGCTCGACGAGCACCGCGGCCGCGCAGTCGAGCCGGCCGTCGTCCGCGAGGCCCTGGGCGAACCGCCGCGCGGCGCGCATCGGGCCGACCGTGTGCGAGCTCGACGGCCCGATGCCGACCTTGAACAAGTCGAAGATACTGGTCCTCATAAGCCGCTTCCGGCCCGGCAGGCCGTCAACACATCGATCCCTTGGCCCTCGGGCAGCGAAGTTTTCCTGACCCCCAGGTCCAGCGCCCGGTGGACGGCGACCAGTGCCCGGCGCAGCTCGCCCCGCGGGACGGTGAGAGAAAACTGATTGTCTGCCTCCGGCGGCGGGAGCGCAAGGACGGGGATGCGCTCGCCGGCGAGCGCCCAGCTGATCCGCCGGGCGACGTCTGGGTGGTGGCGCAGGCGCTCGCCGACCACCGTGACGACCGCGGCCCCGGACTCGGCGGCGTCGCGCGCGGCCAGCGACTTGACGCCGTGCCGCGCCGCCCCGGTAATCAGCGTGCCGGGGCGCCCGGGCGCGAAGCTGTTGCGGATCCAGACCGGGATGCCGAGGCCGGCCACCGGCCGGAGCGTCTGCGGGTGGAGCACCTTCGCGCCGCCGGCGGCGAGGGCGGCTGCCTCCTCGTAGGAGAGATCGGGGAGCGTCGCGGCCTCGGGGACGAGTCGCGGGTCGGCTGTCAGGACGCCGTCGACATCGGTCCAGATGACGACTTCGTCGGCGCCGAGCGCCGCGGCGAGGATCGTCGCCGAGTAGTCCGAGCCGCCGCGCCCGAGCGTCGTCAGCACGCCTTCAGCGGTCGCGCCGATGAAGCCGGTGACGACCGGGATGACCCCCTCGGCCAGGAGCGGTGCGAGGCGAGCGGCCGCCCGCTCGCGGGTCTCGGCCGCGAGCGGCTCGGCACGCCCGTGCTCGCCGGTGGTGACGATCACCTGCGTCGCTTCGACGGCGACGCTGCGTTGCCCGGCCGCGCCGAGCGCCTCGGCGAGGAGCACTGCCGAGAGGCGCTCGCCGGCGCCGAGGACGGCGTCGCGCGCCCGCGGCGCGAGCGCGCGCGCCGCGGCGGCCTCGCGGCAAAGTCCGGCCGCCTCGGCGATGATCCAGTCGATCTCGGCCGCGAGTCTCGCGCGCGCCTCGACGTCGGCGAGCAGCCCGCCGGCGGCTGCGACGTGCCGCCGGCGCAATGCCTCGGCCAGGGCATTGGCGGCGCGAGTCTCGCCTGCGGCCGACTCTTGCGCCGCGGCGATCAGTTGGTCGGTGACCCCCGCCATGGCCGAGACCACGGCGACCACACGTCCCTCCCGCGCGTCGCCGGCGATGATCCCTGTCGCGCGCCGAAGAGACTCGGCGTCCCCCACCGAAGTCCCCCCGAACTTCATGACTCTCAGTCTGTTTCTCATCTTCGAGCCCCGTTGCTGTCACGGCGCGGCCAATGCGGGCGGCGGTCCGGCGGGGGCCGCAAAAGGAAAGCCCCCGCGCTAAAGATTCGCGCGGGGGCCCTCGCAACTACGGCGGAGAACACATCCGGCTCTTTAGCAGTTTTTTACGTGGAGCAAGTCGCCCTAAATCGCCACGCGGAAAATTATCAAAACGACCGCGGCACTCTACGCGATCGCCCATTGGGGTGTCAAGGTGCAGCGGGCCGACTTCGGACTTGAGGAGCGAGGAGGTCGA
>Ga0209382_10006957_pt1 | contig 14480 bp, 11 predicted proteins | sample SoiMetdeltSBSDD5_FD_187599 | JGI IMG/M metagenome (GOLD analysis project Ga0209382, IMG submission 187599) | Bulk soil microbial communities from a Populus tree surrounding site in Tennessee, USA - Soil MetaG P. deltoides SBSDD5 (SPAdes) (version 2) | ecosystem: Environmental > Terrestrial >... | reverse complement strand
CAACGAGCCATTCTCGTTCAACCTCGGCGCCGGCGAGGTGATTCGAGGCTGGGACGAGGGAGTCGCGGGGATGAAGGTTGGCGGCCGCCGAACGCTTACCATTCCACCCGACATGGGATACGGCGCTCGTGGCGCCGGAGGGGTCATCCCGCCTAACGCCACCCTCCTCTTCGACGTCGAGCTGCTCGAAGTCAAGTAAGCCCATCCGTCAGCCGTTTTCGGCGTCGGGCCGATAAGAGAGTTAGCGACCGTCCGGCGTGCGCAAGGACGGGCAGATCCGGGTGTTTGTGCGACCGAACCCGGACGCCTGAGTTGTTTTGTCCTGCCACCGAGCGGCGTCCACACCGTATGGCACCGACTGAGAGCGAAGCCCGGGAGCGTATGACCGCGGCGCAGCAGAGAACAACTCCGTCCTCATGAACGCACAGTTCCCCGCGCCGTTCGACCACAAGGATCCACTCGCCGGTATGGCTGGCGGGAATGCGATGGACACCGGGGCGATCGCCGGATCCGCACCCGCATCCGCTGGGTACGGCTATGGAGGCAGCGGATACGGGAACACGCCTGGCGGCGAATCCGAGCTGAGCATCATCCACTACGTGCAGGTGCTCTACCGGCGCCGCTACGTGGCACTCGCGGCGTTTCTCATCGTGTTCCTCGGAGCGTCGCTCTACACCTTCACCGCCGTCCGAATCTACGAGAGCACCGTCCGCATCCTGATCGAACGCGAGAACCCGAAGGTCGTGTCATTTCAGGAAGTGCTCGATCCGGGAGAAGTCACTGACGATTACTATGAGACGCAGTACCGGATTCTGCAAAGCCGAGTACTGGCGCGGCGGACGATCGATGCGCTGAATCTCTGGTCCGATCCACAGTTCAATCAACCGCCCCGGATGACGATCCGCGGCATCGTGATGATGCCCGTCAACGCGGTCGCGCGCTGGTTCGAGCCGCCGCGGCCCGTCGAATCGGCGAATGCCGCAGAAACACGGGCACAGTCACGCGTCATCGACCGGTTCCTGAGCAACCTCCGGATTTCGGCGGTCCGATACAGCCGGCTTGTCGACGTGACATATCGGTCGGCGGATCCTGGCCTTTCGGCTCGCATCGCGAATGCCCTGGCTGAAAACTACATCCGGCAGAGCCTCGAGCTGCGATCGACAACGACCAAGGAGGCTTCCGATTTCCTCACGCAGCAGCTTGCGGAGCAACGCACGAAGCTGGAGTCGAGCGAGCAAGCGCTCCAGACGTACCGCGAACGAACCGGATCGGTATCGCTCGAAGAGCGCCAGAACGTGGTGGTACAGCGGCTGGCCGATCTGAACACAGCGCTGACGCGCGCCGCGACGGCGAGAATCCAGAAAGAGGCTGCCTACAACCAGGTCAAGAACATCGTGCAGGATCCCGGCGTGGTCGACAGCCTGCCGACGGTGCTCTCCAATCCATTTGTCCAGCAGCAGAAGGCGGAACTGGCGCAGCTGCAACGCCAGCGGGCGCAGTTGTCGGAAAAGCTCGGCCCGAACCACCCCGAAATGGTGAAGATCGGCCTGGCTGTTCAGACCGCCGAGGCAAAGATCCAGGCGGAGGTCGCGCAGGTCGCCGAAGCGATGCGTCGCGAGTACGAAGCGGCGCTGGCGGAGGAACGCACGCTCGCGACGGAGCTCAACTCACAGAAGCAGGAAGCGCAGGTCCTGAACCGCGCTGGCATCGAGTACGGCGTTCTGCAGCGCGATGCAACGGCGAACCGTCAGATGTTCGAAGCATTGCTCCAGCGAACTCAGGAGACGGGCGTCTCTGAAGAAATCCGCACGGGTAACATTCGCGTCGTCGATCACGCTGAAGTGGCTGCCAGTCCCGTGTCGCCGAACATCTTCAACAATCTCCTGATGGCGCTGTTCGGCGGCCTGACGCTCGCGATCGGTCTCGCATTCGCATTCGAGTATGCAGACGACCGTATCAAGAACCCCGACGAGCTGAAGAAGCATCTCGGTCTACCGTTTCTCGGGATGGTTCCGGCTCTGTTCGATAAGAACGCACCGCCCCCGGTCATGGGCAAGGGAGTGCCGAACGATTTTGCAGAGAGTTTCCGATCGATTCGAACCAACGTGCTGTTCTCGTCGACCGATCAGGGCGGGCGGCTCGTAGTCATCACCAGCTCGACGCCCGGCGAAGGCAAGACCACGGTGTCTACGAACGTTGCGGTCGCGCTGGCGCAGGCAGGACATCGTGTCCTGCTCATCGATGCAGATATGCGGAAGCCGCGGGTGCACCAGGTATTTGAAGCCGGACTGACACCCGGGCTTTCGAATCTGCTCGTCGGCAATGCGACAGCTTCAGAGGCGATTCACGAGTCGTCTACGTCGGGGCTCTGGATCATGCCGGCAGGAACGCATCCGCCAAATCCGGCTGAACTGCTTGGATCGAAGCGGTTCAAGGACTTTGCCGCTTTCCTGATGCAGTACTTCGACTGGGTGATCATCGATACACCGCCTGTCATGGCGGTGACCGACGCTTCGCTTGCCGCGAACCTCGCACACGGTGTGCTATTTGTCGTCGGCTCGGAGATGACGAGTCGCCGCATCGCGCAGCGCGCCGTCGAGCAACTCGAAATGGGCCAGGCGCGCTTCCTTGGCGCCGTCCTGAACCGCGTCGATCTCGAACACAACGCCTACTACTACTCCAGGTATTACCGCGCGGACTACGGCGATTACTACGGGTCCTCGAGCGACGCCACCACGCGCGAGGCTCACGCGATCAGCGCACGACGCGCCGGAGAAGCCGCTGCATCGATGAGTGGAAGAGCGCCGACCTCACACGTCACGACGTCGCGATGGGCAGCACTCGCCGCCGCACGGCTGAGACTCTCCGAGAACTTTCGACAAGGAAAGCACTCGTCATGACCAGCCGACGATCGTGCGATCGTATTGACCCTTTTGTGACGAGCGTTATAGGCTACGCGCCATGTCATTCATAGACAATGCGATGGAAGTTCTGGATCGCGCGGAAGCGTCTCTGCATGCTGTGATCGCAGACGCGCTCGCTGCCAAAGCGTACAAGGAAATCGCAACCATCGCAGCCATGGCGGAGGCGGTCGCCGCGATCAGCGTGGGACGCGGTGGTGAATCACGACGCATCACCAGTGCGTCACCTGTCGCAGAGCTCAATGTTGGGGCGACTCCATCCCCCACAGACACCGCCAGGGCCGTCGAACCCTCCTGGATGCGGCCAAAGACCTAGCGAGTGACCGCAGCTTTCTCGTCACCTGATCTTTCGCTGCCTGTGCCCGTCATCGGGCTGCTCGTTGTCTGCACCGCCGGCGCAATCGCGTGCGGCGCACCGGCCGACCGTGCACGCATCGAGCCGACATACGACCGCGCGACCGGACGACTGGAGCTCCTGAAATACGACGCCAACGGCGACGGCAAGGTGGACACGTGGAGCTATATGGACGGTGCACAGATCGTGCGGATCGAAATCGACACGAACCATGACGGCGTTCTGGACCGGTGGGAGTACTACCGGGCAGACGGACAACTCGAGAAGGTCGGCTCGTCTCGCAGGCAGGACGGGAGTCCGGATTCGTGGGCGTATTACGGGCAGGGCGGATCGATTGCGCGACTCGAGCTCGCCACGCATCCGGGCGGCACAGCCGATCGAATCGAGCACTATGAGAAAGGTGCGATCGTCCGCGCCGAAGAGGACACCACCGGCGACGGAAGAATCGACAAGTGGGAGGTTTACGACGGTCCGCGGCTGGCATCGGTCGCCTTTGACACGACCGAGCGCGGATATCCCGATCGCCGGCTCGTATATAGCGCCGACGGCAGCGCACGACCAGAGACGGTGGGTCCACCTTCGACGCAGCCCTGAAACCTGACGCCGGCCTGACAGACGGACGGTAGCCGGAGGCCTTCAGGCCTCCGGGTCTCAAGCGGCGAGCCCCGCCAGGCGCCCGTTTTCTTACAGTCGGCACCCCCTTGATCCGAAACATCTATGGGACAGGAAAGTACACGAGGACTCTGTACGGTCAAGTGACAATGGACAATAAGTCCTTACAGTAGAGATATTTACATGCGTTGCCTTGCCGCAGTTTTCTCGCTGGCTGCCTTGTCGCCGTCGATGCCGCTGCACGCCGCTCAGGCTGCAACCCGACCCAGGCCCGTGAGTACTGCGGTGCAGAATTCAGCGCCCGTCGCCATCAAGGGCACCGTCGTCACGTCGGCGGGCCAGCCATTCCCCAATGCGGTAGTCCGGGCGCGGAACCTGCTGACAGGTCGAGTCGCAGGCACCACATCGACAACTGGTGGCGGTCAGTTTGCGCTTGCCGGACTGGATGCGGGCAGGTATGTGCTGGAGGCCGTCGACGCCACCGGCCAGATCGTGGGAACGAGCTCGTTCATCTTCGCGGCTCCGGGGACAACGGTCGCCGCAACTGTCACCGCGACGAGCGGCGCGATGAGCGCGGCAAATACGGTAACAGGTTCTGCCGCAACGCTGACCACTGCAGCGCAGAGCGTGAAGTATGCTGCCGTGGCTGCAGGCGTCGCAGGCGTGGTTGCTCCTGGTGGCGTGTCAACGGCCAGCCCATCCCGCTGAGCTGAGGACTCTCCGGCAATCGCCAGGGAGCAGCGGCGTGGCAGATCGCAGGATCGCGTTCTTCATTCTCGCGCTGTTGTGGGCGTCGCCAGCGCTCGCTCAAACGACGACGGAGCCGATTCCAGACCCGAGCGCTGAAGGGCCAATCAGGTTCGGTCCCCTGTCGCTCAAGTCCACCATCGCGCTGAGCAACATCGGCATCGACACCAACGTCTTCAACGCGGCCAGCAACGACAATCCACAGAGCGATTTCACGATGACGTTCACGCCCGTCACGGACATGTGGCTCCGCATGGGCAGGACGTGGATCAGCGGAAGGATCGATGTGGATTGGGTCTACTATGAAACCTTTGCGTCGGAGCGATCCGCGAACGCGGATTACCTGATCGGAGCGGCGAGAACGTTCAATCGTCTCGCTCTGAAAGGGTCCGCACGGTACCTCAGCACGCGCGAGCGGCCCGGATTCGAAATCGATGCGCGTTCGGATCGCACCGAGACAGAATGGGACGGCAGCATCGAGTTGCGCGCGCTGCCACAAACGTACTTCGGCGTCAGGGCGTGGCGTCGTCGCGTACTATTCGACAGAGATGAAGTCTTTCGTGGCGCAAATCTGGCAGAGGAGCTGAACCGCACGATCGACGCGCAGGCTTTCACCGTTCGCCACGTCGTCACTTCTCTGACCGCCGTGTCGCTCCAGGTCGGTCGCGAGGAGGAACGGTTCACGTTGTCCTCTCTCCGCGACGCCGATTCGAGCCGCGTCGCCGGCACTGTGACCTTTCAGCCTCGCGCATTGATCAGCGGAAATACAACGGTCGGATACCGGCAATTCACGCCACGTTCGGCCGACGTACCGTCTTATCGAGGCGCGACGACCGCCGTCAATCTCTCGTACACGCGTCGCGGGATTACCCGTTTCGGAATCGATGCGTCGCGCGATGTGCAGCCCTCGCTCGAATTCGGGCACCCCTACTACCTCGAGACGGGTGTGGGCGGATTCGTGCAGCACCAAGTGTTTGGTCCTTTCGACGTCCTGGCACGAATCGGAACACGGCGGCTCGCCTATCGCGATCGTCTGGGCATCCCTCTGGAAGTGTCGAACCGGACGGATCAGGTGCGCGCGTTCGGCCTTGGCGCAGGATATCGGCTCGGATCGGACAAGCGTGTCGGATTTACCATTGAACGGCAGAACCGCACGTCCAACGTACATGCGTATGGGTATCGCGGCCTGCGATTTGGGATGTCGCTGACATATGAGACCTGATGCACGCGTGTGCGCAATCGGCGTGTTCGTGCTGTGGGCGATCGCCTCTGATCCCGCGCACCTTCAGTCGCCCAGTGGGAAGGGGGCCGCTCCGCCGGACCCGCAATCGGGGCAGCCGGCCGCCAACTACATCGTCGGCCCGCAGGATGTCCTGACGATCACCTCGTACGATCAGACCGAGCTCACGGGAAAGTTCACCGTCGAGTCAGACGGCAGCTTCACTTATCCGTACATCGGACGCGTCAGTGTCGGAGGAATGACACTGCGCGGCGTCGAAGCCTCACTGAAAAGGGAGCTCGCCACCCAGGGCTTTTTCAAGGACGCTCAGATCACGGTGGCGATCGAGCAGTACCGAAGCCAGAAAATCTACATCGTCGGCGAAGTCCGGACGCCTGGCGCCTACGCGATGTCGGGCAACATGCAGCTGGTCGAAGCGCTGGCGCTGGCGGGCTCGACGCTGCCGACCGCGAGCGGCGAGGCAGTGGTCGTGCACGCTTCGAACGACTCGTTGCTCGTCGACACCGCGCGGCCAGCCGACTTCAACGATCCACGCAGCAACGACCCGGATCGCGTTGCCCGTGTTGATCTACGCGAGCTCGAAAACGGCGACCTGAAACAGAACGTGGCGCTCCGGAACGGCGACACCGTCTTCGTGCTCCGGGCAGAAAACGTCTATGTCTTCGGCCAGGTGAAGAATCCAGGCGCCTATCCGCTGCGCCAGAAGAATACGACGGTGCTGCAGGCGCTATCGCTGGCAGGCGGAGTCACCGACCGCGGCTCGACCGGACGCATCCAGATCGTCCGCATCGTCAACGGCAAGAAGGTGGAGCTTCGCGCTGCGCTGACCGACTTCGTCGAACCTCGCGACACTATCGTCATTCCTGAAAGGTTCTTCTAGACCGGGCGGCGCGCGCCGTCGCGATTCACATGAGCAAAATCGCGCACCGGATCGAGGCGTTCCGCAGCGCAGCGGCGGCCGCAGCGCCCGCCGAAGCTGCGCCGGCGTCGTTCCCTGCGCCGCTTTCGGTCCCTTGGGGCGGCAACGACCGGATTCCGCGCCTTTTCCTGGGCATGGGCGATCTGGTGGTGTTGGGACTGGCATTCGTTGCTGCGAACGCGTACGCACCCGCTATCCAGCGGCTCCTGCTACCTGGCGGATTGCTGAGCGTCGTATTGCCCTCGGTGCTTCCGACCCCGGCGCTCGCCAGGCCCGAGCTGTTTCCATCACCGTCTGAGGTCATCTGGCTGCTCGCCGTCGCGTCTCCGGTGACGCTGGTCGCAATGGAACTGCTCGGAGGCTATGGACGACTGGTCCGTCAATCTGCCGTCCGAGTCGCAATGACCGCGATCGGATCGCAGTTTGTGGCCGTCAGCTTCAGCGCGTTGATCGTCTTCGCGCTCAAGCTGTCGAGCTCGAGCCGTATCGTGATTTTCACGTATGCGCTCGTCTCGACGGTCGGGCTCCTCGCGTATCGAGGCGTTATCTGGGGTTATCAGCGCCGCCGACTGGCAAAAGGCGTGTACGCGAAGAACGTTCTTCTCGTCGGCCAACCCCGCGGTGTCGAGTGGATAGTCGAACACGTCCAGCAGAACATTCCCGAAAGTGAATTCCGTCTGGCAGGGTGGCTCAGGGTTCCGCCGCCAATGGGCACGCACACCCCGGAGCGTCGCCGCGACGATTCGCTTCGGCGCATTCCAATCCGCCAGCTCGGCGACGTCGACAGCCTGGGTGACCTGCTCGTTCATCACCCGATTCACGAGGTCATTGCGATCCAGTCCTCCGTCGACCGCGAGTGGCTGCGACCGACTATTGAGTTCTGCCAGTACTTCCGCGTCCGCCTGCGCATCATTCCTGGGGCATTGCTCATCGGCAGCCTTCAGGACCTCCACGAAGCATTTCGTGCGGATCCGCTCCGTCTGCCCGAGGTCGTGCTGGCGCCTCGCAACGTCGACGAGACCGCTCTGTTCATGAAGCGCGTCATCGACGTCGTCATCTCGGCCGCACTGCTTGTATTGACTGCACCGCTATTCATGTTGATTGCCGCCGCGATCAAGCTCACAACACCGCACTTACCGGTCTTCTATCCGTGGCACGTGATTGGACTGAATGGACGTCCGTTCACCGGATACAAGTTCACGACGATGGTGGCGGACGCAGACGAACAGAAGCGCCATCTTCTCTGGCGGAACGAGATGCAGGGACCAGTGTTCAAGCTCAAAGACGATCCCCGCGTCACCTCGCTCGGCCGGTTTCTGCGCAAGTACAGCCTGAACGAGCTGCCGCAGCTCTGGAGCGTCCTGAAAGGCGATATGAGCCTGGTGGGACCACGTCCCGCATTCCGGCACGAGCTCGCTCGGTACGAGCTCTGGCACAAACGAAAGCTGTGCTTCAAACCGGGTCTCACGTGTTTTTGGCAGGTGAGCGGTCGCAATCGGATCAGTGATTTCGACGAGTGGGTTCGGCTCGATCTCGAATACATCGACCGCTGGAGCCTCTGGCTCGACTTCCGGATCCTCGCCCGCACCGCATGGGCTGTCGTCTCGGGGTCGGGATCCTGAAATGAGGGATCGCCGCAAGGCCGCATCGCTCCCCCTTGCCTCACCGCGAACGCTCGCCGGTGCAACGGCCGCCCTGGTGCTCGCTCTCATCTTTCTCATGCCGTTTGCGGTCCGCCCTGTGGACACGCCCGCGTACTACATGGGCCTTGCGCTGTTCCTCCTGACCCTCCTTCCCGTAGTCGTGCGGCTGATGACAGGCGACCTGGACGTGTTCGAACCAATCGTCCCTATTTCGCTGCTCATCGGTCTGGCGTTCGGTATCCGGGCGATGTACCTCGTGTACGACCCGAGTTCCTTTTCGACTTGGCTCGTCCGAGTATCGTTTGACGACTTCATCGGGCGCGCACTGATGATGGCGCTCGCTGCTTATTGTGGGCTGCTCGTCGGGTACTACCTCATCGCAAGACCCGTCGTCAGTCTGCTGCGCCACAACCCTTACGTTCCGAGACGCACGTGGCCCCGCTCGATGCATGGCGGAAAGCTTCTCACGCTGGTGGTTGTCGCGCTCGCCGCAATGGCGGTCAGGGTGTACCTGGGAGAATTTGGCGGAACCGTGAACAGCGCGACCGAGGTCACAAGCCTCACATTCGTCCTCGGGATTCTCGCGACACTCGCCCAATATGCCGCGTGCGCGCTAGCGCTGTACATCGCAGCAGGCGACGGCCGGCCCTGGCTCCGTGTCGCGCTATGGGCAGGCGTTTTGCCCCTGGCAGCGCTGCAATCGCTGGCATTCGGCGGCAAGACGCCAATCCTGCTCGCCCTGTACGCAGTGATGGCAGCGCGTCACTACGCAAAACGCGCGCTATCGGTGCCGGTGCTCGCCACCGGAGTCGTAGTCGCCGTGCTGGTGGTGTTTCCGACCGTGAATGCGTTTCGAGTGCCTACGGATCGGACCCTTGCCGCCAGCTCCACTGACCCGACCGTGCTGGAATTTGCGTCGAGAGTAGCGGCCATCCCGTCGCTGTTTGCGGGCATGCGCGTCTCCGAATACGCGCGCTTTGCAGCCGAGAGCGTTCTCGGTCGTGCAAACGGCATCGATTCGCTGGCCGTGATCATGAAGTACGGCGACGCCGTCGATCTCGGCAACCCCGCTGCTTATTGGCAGATACCCCTGTACGCGTTCGTGCCGCGCGCCGTCTGGCATGACAAGCCAGTCATTCTCACCGGCTCTGAATTCGCCCGCCTGTTCGTGACCCCGAGCGAGGAAGGATTGCGGGAGTATCCCTCGATCGGTGTCTTTCACGTCGGCGACCTGTACGCCAGCTTCGGCGGAAGCGGAGTTCTCATCGGCATGTGCATCCTGGGATTCCTGTTTCGCGTCGTGTACCAACTGTTCGACCCGGCGCGTTCACCCGACCTGGGGATGAAGTTCGTGTACATCGTGCTCCTCTGGGGCATCGTCAACGGGTTCGAGTCGGACATCCCGACCATCTACGGCAACCTGCTGAAGAGTCTTGCCATCTGGATTCTGATCAAGATGTGGCTGAACGGGCGCCCGACAGCCGCACCCGATTACACCTCGTCCGGATTCAGGGCGTCTGTCGTGACCGCGCATAGACCCCGCATCGGCTACGCAACCGCGACGGCGCGACGATGAACGGCCGGCCCCGTGAAACATCGCCGACATTTGCCGTCGTTGTACCGGCTTACAACGAAGCCGCCGACATCGCCCCTACGTGCGAAGCGCTGCTCGATCTCAGCCCTGCGCCCAACGAGATCGTCTTCGTGGACGACGCCTCGGGCGACGACACGACCGACATCATCCGGCGCTACCTGGTGCGCCCGTCAATGCGCCTCATCGTTCAGCCGACCAACCGAGGGCCGGCTGCAGCGCGAAACGCGGGTGTGAACGCGACCACGAGCGAGGTCATCGTCTTCGTCGATGCAGACGTGCTCCTTCCACCGGACTTTCTGGCGCGCCTGGCCCTTCATTACCAACAGGGGGCTGATTCGGTGGCCGTGGAGGCGAAGGTCCCAACGACAAACGCCGCGTGCGAAAGATTCTTTCAGGCTCAGCACGATCATTTGTATGGAGACGATCGCCACGTTGGATGGAGCCAGGCGTTCTCCTGCCGCCGCTCACTCGCCGTCCGCGCGGGTTTGTTTGCCGAGGAACTGCCCGTACCCGGCGGCGAGGACGGTGAATTCGTCCAGCGCCTGTCCACCTGCACGAACAGGTGCGTCATCGACAAGACCATCGTCGTCCACCACGTAACCCCGAGCACGATTGGGGAGTTCTGGCGCCAGTGGCAGGGACGAGGCGTTGCGGTGCCGTTTGTGCGCCGTCGGATGCAGCACGCGACCTGGTCGTTCCTCCTGGTCGAACGGCTCGGGGCGGCTGCCTGGTCGGCGCTGCTCGTCGTCACGATCCTGCCGATGCTGCGGCGTGCAGCCGTCTTGACGCCGCTCAGCGCGCGCGGATGGTCCGACCTGCCTCCGTTTTTTGGATTGAGCGTTCTGCAACTGCTCGCTCAGCGGAGCGGCGAGTGGAAGGGAATGCTCCGGTTATACATGTCGCGTCCTTCCAATGCGCGTTAGCGTCGCGAGCTTCATCAGCGGCATTCACCTGTTCGAGCTCGCACGCGAGCTCGACAAGCTGGGCGCGCTCGACAGCTATTACACCGCGATGCCTTCCTTCAAGGTCACGGGCGTGACTCGCGCTCGAGTGGCCACACACCCTGCCGCTCTGCTGCCCCATTTCGCCTTGCAGCTTGCGCGACTCCAGCGGTTTCAGTCCCGCATCAATTGGGCGACCACCGAGGCATTCGACCGGTGGCTGTCGCGTCGTCAAGCCCCGTGCGACGTGTTCCACGTCGCTTCGAGTTATGGGCTGCGTGCCATGCGCTGCGCCAAAGCATCGCACGGCTCGTGGACGGTATGTGATCGTGGGTCATCCCACATTCGCACCCAGGATCAGCTGCTGCGCGAAGAGGTGGCGCGCTCCGGTGTGCCGGCGCCGCCGACAGATCCTCGGTTCATCGAAAAGGAAGAAGCGGAGTACGAAGAGGCAGACGCGATTTTCGTTCCCTCGACATTTGCGCGGCAATCGTTCCTCGATGCCGGTGTCGAGCCGCACAAGGTCGTCGCCATCCCCATCGGGATCAGGCTGGAGGAGTTCTTCCCGGTTCCCAAACGCGACGACACGTTCCGTGTGCTGTGCGTTGCGATGATCTCATTGAGAAAAGGGATCGGATACCTGCTGGAGGCCATGTCGCGACTCCGGCTGCCCAAAAGCGAGGCCGTCCTGCGGGGAACCGTCCTGCCGGAATCGCGCGGGATACTCTCGCCTCACGCAGGTCAATTCAAGCTCCAGCCGCCGCTGCCGAGAAGCGGGATGAGGGACTTGTATTCCCAGGCATCCGTTTTGGTGCTGCCGTCCATTGAAGATGGATTCGGACAGGTGATCGTCCAGGCGATGGCGTGCGGAGTTCCGGTGATTGCGACCACGAACACTGGCGGCCCAGATGTGATCACGGACGGGAAGGACGGATTCATCGTCCCGATTCGAGATGCGGGGGCCATCGCGGACCGCCTCGAGTATCTCTACCGCAACCCCGACGCACGTGCCCAGATGGGACGGGCCGCGCTCGAAACCGTCCGCGCATGGAATGGGTGGGGGCGATACACCAACCAGGTGCTGAGCACCTATCACGAAGGTGTGTCGCGTCGACATGCACGCTAGTCAGCCCGACCACGATGCGGTGGCGATCCGGACAACCGTCTCGTCGCAGTTGATCGACCCCCTGTCCTACCCGTCGACGACGCAACGCAATCAGCCAAGGGCTCTAGCGGGAAATCAAGGCCAGAGCCGTTGGCTGGTTGCAGGACAGGCGATTGTGGGGTTCGGTTGGACGGCAGCGGCCCTCTTGATCGGGTTCGCCACGAAGATGCTGCTCACCCGCACGATGGCCGCAGCAGATCTCGGAGTCATTCTGGCAGCGCAGGCGTTCACCGGTCTGATGCTGGTCGTCGCTGAGCTGGGACTGCCCGATGCTGTCGTCCGCCATGTCGGCGCCGATGCGACAGCGGAGGCCGCGCCAGGAAGGACTGTACGGACGGCGATAGGAATCGTTTCGGTCTCGGCGCTGCTGACATCCGGAGCAGCCCTCGTGGCCTTGCTCCTGTGGTCCAACGCCTCGATGTCGGGCGATGCCATCGCCGCGACGGCGATCCTGATTGCCGGAGCGCCCGCGTTTGCTATCGGCAATGTGTTAGGCGCTGCATACAGAGGCGTTAATCGCCTCGGAACGAAGCTTCTCCTCCTTGACGTTGCGCGTCCGGGCATTGTCGTCATCGCGCTGCTGCTGTCGCCGCTCGCGGTCGCGCGCCGCGCTCCTTATGTCGCGGGTTTGTACGTGACCGGAGCATTGCTGGTTCTCGCATGCCTCTGGCTGTTGTTCAACCGCGACAAGCAGTGGCGAAGCCGTCATGCAAGCACGCCGTCCGAGCTGCTGCGCTTCGGCGTCCCGATCGCGGGCGCCGCAATCCTGTCTGGTCCACTGGTCAACAGCCTCCTGCCGATGATGCTGTCTGCATGGACGGGTTCAACTGCCGTGGCGTTCTACGGCATCGCCCTGGCACTTCAGGGCATTGCAGGTTTGCCACTTGGAATCTTCGAACAAGTTCTCGTGCCTGTGTGGGCACGGATGGCTACGCTCGAGACGCCCGGCGAACTCGCCCGCTCGTACCAGCGGTATTCGATCGTCTGTTTCTCCTTCGCGACCGGCCTGGCGATCGTTCTCCTCGCGAACGATCGTGCCCTTCTTACTTTGCTGTTCGGCTCGGACTACAGCGCGGCCGGCACGGCGATGAAGTACGCGGTGCTCGCCACGCTATTCGCGGCGTGGGCGGGACCAAACGAGGCGATGCTGAAAGCAACGGGACTGTCGCGGTCGATCTTCGCGTCCAGACTCATCACTGCAGCGGCGGGGACGGCGAGCGCTGCCGTGCTCATACCTCAGTACGGACTGACCGGCGCGGTGGGCGCGTTCGCGTTGGCCGTCGTGGTCCTGAACGTCGTCTATGGAACGGCACTTTACCGGGCGACGCGAATACACCCATTCAGCGTTCGCCACGCGATTACCACACTGGCGGCGATAGCCGCCGTCGCGGCAGCGATCGCACGCCCGGCTGCCTTTCCGGAAGCCGGTTGGGTCACAGCACATGTTCTGGCCATCGTGATCGTCGCCGCCAATGCAGACCTTCAATCGTCGCTGGGCGCCGTCCGCGACAGGTTCATGGCACTGCGATGAGCACTCGATATCGCCTGGCCGTTGTGACTTCCCACCCAGTGCAGTATCAGGCGCCGCTGTTTCAACGGCTCGCCTCGCACCCCGACGTGGAACTTACCGTGTTCTACGGCGACGACCGAAGTGTGGCCGGCGAGGTCGACAGCGGTTTCGGGTTGCCGGTTCAATGGGACCGCCCGCTGCTGAAGGGTTATCAGTCCGTCTTTCTGAAGCGAGTCGGTACGGTCCGAGGTCCGCTACAGCGACTGGCGGCTGACATCCGAATCATTCGAGATCTCTTTACCGGCCGCTTTGATGCGGTTCTGATTCACAGCTATGCCACGCGCCTTTCGCTGCTCGCTTATGTGGGTGCGCTGGCAAGCGGCACTCCGGTTCTGCTGCGCACCGAATCAGAACGGCTTCGTCCGAGAGGCCGATGGACGGAGGCTGTGAAAGCAGTGGTGCTCGGACCGCTTCTCGCGGTGACGTCGGCAGTTCTGGTGATCGGTCGAGCAAACAGGCGCTTCTACGACCATTACGGCGTCGCGCGCAGCCGGCAGTTCTTCACGCCCTATTCGGTCGATAACGACTTCTTCCTCGCTCAGCGCGGCATCGTGGAGACGTCGCGACAGGACCTGCGCCGGTTGCACGACTGGCCAGAGGACGTGGTCGTGATCGGATTCAGCGGCAAGCTGATTCCACTGAAGCGCGTCGAGGATCTGATCGACTCGGTTGCTGCGCTTCAGGCAGAAGGACTGCGGGCCGGGCTGCTGATCGTCGGCGATGGATCGAGCCGCGCGACGCTCGAGGAACGGGCGCGCGCACGCCACCTCAAA
>Ga0209382_10006956_pt1 | contig 14482 bp, 14 predicted proteins | sample SoiMetdeltSBSDD5_FD_187599 | JGI IMG/M metagenome (GOLD analysis project Ga0209382, IMG submission 187599) | Bulk soil microbial communities from a Populus tree surrounding site in Tennessee, USA - Soil MetaG P. deltoides SBSDD5 (SPAdes) (version 2) | ecosystem: Environmental > Terrestrial >... | reverse complement strand
GGGGTTCAAGGCGGACGCCGACGTGGACAGCGTGATCCGCGACTACATCGCGGACGAAAATATCAAGATTGCCTAGAGGAAGGGGTGCGGGGGAACCCTAGGTTCCCCTGCGTCTCACGCTACCAGTCGGGGTCCCACAGCTTCCACCAGGACACCTTGCGCTTCACCGGCCCCTTGAGATAGGCGCTGTCGGGGAAGTTCCTGCGCATCACGCGCTCGGCGTCGGCCTGCAGGTCCTTCAGGCCGAGCGCGCCGTAGGCCTGCATCATGATGAACACGGCTTCCTCCACCGCCGGCGCGTCGGGGTAGTTGGCGACCGCCTGCTGCGCGCGGTTGGCGGCGGCGAGGTGGGCGCCGCGCTTCGTGTAGTAGCGCGCCACGTGCACTTCGTGCCGCGCCAGCGCATTCACCAGGTAGCGCATGCGCTCGGCGGAATCGGCGGCGTACCGCGACAGCGGGAAGCGCGTCACCAGCTCGCGCAGCGCTTCGAAGGCCTCGCGCGCCGCCTTGGGATCGCGCTCGGCCATGTCCGGGTCCGACAGGAACGCGAACAGCCCTTCGTTCTCGGTGAAGTTGATCAGGCCCTTGAGGTAGTAGGCGTAGTCCACGTTGTCGTGGTTGGGATGCAGCTTGATGAAGCGGTCGGTGGCGGCGATGGCCGAGGCGCGCTCGTTGTCCTTCCAGTAGGCGTAGGCGATCTCGAGCTGCGCCTGCTGCGCGTAGCGGCCGTAGGGGTAGCGCGCCTCGAGCTTCTGCAGGTACTGGATCACCTTCGCCCAGTCGCGCTGCGCCATGGCGTCCTGCGCCTCGCCGTACAGGCGCTGCGCCGACCAGCCGGCGGTCTCGTCGGGCGGCTCCGCGGTCGAGCCGCAGCCGGCCAAGGACAGCACGGCGGCGGCGGCGAGAGCAAGTACACTAGTTCGCATGGGCCGCGATTATAGCGACGACGGGAATGCCGACTGGGATGCGTCCTTCGTCGCGCCGATGCGCGCCGAAGTGCCGCGATCGTTCGGCGGACTGCGCTTGGACCAGGCGCTGGCGCGCGTGTTCCCGCAGTATTCGCGCAACCGCCTGCAGGCCTGGCTGGCGGCGGGCCACATCCGCATCGACGGGGCGCGCGGCGAGTCGCGGCAGGCGGTGCGCGGCGGCGAGCGCGTCGAGCTGGCGCCGCCGGCGGCGCCGGCAGTCGCGCCGCGCGCGCAGAAGATGCGTCTCGCCATCGTGCACGAGGACGCCGACCTGATCGTCCTCGACAAGCCCGCCGGGCTGGTGGTGCACCCGGGCGCGGGCGTGCCCGACGGCACGCTGATGAACGGGCTGCTCGCGCACTGCCCGGGGCTCGCCGGCGTGCCGCGCGCGGGGATCGTGCACCGCCTGGACAAGGACACCACGGGCCTGCTGGTGGTGGCGAAGACGGTCGAAGCGCAGGCCAGCCTCGCGCGCCAGCTGGAGAGCCGCAGCATGCGCCGCGTGTACCTGGCGGTGGTGCAGGGCGACCCGCCCTCGAGCGGGGTGATCGACGCGCCGCTGGGCCGCGACACGCGCGCGCGCACCAAGATGGCGGTCACGCAGCGCGGCAAGGACGCGGTCACGCGCTACCGCGTGCTCGAGCGCTACGGCCATGCGGCGCTGGTCGAATGCCGCCTGGAAAGCGGCCGCACGCACCAGATCCGGGTGCATTTCCAGCACATCCGCCACCCGCTGGTGGGCGAAGGCACCTACCGGCGCGGCACGCGCCATGGCGTCGCCTTCGGCCGCCAGGCGCTGCACGCGGTGGAGCTGTCGCTGGTGCATCCGCGCTCCGGCAAGACCATGACCTGGCAGGCGGAGCCGCCGGCCGATTTCCAGAAGCTGCTGAAGAGCCTGCGCCGATGATCGTGCCCGACTGGCCGGCGCCGGCGCGCGTGCGCGCGCTGGTGAGCACGCGCGGCGAAGCCGACCCGGCGCTGCCGGCGCCGCCGGCATGGCTGCGCCAGGTGCACGGCACCGCGGTGGTCGACGCGGCGCAGGCTGCGATGGAGCCCGAGGCCGATGCGTCGGTGGCGCGCGTGCCCGGCGTGGTCTGCGCGGTGAAGTCCGCCGACTGCCTGCCGGTGCTGCTCGCCGACGAGTCGGGCGGCGTGGTCGGCGCGGCGCACGCCGGCTGGCGCGGCCTCGCCGCGGGCGTGCTCGAGGCGACCGTCGACGCGATGCAGGTTCCGCCGCGCACGCTGCTCGCCTGGCTCGGGCCGGCGATCGGCCCCAAGGTGTACGAGGTGGGCGAGGAGGTGCGTGCGGCGTTTCTCGCGCGCGACGCGCGCGCCGAGAGCGCCTTCGTGCCGAACCGCCCCGGGCACTGGCTGCTCGACCTCTACGCGGTGGCGCGCCAGCGCCTCGCCGCGCGCGGCGTGACGCGCGTCCACGGCGGGGGCTACTGCACCTTTTCCGACGCGGCGCGTTTTCCCTCGTACCGGCGCGAACGCACGCGCGAGCGCATCGCGGCCTTCGTCTGGTTAGAATCCCGCTCCCGATGACTCTGAGCTGGATTGTTCTCGCCAGCCTCGCCGGCGGGCTGCTGTCGGTGGGCGCCGCCGCGATCGCGCTGGTGCTGCGCGCCTCCTGGGTGCCGATGCTGGTGTCCTTCGCCATCGGCACGCTGCTCGGCGCGGCCTTCCTCGAGGTGGTGCCGCACGCCTTCGAGTCGGGCGACGCGCACCAGGCGGCGGGCGCGATCCTCGGCGGCATCCTCGGCTTTTTCCTGCTGGAAAAGCTCCTGCTGTGGCGCCACTCGCACGACCACGGCGAGGGCGCGTTGCCGCACCACCACCACGAGCACTCGCGCGCCGGCCTGATGATCGTGATCGGCGACACGGTGCACAATTTCGTCGACGGCATCCTCATCGCCGCCGCCTTCCTGCAGAGCCCGGAACTGGGCCTGATCACCGCCGTGGCCATCGTCGCGCACGAGATCCCGCAGGAAGTCGGCGACTTCCTGGTGCTGCTCAACTCGGGCTACTCGCGCTCGCGCGCCTTCGCCATGAACCTCCTCTCGTCCTGCGGCACGCTGGTGGGCGGCGTGCTGGGCTACTTCACGCTGGCGGGCGTCGCGCACTGGGAACCGACCCTGCTGGGCATCGTCGCCGCGAGCATGATCTACGTCGCGGTGGCCGACCTGATTCCGGGCCTGCACAAGCGGCCCGAGCTGCGCGCCACGGCGCAGCAGGCCCTGCTCATCGCGGCGGGGGTCGGCGCGATTGCGCTGGTGCGGATGGTGGCCGGCCACGGCCACTGAAAAACCCGCCGGGGTGTTTGACCGGCCAGTTTGTGCGGCGCAAAATACGCCGCCTTGAGCACCCCACCGTCCCCGGAGAACTTCGTCGCGTCGATCGCCCAGTCCGGCAACGACATGGCGAAAAACTGGCTGCGCATGGCGGCCAGCGCCCCCGGCCAGCCGCTGCCCGCGGACTACCTCGCGCGCCTCGGCGCCGACGGCGCGCGGCTCGGCGCGCTGCAGGCCGAATACCTCGACAGGCAGCTGCGGCTGTGGACCGGGCTGTCGTCCGGCAAGACCGGGGCGGAGGCGCGCCCGGAAGCGGGCGACCGGCGCTTCGCCGCCAAGGAGTGGCGCGATAACCCGTACTACGACTACCTGAAGCAGTCCTACCTCCTGGCCGCCGCTTTCCTGGAGCAGCTGGTGGAGGCGGCCGCGCTCGAGGGCCAGGCGAAAGAGCGCCTGCGCTTCACGGTGCGCCAATGGGTGGACGCGATGAGCCCGGCGAATTTCGCCGCCACCAACCCCGAGGTGCTGCGTCTGGCGCAGGAAACGCGCGGCGAGAGCCTGGCGCGCGGCCTCGCCAACCTGCTCGCCGACGCGGGCAAGGGGCACATCAGCCAGACCGACGAGAGCGCGTTCGAGGTGGGCCGCAACCTCGCCGTCACGCCGGGCCAGGTGATCTTCGAGAACGAGCTGATGCAGCTCATCCAGTACGCGCCCGCCACCGCGGAAGTGGCCAGGCGTCCCCTGGTGATGGTACCGCCCTGCATCAACAAGTTCTACATCCTCGACCTGCAGCCGGAAAATTCCTTCGTGCGCTACGCGGTGGGCGAGGGGCATACGGTGTTCATGGTTTCCTGGCGCAACGTCGGGCCGGGGCAGGGCCGCTTCGGCTGGGACGACTACCTGGAAATGGGCGTGCTGAGCGCGCTGCGCACGGCGCGCGAGGTCGCGAAGAGCGACCGCGTCAACGCGCTCGGGTTCTGCGTCGGCGGCACGCTGCTCGGCGCGGCGCTCGCCGTGCTCGCGGCGAGGGGCGAAGCCCTGGTGGAGAGCGCCACCTACCTCGCGACGATGCTCGATTTCTCCGACACCGGCCAGATCGGCCTGTTCGTCGACGAGGCGAGCGTCGCGCAGCGCGAGGCGGCGCTCGGGGCCGGGGGCATCCTGCCCGCGCGCGAGCTGTCCACCGTGTTCTCGAGCCTGCGCGCCAACGACCTGATCTGGCCCTACGTGGTGAACAACTACCTCAAGGGCGGCACGCCGGCGGCCTTCGACCTGCTGTACTGGAACGCCGACGGCACCAACCTGCCGGGCCCGATGTACTGCTGGTACCTGCGCAACACCTATCTCGAGAACAGGCTGCGCCAGCCGGGGGCGCTCCGCTGCCTCGGCGTGCCGCTCGATCTCTCCAAGGTGGACCGCCCCAGCTTCATCGTGGCGACGCGCGAGGACCACATCGTGCCCTGGCGCTCCGCCTACCGCTCGCGCGGCCTGCTCGGCGGCGAGAAGCGCTTCGTGCTGGGCGCGAGCGGGCATGTCGCGGGCATCATCAACCCGGCGGCGAAGAACCGCCGCAGCTACTGGGACGGCGAAGGCGCACCGCAGGACGCGGAGGCCTGGCTCGCGCAGGCGCGGGAAACGCAGGGCAGCTGGTGGCCGCAATGGGCGGCCTGGCTGGAGCGGCACGGCGGCGGCGCGCGCAAGGCGCCGAAGAGCGCCGGCAATGCGCGCCATCCGGCGATCGAGCCGGCCCCGGGGCGCTACGTCAAACAGAAAGCGATCTAGGAGAATCCCATGGAAGACATCGTCATCGTCGGCGCGGCGCGCAGCGCCATCGGCAAATTCGGCGGCGCGCTCGCCAGGACGCCCGCCTCCGATCTGGGCGCGCACATCATCCGCAAGCTGCTCGAGCGTTCCGGCGTGAAGCCCGAGCAGGTGTCGGAGGTGATCCTCGGCCAGGTGCTCGCCGCGGGCGTGGGCCAGAACCCGGCGCGCCAGGCGGCGATCAAGGCGGGCCTGCCCGACATGATCCCGGCCATGACCATCAACAAGGTGTGCGGCTCGGGGCTCAAGGCGGTGATGCTCGCCGCGCAGTCGATCGCCAACGGCGACGCCGACCTGGTGATCGCGGGCGGGCAGGAGAACATGAGCGCCGCGCCGCATGTGCTGAACGGCTCGCGCGACGGCTTCCGCATGGGGGAGGCGAAGCTGACCGACTCGATGATCGTCGACGGCCTGTGGGACGCCTTCAACCAGATCCACATGGGCGTCACCGCGGAGAACGTGGCGAAGGAGTACGCGGTCACGCGCCGGGACCAGGACGAGTTCGCGGTGCAGAGCCAGAACAAGACCGAAGCGGCGCAGAAGTCCGGGCGCTTCAAGGACGAGATCATCCCCTTCGAGATCCCGTCGAAGAAAGGGCCCGTGGTGTTCGCCGACGACGAGTTTCCGCGCCACGGCGCGACGCTCGAGGCGATGGCGGGCCTGAAGCCCGCCTTCGACAAGAACGGCACGGTGACGGCGGCCAACGCCTCCGGCATCAACGACGGCGCGGCGGCGGTGATCGTCGCCAGCGCGAGGAAGGCGAAGGAGCTGGGCCTGAAGCCGATCGCGCGCATCAAGGCCTTCGCCTCGGCGGGCGTGGACCCGAAATACATGGGCATGGGCCCGGTGCCGGCCTCCAAGCGCTGCCTCGCGCGCGCCGGCTGGACGCCGCAGGACCTGGACCTGATGGAAATCAACGAGGCCTTCGCCGCGCAGGCCATCGCGGTCAACCGCCAGATGGGCTGGGATCTGTCCAGGGTCAACGTCAACGGCGGCGCCATCGCGCTCGGCCACCCGATCGGCGCCTCGGGCTGCAGGATCCTGGTGACGCTGCTGCACGAGATGCAGAAGCGCGACGCGAAGAAGGGCCTCGCCTCGCTGTGCATCGGCGGCGGCATGGGCGTGGCGCTGGCGGTGGAGCGATGAGCGCGGTGCTGGAGAAGAATCGCGCCGCGTCCGCGAAGGCGGCGGCGACGCGCATCGCGTTCGTGTCGGGCGGCATGGGCGGCATCGGCACCGCGATCGTCCGGCGCCTCGCCGCCGCGGGCCACACGGTGGTCGCCGGCTGCCTGCCGGGCTACGAGCGCAAGGCCGAGTGGCTCGCGTCGATGCGCGGCGAAGGCCTGCGCGTGCACGCCGCCGAGGGCGACGTGTCGCAATTCGATTCCTGCGCGCAGATGTTCCAGCAGCTGCGCGCGGTGGTCGGCCCGGTGGACATCCTGGTGAACAATGCCGGCATCACGCGCGATGCGGTGTTCAAGCGCATGACCGAGCAGGACTGGATGTCGGTGATCAACACCAACCTGAACAGCGTGTTCAACGTCACGCGCCAGGTGGTCGACGGCATGACCGAGCGCGGCTGGGGGCGCGTGGTCAACATCTCCTCGGTGAACGGCATCAAGGGACAGTTCGGCCAGACCAACTACTCCGCGGCCAAGGCCGGCATGGCGGGCTTCTCCAAGGCGCTGGCGCAGGAGGTGGTGCGCAAGGGCGTCACCGTGAATACGGTGTCGCCCGGCTACGTCGAGACCGAGCTGGTGATGGCGATCCGGCCCGACGTGCGCCAGGGCATCGTCGACTCGATCCCGATGGGGCGCCTGGCGCGGCCGGAGGAGATCGCCGCGGTGGTGGCGTTCCTCGCCTCCGAGGACGCGGGCTACATCACCGGCGCCAACATCTCGGTGAACGGCGGCATGCACATGATGTAGTAGACTGGTTTTGGAGGAGGACGGAGCAATGGCGCAGCAGCGGATCGCGGTCGTCACCGGCGGCATGGGCGGGCTGGGCGAGTCGATCTCGACCAAGATGGCGGACGCCGGCTACAAGGTGGTGGTGACGTATTCGCCGAGCAACACCAAGTTCAAGTCCTGGCTCGACGAGATGAAATCGCAGGGCTACGCCTTCGGCGCCTACCCGGTGGACGTCGCCAATTTCGACGACTGCGCGGCGAAGTCGGCGAAGATCGCCGCCGACGTCGGCCCGATCGACATCCTGGTGAACAACGCCGGCATCACGCGCGACATGACCTTCAAGAAGATGGGCAAGGCGGACTGGGACGCGGTGATGCGCACCAACCTGGATTCCTGCTTCAACATGACCAAGCAGGTGATGGACGGCATGGTGGAGCGCTCCTGGGGCCGCGTGATCAACGTGTCGTCGGTGAACGGGCAGAAGGGCGCCTTCGGCCAGACCAACTACTCGGCGGCCAAGGCCGGCATCCACGGCTTCACCAAGGCGCTGGCGCTGGAAGTGGCGCGCAAGAACGTCACCGTGAACACCATCTCCCCGGGCTACATCGGCACCAAGATGGTGACCGCGATCCCGCGCGAGATCCTCGACTCGAAGATCCTGCCGCAGATTCCGGTCGGCAGGCTGGGCAAGCCCGACGAAGTCGCCGGGCTGATCATCTACCTTTGTTCCGAAGAGGCCGCGTTCGTGACCGGGGCGAACATCTCGATCAACGGCGGCCAGCACATGTATTAAGGAGTAGACTTTCCCCATGGCCGCAAACCCGGACGCGAAGATGGAACCGCAGGCGCGCTTGATCAAGAAATATCCCAACCGCCGCCTGTACGACACCAAGACCTCGAGCTACATCACGCTCGCGGACGTGAAGCAGATGGTGCTCAAGCAGGAGGACTTCCACGTCGTCGACGCCAAGACCGGCGACGACCTGACGCGCCAGATCCTGCTGCAGATCATCCTCGAGGAGGAGTCGGGCAGCGTGCCGATGTTCTCCTCCGATCTCTTGTCGCAGATGATCCGCTCCTACGGCGGCGCGATGCAGGGCTTCATGGGCTCCTACCTGGAGAAGAACGTCGAGGCCTTCCAGCAGATGCAGAAGGCGCTGCAGGAGCAGTCGCAGAAGATCTACGGCGACAACTCGCGCGTCTCGCAGGACCTGTGGACGCAGTTCATGAGCCTGCAGGGCCCGGCGATGCAGAGCATGATGCAGGCCTACATGGAGCAGAGCCAGAAGATGTTCGCGCAGTTCCAGGACCAGATGCAGAACCAGGCGCGCAACGTGTTCTCGGGCTTTTCCTTCCCCGGCTTCCCGCAGCCGCAGGCGCCGAAGGGCGACGCCGACAAGTAGTGGCGGGTCCCAAGATTGGTTTCGTGTCCCTGGGCTGCCCCAAGGCCCTGGTCGATTCCGAACGCATCCTCACCCAGCTGCGCGCCGAGGGCTACGCCACCGCCAAGGACTACGGCGGCGCCGACCTGGTGATCGTCAACACCTGCGGCTTCATCGACGCCGCGGTCGAGGAGTCGCTGGGCGCCATCGGCGAGGCGCTCGCCGCCAACGGCAAGGTGATCGTCACCGGCTGCCTCGGCGCGAAACAAGGCCTGGTCCAATCGGCGCATCCGAGCGTGCTGGCGGTCACCGGGCCGCACGACACCGAGGGCGTGATGCGCGCGGTGCACGCGCATTTGCCGAAGCCGCACGATCCCTACACGGATCTCGTGCCCGCGCAGGGCGTCAAGCTCACGCCGAAACATTACGCGTACCTCAAGATCTCCGAGGGCTGCAACCACCGCTGCAGCTTCTGCATCATCCCTTCGATGCGCGGCGACCTCGTGTCGCGGCCCATCGGCGAAGTGATGCAGGAGGCGGAGAACCTGGCAAAGGCGGGCGTGCGGGAGCTGCTGGTCATCTCGCAGGACACCAGCGCCTACGGCGTGGACCTGAAATACCGCACGGGGTTCTGGCAGGGGCGGCCGCTGAAGACGAAGATGAGCGAGCTGTGCAAGGCGCTCGGCGAACTCGGCGTGTGGGTGCGGCTGCACTACGTCTACCCCTACCCGCACGTGGACGAGGTGATCCCGCTGATGGCCGAGGGCAGGCTGCTGCCGTACCTCGACGTGCCGTTCCAGCACGCGAGCGCGCGGATCCTGAAGCTCATGAAGCGCCCGGCGAGCGCGGAGAAGGTGCTGGAGCGTCTCGCGGCGTGGCGCCGGATCTGCCCGGACATCACGGTGCGCAGCACCTTCATCGCGGGATTTCCCGGCGAGACCGAGGCCGAATTCGAGGAGCTGCTCGGCTTTCTCGAGGCGGCGCAGCTCGACCGCGTCGGCTGCTTCGCCTATTCGCCGGTCGAGGGCGCGGCGGCGAACGCGCTGCCTGGCCACGTGCCGGACGAGGTGAAGGAGGAGCGCCGCGCGCGCTTCATGAAAGCGCAGCAGAAAATCAGTGCACGCAAGTTGAAGGCCAAGGTCGGCCGCACCCTGCAGGTGCTGGTCGATGCGCCCGGCGTCGGCCGCTCCGCGGCCGACGCGCCCGAGATCGACGGCACGGTGCGCTTCAAGGGCGGCAAGGCGGGCGAGTTCGCGCAGGTCCTGGTCGAGCGAGCGGGCGCGCACGACCTGCACGGCAAGCTAATCTGAAAAAAGGGGTCAGACCCCTTTTTTCAGATTCTCAGCACCACCAGTCCCGCGAGCACCGCCAGCGTCGCCGCGCCGCGCCGCGGCGTGAACGGTTCCTTGAGGAACAGCGCGCCGAGCACGGCGGCGAACACCACCGCGGTTTCGCGCAGCACCGCCACCAGCGCCACCGGCGCGCGCGTCATCGCCCACAGCGCCACTGCGTAGGAGCCCAGCGCCAGGGCGCCGCCGATCAGCGGCACGCGCCAGTGCCGCGCCAGGTGGCGCGGCGCGGCGGCGCCGCGCTGCAGGCAGGCCAGGGCGAAGATCACCGCGCCGTTGGCGACGAAAAACCACAGCGCGTAGCTCACCGGCGCGCCCGACAGCCGCGCCCCCTTGGCGTCGATCAGCGTGTAGGCGGCAATGACGCAGGCATTGATGAGCGCGAAGGCGAGCGACTTCCTCTGCGCCGCGGGGTCCGCCGCCGAGTGCGAGGCGAAGGCGAGGATCCCCGCGCTGATCAGCAGCACGCCCGCCAGCTGCCCGCCGCCCAGCGTCTCGCCGAACACCGCGCCGCCCGCCACGGTGACGATCAGCGGCCCGCCGCCGCGCATGATGGGATAGCTGAAGGTCATGTCGCCCCAGCGGTAGGCGCCCGCCAGCGCCCAGAAGTAGGCGATGTGCACCAGTGCGGAGGCCGCGATCCACGGGTAGGACTCGGGCGCCGGCGCCGGCAGGAACGGCGCCGCGGCAAGCGCCACGACGCCGCTGCCTGCGGCGACGCCCATGGCGTCCAGCTGCTTGTCGCCGCCGGACTTGAGCAGCGCGTTCCAGGCGGCGTGCAGCAGCGCCGCACCCAGCACCGCCAGCGTGACGCCGAGCGAGATCTCCATCAGGCGCCGAGCAGGTGCTCGAGCACCGCGCGCACCCGCTCGGTCGCCGCCCGCCCCTCGGCGATCGCCTCGCCCGCGCGGTGGAACTCCATCATGCCGAAGTCGGGCAGGATCGGCGTGATCAGCACGTCGGCGGGCTCGCCGGCGAGGCGGCTGCGGCCGACGCGCACCTGCATCACGTCAATGCTGGTGAGGAACACGTCCAGCGCCCCGGGCATCGCGTCCTGCTGCGCGCCCGCCTCCGGCGTGCGCACGAACCGCGACCACCAGCCGGACCGCTCCCCGGCCTTCAGCCGCGCCTCGGCCTGCGCGCGCTCGCGGTAGTAGCCGAGCTTCGCCCAGCCCAGGTCCACCGCGATGACGATGTCGGCGCCCAGCGCGCGGCACAGCGATACCGGCACCGGGTTGACCAGGCCGCCGTCCACCAGCAGCTGGCCGGCGCGGCGCACCGGCGCGAACACCCCCGGAATGGCGATCGAGGCGCGCACCGCGTCGAGCATCGCTCCCTCGCGCAACCAGACTTCGCGCCCGGTATGCAGCTCGGTGGCGACCGCGCCGAAGGGCATCGGCAGCCCGGCGATGTCGTGGTCCTCGACCCGCGTGCGGAAGAAGTCGAACAGCCGCTCGCCGCGGATCAGCCCGCCGCGCCAGGTGAAATCCATCAGCCCGAGCACGTCGCGCCAGCCGAGCTTCTGCGCCCAGTCCTCGATCGGGTCGAGCGAGCCGCCGGCGTAGGCCGCGCCGATCAGCGAGCCCATCGAGGCGCCGCACACCACCTGCGGCTCGATGCCCGCCGCCTGCAGGGCGCGGATCACGCCGATGTGCGCCCAGCCGCGCGCGCCGCCGGCGCCGAGGGCGAGGCCGATCCTGGGTTTGCGCGGATTTTGCATTGTGAAAATGGGGTCTGACCCTATTTTTCGCCTGGCGAAATATGGGGTCTGACCCTATTTTCACTCCGGGCGCATGTGGGGGAACAGGATGACGTCGCGGATCGAAGGGCTGTCGGTGAGCAGCATCGCCAGCCGGTCGACGCCCAGGCCCGCGCCCGCGGTGGGCGGCAGCCCGGTTTCCAGGGCGCGGATGTAGTCGGCGTCGTAGGTCATGGCCTCGGGGTCGCCGGCGTCCTTCTGCGCCGCCTGCTCGCGGAAGCGCGCGGCCTGGTCCTCGGGGTCGTTCAGCTCGGAAAAGCCGTTGGCGATCTCCTTGGCGTCGATGAACAGCTCGAACCGGTCGGTGAGGCCGGGGTCGGCGTCCTTGCGCCGCGCCAGCGGCGAGACTTCCGCCGGGAAATCGAGCACGAAGGTGGGCTCGACGAGGTGCTTCTCCGCCAGCGCCTCGAACAGCATCAGCTGCAGCGCGCCCCAGCCCTGGCTCGCCTTGTGCTCCACGCCGAGTTCCTTCAGCTTGCCCGAGAGGAACTTCCGGTCGCGCAGGTCGCCGGCCACGCCCTGGCGGCGGATCGCCTCGGGCATCGGCAGGCGGGCGAAGGGCCTGGCGAAGTCGAGCCTGCGGCCCTGGTAGGTCGCCGACGCGGCGCCGAGGGCGGCCTGCGCGGCGTTGCGCACCAGCTTCTCGGTGAGGCCGATCATGTAGGCGTAGTCCTGGTAGGCGCAGTACCACTCGAGCATGGTGAACTCGGGGTTGTGGCGCGTGGAGATGCCCTCGTTCCTGAAGTTGCGGTTGATCTCGAACACGCGCTCGAGGCCTCCCACCACCAGGCGCTTCAGGTACAGCTCGGGCGCGATGCGCAGGTACAGGTCCATGTCGAGCGCGTTATGGTGCGTCCTGAACGGCCGCGCCACCGCGCCGCCGGGGATCGGCTGCATCATCGGCGTCTCGACCTCGAGGTAGCCCTCGGCGACCAGGGTGTCGCGCAGCGACTGCACGATCCTCGAGCGCGCCGCGAACACGCCGCGCGCCTCCGGGTTGACGATCAGGTCCACGTAGCGCTGGCGGTAGCGCATCTCCTGGTCGGTGAGGCCGTGGAATTTCTCCGGCAGCGGGCGCAGCGCCTTCACCAGCAGGCGCAGCGATTTCGCGTTGACGGTGAGCTCGCCCTTGTTGGTCTTGAACAGGGTCCCCTCCACGCCGACGATGTCGCCGAGGTCCCAGTGCTTGAAGGCCTCGTGCGCCGCCTCGCCGGCGACGTCGTTCGCCACGTAGATCTGGATCCGGCCCGAGCCGTCCTGCAGGGTGGCGAAGCTCGCCTTGCCCATGACGCGCTTCAGCATCATGCGGCCGGCGACCTTCGCGCCGGCGGCCTTCGCCTCCAGCGCCGCCTTGTCGAGCGCGCCGTACTCCCTGGCGAGGGCGTCCGCCTGCTGCGCCGGGCGCCAGTCGTTGGGGAAGGCCTCGCCCTTCGCGCGCAGCGCCTTCAGCTTCTCGCGGCGCTCCTCCACCAGCTTGTTGTCGTCGTCCATGGCCGGATTGTCGCCTACACGCCCTGTTTCAGGCTCGCCTCGATGAAGTCGTCCAGGTCGCCGTCCAGCACCGTCTGCGTGGCGCCTTTCTCCACGCCGGTGCGCAGGTCCTTGATGCGCGACTGGTCGAGCACGTAGCTCCTGATCTGGTGGCCCCAGCCGATGTCGGTCTTCGCGTCCTCCAGCTTGTCGCGCTCGGCCTGGCGCTTCCTCAGCTCCATCTCGTAGAGCTTGGATTTCAGCATCGCCAGGGCCTCGGCGCGGTTGCGGTGCTGCGAGCGGTCGTTCTGGCACTGCACCACGATGCCGCTCGGGATGTGGGTCATGCGGATCGCCGAGTCGGTCTTATTGACGTGCTGGCCGCCGGCGCCGGAGGCGCGGTAGGTGTCGACGCGCACCTCGGCCATGTTCAGCTCGACCTCGATGGTCTCGTCCACTTCGGGGTAGACGAAGACGCTGGCGAAGGAGGTGTGGCGGCGGGCGTTGGCGTCGAAGGGCGACTTCCTCACCAGGCGGTGCACGCCGGTTTCGGTGCGCAGCGTGCCGTAGGCGTAGGCGCCGTTCACCTTCAATGAGGCGCTCTTGATGCCGGCGACTTCGCCCTCGGTCTGCTCCAGCACCTCGGCCTTGAAGCCGCGGCGGTCGCAGAACTTGAGGTACATGCGCTCGAGCATCGAGGCCCAGTCCTGGGCCTCGGTGCCGCCCGAGCCGGCCTGGATGTCGATGAAGCAGGGGTTGGGGTCGAGCGGGTTGCTGAACATGCGCTGGAACTCGAGCTGCGCCACCTGCTTTTCCAGGGCCTGCGCGTCGGTTTCCACCCCGGCGAGCGTGGCGTCGTCGCTCTCGGCCTTCGCCATGCCGAAGAGCTCCCCGGCGTCGGCCACGCCGCTCGTGATGGCGCGCAGCGTGGCGACGGTGCCTTCGAGGGACTTCTTCTCGCGCCCCAGCTCCTGGGCGCGCTTCTGGTCGGACCAGACTGCCGGGTCCTCGAGGTCGCGGGCGACCGCTAGCAGCCGCTGCTGCTTGCCCTCGAAGTCAAAGGTACCTCCTCAGCTCCGCGGACCTCTTCTGCAGGTCTTCGAGCTTGGCGGCGATGGCGTTGAGGCGTTCGGCGTCCATGAGGGGCGGGATTATAGCGGCTTAGACGGCGGCGAATTCCCGGCGACAATGCGGGCCGTGAACCCCACTTTGCGCGGCGTGCTGTGGATGGGAGGCGCGGTGCTGTCGTTCTCGGCGATGGCGATCGCCGCGCGCGAGCTGCTCGCGCACCTGGGGCCGTTCCAGATCGTGTTCCTGCGCAGCGTGGTGATGCTCGCCATCGTGCTGGTGGTGGTGGCGCAGGCGGAGAACGCGGTGACGCGCACCGCGCGGCTGCCGCTGCACGTCCTGCGCAACGTGGTGCACTTCGGCGGGCAGAGCTGCTGGGTGTACGCCATCGGCGCGCTGCCCCTGGCCGCCGTGTTCGCCATCGAGTTCACCATGCCGGTGTGGACCGCGCTCCTCGCCGCGGC
>Ga0209382_10006955_pt1 | contig 14483 bp, 10 predicted proteins | sample SoiMetdeltSBSDD5_FD_187599 | JGI IMG/M metagenome (GOLD analysis project Ga0209382, IMG submission 187599) | Bulk soil microbial communities from a Populus tree surrounding site in Tennessee, USA - Soil MetaG P. deltoides SBSDD5 (SPAdes) (version 2) | ecosystem: Environmental > Terrestrial >... | reverse complement strand
CTGCTGGGCTGTCTCGCCCGACTCGGGTACGGCCCGATTTCCCCCTCCTGGAAGTCGGAACTGGCGGGCATGCTCTCGCTCCGAATGGCCCGGGAGAGCGCGCGCTACCTGACACGCCCTGAGACCTTCACGCCGCAGCAGGTGCGCGAGCGCTTACAGGGCCAGCGGCTCCCCGAGGAGTGGCTGGCGGAGGTCGACCGCCGGACTCAGACGGCCGACGTCCTGCCGTGGGAGATCAGCTACTGCCCGGCCAACGGGCTGAGCTGGAGCCCGCTGCCGACCCTCCAGCTCTACACCGCTTTCACGCCCTGGCTCGACGGCTGGAACGCCCGCCACTTCATCGACACCCGGGTCCCGGACTTCGTCATCGTCGAGCATCTGGCGCTCGACGGGCGGCACCCGCTTTGGGACGGCCCGGCGACCTGGCGGGCGGTCCTCAACAACTACGAGGTGCGGCGCAGCGACGCGGGGTTGAACCGGATGCTGCTGAGGCGGAAGGCGCAACTCGTCGAGCCGGTGCTGGAGGCGGCCGGCGAGGGGGAGGCGGCCGCCGGGCAGTGGGTGGCGGTGCCGGACTCGGCCTCCCCGCTCTACCTCGAGCTGGAGCTGGAGCCAAGCCTCTGGGGGAAGATTCGGAGGACGCTGCTCCGCTTCCCCAGGGTGGAGGTCGAGCTGGTGTACGAGAGCGGGCGGGAGGCGACCTACCGGGTGATGCCGGGGCTGGCCCGCGGCGGGCTGCTGATGAACTACTTGCCCGTGGGGCCTGAGGAGTTGGAGGAGTTGTTCAACTGTCAGGCCGGGGACCGGGTGGCGCGCTTCCGGGTCGCCGGGTCGGGGGCGTCTTTACTGACCCGGCCGGTAAAACTAACTTGGAAGCGCGCGCCGGCACAGTGCGCATCGGTGAGCGCGCCGGACCCGGCAGCGGCGAAGCCGCTGCCCACGATGAGCGCGCGCGGGACGGACCCGGCCAAGTTGGGGGCGACGCCGGGCGAGACCGACTTCGCCATCGACGCGCTCGACGGTTACACGGACCCGCGGCCCGAGATGGAGATGGCCATCTCGGCGCGGCGGGAGCGGCGCCTCGTCATGACGGGCTGGGCGGTCGACCGGCAGGCCGCCGAAGCCGCGGGGGATATTTTCATCAACGTCGACGGGGAGCGAGACATCCCGATCGCCTACGGGATCGACCGCCAGGACGTCGCCAGCCATTTCGGGCGTCCGGGCTACCGCCGCTCCGGCTTCAGGGCATCCATCCCGCTCGTCCATCTCGGGCCGGGACGGCACACGCTCCGGCTGAAGATCGTCACGCATGATCGGCAGCGCTACTACCAGCCCGAGTGGCCGCTGACGCTGACGATCCGGGATTAAGGCGCAGGGCAGGGATGAGCGATGAGACGAACCATGCCGTGCTTCATTCCGCCCGCCGAATTGAAGTCTTATGCATTCACCATCGATGACTCTGCGGAAGAACCGCGTCCCCTTGGAGCTCGCGGGCCTGGCGGGCGGGCCGCTGGGGACGGCCGCCGCCGCGCTGATGGCGGCGCTGCCGGCGATCCTCTGCTGGCTCTACGTCCGCGCCTACGGGGTCGACGTCCCGTTCTGGGACGAGTGGAGCATGGTCTCGCTGCTCGATCGGCTCGAGGCCGGCCGATTGAGCTTCGCCGACCTGTTCCGGCCGCACAACGAGCATCGCATCTTTTTTCCCCGGCTGGTCATCCTCGGGCTGGCGCGGCTGACCGGCTACGACACGCGCGCCGCGATGTACGCCGGCTGGCTCGCCCAGTGCGCGAGCGCCGTCATCCTCCTTCTCCTCTTTGCCCGCGGCGAGCGGAGCTGGCGCGGGGCGCTCTTCAAGTTCATCCCGGCGAGCTGCCTCATGTTCAGTCTGCGACAGACCGACAATCTGCTCTGGGGGTTCCAGCTCGGAATCTTTCTGCCGCTGCTCTTCTTCCTCCTGGCGGCGTTCTGGCTCGGCCGCAGCGAGCGCCCCGACTGGCGCTACGCGCTCGCGCTCGCGAGCGGGGTGGGGGCTTCCTTCTCGCTGACCAACGGTCTGCTGATCTGGCCGCTCGGCCTCTTCCAACTGCTCTGCCGGCGCGGGGTGAGTTGGCGCCGGCCGGGGCGCGCTCTCGCGTGGCGCGTCGGCGTCTGGGCGCTGGCGGGCGTCGCTGCCTTCTGGCTCTATTTCCGCAACTACACGCCGCCGCCGGGCTACCCGCCGCTGTTCTCCTCGCTGCAGCGGCCGGCGCAGTCAGTGAAATATTTCATGGCCTACCTGGCGAACCCTCTGACGGGCGATATGTACCCGGCGATCGCGACCGGTGGGTTGCTGCTGGCCGTTTATGTCATCGTGGCGGCGGTGTGGCTGCGGCGCGGGCCGACCGGCGAGACCGCGGCCCTGCTCTCGGTGGCGCTCTGGACGCTGGCCTCGGGCGCGATGCTGGTGGTGGTGCGGTCAGGGTTGGGGGTGACGCAGGCGCTCTCCTCGCGCTACGTGACGTTTACGGCGGCGGGGTTGAGCGCGGTCTACCTGCTGATCCTCAGACTGGAGCCGGGGAGGTGGCGGGCGGGGCTCACCGGCTTCGCGCTGGCCTTGATAGCCGGCGGGGTACTGACGGCCTACCCGATGGGAATCTTGACGGCGCGCGCCACGCGCGCGGAGCGGAAAGCGTCGGTCACTTACCTGCGGAGCTACCGCGTCCAGAACGAGAAGAATCTGAGCCTGCTCTACCCGGACGCGCGTTACGTCATGGAGCACGCGCCGACGCTCGAACGTCACCGGTGGAGCGTCTTCCGCGACCTCGCCCCGGGAGAGTTCGCGACGCGGCTAGTCCCGGAGGAGACCCTCTTCGGGGCGGAGGTCGACGGTCGGGGGCTGGAGCCCGCCTCGCCCCCGGTGCGGGTCAGCCTGGCCGGGGCCGAGGCGCTCCAGGTCACGGGCTGGGCGATCGATCATCCGGCGAGGACGACGGCCGGCGGGGTCTTCGTGATCCTCGACGGGCGCACGGAAATCCCGACCTCCTACCAGCACCCGCGGGGTGACGTCGCGGAGGCGTTCGGGGATGTGCGCTATCTTTTCTCGGGCTTTGCTGCTAACCTCCCGGCAGCCATGTTGTGGCCGGGGCCCCACAAGCTTTCCCTCAAAATCGTGCGGAACGACGGGCGCGAGTACTTTCAACCTCGGCGGGAGTTCGTTTTTGAGGTCGAGTGATGGGCGGAGGAAGGAAGCGACGGTATGTCCATCGTGGTGGTGACCGGGTCCTCGGGGCTAGTCGGGAGCGAGACGGTCAAATTCTTTCACGAGCGGGGGCTGACGGCGGTCGGCATCGACAACCACCTGCGCGAGTATTTCTTCGGCGCCGACGGGACGACCGCCTGGAACACCGAGCAGCTCAAGCAGACGCTCAAGAACTTCGCGCACCACTCTCTCGACGTCCGCGACCGGGAAGGCATCTTCAAACTCTTCGGCGAATACGGGAAGGATGTCGCGCTGGTCGTGCACGCGGCGGCGCAGCCGAGCCACGACTGGGCGGCCCGCGAGCCGTTCACCGACTTTACGGTCAACGCCGAGGGGACGCTCGTGCTGCTCGAGGCCACCCGGCAGTTCTGCCCCGAGGCCGCCTTCATCTTCACCTCGACCAACAAGGTCTACGGCGACACGCCGAACCGGCTGCCGCTCGTCGAGCGGGAGACGCGGTGGGAGCTTGACCCGGCGCACCCGTATGCAGCGCACGGGATCGACGAGGGCATGAGCATCGACCAGACGCTGCACAGTCTCTTCGGCGCGAGCAAGGTGGCGGCCGACGTCCTGGCGCAGGAGTACGGGCGCTATTTCGGGCTCAAGACCGGCATCTTCCGGGGTGGGTGCCTGACGGGGCCGGCCCACTCGGGGGCCGAGCTGCACGGCTTCCTCGCCTACCTGGTCAGGTGCGCGGTGACGGGCAAGCCTTACACGGTCTACGGCTACAAGGGCAAGCAGGTGCGCGACAACATCCACTCCTACGACCTGGTCAGCGCCTTCTGGCATTTCTTCCGCGCGCCGCGGTCGGGGGCGGTCTACAACATCGGCGGCTCGCGTCACAGCAACTGCTCGATGCTCGAGGCGATCGGTTACGCCGAGGAGCTCTGCGGCCGGCGGTTGAGTTACACCCTCTCGGAGCAGGCGCGCGCGGGGGATCACATCTGGTGGGTCAGTGACGTGCGGAAATTCCAAGGCGACTACCCGGGGTGGTCTTACCGTTACGACCAGAAGGCGATCATCGCCGAGATCGTCGAAGCGGTGCGCGAGCGGACGGGGGCGTCGGGATGAAGCTTTCAGTCGTCATCCCGACGCACAACGAGGAAGGGGCAATCGCGGGGACGGCGCGGGAGCTGAGTGCGGCGCTGCGGGCGGCGGGGATCGCGCATGAGATTCTGGTGGTCAACGACAATTCGTCGGACCGCACCGAGGAGATTCTGCGGGGGCTGCAAGGGGAGATGGCGGAGTTGCGCTACGTCAACAACGCGCCGCCGCACGGCTTCGGCATGGCGGTGCGGTGCGGGCTGGAGCACTTTACCGGCGACGCGGTAGCGGTGTTTATGGCCGACGCCTCGGATGCGCCCGCGGACCTGGTGCGGTTCTTCCGGACGCTGGAGGGGAGGGGGGTGGACTGCGTCTTCGGCTCGCGCTTCGCGCGCGGCGGTCGGACGGTTGACTACCCGCGCGTCAAGCTGGTGATGAACCGCTGCGCCAACGCCTTCATTCAGGTACTCTTCGGGCTGCGATACAACGATGTGACGAACGCCTTCAAGCTCTACCGGCGGCACGTCATCGAAGGGCTCCGGCCGTTTCTCAGTCACCACTTCAACCTGACGGTCGAGCTGCCGCTCAAGGCGATCGTCCGCGGTTACAGCTACACGGTGGTGCCGAATCAGTGGGTCAATCGCAAGACGGGCGTCTCGAAGCTCAAGATCCAGGAGATGGGGTCGCGCTACCTCTTCATCGTCTTGTATTGCCTCATCGAGAAGTGGCTCTCGCGCGGGGACTACCACCGGGAGAAGCTTCCCGCGCCGGGCGAGGGCCGGGCGGCGGCGGTCGAGGGGACGGAGCTCGACGCACGCTAGGCGCATGGACTATCAACGGCTCTACGAGTATCGGTTCCGGGGCATCGATCAGCAGTCTCGCCAAGCTGTCTGGGACGTCATCGCCGCCGACATCTACGACCGCATGGGGAGGCCGGACAAGGTGCTCGACCCGGCCGCGGGGCGGGGCGAGTTCATCAACGCCGCCCCTGCGTCGGAGCGCTGGGTCATCGACCAGGTCGATTACCAGGAGGCGGCCCGCCCCGCCGGGGTCAAGGTGATCGTGGCCGACGCCCTGACTGCCGAGTTGCCGCCGGACTACTTCGACGGGATTTTCGTTTCAAACTTCCTCGAGCACTTGCTCTCGCAGGATCAGGTCCACTTGTTCCTGGCGCGGATGCGCGGGGCTCTGAGGCCGGGCGGGCGGATCGCCGTCCTCGGGCCGAATTTCAAGTACTGCGCCGGCGAGTACTTCGATTGCGCCGACCACACGCTCGCCCTGAGCCACGTGTCGGTCGGGGAGCATCTCTATGCCGCCGGGTTCGAGGTCCGGAAAATCATCCCCCGATTCCTCCCCTACTCGTTCCGCAGCCTGCTGCCGGCCTCGCCTCTTTTGACCGGAATTTACCTCCGGTGTCCGCTCGTCTGGCCTTTCCTAGGCAAGCAGTTCCTCGCTATTGCGCGACGCTCTGATCCGTGTTAATCCCTAGGTTCGATTGACTGTAGGGGCAGGACTCGTCGCTGCCCGAGACACGGTTCATGACATTCTCCCCGGAGCCGCGTGAACGCGGCTCCGGGGTGGCCGGGTCGGCAGTGACACAAGGCGGGGAGGGACGAGCCCTGCCCCTATGGTTCACCCGGAGATCGCCCCGGAGCCAAACCATGTTCAAACAAATAGTCTCCCTCTGCGCGCTCACGTTCGCAGGATTGATCCAGGGGGCGCCGACCGCCCCGCCTGAAGCGCGGCCGAGCTTCGCCGAGCCGGCGCTCTCGCCCGACCGCGCCGAGGTCGCCTTCGTCTCGGGCGGCGACATCTGGACGGCGCCGGTCGCGGGCGGCGAGGCGCGGCTGCTCGTCTCGCACCCGGCGCATGAGTCGCGCCCGCTCTACTCGCCCGACGGGCGGCGGCTGGCCTTCGTCTCAGCGCGGACGGGCAACGGCGACGTCTACGTGCTGACGTTCGCCACGGGCGAGCTCAAGCGCCTGACCTGCGACGACGCGGCCGACCAGCTCGACGCGTGGTCGCGCGACGGGCGCTGGCTCTACTTCTCCTCGACCGGCCGCGACATCGCCGGGATGAGCGACGTCTTCCGCGTCGGCGCCGAGGGCGGCACGCCGCTCGAGGTGAGCGCCGACCGCTACGCGAGCGAATTCTTCTCGGCCCCTGCGCCCGACGGCCAGGGCCTGGCTTTGAGCGCGCGCGGGATCGCCGCAGCGCAGTGGTGGCGCAAGGGCCACAGCCACATTGACGAGAGCGAGATCTGGCTGCGGCGGGACGGGGCGCCGGCGGTCTACGAGCGCGTCACCGAAGGCGGCGCGAAAGAGCTCTGGCCGATGTGGGGCGCCGACGGGCGAACGCTCTACTACGTCTCGGACCGCGGCGGGGCGGAAAACGTCTGGGCGCGGGGCACGGGCAGTGCGGCACGCGCGCTGACGCGCTTCCGGGCCGGGCGCGTGCTCTGGCCCAACATCTCGTACGACGGGCGGCTGATCGTCTTCGAGCGCGACTTCCGCATCTGGAAGCTGGACCCCGGCTCGGGCGCGGCTGGCGAGATCCCGATCACGCGTCGCGGGGCGCCGGCCGGGCCGGGCACCGAGCGGGTGACCCTGACCAGTCAGTTTCAGGAGCTGAAGCTCTCGCCCGACGGCAAGAAGGTGGCTTTCGTCGCGCGCGGCGAAGTCTTTGCCGCCTCGGCCAAGGACGGCGGCGATGCGGCGCGCGTGACGCGTACCCCGGCCGCCGAGTCGCAGGTCGCGTGGGCGCCCGACAGCCGGCGGCTCGCCTACGTCTCGGACCGCGACGGCGCGGCGCGGCTCTACCTCTACGACTTCGCGGCAAACGCCGAGACGCAGTTGACGCGCGAGGGGGCAGGCGACGCGGCGCCCGGTTTCGCGCCCGACGGGAAGATGCTGGCCTTCATCCGGGGCGGGCGCGAGCTGCGCCTGCTCGACCTCGAGTCGAAGAGTGAGCGCGCGCTGGCGACGGGCTACCTGGAGCGCTCGCCGCTGACGGCCGACCGGACTTTCGCCTGGTCGCCCGACGGGCGCTGGCTCGCCTTCCGGGCGGTCAGTGGCAAGGGCTTCACTAACGTCCATGTCGTCCCGGCCTCGGGGGGCGAGAGCCGGCCGGCGAGCGGGCTCGCCAACGTCTTCAGCAACACTGTCTCGTGGAGCCCGGACGGCAAATTCATCCTCTTCGACACGGGACAGCGGACCGAGGGTGGGCAACTGGCGCGCATCGACCTCATCCTGCGCACGCCGAGATTCCGCGAGGACCAGTTCCGAGACCTCTTCAAAGACGAGCGCCGCCCCGAGGCCCCGCCCGCGCCGACCGCGCCGCCGGCCCAGAGTGAGGCCGAGCCGGCCGCCAAGGCCGGGGAGGCGAAGAAGCCCGCGCCGGTCGAGATCGTCTTCGAAGAGATCCGGCAGCGGCTGAGCCTGCTCCCCGTTGGCGTCGACGTCAATTACCAGACGATCAGCCCCGACGGGAAGTCGGTGCTCATGATCGCCGGCGCGGCCGGGCAGCAGAATCTTTACGTCTATTCGCTCGACGAGCTGGCGCGCGAGCCGGCCGTCGCGCGGCAACTGACCTCGACGCCGGGCTTCAAAAGCGAGGCGCAGTTCTCGCCCGACGGCAAGGAGGTCTATTACCTCGAGCAGGGGCGGATCAACGTTGTCCCGGTCGAGACGCGCCAGGTGCGTGCGCTCGCAGTGACGGCCGAGCTGGACGTCGATTTCGCGCGCGAGAAGCTCGAAGTCTTTCGCCAGGCCTGGACCTACATGCGCGACCACTTCTACGACCCGAACTTCCACGGCGTCGACTGGGAGGGGGTGCGCGCGACCTACGAGCCGCAGGTCGCGGGGGCGCGCACGCCCGACGAGGTGCGGCGGCTGGTCAACCTCATGGTCGGCGAGTTGAACGCCTCGCACCTGGGCATTTCGCCACCGCCCGGTCAGGCGGTGACGGCGGCCGGTCGGCTCGGGCTACGCTTCGACCGCAGGGAGTACGAGTCGGCGGGCCGGCTGCGCGTCACCGAGGTCATCGCGCTCGGGCCGGCGGCGATCACGGGACAGGTCAAGGCGGGAGACTATTTGCTCGGGGTCGACGGCGTCGCGCTCGACGCGCGGACTAACCTCGACGAACTGCTGCTGCACAAGATCGGCCGCCGCGTCGAGCTCTCCGTCGCCGCCTCGGCCGGCGGGGAGGGCCGGCGCGAAGTCGTGGTGCGCCCGGTCAACCAGGCGACGGAGAAGGGGCTGCTCTACCGCCAATGGGTGAGGGAGCGGCGCGCCTACGTCGAGCGCGCGAGTCAGGGGCGGCTCGGCTACGCGCACATGCCCGACATGTCGGCGGGGTCGTTGGCGCAGCTCTACGTCGACCTCGACGCCGAGAATCATTCGCGCGAGGGCGTGGTCATCGACGTGCGGAACAACAACGGCGGGTTCGTCAACGCCTACGCGCTCGACGTGCTCGCGCGGCGCCCGTACCTGACGATGACCGAGCGCGGGTTCCCGGCGGCGCCTGCTCGGACGATCCTCGGGCAGCGCGCGCTCGAGGCCCCGACGATCCTGGTGACCAACCAGCATTCGCTCTCGGACGCCGAGGACTTCGCCGAAGGCTACCGGGCGCTCAAGCTCGGGAAAATCGTCGGCGAACCGACCGCGGGCTGGATCATCTACACCTGGAACCGGTCGCTGATCGACGGCTCGGGCTTCCGGCTGCCGCGCATGAAGGTGGCTGACAGCTCGGGCAAGGTCATGGAGCTCAACCCGCGCCCGGTGGACGTGCCGGCGGCCCGGCCCGTCGGCGAAAGCTACGCCGGGCGCGACAGCCAGCTCGACGCCGCCGTCCGCGAACTGCTGCGGCAACTCGGGCCGGGGGAGCGGGCGCGGACGAACGCGGGTCAGAACTGAAGAAAGGGGTGAGTGTGGCGGAAGGTGTCAAGCAGATGAAGCAAGGGCAGACCGTGTGTAACGAGAAGGACGCGAAGGGTAAGCTCTGCGCCGGGCCGCTCAAGCGCCTGCCCGGCCCTGATTACCGCTCGGGGCAGGAGATCGAGGGGGCGCCCGTAGCCTACCGGTGCGGCCGCTGCCTGGCACTCTACCAGGGACCGCCGCTCGGCCACCTGCGCGACGGGCGGATGAGAAGCTTCATCCTCGCCTCGCCGCCTGACATCGTCCAGCCGCCCCCGGCCCCGGCGCACGAGCCGGCGAAGAAGGAGGCGCCCGCCAAGCCCGCCGCCCCGGCCAAGCCGCAGGAGGGGGCATGACGGGGGATGGCCCGCGGATGACACGGATTGGGCGGATTGTTACGGATCAACTATTTATTCTCGCCCTGCTGGCCCTCCTCGGCCGCGCGCCGGCGCTCGGGCAGGCCGACGAGACGTGGCGGTCGTGGAACCGCCCGGTCAAGCCGTTCCGCGTCGTCGGCAACATCTACTACGTGGGCGCGTCGGACGTGACTTCGTTCCTGATCACGACGCCGCAGGGGCACATCCTGCTCGACGGCGGTCTCGCCGAGACCGCGCCGCTCATCAAAGAGAGCGTGCGGCAGCTCGGTTTCAAACTGGAAGACGTCAAGGTCCTGATTAACAGCCATGCGCACTCGGACCATGCGGGCGGTCTCGCAGAGCTGAAAAAATTGACCGGAGCCCAGCTCGCGGCGAGCGAGGCCGACGCTCCGCTGCTGGCGGCCGGCGGCAAGGACGATTTTTCGTGGGGCGACAAGTACACCTACCCGCCCGTCAGGGCCGACCGGCTGCTGAGCGACGGGGACCGGGTCGAACTCGGCGGCGTGACGATGACGGCCCGCCTCACCCCGGGGCACACCAAGGGGTGCACGACCTGGACGACGAAGGTCAAAGAAGACGGGCGGGAATTAGATGTCCTCTTTATCGGGAGCACGACGATCCCCGGCCACAAGCTGGTGGGGAACGTCAACTACCCGGGCATCGCGGAAGACTACGCGCGAAGCTTCGCGCTGCTCAAGACGCTGCCCTGCGATGTCTTCCTCGCCCCGCATGGGTCCTTCTTCTCGCTGACGAAGAAGATGGGACAGCCACCAAAGCCCAACCCGTTCGTCGACCCGCGGGCCTACCGGCGCTACATCCAGGAGACGGAGAAGGCATATCTGGAGCAATTGCGAAAGGAGCGCGGCGGGCGGTGATGATGTGGGAGCGCGGCGACAGGTCGTCGCGCTCCACGGGGCCATGCTTTAAGCCGGGACCTGATCCTGCGGCCGATCCCAGTGGCGGTGCTCCGCGATCGCGCGGATGAAGTCCTTGGCGAAGCCGTTCATCGGTGTCTCCCACTCAGCCGTGACGACCCCGGGTTCGGAGCCGTTGAGATTGGCCGCGCGCAGCAGCCCGAGGCCGTCGCCCGCCGCCCCGATCGCCTTGCCGTGTTTGAAGGCCTCGGCGACGAAAGAGCCGGTGTGAGTGAGGGGGCTGTATGGTTTTCGGGCTTGTGCCGGGATCAAGTGTCTGATCCATAGGTTTGTGAAAGGGGACTGCCGGATTTATCCGGCAGGGGAATTTCACCGGGCCGATAGGCCCGAATATGTCCCGCCCCCCGCTCCTTTCTGATAAACTCTGACTTCCCTCTCACCGCACTCGCGCGGTCGCATAAAGTAGAGGCTCCGATTAACCGCCGTCTGTGTATCAGGGGCAAGGTTCCGGCGACTGGTAGTCGTATGTCGATCCCGCATCCTTATCGTCGGCATTATTCGTTTCTTAAAACCCGATGGCCCGGACGGGGCCGATACGAGCTAACGTAGAGGATGTAATCTCATGCGTTTCGTATGAAGCCGCTGTTAAAGCAGCCTTCCAAAAGAAGCCACCTGCTTTAGCTGGCGGAGTCGTCACTCAGCCGTTGTCGAGGACAGGGGCGGGCCCTACACCTACGGCGTTAAGTGGGCCTGCGCTCCAGGGCGTCGAGACGATCGTCTATGTCTCGCTGGTCGGCGCGCATGGTCAGGAACTCCTGGTTGAGCAGGTCCAGCTTACGGCCGAGTTGGCGCATTTCCCTCTCCAGCCGACCAAAGCCGTCTCTCACCTCTTTTTCCTGCCGGTTGACGTGCGCCCGCACCTCAGCGATCAACGCCGGGCCCCGCCCGGTCAAGGCGGCCCATTGAAATGGCCCCGGCGAACGTGTAACGTAATATGGCCCCCGGCCGGGCGCCTTCGCGGCGCCTTGGATGGCCGTTAGTGGGAATAAATTTATGCAGGTGTTTGACTGCTCATCGACCCGGAGATGGCTTTCCTTTTTTGCTCTGCCCGGGGCGCTCTCCATATTCTTCCTCCCGCTCGTCACGTTCGCCCAGACCGGGGCGGCAGTGAGAATCATCGCGCAGAATGAGGCGGGTCAGCCGGCGTCCGGCGTGCGCGCGCAGCTCAAGCTCGGGGGGGCGGTTGCTGCCTCGGCCGTGACTGACGAGCGGGGCGTCGCGGCTTTCCCGAACGTCGCCCCCGGGACCTATGATGTCGAGGTCGCGAAGGAGGGCTTCGAGACGCTCATCCAGGACAATGTCGGGGTCGCCGCCGGGGCGCCGCTTGAAGTGAGGTTCACGCTCGTCCCGAAGATCGAGCTCAAGGAGGGGGTCGAGATCAAGGCGGACGCAGCCGGCGCGCCGGTGGAGCAGGGCTCGTCGCCGCCGGCCGCGCTCTCGCGCGATCAGGCGCAGTCGCTGCCGCAGAAGGCGACCACGGTCTCCGACGTCCTGCCCATGCTCCCGGGCGTGGTCCGGACGCACCAGGGCGAGATCAAAATCTCGGCCGCGAGCGAGAACCGCAGCGCCTTCATCGTTAACTCGGCCGACGTCACCGACCCGGCTACGGGGCAGTTCGGCATGACGGTGCCGGTTGACATCGTCCGGCGGATCGACGTCTTCAAGACGCCCTACCTGGCGCAGTACGGCCGTTTCACCGCCGGGGTCGTTTCGGTCGAGACGCGGCGCGGCGGCGACAAGTGGAAGTACGAGTTCAACGACCCCCTCCCCGAGTGGCGCATCCTCGACGGAAACCTCCACGGGGTGCGCTCGTTCACCCCGCGGCTGGTCGTCAACGGGCCGGTCATCGCCAACCGCCTCTACCTCTCCGAGGGCACCGAGTACGCGCTGCGCAAGACGCCGGTGCGGACCCTCGCCTACCCGAACAAGGAGACCAAGTCGGAGTCGATCAACTCGTTCACCCAGCTTGACCTCATCGTCTCGCCGACGCACACCATCACCGGGACCTTCCACTACGCGCCGCGCCGCGACAGCTGGGTGGGCCTCGACTATTTCAACCAGCGGCCGGTGACCCCGAACTTCAGGGGGCGTGACTACACGGGGACGGTCAGCGACCGGCTGACGCTCGGGGCGAGCCTGCTCGAGAGCACGGTCACGGTCAAGCGCTACTCGGCCGACGTCTGGGCGCAGGGCGACGCCGAGATGAATTTGACGCCGACCGGCAACACCGGCAATTACTTCAGCGAGCAGGGGCGCAAGGCCTCGCGCGTCGAGTGGCTCGAGACCTTTTCGCCGCGGCCGGTCGTGAGCGCGGGCGCGCACAACCTCAAGTTCGGGACGGTGCTCGCGCGCACGGGCAACCGCGGCGAGTTCGACGCGCGGCCGGTCAACATCCTGGACGAGGCGGGGCGGCGCCTGCGGCGGATCGAGTACGAGGGCGGGGCGCCCTACGACCGGGCCGACACCGAGCTCGCCGTCTTCGGGCAGGACCACTGGGTGGTGACGCCGAGGCTCGCGCTCGACCTCGGGACGCGGGTCGAGCGGCAGGGGATCACCGGGACGGTCCGCATCGCGCCGCGCGCGGGGGTGGCCTGGACACCGTTCGCCGCGCAGCAGACGGTCATCCGCGGCGGCTTCGGCCTCTTCTACGATCGCGTCCCGCTCAACGTCTACGGCTTCGAGAGTTACCCGGAGCAGGTGGTCACGACCTACGGGGCGGGCGGCGAGGTGATCGACGGCCCGCGGCGCTTCGCCAACATCACCGAGCGCGTCGAGCGAAGCTTCCCGTTCATCCGCGGCGGGGAGACGTCGGGCAACTTCGCGCCCTACAGCGCCACCTGGAACGCTGAGGTCGAGCACTCTTTCTCCCCGCTCCTGCGCGTCCGCGCCAACTACCTGAGCAGCGATTCCGACGGCGGGGTGATCCTGACCCCCAAGGTGGTCGCCGGGCAGGACGCGATGGCGCTCGGCGGGGAGGGCAAGTCGCGCTACCGGCAGCTGGAGCTGACGGCGCGCGTGACATGGCAGGAGGCGAAGCAGCAGGTCATGCTCTCCTACGTGCGGAGCAGCGCGCGGGGCGACGTCAACGAGTTTAATAACTACCTGGGCAATTTCCCGTCGCCGCTGGTGCGCCCGAACCAGTACGCGAGGCAGGGCGCGGACCTGCCGCACCGCTTCCTCGCGTGGGGGATTTTCAACCTGCCCTGGAAGGTGCGCTTCTCGCCGACCGTCGAGTACCGCAACGGGTTCCCCTTCTCGGTCTACGACGCCGGGCAGGGTTACGTCGGCGCGGTCAACTCCGGGCGCTTCCCGAACTTCTTCTCGCTCGACACGCGGCTCTCGAAGGACTTCCAGGTCAAACCCAAGTACGCCGTCCGCATGACGTTCCGCGTCTTCAACGCGACCAACCACTTCAACGCGCTCGACGTGCACCGGAACGTGGCCGACCCGCGGTTCGGCATCTTCTTCGGCAACAACCCGCGGCGCTACCTGCTCGATTTCGACCTCATCTTCTGACTCGCCCGGGAGATGGGCCACGGTTGACACGGATACTACGGCCGATCCGTCTCATCCGTGGGCTATCACACGTGCTGCGACCGCACCCTCACCGAATATTAAGCGAGACCGTGTTGGCCGCCTTGCCGTCAACGTTGAAGATCAAATCCACATCGCCGCGGCCGGCGAGGCTGCGCGGGATGGCGATGTTGGCTTGATCCAGGCCGGCGAAACCGCCCTGGGCGCCGGCGAAGAGCACCTCGGCGTTCGTGCCGCCGATTGAGGCGGTGACCGCCGGGAGCGCGCTGCGGTTGCGGAAGCCGGTGCCGAAGCCGACCAGGAAGAGCCGGTCGGTTTCCGGGCCGAGGTCGATCGCCGCCGGGACGAAGCGGCCCTGCGCCGCGTCGAACTGGACGGCCGCCTCGAAGCTTTGCGTGCCGTCGGCCTTGACGCGCTGGACGACCGCGGCGGGCGCGCCCTG
>Ga0209382_10006952_pt1 | contig 14489 bp, 8 predicted proteins | sample SoiMetdeltSBSDD5_FD_187599 | JGI IMG/M metagenome (GOLD analysis project Ga0209382, IMG submission 187599) | Bulk soil microbial communities from a Populus tree surrounding site in Tennessee, USA - Soil MetaG P. deltoides SBSDD5 (SPAdes) (version 2) | ecosystem: Environmental > Terrestrial >... | reverse complement strand
ATCCCGAGCTCGTCCGGCGGGTTCTGGCCGAGGGTCATGAGCTCGGCTCGCACACGTTCACCCACGTCGATCTGGCTACGGCTCCCGCGTGGCAGCGCGACCTGGAGCTGACGCTGACCGACAACGCGATCGCCGGCGCCACCGGCCGGCAGGTCACGCTGTTTCGGCCACCGTTCACGGCCTCGCCGTCCGCGCTGACACCGGCCGACATGCGGGCCATGCGGGCCGCCGCCGACGCTGGCCGGATCGTCGTGCTCACCGACCTCGACACCAGGGACTGGCAGCGGCCGGGGGTAGGGGCGATCGTGAAGGCCGCGACCCCGGAGCCATCAGGCACGGGAGCGGTGGTACTGATGCACGACGGCGGCGGCGACCGCCGGCAGACCGTGGCCGCGCTGGACCAACTGCTCGAAAAGCTGACCATCGAGGGGTACACGTTCACCACCGTGTCCGCGGCCACCGGTGCGCCCGACTCGACGATCCCCGCCACCGGGATGACCAGGCTCCGCGGTGACGCCCTGCGCTGGGCGCAAGTCAGTGCGGGCTGGCTGGCCAAGGTACTCGTCGTGTTCTTCGCGATGGCCCTGTTCCTGACGCTGTTGCGACTCGGCCTGCAGCTCGCCTGTGCGGCGGTGCACTCGAGCCGGACCCGCCGGCGCCGGCGGGCGGCCCGGGGCCTGCGGTACCTCGGGCCGGTGTCCGTTGTCGTGCCGGCGTACAACGAGGCGGCGAACATCGCGGCGACCGTGCGCTCGCTGATCGCCAACGACTACCCGGACCTGGAAGTCATCGTCGTGGACGACGGTTCCACCGACGCCACCGCGGAGATCGTCCGACGGTTGCGGTTGCCCGGCGTCCGCGTCGTCCGCCAGCCCAACGGCGGCAAGCCCGCCGCGCTCAACACCGGGATCGAGCACGCCATGCACGAGCTGCTCGTGCTCGTGGACGGGGACACGGTCCTGGCGCCGGATGCGATAGGTCGCCTGGTGCAACCGTTCACCGACCCGTCGGTCGGTGCCGTATCCGGAAACACCAAGGTGGCCAACCGTCGCGGGATGCTCGGCCGGTGGCAACATCTGGAATACGTCATCGGATTCAACCTCGACCGGCGCATGTTCGACATCGGCGAATGCATGCCGACCGTGCCCGGAGCGATCGGGGCGTTCCGCCGAGTGGCGCTGGCCGACGTTGGCGGGGTGCCCGCTGTGACCCTCGCCGAGGACACCGATCTGACGATGTCGGTGATCCGGGCCGGTTGGCGAGTGGTGTACGAGGAGACCGCGATCGCCTGGACCGAGGCGCCGACCTCGCTCCGGCAGCTCTGGCGGCAACGGTACCGGTGGTGCTACGGCACGATGCAGGCGATGTGGAAGCACCGCCGGTCACTCGTGCAGCGGGGAGCCGGCGGTCGGCTGGGTCGGCGCGGTCTGGCATACCTGATGCTGTTCCAGATCGCGCTTCCGCTGGCCGCGCCCGCCGTCGACATCTTCACCGTCTACGGGCTGGTGTTCCTGCCCTGGCTGCAGATCGCCGCGCTCTGGTTGGCGCTGCTGACCGTGCAGGTACTCAGCGCCGCGTACGCGCTGCGGCTCGATCGGGAACGTTTCCGTCCACTCTGGACACTGCCCCTGCAGCAGATCGTCTACCGGCAGCTCATCTACCTCGTGGTCATCCAGTCGCTGGTGACCGCGCTGCTCGGCAGTCGGCTCGGCTGGCAGGGCCCGACACGGACCGGGGCGGCCGCCGCGCTCGCGCGACAATGAGGTGTCACGTTCGCCGGTTCCGTACCGTCCACACATCATGCGATTACTAGTCACCGGCGGCACCGGCGTGGTCGGCCGCCACGCGGCAGCCGAACTGGTTCGCCGCGGTCACTCGGTAGCGGTATTGTCCCGGCGCGGCACGAGCAGGTCGGCCGGTGTGGAGGCGTTCACCGGCGACCTGACGACCGGCGAGGGACTGGAGAAGGCACTGGATGGCGTCGACTGTGTGGTCGACTGCACAAACATCGAAACGACCAGGCGGCGTACCGCGGTCGCCTTCTTCACCGCGACCACGAGCCGGCTGGCGCAGGCTGTCGGTCTCAGCCATCTCGTCGTGCTGAGCATCGTCGGGATCGACGACGTGCCGTTCGGGTACTACGAGGGCAAGCTGGCGCAGGAGCGGACCGCGCTCGACGGGCCGGTACCGGCCACCGTCCTGCGCGCCACTCAGTTCCACGAGTTCGCCGGGCAGTTGCTGGACGGGCTGAAGGTAGGTCCGCTGTCGGCGGTACCGGAGATGCTCGTGCAACCGATCGCCGCGGCGGAAGTGGGCGTGGCCCTCGCGGAAGTGGCGGAGTCTCGGCCACGCGGGCGCGCACCCGACGTCGCGGGACCGCAGCCCGAACACCTGCCGGACATGGCGCGCCGCCTGGTTCGCCACCGGGGACAGCGGCGGTACGTTCTGCCGCTGAGGCTGCCCGGCCGGACCGGCAGCGCGATGCGCGGTGGAAAGCTGCTCCCCGGCTCGGACGCGGTGCTGCGCGGCCCTTCGTTCGCGGAGTGGCTGGCGGCGTTGAAACAATGAGGCCGTGCGCTTCGTCGTGAACGGTACGGCCGTCGAGACCGACGTCGACTCCTCGACGCCATTGGTGCTCGCCCTTCGCAACGACCTCGGGTTCCGGGGTGTCCGCGCCGGCTGTGCCATCGGCGAGTGCGGCGCCTGCGTGGTACTCGTCGACGGGCAGCCGACCCGATCCTGCCAGACGCCACTGTCCGCAGTGGACGGTGCCGACTTGATGACGCCCGAGGCCGCCGATCGGGTCCGGCAGGCGTTCCTCGAGGAACAGGCGGCACAGTGCGCGTACTGCGTCAACGGCATCGTCATGTCGGTCACCGCGCTGCTGGCACGTGACCCGACGCCCAGCGAGACGGCCATCCAGGAGGCGCTCACCGGGCACCTGTGCCGGTGCGGCACGCAATACCGGATCCTGCGCGCGATCCGCCGGTTGGCCGGACACGAGCAGCCGCCGCCAGGGGACACGCTGGTCGTGCCCGGCACCGAGGAAACCGCCGCCGAGCCTGGGCCGCTGACCAAGTCGCCCCGCGTGGAGCAGTGGCTGCGCGCGTTGCCGGACGGGCGGATCGAGGCGCTCACCGGGCGGGTCGAGCTCGGGCAAGGGGTGCGTACCGCGCTGGCCCAGGTAGTGGCAGCCGGGCTGGGCGTACCCGTGGCGCAAGTCGTGGTGCGCTCGGCGGCGACCGACGCAACGCCCGACGAGGGCTACACCTCGGGCAGTGCCTCCCTCGAACAGGGCGGCGCCGCGCTGGCCTCCGCGGCGGCTGCGTACCGGCGGCTGCGGGCGGCCGGCGAGCCGCCGGTGGGGCCCGTGACGGCCGTCGACCGTCCTACATGGACAGGCACGCCGCTCGGCGTGGCCACGCCCCGCAGCGATCTGGCGGCGAAGCTGACCGGCGCCGGGTACGTCCACGACCTGGAGCTGCCCGGCATGGTCCACGGCCGGGCGTTGCTACCACCGACCTACGACGCGCGTCCGGTCTCCATCGACCCCGACGCCGCCCGAGCCCTGCCCGGCGTGCTGGCGGTCGTCCACGATGGAGGGTTGGTCCTGGTGGTCGCCGAGCGGGAGGAGCAGGCGGTACGGGCGGTGCAGCAGCTCGCCCGCGACACGCGGTGGGACGATCCCGGGCTCGACGCCGGCGCCCCTGTCGAACCAGCAGGACCGGTCGAGGACGGCTGGATCACCGCGACCTACGCCAAACCGTTCGAGGCACACGCCGCGGTGGCGCCGTCGTGCGCGGTTGCCCTCGCCGACACGGACCACCTGACGGTGTGGACACACAGCCAGGGTGTGTTCCCGCTGCGTCGGGAGCTGGCCACGGTCCTGGGCGAGGACGAGTCGCGGCTGACCGTCCGCCATCTCGACGGTCCGGGCTGCTATGGCCACAACGGCGCCGACGACGTGGCCGGGTTCGCCGCGCTGGCCGCGAGGGCGGTACCCGGCCGGCCGGTGCGGTTCCAGTTCTCGGTGACCGACGAGTTCTGCTGGGAGCCGTACGGTCCACCGATGGGAATCGAGCTGGCGGCCACGTTGGACCACAGTGGACGGATCGCCGGCTGGCGCGGCCGTGTGCGTACCGGCGCGCACACCTCCCGCCCCCACGGCAGCGGGGACCGGCTCGCCGTGGCCTGGCTGCGCTCCGGCGGCCCACCCCGGCCCTGGACCGGTGGTGGCGAGGGCGGCGCGCGGAACGCCGAACCGATCTACGAGGTCGGGGCGCGGGAGATCGACGTCGAGTACGTACCCACCCCACTGCGTACGTCCGCGCTGCGCTCGCTCGGGGCGTACGGCAACGTGTTCGCGATCGAGTCGTTCATGGACGAGTTGGCCGCGGCGGCCGGCATGGACCCGCTGGCGTTCCGCCTCGCCCACCTGCCCGACGAGCGGGCGCGGACGGTACTGGAGACGGCCGCGGAGCGCGCCGGCTGGCATCCGGGGCGCGGGCAGGGCTTGGCCGTGGCCCGGTACAAGAATGCCAAGGCGTACGTGGCGCAGGTCGTGGATGTCGAGGTGAGGGCTGAAAAGATCGCGGTGCGGCGGGTCATCACGGTCTGCGACGCCGGTACCGTCGTCAACCCCGACGGGCTGCGCAACCAGCTCGAAGGCGGCACGCTGCAAGGTCTGAGCCGGGCGCTCTACGAAGAGGTACGGCCGGGAGTCACCAAGGACTGGACCACCTACCCCGTGCTGCGCTTCGCCGACGTCCCCGTCCTGGAAACGATCCTCGTCGACCGGCCCGGCCTGCCGCCACTGGGTGCCGGCGAGGCGGCTACTCCCGTGACCCCGGCCGCCCTGGCCAACGCGATCGACGACGCGGTGGGCGTCCGCCTGCGCACGCTCCCGTTGCGGCTACCGCCAGGGGATCTCCGGTGAGGGGAAGTAGGTCAGGCCCATCGCGTCCCACCGCCGGCCGTGCGTAGCCAGCCGCTGGCGGAACGACTCCCAGTCGTGGGCGCTCGCCGGTGACCAGCCCAGCTCGGCCAGGGCCGGCAGCCGCGGGAACGCCATGAACTCGGCGTCGGCCAGGCTGCGGATCGTCTCCGACCACAGTGGAGCTTCCACACCGAGTACCGCCGTACTGTCCACATCGGACAGATAGCTGCCGGGATCCCAGTCGTACGCGTCGCGTACGCCTACGACGCCGGCCCAGCGCTGACCCAGAACCGTGGAGTCGTCGTATTTCATGTCGAGGTAGGTGCGGTTGGGCGGGCACAACACGAGCCGGACTCCCCTGGCCACCGCCGCGGTCACGTCGGCGTCGGCTGCCGCCGTACCCCAGTAATGGGCTATGGAGGAACCCACCGCGGCCCGGGCGGCCTCGTGCCAGGCCATGGGTGTCTTGCCGTGCGCCGCGATGATGCGCTGCACGCGCGTGACGAAGCCGTCGTACGCCTCGGGCTCCAGCGTCTTGACCTCGTCTCCGCCCATGTGCAGGTACGGACCCGGAGTGAGCCGGGCGACCTCCTCGAAAACCTCGTCGACGAACTGGTAGGTCAGCTCGCGGGTGACACACAGCGCGCTGAACCCGACTTCGATGCCGGTGTAACGGTCCGGCGCCCGGCCGTCCTCGTTGAGTTCGGGGTAGGACGCGAGCGCGGCGTTCGTGTGCCCCGGCATGTCGATCTCGGGCACGATCGTGATGAACCGCTCCGCCGCGTGCGCGACGATCTCGGAGTAGTCCGACTGTTCGTAGTAGCCGCCGGAGCCGTCACCGACCTCGGTACCGCCGCCGTAGAGTGTCAGGTTCGGCCACTGCTTGACGGCGATGCGCCAACCCTGATCGTCGGTCAGGTGCAAGTGCAGATGGTTGACTTTGTACAGCGCGAGGTGGTCGATGAAGCGACGGACCTCGTCGACCGGGAAGAAGCGTCGCGCTACGTCGAGCATCGCGCCGCGGTAGCCGAACCGTGGGAAGTCCACGATCCGCCCGGCCGGTACGGCCCACGCCATACCGGCCGCCGGCGAACCGGACTCCACCTCGGCCGGCAGCAGTTGCCGGAGGGTCTGCACACCTGCGAAGAGTCCGACCGGCTCCTCGGCCCGGATCACGAGGAGCCGGCCGGTCACCATCAGCTCGTAGCCGTGGCGGCCGGTCCGCGGATCGGCCTCGCCGAGCACCAGCAGGATGTCACCGTCCCTGTCGCCGTCCTCCAGTTGGACCACGGGCAGGGCGAAACCGGTCGACGGTCGCAGGACATCAGCGAGGTACGACGCGACGCCCTCCGCCCGTGGGGACACCCGGATCCGCGCCGAAACTTGCAGCGTGAACGAACCGGGTGCCGGCTCGACGACCGCGGGCGCGGGCACCACGTCGAATAGCGCCACCGAACCTCCACTGTGGTGCATGCCAAGAGCTAATGCTAAGCATACTTTACAGATAGTTGTCCGGTGATCCTACCCGCTGCGTCGCGGTGCGGCCTCGCCGCTGGGGCTGACCGGGAGAGTGGGTACGGGCGTGGGCGGCGGCGGCAGGGTGGGTTCGGGCGTGGGCTGCGGCGGCTGTGTGGGCTCGCGTGTCGCGGGAGGCGCCTGGCTGGACGGCACCGCCGTGGGCGTCTCGCCGGGGAACTTCGGCGTACCGAACCGGAACTTGTCCGGGTCGAGCTTCAACGCCTCGGCCGCGTCGGTCATGAACTGCCGCCAGATCGGCCCCGGGTACGTCGCACCGACGACGCTGTGCGAACCGGTTTTGGTCTCGAGTGCCGCGCCGTCGGTCGTACCGAGCCAGACCGCCGCGGCGATCGCCCGGGTATAGCCGACCATCCACGTGTGCGCGTTCTCGTCGAGGCCCTTGCCGTGCTGCCACGTCCCGGTCTTGCCTGCGGAGTCCCAGTCGCCGGGCAACCGGGCCGCCGCCACCTGGCCGAGGGTCCAGTCCAGCTGGTTGATCTGCTCCTGGTCCAGGCCGATGTTGGTGGTCGTGATCCGCTCGGCGTACACCTCGTCGTCGTTCTTCGTCACCGACCGGACGAAGTGAGCATCCGCCCGCTGGCCGCCGGATGCGAACGTGGCCATCCCGTTGGCATGGTCGAGGACCGTGATGCCGTATTGACCGATGCCCACCTCCGTGGAAAAGAAGCGCGCGACATCCTGCCCCGACTTGCCGCGGAGGTCGATCCGCACCGGCTCGTTCTTCCCCGGCTGCACTGTCCACATTGCATCGACGCCGGCCTTGATGGCCATGTCCATGACGTTGGGCACGCCGAGCTTTTCGGTGAGCCCGAAGAACGTGACGTTCAGCGAGGCGACCGTGGCCTGCCAGAGCATGCAGTCGGGCTGGCACGCTGCGCTGCCCGCGTTGCGTACCGGGCCGTTCTGCGAACCCTTCGTGCGTCCGCTGGCGGGAAACTCCTTCGACGCCGGTGAGTCCCAGTGCGACTTCACCGAGATCTTCTGGTGCAGCGCCTCCGCGAGGTCGTACACCTTGAACGACGAGCCGGGCGGGTGCTGCCCGAAGCCCTTGGCGTTGCCTTCTTCGTCGTAGAACCAACCCGCATAGTCCGCACCCGCGCCATTGCTGCCGCCGTAGTACGCCAGCACCCGCCCGGTACCGGGTTCGACCGCGACCAGCGCGGCCTGCCAATTCTTCGGCTGTCCCCGTACCGCTGCGGGCGCGGTCTGCCGCCGGATGTCGGCCGTCGCCTCGGCCACGTCCTGGATTCGCTTGTCGACGGTGGTGATGATGCGGAAACCGCCGTTCTGGATGTAGTCCACGCCCTTGTCGCGGAAGGCATCGTTCTGGCGCAGCTCGCTGAGCACGTGGCTGACCACGAGACCGGTCGGCAGGTCGAGGCCGGACTGCCGGGACCGCGCGTCCGACTTCTTGACCGTGTTCGGGTACGTCAGCCCGGCCGCCTCGGTCGGCGTGAGGTAACCCAGCTTCACCATCCCCGCGCGGACGTACTCCCAGCGCGCCTTCGAGTTCGCCAGCGCCGTCGCATTGCGGGTCGGGTCGTATCCCGGGTGCCCTTCCGGGTCGTTGGGATCCGCCTCGGGCTGCTTGACCATCGAGACGAGCACCATGGCCTCGGAGACGGTGAGCTGGCTCGCCGCGGGTGCGTTGCGGTTGGCCGTCTTACCGAAGAACGACTGCGCACCCGCCTCGATGCCGTACGCGCCGCGGCCGAACGGGACCGTGTTGAGGTAGAACTCGAGGATCTGTTCCTTGGAGTACTTGTCGTCGAGCTTCCAGGCGATGACGGCTTCGCGCAGCTTCCGCGAGTACGTCACCCCTTTGAGGTCGGCGGCGATCCTCGCGTACTGCTGGGTGATCGTCGAGGCGCCCTGCGTCTTTCCACCGGTCACGTTGTTCCACGCGGCCCGCAGTACGCTGCCCAAGTCCACTCCCGGATTGGTCCAGTACGTCTGGTCCTCGGCCGCGACGATGGCCTGCTTGACCACTTCGGTCATCTCGTCGTACTTCAGGATCGTGCGGTTCTCCGTACCCAGCTTCGCCATCGGCGTCTTGCCGTCGGCGTAGTACACGGTCGTGGACTCCGGCAGCGCCAGCTGATCCGGCGTCGGCACACTGTCCACATAGTACGTTCCGGCGGCCAGGCCACAGCCCGCGAGCACCAGCGTGGCCGCGGCGATGACGAGGTACCGCGTACGCCGGCGCGCCCGCGCCTTGGCCGCGGCGATCGGCGAGGGCTGCGGCTCCGGCTGGGGCTGCGGCCTCGCCGCCTGCCGTGGCGGCGCGGGCGGCGGTGCGCTGGGCGGCGGCGCGGGCCGGGCCGAGCGGGGCGACGGCACGAGTTGCGGCGTCGGCGACGGTGCCTGATCCTGGGGATGCACGTTCCATCGTTGCCCAGGACGGCCCCGCGGGAAACGCAGGCCGTTCTGGCGTAGGCTCATGGCCGATGGACGTCACGGTGAGCGAACGAGCAGACGATGGCATCACGGTGGTAGCGCTGCACGGAGAGCTGGGTGTGGACACCGCCCCGCAGGTAGAAACGACGCTCACCGACCTGATCCGGAACTCGGTCGACCGGATCGTGGTGGATCTTTCCGGGCTCCGGTTCTGTGACTCGATCGGACTGTCCACGTTCGTGGTGGCCCATCGGGCGTGTACCTCTACCGGGGGATACGTCCGGCTGGCCGCCCCACCGGAGTTCCTGATGCGCGTGCTCACCGTGGTGGGCCTGAGCGACCAGCTCCCGATCTACGACACCGTCACCGCGGCGTGCGCCGGATGATTCGACGGCACGCCGCGGCGCGTGTGTAGCTACGTGTCGACCCGCAGGACGGTGAACCCGACCGGGTCGGTGCCGTTGGTGAACGTGACCAGACCGAGGTACCGCTGGCCGCTGGCCAGACTGTGCCACGCCAGGATCACCGGAGCGTCCCTACCGGACCGCGCCGGCTGGCTCGACGGCGCCACGATCGCGTTGCCCGCGGCTCCCCCGGTCAGCCAGGTGTGCAACCGCGCGGTCGTCGCGGTCTGCCCGGCCGGCAGATTGGTCAGGTCGACGAACACCTCGTAGGTACCGGCCGGCAACCCGAAGAACGTGCCGTTGTCCTCGGACGTGCCCTGCTTGTTGGCGCCGCCGATCAACGCCAGACCGGCAGCCGTACGCAGGTACACGTACACGTTGAGATCCGTGCCCTTGGCGTAGTCGAACTCGAGCGTGCCGAACCTGGCCAGTGTCGCCGGTGCCGTCAGCGTCACCACATGCCGGGCGGTGTGCGGCCCGACCTGCGGGTTGGCGAGGCTGAAGGCGGGCCCGGCGTTCGGGTTCGTCAGCGGCAGGTCGGTCACGACCGCCGGCACGAGGCCGCTCAGCCCGGCCGTGAGCGTGCCGGTGTACGCGGGGTTCACCGTCGTCGCGGTCGCCCCGAGGCGACCCGTGCCGACGAGGTCCTCCGGCGCGAACAGCGAGAACCCGCGCAGCGCGATGGGGCTGCGTACCGCGTGCCCGCGCCCGTCGGACCAGGTGAGCGAGCCGAAGGACCACTGGCCGAGGGCCGCGTCGGTACGGGTGAACGTCACCAGGAACGCCCGGCTCGCACCGCTGGGGATCGCCAGAACCGATGGCAGGACCCGGACCGTGTAACCCGGCGGAGCCTCCACAGTGGACTGGTAGATGCCCAGCGACCCGGACACGTTGGTGACCCGGCGCACGACGGTCTGCGAGCCGCCGATGTCGCCGATCGCGATCGACGGGTAGTTCAGGTTGGAAGGATCGATGGTGCCGACGCTCGGGCACAGATCGGTACCGTCGTCGGCGCGCGGGTGCTGCCCGATGCCGCACATGTACCGGAACCAGTCTGTCTCGTCGGAGTCGTACACCAGACCCGGGTCGAACGCCGGCGCCGGTGTGAGGTGCCCGGCCCCGAAGTCGAACGGGTTGGCCGGTACGCCGTTGCGCTGGATCGGCAGACCCTGATTGTCCAGCGGGTTGGCGGTCGTCATCAGCGCCGACTTGATGGCCATCGGCGACCAGTTCGGGTGCTTGGCGTGCAGCAGCGCGGCGGCTCCGGCGACGTGCGGAGTGGCCATCGACGTACCCGAAATCTGGCCCCAGACCTGGCCGATGCCGACCGGTCCGGGCGGCGCGGCGGCCGCCATGACGCTCACGCCCGGCGCGGTGATGTCGGGCTTGAGGAGGTCGCCGCCGCCCGCGAAGGCCGGACCCTGCGAGCTGAACGCGGCCATCTGCGGCGCGCGCACCGTCGTGGAGTCGGTCGCGGAGAGGGAGGCGGTAGCGCCGGTGGTCAACGAGTACGCCCGCACCGGCGCGCCGGTCACGTTGTCCAGGTGGACGGTCGGCACATGGTGCAGGTCGGCGTCCAGCGAGTTCGGCGTGAGGTTGATGTGCACCATGCCGATACCGCCGGCTTGCTTGACGGCGAGGCTCTTGTCGACGCGCGCGACCACACCGCGGTCACACGCCACAATCTTGCCGGCGGTCAGCGCCGGGTCGAGCGTGCCCGGGGTGCACAGGCTCACCGCCGTCGGGTTGGCACCGGCGAGCCCGACGAGCGACGCGTGCACGAATGGCGCCGGTCCGACCGCGCCGCCCATGCCGATGCCCGCGAAGGTCCGCCCGTCCCCGAGCGTCACCGTCTTGGTGAACCCCCGGTCGTGCGTGCTCGCCGCGACCGTCGTCATCCACGGCGCGTTCTTGCCCACTGTGGACGCTCCGGGGGTGTTGCCGGCCGACGTGGCCACGAAGATGCCCGCCGCGGCGGCGTTGCGGAACGAGGTCTGTACCGGGTCCACCACGCTGGTCGTCGAGCCGCCGATCGAGAAGTTGAGGACGTCCACGCCATCGGCCACCGCCTGGTCGATCGCGGCTACCGAGTCGATGGTGCCGCACAGGCCACCACCGTCCCCTTGGGACCAGCACACCTTGTAGATGGCCAGCCGCGCGGCCGGCGCCATGCCAGAGGCGTTGCCGAAGTTGGTTCCGCTGATCACGACCGGCAGACCATGGTTGCCCGCCGCCGTACTGGCGGTGTGCGAGCCGTGGCCGTTGAAGTCACGCGGCGAGTTGAACTCACCCGGCACGGTGCCCGGCAGCGACGCCTGCCGGTACCAGCGCGCGCCGATCACCTTGTTGTTGCACGTGATCTGGCCGGTCAGGCCGGGATCGCAGGTGCCGTGCCACTTGGCGTCGATCGCCGCCTGGTCCGGTCGCGGCTCGGGCAGGCTGCCGAAGCTCGGCGCCTCGGGCCAGAAGCCCGTATCGATGTCACCGATGATGACACCCTCACCCGCCCGGGTCGGCCCGCCGAACTGTCGCTGCCACGCGCCGCCAGGCCCGTCGAGGCCGAGGAACGCGGGCGTCTGCACAGTGTCGATCCGCAGAATTTCATCGGGTACGACGGCCAGCACGCCAGGTGTCTTCTGGAGCTCGCGCACCTGCGCGTCCGTGAGCCGGGCGGCGAACCCATTGAACGTGTACTGGTAGTCGTACAGCTTCCGGGCGCCGGGAACCTTGCTCAATGCCCTCTGTCGCTGGACCGCCAGCTTGTCCGCGTGAGCGTGTGCTCGAGCGGTCCGCAGGGCCGTTGTCGTGGCTACCGGTTCACCGGCTAGCTGCACGACATAGTCCTTCGTGGGGCCGCTGGGATTCGGCGCCGCGTGTGCCGCTCCCGCGGACGTCAGCGCGGCCGCCGTAGCGACTACGGTCAACAAGGTCCTCGACAACATTGGCGTACCCTCCGGGTGCTCTCGCGGGTGGCGCGGGCGCAGTCGTTGACCGCGTCACTGGCTAGATGTGCGCCCGCGCCCGTTTCGCATCGTCGGTAGCCGTCGATGGCACCCTCAACCCTCGACCGTCACATCGAGGGTGGTGTGGCGGGTTACCCCTGCTCTTTCCGCCATCCCGCGGCGGTCAAGGCGGCGCTGATCTGCTCGGCGACGGCGCACTGGTCTTCGCGCACCTGGCCGGCGGAGAACCGCAGGATCCGGTCGCCGGCTATCCACACGTCGTTCTGTCGGCGCATGTCGGCCTCCCAGTGCCGGGAGTCCATGTGGTGCGCACCGTCCACTTCGGCGTGCAGCCGCCACTGCCGCCAGTACGCGTCGAGGAACCGCACCCGCCCGCCGGCATCGTGCCGCTTCTCCTGCAGATCCGGCCTCGGTAGCTCGTACCTCCGGCAGAGGCGAATGAAGTCGATCTCGGAGAGCGCCCGTGCCCCACCCTCGGCGTCGTACGCCGTCTGCATTGTGATGTGCCGCCGTCTCGTTCGCGGCATGGCGTCCACTATGGACAGTATTTCGCGTGGCTCCACGAGGCGCTGCTGGCACGCGGCGGCGGCGATCGTACGCGCCTCGGTGTCGCTGTGCGCCCATGCCGCCGCGTCGACCACGGCCCGCGGCATCGTCGTACGCATCGGCCGTCCCACCTGCAGGTGCTCCTCCGGCATCGCGGCCGTACGGTGCACCACGACGGCCGGCAAGCCGGGCGGTAGCCTCCTCAGCACGGTGGCCCGCTGCCGCTCGGCCGGTACGAGCACGTCGATCCGGTCGTCCCGGAAGTTACGCAGCCCGCCCGCACATGCCGCGGCGAGGCCGGCTATGACGGCTCCCCTGCCGGCCGCCAGTACGGCGATCCACAACTGTTGGTCGCGATCGACGGATCCGCCATGAGTGATGATCACCCCGCGACAGACGCTGCGCCACCGACCCGTAGCGAGTAGATGGCGCACCTTGGCTTCGCTGAGTTCCGTGACCGCCTGCCGCCAACTGAGCACGCCGCACTGCTCGAAGAGCAGCCACTCCAGGTTCGTGGCCTCGTACCCGGGCAGCCTGCGCACCACCCGCCCGACGTTATCGACACTCGCCCACCCACGGTCACCCGCAGCCGTAGATCTTGGAGAGTTACTGTCGCCATAGCAACAGTAACTCTCCAAGATCTATTCTCAGGTGCTGGTACCGGTGACCACGAAGTTGGCCGTGAACGAGACGCTCTCGCACGGGGTCTGCGCCGCACCGTCGAGCGTCACGATGCCGGTGAGCGTGACGTCCAGCGTCTCCGTGTTGTTCTTGTCGATCACCAGATCGGGAGTCGCCACGATCTTGGCCGCAGGAACCGGCACGTTAGCCGCTGTCGAGGCCGGGACGCCGAGAATCCGCAAGTTTTCGCCACACCCCGTGCCGCTGACCTTGGCATCCTTGAGCACGATGTTGGTGATCGCGACGCCGACCTCGTTCGGATTCTTCACCTTGAACGTGACGCTGGCTTCGTGACCGGTCCCGGGCCACAACTTGGTCTCGCTGTTGGCGTACACGACATGGCTCGAGTCCTTCACGACCTCGAGCGGGACCATGTTCGCGACCTGCCCTTCCGCCGAGGTGCTGGTGCTCTCGCTGAACATCGCGAACGCGAAGCCGCTAACCCCCAGGACGGCGCCCACGGTGACCGCGACAATGCCAGCGCGGATCTTTCCCTTACTCAACGTACGTCTCCTTACATGGAACCCGGTAGAAGCAGCCCAGGCCGATCGCCGTTGACCGACGCTGGGCGTGCGTGGGCGCGCCGGTCACGAACCGGCAGGCAGTCGAGGGTATGCGGCGCCCGAAGAAACTCACTCAGCCGACGGCGGCGTACGAGCGACCCATGACGCCCAGCGGCAGAGCGCCGATCACGAGAGCAATAAGCACGAACTTCACTACAACCTTCTAGCGGAAGAACTACTCCGATAACCACACGAAATATTTCAGTCAGGCACATCGGACGTAACCGGCTAAGCGGACTGTGCGCAGAAACAATCGACTTAACCCGCACGGGGCTACGTCCCTCGGGCCTGCCTGTGGGTTACATCGAGGTCGCGCAGCCCCCGCGGGGCGGCTTCCGCTGGCCGGCCGTGCCGCATGGCGTGGGCTGCGGCTGAGGCCGTGGCCGGCTCGGTACGGATGCCGGTGGTCCGGTCTGCGGGGGCGTGGTCGTCGTGGGCGGCCCGGTGGTGGGGTCCGGGA
>Ga0209382_10006950_pt1 | contig 14494 bp, 13 predicted proteins | sample SoiMetdeltSBSDD5_FD_187599 | JGI IMG/M metagenome (GOLD analysis project Ga0209382, IMG submission 187599) | Bulk soil microbial communities from a Populus tree surrounding site in Tennessee, USA - Soil MetaG P. deltoides SBSDD5 (SPAdes) (version 2) | ecosystem: Environmental > Terrestrial >... | reverse complement strand
CCGGATGAGCGCCTTCGACACTGCGTACGGCAGCAGTCGGAAGTAGCCCCCTCCACCGGCCGGCAGGTTTGCCATCAGCACGCGCGCTGTGGTCACCGGGATCTCCAGCAAATCGGCGATCGGGCGAAAAGAGAAGCGCGGCGCATCGGGCATTCCGTAGTGGTCGTGGTGGATCGGGTAAACGCTTGAGCTGTAGCGATAGCCTGCCTCGGCGATGCAATCGAACGCCCAGAGATTGGAGTGCCCGATCGAGAAGCTGGGCGCCCGGTAGCCGCGTACCTCCGCACCCGAGATGTCCTCCAACACGAGCTTTGCCTTGCAGATGTCTTGGTAGAAATCGCCGCGGCCCTGGCGGGTGACGCGCTCATGCGCATAGCCGTGGCTCGCCAACTCATGACCGTCGGCGAGGATGCGCTTCACCAGGGCCGGATAGCGCTCGGCAATCCATCCCAGGACGAAGAAGGTAGCCTGGGCACCGGATTCGGCGAGCAGCGCCAGGATGATCTCCATATTGCGCTCCACGCGGCAGGGCATGCGCTCCCAGTCGCTGCGGGGGATGTACGGCGCGAGTGCGGAGACCTGGAAATAGTCTTCCACGTCGATGCTGAGGGCGTTGGCGATCTCAGGCATGCGCGGTGCTCGCACGCTCCGCGAGCCAGCCTGCGAGGTGAATTGCGATGCGCTCGGCGGCTCTGCCGTCCCACAGCTCTGGCGTGCGCCCACGCTTGCCGCCGGTCGAGAGGATCTCGTCGACGAGCTCCAGGACACGCCGGCGGTCGCGCGCGACCAGCGTATTGGTGCCCTGCTCTACGGTGATCGGCCGCTCGGTGTTTTCGCGCATCGTGAGGCAAGGGACGGCAAGCGCGGTGGTTTCCTCCTGCATGCCTCCGGAATCGGTCAGCACGAGCGTGGCGCCGGCCATGAGGCCCAGCATCTCCAGGTAGCCCTGCGGCGGCAACAACGCGAGGCGCGCGCTTTGCAGCGTTCCGGAAAGACCGAAAGTCTCGATGCGTGCCATGGTGCGAGGGTGCAGGGTGCAGACGAGCGGCAGCTTCTCCGAGACGGCACGCAATATCTCGAGCGACTCGGAGAGGGGTCGCAGCTCATCGACATTGGAAGGCCGATGCAGCGTGACGACGCCGAAACCTTCGCTTGCCCAATGAGCTTTTTCAACGGCGCGCAGCGTTTCGGCCGGGGCTATGGCGCGTGACTTGTGGGCGAGCAGAGAGTCGATCATCACATTGCCGACGAAGTGAATCCGCTCCCGCGCAACCCCTTCGCGCGAAAGATTGACCTGTGCGCTGCGCTCGGTGGTGTAAAGCACGTCCGCAACCTGATCCGTAAGGACGCGGTTGATTTCCTCCGGCATGGCGCGATCGAAGCTTCTCAGACCCGCTTCCACATGGGCGACGGGCACGCTTTTCTTGACTGCAACGAGGGTGCAGGCAAGCGTGGAGTTCACGTCTCCCACCACGATCACGCACGAGGGGCGATGCTGGTCCAGCACCGGTTCGAAGCGCCGCATCACCTCGGCTGTCTGTTGCGCGTGCGTACCGGAGCCGACCCCGAGGTTCAGGTCGGGGCGCGGCAATGCGAGATCCCGGAACAGGCGCTCGTTCATCATCGGGTCGTAGTGCTGGCCCGTATGCACGAGCATCGCGGGCGGCAGGTCCGCATGCGAGCGGAACGCGCGCAGCAGCGGCGCCATCTTCATGTAGTTCGGACGCGCGCCGACGACGCAAACGATCGGTCCGCCGGCCGGCAGCGGCTTGCCCATCAGCGCTTGTCCGCCCAACGCGCCTCGCTGCCTTGGCGCTCACGGATCAGCTGGCGCAGCAGCCTGAGCGTAATGCTCATGGCCTTTTCCACGTTCAAGATGCGTTTTTCAAGGAGCGAAGGCGGCGCGCCATCGTGGAGGTCATCAGCGGTTGCGTCCGCAGTCGGCAACTCCGCGATCGCTTCGCCGAACTCCTCGGAAAACTCCGCGATGACCGCTTCTAGCTCGTTCACGGTAATGACATGCCTCTCCGAGAGATAAGCTCCCAGGAGCGCACGAGTGCACAGCGTGTTCACCCGGCGCGGAATGCCACCGGTGTAGCGGTGCACCAAAGGGAATACTCCATCCTCGAACTGCGGATCGCCCTTCCAGCCGACTTGCTTCAGCCGGTGCTCGATATAGGCGCGCGTCTCGTCCGCGTCGAGTGGCCCCAGATGGTAGGCGGCGATGACGCGTTGGCGGAGCTGCGTCATGCTTGGGGTGCGCATCAGGTCCCTGAGCTCGGGTTGCCCGACCAGAAAGCTCTGCAGCAGGGCGCGGTTGCCGATCTGGTAATTGGACAGCATACGCAGCTCCTCGATTGCCTCGGGGGCGAGGTTCTGCGCCTCATCGACGATCAGGAGCGCGCGCTTGCCCTGGGTGAGAAGCGTAGTGAGGTAAGCCTCCAGCTCGGCGAGGATCCGCGCCTTGGACTGTTCCCGAATTGGAATGCCCAAGGCCGTGGCCACGGCAAGCAACAAGCCATCCGCGTTCAGCTGCGTCGATACGAGCTGCGCCGCGACCACTTTGCTCGAATCGAGGTGCTGCAGCAAGTTGCGGATGAGCATGGTCTTGCCGGCACCGATCTCACCGGTGAGCGTGATGAATCCCTCGCCCTGATACAGCCCGTATTGCAGGTAGGAAAAGGCTCGCTTGTGTCCGCGGCTGCCGTAGAAGAACGCGGGATCCGGGCTGAGCTGGAACGGCTGGGCGGAGAATCCGTAGTACGGTTCGAACATGGCTCAGAAGCGGTGGTCCAGGCCTACGAACACCGAATACGACCAGGTTGACGTCGGATCTCGGTTCTCGACCTCGTTGTCGAACACGTGGTACCCGACGCCGGCGAAGGCGAGCGTACGCGGGGACATTTGATGATTGAGCGTAAGAGCGACGTTATCGTTCCGCGACTCAACGGTTGACACGGTTGGCTCTTCCTGCCGCGAGTCGGTTCGAATCGCGCTTGCGCCAATCCAGGTAAACGGCGTCAGCTTGTGGTCGGCGCGCAGGCCGAAGCCGCGCGTCTTGATCCGGTCGCCGAGAAGGAAGGCGTCAGGGACGACGCCGGTCAACCCTTCGGATATACGCTCGCTATCGGTCGCAAACACAACGAAGGTGATGGAGTTGCGCACGCCGATGATCCCCACGGAAGCATCGAGCCGCTCCTGAAGGAAAATCTGTGTCGAGTAGAAGGAGAGCGAGCTCGAAAGGAAGCTCGGCGTGCCCGAAGCGCGAAGGAATTGATCGACCGCCTGCTGTCGCTCGGCGGGGTCGGGAATCCGGGCGGCGAAAATAGCGTCGACCACGGCCGCTGTATCCCCCGGCGGGAGTCGTAGTGCCTCCTGCTGATAGTCGGACACGCCACGCGAATAATTGAGTCGCCACGCGGTCAGGCGCGTGCGGTGGTGCAGCCGGGCGAGACGAGAAGGGCCGAAGAACCGTTCCTCATACTGGGCGTCGACCCTGGTGCGCACGCTGGGATTCCAGGCGACCCCCAGGCCGTAGATGCTGTTCGATTGCGTTTGTCTCAGCACTTCGTAGTTGTTCTCTTCCCAGCCCGCGCTTGCGGAGAACCGCCACGCGTAGTCGGGTTGGAAGAAGAGTCGGCCGCGCACGAGCCTCATCTCGCGGTCCGGCTGCTGGGTAAAGTCCTCCTGGCGGATCTTGCTCTCCTCGTATTCGAGCGCCCAGCCGAAGAGCCGCACCGGACTTGCGAAACGGCCGTTCCAATGAGTGCTGTGCACGTTGCCAAGCGATTCGGTGTCCGAGCTCGTCCACAGATTGCGATTACGCAGCTCGTAAACATAGCCACGGCCGAGCTCGCCGCGGATATGCGGGCTGATGCCGAACGTGCGCGTTTCGGTGCGGTTCTGCGTAATGGTCCCCAGATCGCCCCGTGCGCCGAATGGCGAGATGAATGTCTGCGTAATGATGCCGTTGACGTCTACGAAGAAAAAATTTTCAATGGCTTCCAGGCTGCCGAAGGCGCGCAGCCTGTTGAACAACTTGTCTTCCTCGGAATTGCGTGCATAGAGAAAGAGGCTCGGGCGGTATTCGATATTTGCGCGCAGCCGCGGCGAGTTGCCGTCGATGCGCAGAGCCGGTGTTATCTCCGTGATGAGGTCGGCGCGCCTGTCATCTCGCGGTGCGAGCCTCGGATTGTCGTCGTAGGTTTCTTTAAGCCTGATATCGGACGTGATCACCCAGCCGCTGAGGGCGTCTGGGCCCTGCCTTCCCTGCCTTCCGGCAAACCGCGGATCGTCGAGATAGCTGTCGCTAAGCCTGCTGTCCAGCGTGCCCGGCCGAAAGGAGCCTTGACTTAAAGCGGGGACCGAGGTCAGGAAAAGCACGGTGGCGATGGCTGTGCGCCATGCTCTAGGCCCCATAACGGTAATAGCCGTAATAGGAACCGCTGCCCTCGTCGCGCGACTTGTTCAACATGGTGAGGACCACCGGGCAGGACTCGACTGTCGACAGCGCCGATTCAAGGGTCCCGTGAGTGGTCCTCTCGGCTTCGACCACGACCACAACCTGCCCCATGCGGGTCGCAAGCACGCGCGACTCGGTGGTCGCCAGCAGCGGCGGCGAGTCGAAGATCACGATGCGATCGCGATAGCGATTCGACACCTCGTGCAGGAGCCGCGTCATGGCGTCGCTCGCCAGCAACTCGGAGGCGCCGCGATGCGGCGTGCCGGCGAGCGTGAGCGTCAGCCGCTCGACGTTCGTGTGCAGCAGCACATCGCCGAAGCCCAGCCTCGACTCGGTCAGGAGGTCCATAAGGCCCTTGCCGCGCGGGATGCCCAAGACGTGGGGGATGCTCGGTTTGAGCACGTCGGCGTCTACCAATAGCACCCTGCAGTCCAGCTCGAGCGCCATGCTCATCGCCAGGTTCACGGACACGAAGCTCTTGCCCTCCGCGGGAAGCGCGCTCGTCACCATGATGAGGTTGCCGTGGGGTACGGGCGCTGCGCCCCGACCAAGCGCGTTCGCGATCAATGGCCGCTTGATGACGCGAAACTCGTGAAGCAGCTTCGATTCGTGGACCGCCGGGGTGATGAACCCGGCCGCTTGGAGGCGTGCCAGGTCGATGTGGCGAAAGTTGGCCTCGGTCGCTTTCGTCTGCGCCACGCCACTATCGATCCGCGGCTCTACGCGCTCGGGCTCCGGCGCCTGGGTTCGCGGCAGCGGCTGAACCGCTCGCGCAACTTGCTGGGGAATCGGCTCGGCACGGTCCCTGATCTCCGCCTTGCTGTGAGGTCCCCGTTGCACGCTCGGAGCGCGGATTCCTGCCTGCTCGAGCTCCTGTAACCGCTTTGCCGCTTCTTCGATGAGGTTCATGATGGGCTCGGTCGGTAACGTTCAGCGCAGGAAGACCGCCGCAACGGCGGCGCTGTACGAGGCGGCCAGGCCGCCCACGCCGCCGAAAAACCAAAGGGCGGCGCGACGGCGCCGGCGGAGCGTCTGCACGTTGAGCAGTTCCGAAACAGAACCGAGCACCGGGCGCCCGCCCACGCGCTTCAAGGTTCGGCCGTCGTGGATGGTTGGCCGCACTACGCTGTAAAGATAGCTCCCGGCGATTCCAGCGCAGAATGAGGCGAGCAGGACCACGGGCAGCAACATTTGTCGGTTCGGCGCCACCGGCGTGGGCGAAACGCTGGGTGGATCGATCACGCGGAATTCGGCCACGCCGGTAGACGACTTCACCTCCCCGGCGAGCGCCGCAGATTCGCGCCGCGCGACGAGCTTGTCGTAGTTCTGCTTGTGGATCGCGTAATCGCGGTTGAGCTGAGTGAACAAGGCTTCCCGTTCGGGCACCGAGCGCGCGCGCTCGCGCAGTCGCGCCTCGCGCTTTTCCAGCTCGGCGACGCGTGCCTGCATCGCCGCTACTTGTGCTTGCGCCTGGGCGAATGCCATTCTGAGCTGGCCAAAGAGCGAGTTGCTGTTCGTTTCCGGGCCGGCGGCCTTCCGCTCCACTGCAAGACGTTGGCGCTCCTGGTCGCGATTCGTCTCGACCTCCTTGATGATGCGGCGCGTGTTGACGACATCCGGGTGGTTATCGGTGAACTTCAGCAGCATCTCATCGAGATTTTTGTTAAGCACAGCCAGCCGTGCATCGAGCTCCGCCGTGCTGGCTGAGCCGGCGTTACCCGCCTCTGGTAGCAGCGACGGCGGTCGGTTTCCTTCCTCGCTGAGCTGCTGCTTCAGCGCGTCCCGGGACTGATACGCTTCCTGGAGCTGCTGACGCGCCTGCGCGAGCCCCTCGGCGACGCTCGCCATGCTGCTAAAGAAGTCGCCGCCGGCGGGGGTGTTGAGATCCATGTTCTGCAGCTTGAATTCCTTGATGCGGTTTTCCGCCTCCACCAGACGCTGCTCGTAACTCTTGATTTGCTCGTCGATGAAGCGCTTGGCCTGCTCCGCATCGCCGCTCTTCGAGGTCAGGCCGGACTCGACGAATATCGACAGCAGCGACTGCACGACGCGCCTAGCCTGCTGCGGGCTGGTATCGGTGTAGCTGATCGTGTACAGATTGTCGCGGCCGACGCCTTTGATGGCGAGGCTCTTGGTCAAGCGATCGATCAAGCGCTCGCGCTCCTCGTTGTTGCGCACGTTCAAGTCCAGGTCGGCCATGCGTACCAGCTTCTGCAAGTTCGGCCGGCTGATGAGCGTACGGCTCAGAATCGCGACTTGCTGTTCGATGTTTCCCTGCACAGTCAGGCCGGACATCAAGGGACCGAGAACCGATTGGGTATCGACATACACACGCGCCGTGGCCTCGTGCCTGTCCGGCGTCAGCCACAGGAACACGGCGCCCGCGATTCCGGCCAGCCAGGCGACGGCCAGACCGAACCATCGGCCCTGCCACAGACCACGGGATATCGCGGTGACTTGGGAAAGAAGGATGTTCATCGCGGTAGGCTCAGAACCAGCTCTGCGGAATAATCAAGACATCACCTGGCTTCATCTCAACGTTGGCCGAGACATCGCCGCGGCGGACCAGATCCTTGAGGCGTACGTTGTACTGCTTGCCGCCGTCGGAAGTGCGCAGCAGCGAAGCGTTGTTGCCGTCGGCGAAGTCGGTGAGGCCGCCAACTGCGATCATCACGTCGAGCAAGCTCATCTTGTCGCGATAGGGCAAGGCCTGTGGCTTCGCTGCCTCCCCGATAACGCGGATCTGCTCGGTATACGGCCCGTTAAAGGTTGTCACGATCACTGTCACGACCGGATCGCGGATGAACTTGCCCAGCGCCTTCTCGATGTCGCGGGCGAGCTGGGTCGGATTCTTGCCAAGCGCGGGCAGGTCTTCGACGAGCGGAACGCTCACTTTTCCGTCCGGCCGTACCGGCACCGTTGTGGACAAGTCCGCGTTGCGCCATACCATGATCTGAAGCGTGTCCAGCGGTCCGATGAGGTAGTTGTAGTCCCCAAGGGCGGCGCTGGCCGGAGCCGGCCCTCGCTGCATGCCCGTCGTGCATGCAGCGAGGACGGTAACCAGCAAGATTGCGCTAGCCAGCCGAAGTCGAGAGCTCGCCATCTGCACGATGTGGTCGCGCATCCTTATTCCTCCCCCGAGAAAACTCCATGGAATCATCGATTGGCGCCCATTCCGACGCCGGCGAGCCAGTGTAGCCAGCGCCCCACAAAAGCGGCAATGGCTCGTAAGAGCTAACGCGCGCCCGCCTGGGCCGGCTCTTCACGGCGAAGCGCTTTCGCCGTCAAGTGATATGCGAGCAGGAGCGGCGGCATCCGCAGCCAATGTGCCCGGATGTAGAGCGCTTGTTTCGCAAGCTCGGTGAACGCGTCCGCGGCGCTTGGGTGGTCAGGCTGCAGCGCGCGCAGGAAAAGAGAATCCATAAAAAATCGCAATATCGCCGGCGGGCGGGCCGCCTCGACCCTGCGCAATACTTGAGGCGGGATAGCGGTCGCGAATACGCGCTGCACATAGCGGCAGGCGTAGTAAAGCGGACGCGCGAGATCAAGCTCTTCGGCACGCTCGACAAGACGGTCCCGGAAGCCCGCGTCCGGACCAAGATGGCGCAGCAGGCTTTCCAGGTCGACGAGGTCGCGCAGTCCGTTGCTGAACTCCTCGTTGAAGAAAAGGTGCGCGGCACTATGCAACACCATGTCGGTCGGGGCGAGGAGCCGAAGCGGCTCGGCTTCCGCGATCGGCCGAGACGCAGCCCAGAGCTTGCGCGAATCCGGCTTTAGTCGCGCCGTGGGCGGAAGGATCGCGTGGTGCACATCCAGCACGGTGAGCCTGGTTGCATGCTGTAACGGCGGCAGCTCGTGCATCCAGCGGCGGTAATAGCGCTGATCGTATGGATGACGATGCGTGGTGGCCCAGCCCTTGAGCATCAATGCGGCCTCTACTTGGCCAAGCGCCGCGCGCGGAACGAGGATGTCGATGTCGGCGAACTGCCGGCCGCGCGCGGCTGGCAGGCCGGCAAAGAGATAAGCAGCCCCCTTGAGGAGTATGCCCTCGGTTCCCGCGTGTCTCAGCGCCGCGCAAATATGAATCACTTCGCGTCGCACCGCCTCTTCCTGCGCGACTGATACAGTGCGCGCCGCCTCGAGATGGGCGCGAGGAGCGGCCGGGATCGCGTTGAGAAGGCCCTGATCCTCCAGCAGCGCTGCCAGGCGGCCGAGGAGGTTGGCGCGCCGGGCCTGGCGAATGACGAGTTCCCATCGGGCGATGTCCCACCGCGGAAGCTCTCTGGGCTCGCGCAGCGCGACGCTCAGTAAAGAGCGGCCATAGTCCTTCATCGCGCTGCCGCCAGCTGGTCAAAGACTCGCACAGCCTCTTCGAGATTTCCGTATGCAAACTCGTAGCATTCGGTCGATTCGACCATGCGCCCCAGGAGGTTGAAGCCCTCGACGCCATGGAACTGGTAGTTGAAAGCGCTATCCACGAGCTGCATGAATGCGTGGGCTTTCGGCAGAGCCCGCAACTGCGCGACTGCGCCGGCGATATACCGCGGCTTCACAATCCAACGGGGCGTTGCCGAGTCCAATTCGCGCCGAACGCTTTCTTTCGGCGGCCTCATGTGGGCCACCGAACCCTTCAGCGTGTCCTTCACCGCGGGCCCGATCAACGCGTCGGGCGCGAAGCGTCCGATGACGTCGATGGAGGTGTTTTTCAGGCTGATCGGCCGGGCGAGGGGCACGAGGTCGCCGGCACCGGGACGCAGCAGCCCGAGCTCGTCGGAGAGCAGCCGCCAGCCGCGGCTGACGAGACCGGCGCACAAGGTGCTCTTGCCTGATCCCGGCGGCGCCGGAAGGACCAAGGCCCGGCCCGAGCGCTCCAGCACGGCGGCGTGCAGGACGAGATACTGATGACAGTGCGCCGAGACGCACCAGTTGAGGCCCCATTCGAGCATCGGCAGTCCCTGGCCACCCGGCAGCGGTAGGAAAGGCGGCTTGCCATCGAACTCGAACACCACCTGGGGTCTGACCCAGCGACGCAGGCCGGCGGGACGGCCGATTCGCACATGGAAATCGGCGAAACCATCCTCCACGACATGCTCTGAGTAGAGCAGGGCGATTCCGTCCGCGACTGCCGGAAGCGACGACTCGATGCAGGTAACGACCGGTCCGGTGCGTAGGCGCAGTCCAGAACCGGACAGGCGGCGGCGGAGCTCCCGTTCGTCTAGATCGGCGACCTTCAGCGATGCACCGGCTCGACCAGGCCGAGACGGTTGAAGTCCCGCAGCACTTCCTCGATCGCTGTTGACCACTGTGCACCATCCTCGTCGCTAGGCGCCGGCAACCTCAGTCGTGCCTCGAGCTCGGGAACATTCATAGGGCCATCGGCTGCCATCAACGTGCGTAGTACTTGGGCGGGGAAGCGCTCCAGAAGATGGGTGCTACCGGTGCGTGCATTACGCACCACGATGACCCCATCGAACTCCCGCCAGGCGATAGCATCGGCGGAAAGGCTGGACCAGCGCAAGGCTTGAACCCGAGCTGAGCGGGGGTGCTCTTACTTCGTCGTCAGGGACTCCAGATAGGCGACGATCTCGGCCTCATACCATTTCACCCCGGCAGTTGGCTCGAAGTATCCCGTGCCGGTGTACTCGAGCCAGATTTCCTGGATCTTGCCGGCGTCCAACACGGGGGTCCATCCTTTCGCCACGTTCAGCTGCGCCGCTACCAGATGACGCGCCACGTCGTTCGACGGCCCGCTCATGTTAAGGACCGCCAGAAAGGTAGTCTCCGGCGGATAAGGCGATGGCGAAAACGTAGCCGCGAATAGGCTAGCCGTCGTAGTCGTAGTCGTAGTCGACGACAGGCTAAGAGTAGAGGCACCACCAGCCGCTGCCGCGTCAGTAGTCGCCTGGTACGGCGATGGCCATTCGCCGAAGTTTTCCGGTTGACTCCAAAAATATGGAGAAGCGCCCGAGCAAACCTGTTGCTCGTGAGGGTGGCTCGTGGGTCCAGACAAGTGGGCAGAGCTCGACAGGCACGTCTCCTGTCCGAGCACCGGCCGGCTGACTAGCGTCATCAGCAGCGGCGCCGCGCCAAGACCTCCCCCGACTAGGCGTCGGCGATTCTTATCTGGACCCTCAGTGGCCCGGACAGCATCACGCTTTGGCTGCTCATGTATGTCGGTCATCGTTGCCTTTTAGGCACGCACGCTATTCGTTCTTGGCGCCCAAGCTTACCCTAATGGTTCGTTGCCGGACCATCTACCAACGAGGCCAAGCATGCCCTATACCATGGAAGATAACAATATGATTGTTTTAAGACATGTGTTCGATTGAGGGGGTGCAGTGAGCTTTATGTAAGATTCTTCGACATGGGGCCAGAGCCTCCAGGTCAACCAAATGTGGGGCACGTCTTAGGTCCATCGGACCGGCTACACATCGCGCAGGCCGCCGTGCTCGCGCCGTCTGCAGATAATCGCCATTGCTTCGGGCTTCAGTTCGCCGGCGAGCGCATTCTTCTCTTCGGCAATGACGCCTATGTAGGCGCTCCTTTTCACCGCAAGGTTCTCAGTTTGATCTCCTTCGGCGCAGTCGCCGAGAACATGCGGGTAGCGGTCGCCTCTCTCGGATACGAGGCCTGCATTCATTGGATGCCCGATGGCGCAGATAAGCCTCTGATTGCGGAACTGCGCCTGGCTAGGGCCGAATCTTCGGAGCCCGCACTCGATTCCGCGATATCGCGGCGGCACACCAACCGCCGCCTTGCCTACCACGGCCCCCGCCTAAGCGACTCCCAATTGGCTGCACTCAGCAAAGGCGTGGCCGCCATGGAAGGGGTTTCTCTGCGCTTCATGGATTCCCCGTCCAGCAGGCCGAAGCTGCTGCGGCTCCTGAGGATTGCTGAGGCCGAGCGATTCAACACGCGAGCATTGCACGAGGAACTGTTCTCAGCGGTGCGCTTCGACGTCGGCTGGCATAAGACGGTGGAAGGGGGGCTCGCCCCCTGCGCTTTGTCCGTGGAGCCGGGAATGCGCTGGGCATTTCGCCAAATCGGGCGCTGGCCTATCATGAATCTGCTCAGGGCGCTCGGCTTTCATCATGCCCTCGGTTTCAGAGCGGCCGACTTGCCTTGCCGCTTTGCCCCGCACTGCGCGGTCCTTGGCACCACATTGCCGATCGAGCGCGGCGCTCCAGCGGTCGGCATGGCGCTCCAACGCATATGGCTACGCGCCGCAAGCTGCGGGCTTGCCTTGCAGCCGTTCGCCGCTCCGGCCCTGCTTGCGCTCCCCGACTATGTCGATGTCCCGCCAACCACCAGGGACAGGCTGCGAGACGCATGGCGAGAGCTCGTGGCAGATACGCCAGTGATGGTCTTTCGCATGGGCTTCGCCAAGCCACCCGAAGGGCGCAGCGGACGGCCTTCCCCGAGCGCCTTCATACGGAATTGATACTAAGTTCCAGCGGTTCCGAGTGAGCATTGTCGACAGACTTTACAGTGATGATCCTATCAAGGCGCATAAGGCGGGTAGGACTCTGATTATTTGAAGCTATTCAATTCTGGCACACCGGTTGCTTTTGAGTCAGCGTCGAACCACCCCGTGGTTCAAAACGCAACCGGACTGGGAGACTGAGGATGAAACTGAAAACCCTCGCGGCAGCCACAGTGGCCGCATTGGCGCTGGTGGGCACAACCGTGCAGGCACAAATAATCCGCGCGCAAGACGACGACATCGAATGGGTCCTGGACCCAGTCACTTTGCAGCCTAAGACTTCCGGCACGCTAGCAGAGGGCGATGTCCTTGTTAGCGTATTCGAGTTCCCGAGCTACACGATCGGTGGTCAGAACGCGATCCCGGCGGGCCAGGAAGTCACGGGTATCTCGGTGCTTCAGATCGAGTCGATCGACGGCAACACGATCACTTTCACGCAGTTTTCCGGCGGCTTGAACGCTATCTCCCCGGTTGACGTGGTCGGCGGCGATGCCGGTGGAGGAGCGACGATCGCAGTGTTCCAAAACGATCTGAGCTTCGACCTTTCCCTGGATTTCGCGGACGACCCGGAGACGAACTGCACGAGCCTCGCCCAATGCGTCGCGGAAGGCACGGCAGGTACTCTGCTCCAGGTCGACGGTTTCTTCGGTGACGCCGACGAATTCTGGGAGTCGACCATTATTGCTGCTGGGGGATTGAACATTGGCACGGTCGCCGGTCTCAGCGGCACGAGCTTGGTCGCTGCCTTTAACGCCGCGCAAACGACGATCTTCAACTCGAGCGGTCCGATCGGCGGCATGGTGGTCGGCGGCAATGCGGCCTGTGATCCCACAGCGCTCGGTTGCATCGCCGGTCCCACACTTTCCGGGACGATAACTGGCGGTTTGGACCTCGGAGCTGACGGTGCCTTTGCGCGCAGCGACTTCGACGCGCAGAAGCGGCTCGCCGCGGTACCGGAGCCGACCACGCTGCTACTCCTTGGGGCGGGTCTGCTTGGGTTCGGCGCTCTGCGCCGTCGCAGCTAAACCAAACGCAACACGAGTCGAATCGGGCCCTGCGGGGCCCGATTTTTTTTGGGGCTTTCTTTTTACCTACTTTGTGCGCGTTTTAATGGCTGATCAGCTTAGGCGAACCGGTCGCCAAACCCATCGGCCGCCGGCGCCGTTCTTGCGACATACCCGGTACGCGTGCAAGCGCGATCCCAGCTGCGACAAGTAGTAGCGGATGTCCTGCTGCGCCATCGCGCATATGCACCAGGGCGAGCACCCGGCGCAGGGCTTTTTGCTCGAGTTCGAAGCGCGCCGACTCCCCGGCGGGCTTCGCCAGGCGCGGAAAGTCTTCGGCCGCCAGGGTCTGCAGCGTGAAGCGGCTCTTACCTGCTTTGACGAGAAGGCGCTTGTCCTGATGCTGGAGCGCGATTTCCGCGCCAAGCGAGTCTTGAGCGCCGCGAGCGTCACCGCGCCGGCGTAGAACTCGCAGCCGCGTCGGTGGATGGACCGCGCGCTGCCGCGCGAGAGGCGCTCGGCGTTCGAGTATCCCTTGAAACTGCCATGCGCCGGGAAGTTCAAGGGCGCAAACCCACGGCGGCGATGTGGCTGGAGCCGCGTGTGTGCGTGGAACGGGCGCGCGCTTGAAGGCAAAGGCGAGGTGGGCTCCCGCACCGTGCCGAAGGTGGACAACACGGTCTCCGCGCTGATCCGCGCCAAAGGGCTGTGCATGCCCGACTTCGAGGCGCTCACCGGGCAGATGCCGAAGGGAAGATATTCTGCGCCGCAGGTCCCCGCGGCCGAATTGATGGCCTGCTGGCCGGCCTTGGAGGCGCACGACCGGTGGTCTGCCGGCGGCACACGTAGCGGTCCACGAGGTCGGTAAGCTGCAACGTCACCTGCCCCGCCGGAATGCGTCAGCTTCGCCACGCGCAGAAGCCGCGCTCTGGGACTTGCCGGGAGCACGTGGCGTCGGGTGTGAACTCACGACGGCGCGTACGGCCCGCAGGCCCACTCGTCCAAGGCCCGCTTGACGCGGAACAGCCACCCCACGGGATGCTGAGCGCTCGGGACCGCGGAGCGTTCGCTTCCTGGGCGGACGAGCTTCACTGGAGCTCCGGTGGGTTAACCGCAGGGTAGGCCCGCGCGACACCGCCCACCCAGCTGGATTCTGCGGCCGAAGGGCAGGCCGTCTAAGTGCCCAGTCCAGATCCTAGACCACCCGTCCCAGCCCCAAAGTCGCGCGCCCTGGCCGCAACGCCGGACTCGCTGAGGGTTGGCTGTTGAGCGCTCGTGCCAACTACGGAGCGCGCCGAAGCGCAATCGGGCAGCCTGGCATAACCCGGAGCCCAAAAAGAATCGGGCCCCCAGTTGGGGGCCCGATTCGATACTGCTTGCGCGAAGTTTCTAGCTGCGACGACGCAGAGCGCCGAGCCCAAGCAAACCTGCTCCCATGAGCAGCAGCGTGCCTGGCTCGGGAATCCTAATGAAGGGTTCCCCGGCCATGATCCAGACGTTATCCGCGCCATTGTTCAGGTGGCTAAACCGGATATCGACTGCGAG
>Ga0209382_10006949_pt1 | contig 14496 bp, 9 predicted proteins | sample SoiMetdeltSBSDD5_FD_187599 | JGI IMG/M metagenome (GOLD analysis project Ga0209382, IMG submission 187599) | Bulk soil microbial communities from a Populus tree surrounding site in Tennessee, USA - Soil MetaG P. deltoides SBSDD5 (SPAdes) (version 2) | ecosystem: Environmental > Terrestrial >... | reverse complement strand
GCTCGAGAACGTCCAGGGCGACGAGCGCGATCGAATCGTGATCTCGGTCGGTTACGGCAAGGATGGAGCGGGCGGGATGTCGTTGAACTTGGGCCCCATCAACTCCGCGCACGGATGGCGTCGCCTGAACGTCCTGGTGACCAGAGCGCGCCTGGAGACGATTGTCGTTTCAACGGTGACGGAACAGGATCTCGCGGGGTTGAGCCCAACCAATCGAGGTGGCATCGCGCTGCGGAGCTTCCTCCGTTACGTGGCTCAGGGAGGTCGGCTGGACCGAGGGGTAGGGCAAGTCACGGATGGCGAGACCAATGACTTTGAGGATGCCGTCCAGGCGGCGCTCGAGGCGCGCGGCTTCTCCGTCCAGCCCCAGGTGGGTGTCGGCACGTACCGGATCGACCTCGGCGTTCGCGATCCAGTGGAACCGCACCAATACGCCATCGGCGTCGAGTGCGACGGCGCGACCTATCATTCGTCGCGCACCGCGCGCGATCGCGATCTCCTTCGCCAAGAAGCCCTCAAGAAGATGGACTGGCGGCTGTATCGTGTGTGGTCGACGGACTGGTTCAAGAACCGTGACGCCACGCTGGAGGCGCTCGTCGCGGAGGTAAACCGGGCGATCGAAATGAATCGCGGGCTGCGAAGCGGGGTGCTCGTCGAGGCGCCTCGGGCGGTATCCTCCCCAGTGGAGCAGCTCACCGACCCGGGGCGGCCTCCGGGGGTAGCCCCTACCTCGCCGCCGACGGCGACTTCTCGGTACTCAGCTGGAGTGCCATACGAGGCCTTCCGGGGTGAGCAGATGAGACGGGACGTCCTTATCGAGGCTTCGGAGCGCCGCGCGCTGGCGCAGGCGCTCCGATTGATCGTCGATGCCGAGTGGCCCATCCATGAGGAGGAGACACTCGACCGGCTGATGGAGTTGGCGGATGTGCGACGGGCCGGGTCCAACGTGCGCACCAATTTCGAAGCGGCGCTCAAGCTGGCCGTTCAGCACGGCGTTGAGTCGCGCGCGTCATTCCTCTGGCCAGTTGGCAGGACGAAGCCGCGTGCCTTCCGGAGACCGACGGAGAGCGTGGCGCGGCCCATGTCGCGCATCGCACCGGAGGAGATTCGCCTGGCGGTCTTACATCTCGTCGAGCAGTCGTTCAGCGTTCAAAGGGAGTCGCTGGCGAAAGAAGTGGTGCGGCTCTTCGGCTCGGAGCGGATCAGCGGCGGTGCGGCTGACGCCGTTCGGGTCGTGATCGACGAACTCGTCGAGGAGGGGCTCCTCCGGGCGGCGGGGCCGAACGTTGCGTTGCAGTGATCGTGACCTTGCCTCGGTGCCGGGCTCACTTCTCCGCGGAGGGTCCCGCGCGACGCAGGACGCCTTCGAGATCGACCACATGCGGTCCGTCACCGGGTCCGGCCTGCGCACCCACATAGTCGTCCGGCCGGCACGTCAGGACGATCACCTGCACCGTCGCCGCCGCCGATCGCAGTGCGGCGCGGAACCACTCAAAGCGCTTCGGATCCGTCTGGGCCAGGTGGTCGTCGAGCACCACCGCGCATTTCAGGCTCTCGGCGATGGAGAGCCGCAGGAGCGTGGCGAGCTGATCCCGCGTCCCTTCCGACAGGAGCTCCGTGGCTCGCGTCGCGCCGGCGGCGACCACACCCTCCGTCCGCAGCGCGGGGTCGATGGCCACCCCGCCGTAGCGACCGCCCGTCAGCTCTCCGAACCGCAGCCCCACGGGGCCGCTCAGCGCTCGGCCCAGGTGCAGGCCGGTCGTGCGCTCCACCTCCAGCAGCATGCCCAGGAGGACCCGCCACGCGTCGCCATCGAGGTCGAGTTGCTCCTGACGTTCCTTCGCGTGCTGGAGCGCCTGCTGCAACTCCTGGTCGCGTTCGCGAGCGACCGCGCCTCGAACGCGCTGGAGCGCACCTTGCGCCTCGGCGTGGTTCCGATCGGCCTCCTGGACCCGCGCCTCCACCTCCCGGACCCGCCCACGCGCGGCCTTCAGCTCGTCCTCGCTCACAGCGTCCGCCGGCATTGGCAGCGCCGCGAGCAACGCCTGCTCCCGGGCGAGCTTCTGCTCAGCAGCGGCCCTGGAGACGGAGGCCGCCTGTGCCCGGAGCGCGGTCAGCTCTCCACTCGCCAGGTCCTGGGCGGAGCGTGTCTCCTGAACGCGCTGTTCCGCCAACTCGACCTCCTTCGACGACGCCTCGTCCGCCCGCCTGGCAGCGTGAAGCGCCTCGTCCGCGTGCCTCCGGACGGACTCCGCCTCCTCGTCGATCGCTTCGATGGCCGCGTCGATCCGGCGCAGCTCTTCCGCCACCCGGCTCGATTCGTCCTCCGCCGCGTGGAGCGCTTCGGTGGGCCCAGAGCCCAGCTCCCTCCGTTCGCGCTCCAGCGACTCGCCCAGGGCGCCCGCGGTCTCCCGCAGGCCGGCCAACTCGGTCTCGATCCGCGCGATCTCGACCTCCGCCGCTGAATGATCGCGGCCGGCCTGCGCGCGTTGCCCTTCGATTCGCGCCCGGAGCTGAGCGGCCTGGCCCTCCCAGGCGGTCCCAAGGCTTTCCAGGAAGACTCGCGCCGCCTCCCGATCACGCCCGGCCAGCTCGCTCTCGCACGCTCGAAGCTGGTCCTCCATGGCGGGCGCGCTCGCGGCCTTGGCCCCCAGCTCCGCGGCGCGCGCGCGCTGACGTTCGAGCTCCGCGCGCTTCAGTGCCAGGTTCCGCTCTCCGTCATCCGCCTGGCGGCGCAGCTCCGCCAACTCCGGGCCGCTCTTGGTGCCCGCGGCCTGGAGCACCGGCTCCGCCTCGTCGCTCCAGGTCTTCCTCAGGGCCCGGACGCGCTGCCGCTGGGCGGGGTGGCCGGCGATTACCGTGAGGTCGAGCAGGTCGTCGACCGACAGCTGCACGGATTGCATCGCCTCCAGCTCGACCGCGGCTTCGCGCGTGGAGCTCGACCGCGACCCACCATCCACCGTCACGTCCATCCGCAACGGCCGCCGCGGGCGCACCGCCACCGTGAGCCCGCCTCCCAGGCCCGCCTCCGCCTCCTTCAGATCGCGCTCCAGCCGCTCGATCCGGCGGACCGCTTCGGCTGGCGGCAGCTTCAGCGACCCCAGCTGAGCAGCGAGCGCGCCGATGTCGCGCTCCAGCCCGGCCGCCTCCCGCTCGCGCTCGCTCGCCTCGGCCACCGCGATCCTTGCCTCCTCCACCGCGCGCGCGGCGCGGCTCCAGCGGCCGTACGCCTCGGCGTCCGCCAGTTGCCGCGCAGTTCGCTCGGTGTCCTCCAGCCGCTTTCGGGCACCCTCGAGCGCGGCGCCCGCCGCCGCCCGCTTCCCCTCGGCGGCGCGGATGTCGGCCTCCACCTTCCTCGCGTGAGCCTCCTGCGCCAGGGCGGTCTTCGCTCTCGCTTGCCGCTCCATCGCCGCGGCCCGCCGTTGCTCCTGGGCCATCGCGTCCTTCTCCAGCTGCGCTCGCCGCATCCCGCGCTGCCCGTCCCCCTCCGCGGCGGCCCGGAGCCCCTCTTCCTTGGCCAGCTCCAGCGTGCGGCGCGCGTCCTGGGCCCGCTCCCGGCTGGCCTCGAGCGCGGCGCTGGCAGAAGCCAGCTGGGCCGCCTTCTCTCCAAGGGCGGCTTCCCGCTCGCGGATCAGCTGCTCGAGGCCATCGATCCGCCGCACCTCGTCCGCGGCGGCGTCGGCGGCCTCCTGCGCGCGCGCCCACGCCTGGGCCCGTTCCCAGCTCACCTCACCGCGCTGCAACCGGAGCTGCGCCGCCCGCCGCTGGTCCTCGAGCTGGAGGAGCTGGTCCTGCGACTCCACGAGTTGCTGTTCGGCCATCTCCGACTCCCGAAGCAACTGGCCGACCTGATCGCGCTCCGCGCTGAGCTGGTTGATCTCGTCGAGCACCTCCTTGAACGGAGACCCCTTCCCGCTCCGCTTCTTCCCTTTCTCGGTGTAGAGGCGATCCACCTCGGCTTGTGTGCGCTTCAGGATCTCCTGGGTGCGCGGATCCTGTGCCATCGCCTGGAGCGCCCGCGTCAGGCGCAGCTTCCCGGAGTCGTCCGGGTCGTCCTCCAGGCCTTCATGGAGGACGCGGGCAATCTCGCCCTGCTCTCCCAGCAGGGTCCGGGCGATGAACGTCTGCGGCAATCCCTTGACGCCGCCCTTTCCGCCCGGCGCGGGAACACCCCAGGCCAGGACCTTCCGCAGCCGCTCGTCGACCTCCCGACCTTTGGCCTCGGGATCCCAGTCCCGCCCGTTCTTGGAACTCTCGAGGACCGCACGGCCGCGGTGACCTTCGGAGAACTCCTTCTCCACGCGGTAGAAGCGGCCCGAGGCGTCCGTGAACACCAGGCGAACCGCGGGCGTCTCGTCGCCCCACCAGGGCACGAAGGCCCGGCCATCCGCCGAGGTGCACGGGAGCAGGAGCGCAGCGCGGATCGCCTGGGCCAGGGTTGACTTCCCAAGGTCGTTGGGCCCGTGGAGCACGTTCAGGCCCGGGCGAAACTCAACCTCGCACTGCGAGACCCCCATGAACGAGCGCACCCCCAGCTGGACGAAGCGCATCGCTCACCTCACCGCCGGGCCGTCCACCCTGGCCAACTCGTACAGGCGGAGGAGCGCCCGGCGAGCCACCTCGCCGTCGCGGCTCTCGCTCCGGGCTGCGTCCTGGAGCCGGGTGGCGGTCACCTTCAGCGGCTCGGGCAGGTTCTCGAACAGGAGGTGGGCATCCGTGACGTCGACGCGCAGGGTCTTCTCGAGCAGCAGGACGCCGACCCGGCCCTTCACGGCCTCCGTCCCCTCCAACTCGTGGAGGATGCGTTCCGCCTCCTCCACCCGCTCCGGAGGCAGGGACATCTCCACGGTCAGCGCCAGGACCCGATCGCCGAGGTCGCTCCGCCGCTCCAGGGCGCGGAGGGCGTCCATCGACCGCACCGAGGTCCGTTCCCAGTGCCACCGGGCCACCTGGATCTTCTTGAGATGGGTCTTCCTCCGGCGCGTCACCAGGACGAGGGCGACGTGACCGGCGTCGTCCTCTCCGAAGCTGGTCGGCTCGGGTGCTCCGGGATAGACGGTGGGCGGTTCGGCGTCCGGCGGGACGACGCGGAAGCTATGGGTGTCGCCGATGGCGAGGTAATCGAAGCCGCGCTGGGTCACCGCGTCCTTAGCGATGGGGAAGTTGGCCTGGCACCCCTTCATGTCGAAGGTGCTCCCGTGCACCATGCCGATCCGGATCCGGTCGTCGCCGGGAGCGCGCGCCGGCAGCGACAGGGCCAGGTCCCGGGTCGTGGAGAAGGACCGGCAGGGGGCCGCGTGCAGGACCGCTCCCTCCTTGAGCTCCCAGGTGAAATCGTCGCGGTCCACCACGTGAACGTTCGGCGGCAAGCCCGACCGGAACGGGTGCCCCTCCTCCCAGACCGAGCCGGGCATCAACGGGTCGTGGTTCCCGGGGAGGAGAAAGATCGGGCGGGACGACCACCGGGACTGCGACAGCACCCGGGCCAGCCCTTGCCACCACAGCTCCTCTGGCCTTGCCTCGTCGAACAGGTCGCCCGCGCACAGCACGGCGTCGGCCCTGGCCGCATCCGCTTCGTCCAGGAGCCGCTCCACGACCTCCAGGCGCGCCTGCGACAGCTTTCGCCGGCTCTCACCGTGGAACTGAAGAAAACGCCTCCCGAGGTGCCAGTCCGCGGTGTGCACCAGCGTGAGCGCCACGTCGTCCTCCTCCTCGCCGTTCATTCGATCGCGAGCTCCACTTCGAACACGCGCTCCACCTTCGGCGGCGCGTAGCCGCGCTCGCGGAGTTGCTCGTGGCAACGCCGGTAGGTCGCGTCCTCGCGCCGCTCCAGCCTTTCGATCTCTTCCTGCACGGACTCCACCTCAGTCCCCAGCTCCTGGACCTGGCGCTCCGCGTCCTCGCGCGCCCCCGCCCCGAGCGCCTGGTCCCTGCGCTCCCGCGCGCGGTCGATCCGGGCGTTCAGGTCGGCGCGCTTGCGGCGCAACAAGAGGGCGCGGTCGTCGAGGTATTGCTCGATCTGCCGGAAGGCCCGCTCCACCCGCGCCCGCTCGGCGCCAGCGACCTCGTTGCCGTGGAGGAAGAGCTCCTCCTCGATGGCCTCTTCGAAGGCGTCAGCCGCGACCGGCGCCGCGGCCGGCGGGTCCCGCGCGCCCTCCGCGGGCGCGAGCATCAGCTCCTCCGCGAGCGAGCGCGCCAGCGGAGCCTCCTCGCCGGAGAGGAGCGCCACCGCGAGGAGGTCGTCGGACCGTTCCAGCCCCCCGTGCCGGACGCGCAGCAGGGCCAGCCGGCCTTTGGCGCCGCGGCGCCGCCTCAGATCCGCGCTCGCGCTGGGGCCGGGCCGAAAGACGACCGATCGCGCGCCCGCGGTCGCGGCCCGCGCCGCCGCCACCGCGGCAGTCACCAGCGGGTGCCCCAGGTGCAACGACCCGTGCTCGACCGCGGCGCCGATGGCGGCGGTGACCCCGCCGCGGAGCTCCTCCGGGAGGGCTTGATGCGCGCGGACGCGCAGGACCTTCGAGCCTCCGCTGGCGTCGACGTCGTAGGGGACGCCGGAGTGCTCCAGGTACCCGACCACCACGCGCTGGAGCGACTCGTCGAGCTCGGCCAGCGCTCGGGGGAGCTGTTCCTGCCTGCGCCGGAACACCCGCCGGACGTCCTCGTCGAACCGCGCCTCGATCACACCAGCGGTGTGGGCGCGGGCCTCCTCGAATCGGCGGCGTTTCTCGCCGATGGTCTCCTGGAGCTCCCGGAGCTCGCGCTCGACCTCCTCCACATTGCGGGCGCGCTCCCAGATGCGGCGAATGCTCGCCTCGAAATCCGCACCCAGGGCGCTGGCCAGGATCTCCGGTGGCGGCCCTCCGGGCTCGTGCAGGACCTCGTCGCTGGCGTCGAGCACCGTCCCGAACAGCTCCAGCTTCTGGCTGAGGATGTCGAAGACGAGCTGGTCGGCGGGATTGTCGTGGGCGATGAAGTTGATCACCGTCACGCCGTGTCTCTGGCCGTAGCGGTGACACCGCCCGATGCGCTGCTCGATCCGCTGGGGGTTCCACGGCAGGTCGTAATTCACGACCGTCTCGCAGAACTGGAGGTTGAGGCCCTTGGCGCCCGCCTCGGTGGAGATGAAGACCTTGGAGCGGGTCTCGAACTCGAGCACCAGCGCCAGCCGCATCGCAATGTCGCGGGAAGGTCTCGCGTGGGCGGGCAAGCGTTCGCCGACCGCCCCCCACCAACGGTCCAGCGCTTCGCGGGCGCGCACCGAGGCGTTCGTTCCGCGGAAGAGGGTCACCTCCTCGTCCCGCGCTAGCCCGCTGCCGATCAAGAGCTCTCGGAGGTAGTCCTGGGTGACCAGCGATTCGGTGAACACCACCATCTTGCCGCTTCCGCGAGCTTGCAACGCGCGCTCGCCCACCAGCCGGAACGCCTCCAGCAGGGCGTGCGCCTTGCTGTCTTGCCCGAGTGATCTCGCCCGCCGGGCGAACACCTCGACGCGCGCCAGCTCCGCCCCGACCCTGCCCGCCAGCGGGGGCGGCGCGGGCGGGCTCTCCGGTTCCACCGAGAGCTCTTCGATGAGATCGCCGTCCTCGTCGATGTCCTCGATCAGCGACCGATCGTCGGCCTCGCCGGTCGGGGCGCCATCGACCACGCCGAGCAGGCGCCGCAACCGGTTCGCCACCTTGTCGAGGCTGTCCGCCAGCGCCCGCGAGGAGGACGCCATGCGGCGGTGGAACGCGATGAGCAGCAGCCGGCGGTTGTTGCCGCGAAAGCCGGCCAGGTTGGGCTCCAGCAGGTACTGGGTGACGTCCTGATACAGCGCGGTCTCGTCCGGGCTCATCCGGTACTTGAAGAGCCTCGCTTGCCTGGGGACGAATGGCCGGGCGAGGAACTCCTGGGCCTGGCGCCGGAGCGTTCGCTTGAGCACGGTCTCCACGCGCGCGCGGAGCTCCAGCTCCTGCCCCTGGGCGAGCACTCGGTCGTCGTCGTCGCAGAACAGGTCCCGGAAGGTCCCGAGCTGCCCGAGCAGGGTCCCGGTGGGATCGACGTACTGCACCAGCGCCCAGAGCTCGGCGAGGCTGTTCTGGATCGGGGTAGCGGTAAGCAGCAACACCGGAGTCCCGCTGCTGCGGATCAGCTCGAACACGCGCCAGGCAGTGCTGGCCACGGCGCTGTCGTGGCGCCAGCTCCCCGACGGATCAGCGCGCTTGTAGAGGCTGGCGAAGACCTCGTGCGCTTCGTCGATGACGATCAGGTCGAAACGCGGGGCCTCCACCAGACGGCCCTTCTCGCTTCCCGCGTATTCGCGGCCGACCAGGAAGACCCCGTCGGAATTCGCGTCCGCATCCGGGCGCCAGTCCCTGGCCGCGATGCCGAACAACGTGGACAACTCCTGCTGCCACTGGCCCAGGAGCGGCTTGGGGGCGATCAGGAGGAAGCGGCGCGCGCCCTCGGCCAGGAGCTGCGCGATGATCAAGCCAGCCTCGATAGTCTTTCCCAGCCCGACCTCGTCGGCCAGGATGCAGCCTCCCTCGCTCAGTCTGGAGAGTGCGAAGATCACCGCGTCGATCTGGTGCGGATTCGGATCGATCCTTCCCACCCGCTGAGGCGCCGCGAACCGGCGATGCTCGTCCGCCCGGCGGAGCCGGACGAGATCCTCGGCGTGGTATCGCCACTGGATGGGGTGCACGGTATTCCTACGGTTCCCGAAAACGCGGGAGCGTATCCTACCTTCCCTCCACTTGAAGCCACGGGTTCGGCCTGGCGAGACCGCCTGAGAACTTGCGAGCGGCCTGAACAGGGCCGGGCAGCCCTGACGCCCTGGAAACGAACTCCAGGGGTTCCCGACATGCCGCGCCCTGGTCCGCCCGCCGACGCAATCCAGGGCCACGACAAGCAAAGCGACGGTCAACTGGTCACGCTTTTCGTGCGGGTGGAGGCCCATGATGCCGTAGGTCCTGCCCACTCGTATTGCATCCTGCGGGCAGCGCCGTGCTCAGCCCCGTCCACTCGTATTGCATCCTGCGGGCAGCGTCGTGCTCAGCCCCGTCACGCGGACAGTTCCGCCCCGCCGCGCAGACGCACCGAGTTATCGCTGGCTCCGCAGCGCGACGAGGTGATGGATGGTGGGCTTCCTCCAGCAGGAAACGCCGGAAAGAGGCACCCGTCACGCCCGCAGGATGCGATATCAGTCGGACGGGGCGGCCTGTTCGGGCACGCGGGCCTACGGCACCCTGTTGAGCGTCATGAGCATCGAGGACGCTATCGACGGCGCGCTCGCCGCTCAGCTTGCGCCGCTCCGCGCAGAGATCCGGCGGCTCACCGCCGAGGTGGAGGCGGTGCGCCGGGCGCTCCCCCGCAGCTCGTGTCCGTCGCAGAGGCGGCCAAGGCGCTCGGGGTGAGTGTTGCCACGGTCCGGCGCAGGGCGAAGGACGGGACGCTTCCGATCCGCTGGATCGGCCGGTCCCTCCGGGTGGACCTCTCCGCTCAGCGCGCTTCCACTGAGGCGGAGGTAGTGGAGCTGGCAGAGGCGGCTCGTCGTCGGTAGCCTTTCGTAATATGAGCGTATTCGGTAATATACTCCTATGCCCAAGCGAGCCCCGATGAAGGTGATCCCATTTCGACTGCCGGTCGACCTCATCAAGCGCCTCGACAAGCACGCCGAGCGAATGCAGGCGGAACAGCCCGGCCTCCAGGTCACGCGCGCCGATGCGCTCCGGGTGTTGCTCACAGACGCCCTCGACCGGGCGGAGGCTCACCCATGACGAAGCGCAGGCGTCGCCAGTGGGGCAACGGCAGCGTGCGGCAGCGGGAGGGCGGGCTCTGGCAGATTCGCTGGAGGGAGAATGGTAAGCGGCGGGGCCGCAGCGGGTTCGCCTCCTGCGAGGATGCGCAGCGCGTGCTGGCGAAGGTGATGGCCGAGATCGCGCACGGTCGCGCCGGGCTTCCACCGGATATCCGCGGGGTGCCTTCGCTTGGAAAGCTGGCCGGCCCCTGGCTCGACGCGCGCGAGAACACCCACCGCGCCGCGGACTGCGACCGTTACCGCTGGGACAAGCACCTTGAACCGCACTTCGGCCACCTTCGGCCGAACGAGGTGGACGGCGCCCGGATCCGCGCCTTTGTCCAGGTGAAGCTGTCCGAGGGTCTCGCGGCAGGCACCGTGCGGATCCTGGTGGCGCTGCTCTCCGCGCTCTACACGGACCTGATCGAGGACGGGAAGGCGACGAGCAACCCCGCTCGCGGTCTGCCCCGCGCCACCCGCCGGCTCGTGAAGCCGACCCACGACCCGCGGACCACGCCGTTCGTCGAGAAGTTGGAGGACGTCCGCCGCATCTACCTCGACCTCCCGGAGCCGCTGAACGTGGCCTATGCCATCGGCGCCTTTGCCGGCCTGCGCACCGGCGAAGTCCTGGGCCTGCGCTGGGAGCACGTCGATCTCCCGGCCCGGCGCATCCACGTACGCGAGTCGATCTCCGGCCCGCTCAAGGACAAGGACTCGCGCGTGGTACCGATCCTCAACGCGTTGGCGCCCGTGCTGATCGCCTGGAAGCTGAAGACCGGCGGGGTAGGGCGGGTGCTGCCGCCGATGCGCGTGGATGGCGAAGCGCTGAACAAGAAGACCCTGGGACGGAACCTCCGGGCCACGCTCAAGCGCCTGAAGTTGGAGCGGCCGGGCCTCGGCTGGTACGAGGCCACTCGCCACACCTTCGCCTCGCAGTGGGTGCTGGCCGGCGGGTCCATCGAGAAGCTCAAGGAGATCCTCGGCCACTACTCCGTCGTGGTGACCGAGCGGTACACGCACCTCCGGCCGGACCTCTTCGCGGACCGCGAGCTGGACACCATCCCGTTCGATCTCCGCACCGGCCGAGCGTCCGGAACGGCCAAGAATGGGGCCAAAACGGGGCCACGGCGGTCTGACCGGCCTGGTAAGCCCCGGTAGCCACAACACAAAAGACCGGAGTGGTCCTGTAAGCCGAGCCCAGTGCCCTCTGGCGCGGCGGCGGGGGGCCGATGCGGAGGCGGAAGCAAGCCGGCGGGGTTGGCTGGCGGCCATGAAGATTGGGAAGTGAGGTACCGACGATGGCGATGAAGACTGCGGGCGTGAGGCAACTCCGAGACAGGCTTTCCGAATTCCTCCGGGACGTCCGGCGAGGTGAGGTGGTGCTGGTGACCGATCACGGACGGGTCGTGGCCGAACTGCGCCCGCCGGGGACCGGTACAGACCTTGGCCTCACCCGGGAGGAGCGCGAACGGCTTTCCCTGCTTGAACGGGGCGTGGTCTCAACCCTGGGATTGCAGGACGGGGCTTGGCCACGGCCTGTGAAAGAGCAACACGTGCCTAGCGCCGCAGGAGCACGCGGAGGTTCTGCTTCTCCCAGCGGATGGCGGCGGCGTACTGGGGGAACGCCTTCTCGCGGTCGCGGAAGCCGCGCGGGTGGTGGACGCGGCGGCTGAAGCCGGAGGGGCTGGGGAAGAGCTGGTGGAGCATCTCGTGGAAGACGATGAACTCCACGAAGAACGACGGCACGTCCGGCCGGTCCAGCGCCGGGTGGATGCGGATCTCCCGCGTCTGGTGATCGTAGACCCCCAGGCGGATGGACTTGCGGCGCCGCCTCACCGGCATCCGCCCCCACCCGATGCCGGCCTTGATGCCTCCCTGGAAGTACTTCTCGTTCAGCCGGTCGAACAGCGCCTGCAGGTCGAAGCAGCGGCCGACCGGGTTGAGGTCCGCCTCCTTGTCGTTGCGCTCGACGCGGATCAGCGGCTGCTGGCCGCGGATGTAGTTGTCCAGCACCGCGCCCGCGCCGCGGCGCCCGCGGCCCGCGTAGTCGGCGATGGCGCGGACCACCTGGTCCGGCGCCTCCAGGAACATGTGGTGCACGCGCAGGCGCAGGCTAGAGGTGTTGCGCCGGAAGCTGACCATGGTGGAGCGGTTGTCGGTCACCGACAGCCGCACCGGCACGCCCAGCTCGCGCGAGAGCGCCACGGCCAGCTGCTCGGCCTTGGCGAGCATCTGGTCGCGCGACGGGCGCGGGCGCTCGTCGAAGAGCGAGAGCTGGAACGGCGCAACCGAGGAGGTCACGCGCGAAATCCTATCCGCGACGCGTCCGGACTCAAGGTGCCGCGCGAACCACCTGACGGTGGGCGCGCACTTCGACGCGCAGCCGTTCGCCCAGCGCCACGATCGCGTCGCGCGTGGTGGAGAACGCCGCCAGCACGTCCTCCATCGACCCCGCCTCCTCCACCGCCAGGCAACTGTCGCCGGACGCGGCGCGCGCCGCCTCGAGCGAGCCGAAGCGATCCACCTGGAAGCTCCAGCTCCCGTCCGGCCACAGCTCGAACGGGTAGAGCAGGCAGGGCGTGGGGCGGACGTCCTCGCCCAGCGCGCAGCCGCGCCCGCGCTCCAGGAACACGCACGCGCCGCCGCGCCGCCTGAGCGTCAGCCGCGCCGGACCGCGCGCGAAGTAGCCGCTGTAGAGCGGGCGCCGCGACTCGTAGGACTGCGCCTCCTCCGGCGACAGCCACTCCACCTCGGCGAAGGCGCGCGGCGGGCGGGAGGTGGCGGCGGCGATCCGGTCCACGTCCGCCCAGGTGAGCGTGGCGAGCTGCTCGCCGCCGTCCACCTCGCAGCAGGAGCGGCCGAGCGCGCGCGGGCAGCGGGCGCAGGTTCGCTCGGGAGTGGAGGGCGCGGTCACGGGCGCATCGTACCTGGAGCGCCGGGAGCGGACTCGCCCTCCGACCGGAGCAGCCGCTCCAGCCGCTCCGGCTCCACCCGCACCACGAAGGTCTTCTCGCCGGTATAGGTGACCTGGCCGGGCGCGCCGCCCTTCACCTTGCGGACGCGCTTGACCGACGTGTAGCTGACCTCGCCGCGGGGCTCGCCCTTGAGCTGGGAGTGGTGGAGCGCGAGGTGGGCGGCGTCCAGCAGCAGCTCCTGGGGGAGCTCGGCCGCGCGCGGGAGCGGGACCACGACGTGCGCGCCGGGCGCGCCGCGGGCGTGGAGCCAGAGGTCATGCGGGCGCGCGGCGCGGAAGGTGAGGGTGTCGTTGCCCTCGGACGTCTTGCCGACCCAGATCCGCGCCCCGCCGGCGCCGCGGTACTCCCGGAAGGGGCGGGCCTCCGGCGGCCCTTCGCGCTCCGGAGTGGAGAGGACCTCCGCCCGCTCGAGGAGGGACGCGCCGCCCAGCGACGAGAGGCGCCGCAGCTCCTGCTCGGCGCCGGCCAGCTCCTGCTCCAGCGCGGTGAGGCGCTGGGCGGCGGCGGCGCTCCCGCGGGTGAGGCGGCGGTACTGGTGGAAGTAGTGCTCCGCCTGCTCCTTCGGGCTCCGCTTCGGGTCCAGCGGCACCGGGACCTCGCGGACGCCGTCCTCGGCGTAGTCGGTGAGGCGCACCTCGCGCTGGCCGCGCTGGACGGCGTGGAGGTTGCGGGAGAGCAGCTCGCCCAGGTGGCGCAGCCGCTCCGCCTCGGGGCCGCGGGACGCTTCGGCGCGGACCTTCTCCACCGTGCGCGCCAGCCTGTCCCGGCGCGAGCGCAGCGGCTGCACCAGGCGGCGCCGGATCGCCTCCGCCCGGCGCGCGCGCTCCCGGTCCGCGAAGAGCGCCTCCGCGGCCTCGGCGAGCGGAAAGGGCTGGGCTCCGGCCGTCAGCCGCGACGGGAGCGCGCGCGCCTCGGCGGACGGCGCTCCGGGCGGCGGCGCCCACGGGCGGCCGATCTCCAGCCCCTCGCGCGCCTCGGCGGCGGGCGAGATGGCCAGCACCCGATCCTCCGCCCCCACCAGCACGAGCGCTCCCCGCGCGGGCAGCAGCTCGCCGACCAGCGCGCGCGGGCCGCGCTCCGTCTCCACCTCCACCCTCACCACCCGGTCCTCCGCGCTCGCCCGCACCGCGGCGATCCGCCCGCCCACCAGCTCCTGCCGGAGCCAGCGCTGGAACGACGGCGGTGACTCCGGGGAAGCAAACCGCTCCTGCGCGATCGACAGCCGCGCCACCTCCGGCTCGGCGGAGAGGCAGACGGTGCTGCTGCGCCAGCCCTCCCCCTCCACCCGGTGGCGCACCTCCAGGTACGCCACCGCGCGCAGCGGCGCCCACGCCTTCTGCACGCTCGCGCCGCCGAGCGCGCGCTCCAGCTCGGACGCGATCTGGATCAGCTCGGATGGCCGCAGCGACATCGCTCCCCTGACGTCCGCGTCCAAGAAAAACGGCCCGGCGGAGCCCGCCGAGCCGCTTCACCGTCGCGCCTTGTTCCGCGAGGCGACCGCTACTTCTTGCCGCGACCGCGAGCCGACGTCTTCTTCTTCGCCGTCTTCCTCTTCGCCGCCGGCTTGCGCTTCGCGGTCTTCTTCTTCGCGGCCATCAGTTCCCTCCCTTGGTGCCTCCGCCTTTGAGCTTGCGAAGTGCGCAAAATCGTATGGATGCCCTCCCGGGGTGTCAATCGGTCGAACGCGCGCTCGCTCACGATCTCCCAGAGCGCCGCGGGCGCCGTGTCCAGCCTTGTGCCTGT
>Ga0209382_10006948_pt1 | contig 14498 bp, 14 predicted proteins | sample SoiMetdeltSBSDD5_FD_187599 | JGI IMG/M metagenome (GOLD analysis project Ga0209382, IMG submission 187599) | Bulk soil microbial communities from a Populus tree surrounding site in Tennessee, USA - Soil MetaG P. deltoides SBSDD5 (SPAdes) (version 2) | ecosystem: Environmental > Terrestrial >... | reverse complement strand
CGGTCGACCCCCGACCCCACGATGATCCACTGTGGACCCGAAGCGACCACGGCTGGCAAACCAGCCACCTCCTACCCCCGCCACCACCGACACCCGAACCAGCCAGACCGCCACCCCCACCACCAGATGACGATCTACCACCGTTCTAGGCGTGTCTCCTAGATCTTCGAGCCGGACGCCGAATCGTTCGAGGATCTGGGAGACCCGCCGGACGTGGTGGTCGTGTACTGCGTGGTCGAGGGCACCGCGCGGAAGGGACCAGGCGACGTCTCGAGGCTCGCCGAGCTTTTGCAGCGCTGGAAGTATCGCATCGGCCTAGCCGAACATACCGCGTCCCTTCATCCGTCGTTGGTAGAGCTGCTGGCCGGTCCCGGTGTGCCAGTAGCGGTCGACTTCGGGCCGAGCGCCGATGAGACCGGCGTTGATCAGGCGGGGGCACGGACCGAGTGAACTCGGACTCCATCAGGATGGCGTGGTTGATGCCATCAGAGCGGTCCCACTGCGTCGCCACAGCCGAAGGATAGGAGCTGGGAGATACCCCACGGTCTACTGCTCGAGGGAGATGTAGAGCCGCTTACCACGCGGTCGGTACCCGACCCGCTCGTAGACGCGCCATGAGTCCGAGCCGGACGCCTCCAGCCAGGCTGCCTCGACGCCCGACGCGAGCGCGCGCTCGGTGATCGCGGCGGTCAGCGCCCCGCCGATCCCATGCCCGCGGAAGGCGGCACGGACGGCGATGCCCGCGACCTCGACCAGGCCAGCGCTCGGCGGGGAGGACTGGCCGCCAGCGATCACACCGTGGTCGTTGCGGGCAAGCATCACCACACCGCCCAGGGACTGGGTACGCCGAACGCGTGCCACGTCCGCATCGGAGGCCGAAGGCGGGCCGCCGAACGCTTCGTTCTGCGCGCTGACGAGCATCCGTACCTCTTCGTCGTCCGCGGGCACGTCGACCTGGACGCCGTCAGGCGTGGGTGGCACGGACAGGGTCTGCGGTGAGCAGACCAGATAGTCGTGGCGCGCTTCGACGGTGAACCCCGCCGCGAGCAGCTGTTCCTCCAGGTGGGGTGAGCTGCTGACCACGTACTCCAGGCGCGGCACGCGCCGTATCTCGCCGAAGGCGGCCACGAGGTCGGTCACGTCGGCGGCACTGACCGTGGCATCGGGTCGCGGTGTGGCGTAGTTGATGAACCGGCTGTCGGTCGTGGGGTCGTAGCCGAGCACGAAGGGTCCAACCTCGAGCACACGAGGGCGCTGGCGGAGGTTGGCGACAACGGAACGCTGGACGGCGAGGTCCATGGTCAACTTGATACCACAGAGGCCCCGCGGCGGGCTGCCGGCGTGCTCGAGACAGACTTGCGGCATGGCACGCGGGTATCCGTACGACGACCTGAGGGACTTCCTGACCGCTCTGGACAAGGCAGGGCAGCTACGGCGGGTGACGGTACCGGTCGACCCGACCCTGGAGATCAGCGAGGTCGTGACGCGGACGGTACGGGCGGGCGGCCCGGCGCTGCTGTTCGACCGGCCCACCCGGGGCGAGATGCCGGTGGCCATCAACCTGTTCGGTACCGAGAAGCGGATGGCGCTCGCGCTCGGCGTGACGAAGGTCGACGAGATCGGCGACCGCATCGGCGAGCTGGTCAAGCCCGAGCTGCCGGTTGGCTGGGCCGGTATCCGCGACGGACTCGGCAAGCTCATGCAGCTCAAGTCGGCGCCGCCGAAGAAGGTCCGGACCGCGCCCTGCCAGCAGGTGGTCTACCGCGGCAAGGACGTCGACCTCGACCGGCTGCCGGGCCTGCAGACATGGCCGGAAGACGGTGGCATCTTCCACAACTTCGGGCTGACCCATACCAAGCATCCGGAGACCGGCAAGCGCAACCTGGGCCTGTATCGCCTGCAGCAGCACGACGCCCGCACGCTCGGCATGCACTGGCAGATCCACAAGGACTCGACCGCACACCATGCGGTTGCCGAGCGGCGCGGCGAGCGGCTACCCGTCGCGGTGGCGTTCGGCCCGGACCCGGCGGTGTGTTACGCCGCGTCCGCGCCGCTGCCGGCCGACATCGACGAGTACCTGTTCGCCGGCTTCCTGCGGGGCGAGCGGGTCGAGCTGGTGGACTGCCTGACGGTGCCGCTGCAGGTACCGGCCCACGCCCAGGTCGTGCTCGAAGGTTACGTCGAGCCGGGGGAGCGCCATCCCGAAGGCCCGTTCGGCGACCACACCGGGTTCTACACACCGGTCGAGCCGTTCCCGGTACTGCACGTCGAGTGCATGACGATGCAACGGGACCCGGTCTACCACTCGATCGTCACGTCGCGGCCGCCGCAGGAGGACTACGGCCTCGGCAAAGCGACCGAACGCATTTTCCTACCGCTCATCAAGCTGTTGATTCCCGACATCGTCGACATGGACCTGCCGGAGCCCGGCGTCTTCCACAACTGCGTGGTCGTCTCGATCCGCAAGCGGTACCCGAAGCACGCGCACAAGGTGATGAACGCGATCTGGGGCGCGCACCTGCTCTCGCTGTCCAAGCTGATCGTCGTGGTCGACGAGGACTGCGACGTGCACGACTACCGCGAGGTGGCCTTCCGCGCGTTCGGCAATGTCGACTACGCACACGACCTGGTGGTCACCAGCGGTCCGGTCGACCACCTGGATCACGCGTCGTACCAACAGTTCTGGGGCGGCAAGGCGGGCATCGACGCGACCCGCAAGCTGCCGACCGAGGGGTATTCGCGCGGGTGGCCGGACGATGCGGTGATGTCTCCGGAGGTGGTGTCCTTAGTGGACAAACGGTGGCGGGAGTACGGAATCTGATGAAGGCATTCCTGCGGCTCGTGACGATAGAACACTCCGTCTTCGCGCTACCGTTCGCGTACCTCTCGGCGATCGTCGCCAAAGCGACATGGCTCGACCTGCTCCTCATCACGGTCGCGATGGTGGCCGCGCGGACGTTCGCGATGGCCGCCAACCGCATCATCGATCGGCACATCGACGCGCGGAATCCGCGTACCGCATCCAGAGAGCTCGTCACCGGGGCGGTCAGCGTGCGGACGGCCTGGATCGGCGCGGGCGTCGCTTTGGTGGTTTTCCTCGGCACGGCCGTGGCCTTGAACCCGCTGTGCGGAATGCTCGCGCCGCTGGCGATAGCACCATTGGTGATCTACCCGTACGCGAAGCGATTCACCAACTGGCCGCACGCGATTCTCGCGCTGGCGCAGGCGATCGGGCCGATCGGCGCGTGGATCGCGGTGACCGGCACGTTCGCCGGTTCCGGACCGGCCTGGGTGCTCGGTGCCTCGGTGGGTCTGTGGATCGGCGGGTTCGACCTGATCTATGCGTGCCAGGACGCGGTCGTGGACCGGGAGATCGGCGTGAAGTCGGTGCCGGCCCGCTACGGTGTGCCTTTCGCGCTGCGACTGTCCAGTGTGGTGCATGTGGTGACGTTCGCGGGCTTCCTGTGGTTCGGCGAACTGGTCGGACTGGGCTGGCTGTGGTGGATCGGGCTCACCCTGGCCGGCGCGGCGTTCGTGTACGAGCATTCGATTGTCTCGCCCGCCGACCTGTCCCGGGTCAACCGCGCGTTCTTCACCGCCAACGGGTTCGTGGGGATCGCGCTGTTCGCTTTCGCGGCGCTCAACCTGGTTGCGGCGTGACGGGCGCGCGCAGGCCGTGGGTGGTCGGGGTTTCCGGAGCATCGGGTACGCCGTACGCCGCCGCCGTGCTACGCGGACTGCTCGACGCGGGCGAGGCGGTCGATCTGGTGGTATCCCGGGCGGCCAGGTTGACGCTGCTCGACGAGACCGGCCGGCCGTTCCGGGACGCGCACTGGAAGGACGACCTCGCCGCGTGGCTGGACCGGCCGATCGGCGACATCGGGTATTGGCCGGCCGGTGACCTGGCCGCCGGGCCGAGCAGCGGTTCCTACCCGGCCCGCGGCATGGTGGTCGTACCGGCCAGCACCGCCGCGTGCGCCGGCATCGCCATCGGCCTCTCCAAGGACCTGCTGCAGCGCGCAGCCGAGGTCAACCTCAAGGAGCGGCGGCCGGTTGTGGTCGTGCCACGCGAGACCCCGGTGACTCGCAGCCACCTCGTGCACCTGCTCGCGCTACACGATGCTGGAGCCGTCGTGTTGCCGGCCAGCCCGGGTTTCTATGGCAGTGGCGCCGATGCCACTGCCGCCGCGCTGGTCGACTTCGTCGCGGGCAAGGTGCTGGATGTACTCGGCGTCGAGCACACGTTGTTCCGCAGATGGTCCGGAGACCTCAGCGGTGGGCGGAGTGGTGCTCCCTAGCCTCTTGTGGCCGGGCCGCCTCGGCGGCCTCCGGAAGTTCGCCCTCGCCCTCGAGCAGGGCGCGTACCTCGGACTCCCGGAACCTGCGGTGCCCGCCGGGAGTACGGATGCTCCCGATCCGGCCTGCCGCCGCCCACCGCGTCACGGTCTTCGGGTCGACGCGGAACAGCGCGGCCACTTCGCCCGGGGTCAACAGACGATCAGATGTGTCCACGGTCCCCTCCTAAGCGTCGACGAAGGGCATGCGCCCATTACAGCACCGTCAGAGTGCCGTGTCCTAGAAACGGCAAATCGCCCTCTCTTGGGAGGTTAGAGGGTATGATTTCGGCCAGTGCGTTCTACGGCCCTCGATCACATAGACCGGCGACTCGTTGAGTTGCTGCGGGGGAACGCGCGACTTTCCTACGCCGAGCTGGCTCGACAGGTGGGTCTGTCCGCTCCGGCGGTGCACGAGCGGGTCGGCAAGCTGGAGGTCGCCGGCGTGATCCGGGCCTACCGCGCCGACATCGAACCCGAGGTCATCGGGCTCGGCGTGACCGCGCTCATCGGCGTCGTGCAGGCCAGCGGTACCGAGACCGACGACGTCGTGTCCGCGCTGCGCGAGCAGGCCGAGATCGAGTCGTGTTACTTCCTGGCTGGCGACGAGTCGTTCCTGCTCAAGGTCCGGGTGGGCACGATGGGCGAGCTCGAGCAGCTGATCACCCGGCTCAACCGGATACCCGGCGTCGCCTCGACCCGGACGACCATTGCGCTGTCGACGAAATGGGAGGGCAGGCCGCAACCGCTCTCCGAGGACTAGTCTGCTGCGATGAGCACGGCAGTGGTGACCGGTGCGGCGCGCGGACTGGGGTTGGCCATCGCAACCGCTTTGCACCGCGAGGGGTACGCCGTACTACTGACCGATGTGGACGGTGCGGCGGTGCGGGCCGCGGCGGAGTCGCTCGGCTGTACCGGCGCGGAGCTGGATGTGCGGGACGAGGCCGCGGTGCGGGCGGTCGCCGCGTCGGCCGAGGATCTGACGCTGTGGGTGAACAACGCCGGCATCCTCGCGACAGGTCCATCGTGGACACACGACGCGCAGACGCGGCAGCGGATCCTGGAGGTCAACGCACTCGGTGCGATGACGGGAACGCTGGCCGCACTCGAGGTGATGCGCGAGGCGGGACGCGGCCACATCATCAACATCGTGTCGCTGGCCGGACTCGTCGCGGCGCCGGGCGAGACCGTGTACTCGGCCAGCAAGCACGCGCTGATCGCGTTCAGCCTCGGTACCCTCGCCGAGCTGCGGGCGGCGGGAGTCCGTGACGTACACATCTCGTGCGTGTGCCCCGACGGCATCTGGACGCCGATGCTGCAGGAGAGGATCGACGACGAGGGCGTAGCGGTGTCCTATACCGGCGTGCTGTTGCGTCCCGAGCGGGTCGCCGCCCGCGTCGCCCGCCTGGCCCGGCGGCCCCGGCCGGTGGTGGCGATACCGGCGTGGCGGGGGTGGCAGGTGCGGTTCCTGGACGCGTTCCCCTCGCTGTCGATGCGGGCGGCGGGCCTGGTGCTCGCCTACGGCCGGGCACAGCAACGGCGGTACGCCCGCCGGATCGCCGCCGGACGATGGAGGTAGCCGTGCGCGTCGCCGTGCTGTCCGATGTCCATGGCGTGCTGCCGGCCCTGGAGGCGGTGCTCGCCGAGCCGGATGTGCGATCCGCCGACCTGATCGTCCTGACCGGCGACCTTGCCGCGGGGCCGATGCCGGTACCGACGCTTGACACCCTGCGGGAACTGGGGGACCGCGCGGTGTGGGTGCGTGGCAACGCCGACCGGGAACTCGTGGCCCTGTCTCGTGGACCGGCGCCGAGTCCGGACCCCATCTCGCCCTGGGCCGCCGCCCAACTGCGCCCGGATCAGGTCGAGCTGCTGGCCGGGCTACCGCTGACCGCCGAGCTGACGCTTCCCGAGCTGGGTCGGACCGTGTTCTGCCACGCCACCCCGCGCGACGACGAGGAGGTCACGCTCGTCGACAGCTCGCTGGACCGCTGGGCCGAGGTGTTCACCGGGCTCGACAGTGGAGTGTCCACAGTGGTGTGTGGACACACGCACATGCCGTACGTGCGGCTCGCCGACCGCCGGCTGGTCGCCAACCCGGGCAGCATCGGCATGCCGTACGGCGGCGCGGGCGGGCACTGGGCGCTGCTCGGCAGCGGGGTGGGAGTGTCGCTGCGGCGTACCGACTTCGACCTCGACGCGGCCTGTGCCCGGATCGCGGCGGAGTCGGACTATCCCGACGCTGCCGCGTTCGCTGACTACTTCGTCCGATCCCGTGCGTCGGACGCGGATGCGCTGCGGGTTTTCGGCCCAAGGGATGGTCGACAATAGCTGGGCCGGATGGCATTGTGCGCGCATGGCGACGGACGTCGAAGCTAGACCGGCGGCGAGCAGCACCCGCCGCGAGCGGGTCGGATGGTACTTCTACGACTGGGCGAACTCGGCCTTCTACACGACGGTCGTGGTGGCCTTCCTCGGCCCGTACCTGACCGCCGTCGCCGAGACCGCCAGCGGCTGCGTCGGCGACGAAGCGTGCCGGATCGCCACGGTCGATGTGTTCGGTTTCCAGGTGGCCACCGGTGCCCTCTTTCCAGCCACCGTCGCGGTCTCGACAGTGATCAACGTCCTGCTCCTGCCCATCGTCGGGGCGATCACCGACCGGACGTATCACAAGCGGAGGCTGCTGGCGCTGACCGCGTTCACCGGGGCCGGCGCAACCATGGCGCTGTACTTCGTCACCGGCGACCGCTACCTGCTCGGCGCCGCGCTGCTCATCCTCGCCACGATGGCCTTCGCCGCGAGCGTCGTCGTCTACAACTCGTTTCTCCCACAGCTCGTCGACGAGGAAGGCCGCGACCGGGTGTCCAGCATCGGTTGGGCTATCGGGTACCTCGGCGGTGGGATCTTGTTGCTGCTCAACTTCATCGCCTTCTCGTTTCTGGAGGACACCTACGGCGCCGGCAACGTGGCGCGATGGTCCATGGTCTCGGCGGGGATCTGGTGGGCCGCCTTTACCCTGCTGCCATTGCGGTGGCTGAAGGATCGTCCCGTTGTCGGTGCGGTGGCCGCCTCCGGCAGTGTGCTGACCCAAGGGTTCCGGCAGCTCTTTCACACCGTCAGGCACTTGCGCGCCTACCCGTTGACACTGTTCTTTCTCGCGGCGTATCTCGTCTACAACGACGGCATACAGACCGTCATCGCGCAGGCAACGGTCTATGGGACGCAGGAGCTGGAGCTCGAGACGACGACGCTTCTGCTCACCGTGCTGATCGTGCAGTTTCTCGGCGTTGTCGGCGCGCTCGGCCTCGGCGGGCTGGCTCGGCGGTTCGGCGCCAAGCGGACGGTCCTGCTGAGCCTCGTGCTCTGGATCGTCATCGTCGTCGTGGCGTACTGGTTGCCGAAGGGGGAACCGCTGCAGTTCATGGTCATAGGCGCGGCGATCGGCATCGTCATCGGCGGCAGCCAGGCGTTGAGCCGGTCGTTGTTCAGCCAGCTGATCCCGCGCGGCAAGGAGGCGGAGTACTTCAGCTTCTACGAGATCAGCGACAAGGGCACGGCCTGGCTCGGCACGGCGACGTTCGCGCTGGTATTCCAGCTGACGCACAGCTACCGGTTCGGCATCGTGTCGCTGATCGTATTCTTCGTGGTCGGGTTCCTGCTGTTGCTGGCGGTACCGATGCGGCGGGCGATCATCGCCGCCGGCAACACGCCGCCGCACGTGCTCTGACACCTACGGCCACCACCACCGGGTATCGCTCAACTCCGCCTGTTCCGCGACGTAATACACGCTGCGCCCGGGCTGGTGCCGGTCTCCGACGTGGACGCCGTCGCGTCGGGAACCACCACGGTCCTGACCGCCGCCACGTACGGCCTCGGCTTCTACCGCACCACGAACTGACCCGCCCACGGAACCACGTCGTCCGCCGCAAATGTGGCGGCGTGGGTGATTTACAGATCGTGATCGTTTCGATAGACCGGGATCATTGTCGGCTCGGCTCCCTGCAGAAGGAGTGCCCATGCGAACAATCCGACCAGTCGTCGCGGTCGGCGCTGCGGCGTTGCTCGTCCTCGCCACGCCCGGCCCGGCAGGCGCGTCCACCGACCGTCTGGTCCAGGTGTCCCGCGGCGATCCCTTCGCCGGTTGTACCGTCGGCGCGGCGCCGGACTCTGTCGTGTACCCCGGTGCGGAGGTCGAGCCGTCCGTCGCGACGAACCGGTTCCTACCGTTCGAGGTGGTCGGGGCATGGCAGCAGGACCGCTGGAACGACGGCGGTGCGCGCGGCCTGGTCTCCGCCTTCTCCCGCGACGGCGGCCGCACCTTCCAGCGGTCGGTCTGGCCGGTTTCGCGGTGCGCGCCGGGCGGACTCAACTACGAACGTGCCTCCGACCCGTGGGTGAGCATCGGCCCGGAGGGGACCGTGTACGGCAGCGCACTGCCATTCGACGCCAATTCCCCTCGCAACACCATCGCCGCGCTCACCTCCTACGACGGCGGCCGTACCTGGCGCAACGTCACCGTGCTGATCGACGACACCGAACCGCAGTTCTTCAACGACAAGAACACCGTCACCGCCGACCCGGTCCGGCCCGGCTCGGCGTACCAGGTCTGGAACCGCCTCGAGTTCAGCGCTGACCTGTCGGAGTTCGTCGAGAGTCCGACGCTGCTGTCGACGACGCGTGACTTCGGCCGTACGTGGAGCACGCCGAAGGTCATCGTCGACACCGCGCCGTTCCAGCAGACGATCGGCAACGTCATCGTCGGCGACCACCGCACCGGCGCGCTCTACAACTTCTACACGTCGATCCAGTACACCGACGCGACCGGTACGGTGGTGGAGTTCGCACGGTTCGAGGTCGTCCGATCCACCGACGGCGGCGCCAGCTGGGGCACGCCCACGGTGGTGGCGCAGGATTCCAGCGTCCTGCCCGTCAACCCGAACACCGGTCAGCCGTTGCGCACCGGGACCGACCTGCCGTTCCCGGCAATCGATCCGCGCACCGGTGAGCTGTACATGGCCTACGAGGGGTCCGACTTCACTGGCGGCCGGTACAACCAGATCCAACTCGTCCACAGCACCGACCGGGGTCGGACCTGGAGCGCACCGGTGCGGGTCAACGGCGACCCGAGGGTTCTGGCCCACACCCCGTCGATCGCGGTGACCAGCGACGGCCACGTCGGGGTCACCTACTACGATCTGCGCACGCTGCGACCCGACAATACGACCACACTACCGACCAGCACCTGGCTGACCGTCTCCCCACGCGGCGGCCGGCACTTCGCGACCGAACTGCAGATCGCGCCCGTGTTCGACCACAACTTCGCCCCCGACGCCGGCGGCCTTTTCCTTGGCGACTACGAGGGCCTGGCCACCTTCGACGACCGGTTCCGGGCGCTGTTCGTCACCACCAACGCCAACCGACCGAACAACCGCACCGACGTCTACTTCGGACAGTTCCAGTCGATCGAGGTCGACCGCCCCGTCGCGACGCTCGGGATCGCCGGCCCGCGGGTCGGCGCGGCCGCGACACCATCAGCAGCCGGGCTGTTGCAGCGGCAACGCCGTCGCTGACCGATCCCGACGGTTCCGGACGTCCGCTACCAGGGCACGCGGGTAGCGGACGTCCGGCTACCGGCGGGCCATCGAGCTGTTGCGGACGTCGGCGACCATTACAACGAGGCCGACACGCTCACTCACCTGGGCTCCGCGCACTGTCTATTTTGGACAATCTCGACCACCCGGACGCCGACGAGGTCCGGGCCCGGTTGGCTCAGGATGGACGGTCCGCCAGCCCCGGGTAGTGGACGACCCAGCCGCCGGCGTCGAGGGTGAGGTCTGCGGTGAAGCTGGCCGAGGAGTACCGCACCCGGCCCTCACCCAGCACGGTGTAGATCTGCTCGGACCGGAACACCTCGAGCGACGGTACCCGGACGAACGCCATGAACAGCCGGTGCTCGCTACCGGCCGGCTCGGACAGCAGCCCGAGCCGGCGGACCGGAAGCGTGTTGAACAGCGGCGCGTAGCCCAGATCGATGTCGATGGCGTCGTCGAGCCGACCCGGTTCCTCGGTGCCGGGCAACCCGGCCCGCGAGCGGCCGGCGGCGATCAGCGCCGCGTCCAGGTCACCCTGCTCGGCAGTGGTCACCCGCCAGCGGCCGGCCGCCCGTTCCAGCCGCACCGTACGCAGCCAACCAGCGCCCTCGGCCGTTACGTCGAGCCGTGCGCTCGCCCACGTTTCGTCGGTGACCAGGTCGTAGCGGACAACGTGCGCGACCGGCCCCGCGGCGACCGCGGTTCCGCGCGCGACGAGCCCCCGCCGGTCGTCGACGAGCGCGAGATCGCTGCCTTCGGTGTCGAGCCGGCGCCAGAAGAGTGACTTCGGGAGGGTCGCCATGCTGTCGACCGTACCGCCGGGAGGTCACGCGCTCCGGTCAATTCGGCGAGGACCGTGTCGCCGACGCGGACCCGGGTCTGGGTCGGCGCGACGCTCGCCCGCTCCAACATGGACAGAACGGCCCGCCGCTGCTTCGGCAGGGCCAGCGTGACCACTGTGCCGGATTCACCCGCGCGGGCGGTACGCCCAGCCCGGTGCAGGTAGTCCTTGGCGTCGTTCGGCGGGTCGACGTGCAGGACGAGCGTAACCCCGTCGACGTGGATGCCGCGGGCGGCGACGTTCGTGGCGACGAGGGCGGACACCGCTCCCTCACGGAACTCGGCGAGGGTGCGCGTGCGTACCCGTTGGGTCTTACCGCCGTGCAGTCCCCCCGCGCGGACGCCGACCTCGGCGAGTTGCTCGACCAGTCGGTCGACGCCGGCCTGCGTGCGGGCGAACATGAGGGTCCGGCCGGGCCTGGCGGCGATGGAGGCCGTCACGCCGAACTTGTCGTGCGGCGGCACCAGCAGGACGTGATGGTCCATTGTGGACACCGCAGCGGAAGGGGGATCGGTCGCGTGCGTCACCGGATCGGTGAGGAAGCGTTGAACGAGCGCGTCCACATCGTGGTCGAGCGTCGCGGAGAACAGCAGCCGTTGTGACCCGGCCGGAGTCTGTTCCAGCAGCGCGGTCACATCGGGCAGGAAGCCCATGTCGGCCATCTGGTCGGCCTCGTCCAGCACGGTGATTCCGATGCCGTCGAGGCTCACCTCGCCGCGCTCGATCAGGTCGGCCAGCCGGCCCGGCGTGGCGACGAGGACGTCGACCCCGCGGCGCAGCGCCTGGATCTGCCGCTCGTACGGCACACCGCCGACCGCGGTGGTCAGAAACACGCGGATCGCGCGGCCGAGCGGGCGCAGCACGTCGGCCACCTGCATGGCCAGCTCGCGGGTCGGGACGAGCACCAGCGCGTGCGGACGGCGCGGCGGGGCACCGCCGGCGGCCGCCACCCGGGCGAGCAGCGGCAGGCCGAACGCCAGCGTCTTGCCGGAGCCGGTCTGGCCGCGGCCGAGCACGTCCCGGCCCGCGAGCGCGTCGGGGACGGTCGCGGCCTGAATCTCGAACGGCTCTGTGATTCCCGTCTCGGCGAGCGCGTGTGCGAGTACCGGTGGCAAACCGAGCTGAGCGAACTTGTTGTCCGGATCGACGGTCACCGGCGCGGGGCGCGGTCTGGTGTGAGTGCGGTGCGGTCGGGACTTGAAACGGGCGCGCGGATTCGCGCGGCCGGCAGCGGTCACTGTCATCGGTTCGGGATTACCTTCCAAACGGTGCGTCACTCAGCAGTGCACACCGCCGGAACGCATGAGGCGCGCGGCTCGGTGCCAGCGCGCGGTGATCGTGCCAAGGGTACACGATGAGCGGATGAACCCGTTGACCGCGCTGACCCTCGACGAGCTCCGCTATCGGCGCAGCATCAAGTGGTGCCAGTACGAACCGGATGTACTGCCGCTGTGGGTGGCCGAGATGGACACCCCGCTGGCCGAGCCGATCGCCGACGCGTTGGCGGCGCTGGTCGGGCGCGGGGACACCGGGTACGCGCACATCGCCGGTCTCGCCGAGGCGTACGCCGGGTTCGCCGCCGACCGGCTGGGCTGGGTGCCCGATCCGGCCCGTGCGATGCTCATGCCCGATGTGATGAACGGCATCGTCGCCGTGTTGCGGGTGCTCACCGCACCGGGTGACGGGGTGGCGGTCACTCCGCCGGTGTACCACCCGTTCTTCTCGTTCATCGCCAACGCCGACCGGCGCGTGGTCGAGGTACCGCTGCTGCCCGAGGCGCCGCGGCTCGACCTGGCCGGACTGGAGCGGGTGTTCGCCTCGCGCGAGGCGCGTGTCTGTCTACTGTGTAATCCGCACAACCCGACCGGTGACGTGTTCTCGCGGGACGTACTGCTCGAGGTGGCGAGGTTGGCCGACCGCTATGGGGTACGGCTGCTCGTCGACGAGATCCATGCGCCGTTGACGTATCCCGGCGCCACCGCGGTACCGATGCTGTCTCTGGTCGACGACGTGGAGGCGGCGGCTCGGGCTTTCGTTTTCGTGTCCGCCTCGAAGGCGTGGAACCTGCCCGGTCTCAAGGCGGCACTGGTCTTCGCCGGCCCGGCCGCGGCCGAGGAGCTGGGCGCGGTACCGCACGAGGTGACCTTCGGTGCGGGGCTACCGGGTGTCGTCGCGAGCGAGGCGGCGCTGCGGCACGGCGTACCGTGGCTCGACGAACTGGTCGCGGGTCTGGACAGCAATCGCCGGTTGCTGGCGGAGCTGCTCGCCGAGTACCTGCCGGATGTGGGCTACCGGCTGCCGGACGCGACGTACCTGGCGTGGCTGGACTGCCGGGCGCTGGGTCTCGGCGACGATCCCGCGGTCGAGTTCCTCGAGCGGGGTCGGGTGGCTGTCTACTCTGGACCGATGTTCGGGGAAGACGGGCGCGGCTTCGTCCGGCTCAACTTCGCCACTTCGCCGGAGATCCTGCGGGAGGGCGTGCGCCGGATGGCCGCAGCTACGAATCGATGAGCCCGTTGAACCAGTCGGTCACCGCGTCGCCAGCCACCGACGCCACGGCCCAACCGGCCAACACGAGGACCGCCAACACGACGAACAGGATGAGGACGACCTTGCCGGTACGCCACTTCGTCCTCGGCGCGTCGACTTCACCCTGCGCGAGGATGTGTCCGGTCAGCGAGCCCGACGTCTCCCACCCCGACGCCAGGGCGGTCGTCATCTCGGGCAGGTCCTTTCCTCCACTGTAGACAGTTCCCGGGTCGGCGCGGACGCTCGTCTGCCAGGCGGGTGCGTCCCCGGCCGGGGGCACGAGTGTGCTCCGCCAATCCCTCGGCGGAAACGCGGCGGGAGCTGCCGGTGGGGCCGGCGCGGGTGGGGCCGGCGGGGCGGCCAGTGCGGTCGCCGGCCCGCCCGTGGGCGGTGTCATCGGGTGCGCCGACGGGATCGTGTACGGCGGTTCCGCGCCCGAGCCCGGAAACGTCGGCTGCGGCCAGGGCGGTAGCGCGGGTGCGGGTGGAGTCGGTGGCGCGACCGCTGGGCTTACCGGCGGTGCCGGGGCTACGGGCGGTGGCGGCGCATCGCCGGACAGGGGCGAGCGCGGGCGGTGTGGCAGCGGAGCGCCCATCGGCGGCGGCGGCGGGTAGGGCGGTGCCGGATCCGGACCCGGTGGCTGTGGCGGCGGCGGGATCGGGGGTGGCCCCGGCGGCGGAGCCGGCGGCTGGGGTTGCGGGTATGGCGGCGGAACCGGCTGCGGTGGAGCCGGCGGCTGCGGTACCGGTGTCGGCGACGGGAACGGCGAGGGACCCGGCTGCGGTGGCTCGGCCGGCTGCGGTGGCTCGACGGGCTGGGGTGGCTCGTGCGGCTGGGGCGGCTCGACGGGGTCCGGGGGCCGTACGGGGTCCGGCTCGCTCTGTGCGCTACCGCGGTAGGTGCGTTACCGTATCGCCGCGGCGTCCATCGCTACCGCTGCCGCGACATCCGCCGCGGTGATCGGCGACGAACCGGGAACCGACGCCGTGGCCCAGAACGCCGCCCGGCCGCCTCCTCGAGGTTCCGCGCGCTGCGCCGGGATGACCGGCGGCGCGGCCGCCGGCGGGGGCGGAGGCGGAGGCGGAGCCGCGTCCCTGGGTGGAGTGGGTACGACCTCCCGCCACGGCTGGGCGAAAGCGGCCCAGGCCGAGTCGGCTCCGGTGCGCGGCCGTCCCTCCCCGGAATGATCGACCTGCCGTCCAC
>Ga0209382_10006947_pt1 | contig 14502 bp, 16 predicted proteins | sample SoiMetdeltSBSDD5_FD_187599 | JGI IMG/M metagenome (GOLD analysis project Ga0209382, IMG submission 187599) | Bulk soil microbial communities from a Populus tree surrounding site in Tennessee, USA - Soil MetaG P. deltoides SBSDD5 (SPAdes) (version 2) | ecosystem: Environmental > Terrestrial >... | reverse complement strand
GAAGGGGTTTAACTCCCTGGACATTGGTTGCCGTCCTGTGGTTTCCCTTGCTGCTCATCTAGGGCCTGTATGGTCCGGGCTGAGCAGTGCTTGCCTGATTATCCTAGCCCATAATGACCAGGGAGGTTGATGAGTCATATGCCAGCAGAAGAGACAGTGATCGATGTGAGCAGTGTGCTTCACAAAGGACGCCTGAACATTGTAGAGCTGAAAGAGATGAGCATTTCCGAGTTATCGGAAGTTGCCAAACAGCTCAATGTGACTGGCGCCAGCGGTTTACGCAAGCAAGAGCTCATCTTCAAAATTCTTGAGGCCCAAACGGAGAAAAATGGCCTAATCTTTGGTGAAGGAGTTCTCGAAATCTTGCCGGACGGTTTTGGATTTTTACGGGCGCCAAGTTATAACTATCTACCGGGCCCGGACGATATCTACGTTTCCCCCTCACAGATTCGGCGCTTTGATCTGCACACCGGCGATACCGTATCGGGCCAGGTCCGGCCACCGAAAGAGAGCGAACGGTACTTTGCCTTGCTCAAGGTTGAAGCCATTAATTTTGAAAACCCTGAGCTTGCCAAAGATAAAATCCTCTTCGATAACCTCACTCCGCTGTACCCCGATGAACGTGTCCACCTGGAAACAAAAAGTGGCGATAGCTCGACGCGCATTATGGACCTGCTGACACCGATAGGGAAAGGGCAACGCGGCCTGATCGTTGCCCCGCCCCGCACTGGCAAGACGATGCTGCTCCAGTCCATTGCCCACAGCGTGACCCAGAATCATCCCGAAATCATCCTTATTGTCCTCCTCATTGATGAGCGGCCGGAAGAGGTCACCGATATGCAGCGCTCGGTGAAAGGAGAGGTGGTCAGCTCCACGTTCGACGAGCCGGCATCACGCCACGTGCAGGTGGCTGAAATGGTCATCGAGAAGGCCAAACGTCTGGTCGAGCATAAGCGGGATGTGGTTATTCTCCTGGATAGCATTACCCGTCTGGCGCGTGCCTATAACACCATCGTGCCGCCGAGTGGGAAAGTGCTGTCAGGTGGGGTTGACTCCAATGCGCTGCAAAAGCCCAAACGCTTTTTTGGCGCGGCTCGTAACATTGAAGAAGGGGGGAGTCTCACCATTATCGCCACCGCGCTGGTGGATACCGGGAGCCGCATGGACGAGGTCATCTTTGAAGAGTTCAAAGGCACCGGTAATATGGAAATCCATCTCGATCGCCGGCTGGTCGACAAGCGGGTCTTCCCGGCTATTGATGTCAACCGCTCCGGGACCCGGAAAGAGGAACTCTTGCTGGATGATTATGAGCTCAACCGCGTCTGGATCCTGCGCAAGGTGCTCAATCCCCTTAACACCGTTGACAGTATGGAGCTGCTGATTGACAAGATAAAAGAGACGCAGAGTAACTCTGAGTTCCTGGCGTCCATGAACAGTTAAGCGTGAGCGTTGGTTGTCGCTCGGTGCTGCCTGTGCTATCTTGAAACCAAAAATCTCAGCAGCAATGCCACAGGAGAAGTGCATGAAGGCTGATATCCATCCCAAGTATGTGGAGACCTCGATCGTGTGCGCGTGTGGCGCGACGTATCCGACACGTTCGACGGTCCCGAATCTCCGTGTTGCTATCTGTTCCAAGTGCCATCCGTTTTTCACCGGTCGGCAGAAGCTCGTTGATACGGCTGGGCGCGTGGAGAAATTCCAGAGGAAGTATGCGCGGAACAACGCGAGTAACTGAGTACACTACCAGGACAGGCGTGCCGTATGTTTGACAAGCTTGAGTCAGTAGCTCGACGCTCCGAGGAACTCACGAAGCTGCTGAGTGATCCAGCGGTGCTTGCTGATCCCGAGACGCTGCGTCGTTATGCCAAGGAACAGGCCGACCTGCGCCCTGTGGTGAGCGCCTATCAGGAGTATCGCAAGCTCCAGCAGGAGCTGCGGGAGAATCAGGAGTTGTTCGACAGTGAGGCCCAGGACAGCGAGTTTACTGCCTTGATCAAGGAGGAAATGGCCGTACTGACGGCGCGCCTGGCGACTCTGGAAACCGAGCTGCGTACGATGCTGTTACCCCGTGACCCCAACGACGAGCGTGGGGTCATCATGGAGATCCGGGCGGGCACCGGTGGAGATGAGGCGGCACTCTTTGCGGCAGACTTGTTTCGCATGTATAGCAGGTATGCCGACTCCCAGCGTTGGCGGGTCGAAGTGATGAATGCGAGCCCGACGGAAACCGGGGGTTTTAAAGAGGTGATTGCTTCGATAGAGGGCAAAGACGTCTATAGCAAGCTCAAATTCGAAAGCGGCACCCACCGTGTACAACGTGTTCCTGCCACCGAAGCGCAAGGACGTATCCACACCTCGGCCGTGACCGTAGCCATTTTGCCTGAGGCCGAAGAGGTGGAGGTCGATATCGACCCGGCTGATCTCCGTATTGACGTGTTTCGCTCCTCCGGCCCAGGTGGGCAGAGTGTCAACACCACAGATTCGGCGGTGCGGGTCACCTACGAGCCGAAAGACCGCAAAGGGCTGCGCATTGTCGTCACCTGTCAGGACGAGAAGTCGCAGCACAAAAACCGTGCGAAAGCTCTCAAAGTGCTGCGTGCGAGGCTTATGGACCTGCTTGAAGGCGAGCGTCAGGCCCAGCTCTCCGAGCAGCGCCGCTCCCAAATTGGCAGCGGCGATCGTAGCGAGCGTATTCGGACCTACAATTTCCCTCAGAGCCGCCTCACCGACCATCGGATCCAGCTCACCTTGTATAAGCTCGAGGAGATCATGGAAGGGCGGTTGGATGAGGTGATTGAAGCGTTATCCTTGGCCGATCGCACGGCTAAGCTCCAGGCTGTGGAAGGATGAGCCAGACCATCGGGGCCGCTCTCAGGCAAGCGATACGCTGTCTGGAGCGACACGGTGTGTCTGAGCCACGCGCTGCAGCCGAAGTGCTCCTGAGTGACTTGCTGGAGAAGACACGCCCGTATCTCTATCTAGATGCGGCATGCCCCCTTAGTACAGACCAGCAGGCAGCCTATATGGAACGCCTGCAACGCCGGCTGCGTGGGGAGCCGGTGCAATACATCACGGGAAAACAAGAGTTCTGGTCGCTGGAATTCGCCGTGAGTCCACACGTGCTCATCCCACGCTCGGAAAGCGAAATACTGGTCGAGCAGGGCGTACGTCTGGCACAGGAGTGGTGTACAATGCAGCCACACGCTTGTCTCGCTGTCCTGGATGTGGGGACAGGGAGTGGCAACCTGGCGATCAGTCTGGCGCATACGCTGCCCCAGGCACACCTGTGGGCAGTTGACCGTGCTTATGAGGCATTACAGGTCGCCCGACAGAACGCCCAACGCCTCGGCGTGGCTGAGCGGTTGCACTGGGTCTGCAGTGATCTGCTCACGGCGTTCCATGGCGGTAGACGAGATTTTGCCCTTTGCGTAGCGAACTTGCCGTATGTCACAACGGCTGAGTGGCACAGTTTGCCGCAGGAAATCAAAGACTATGAGCCCCCCGGAGCCTTGTATGGGGGCCAGGATGGCTTAGAACTCATACGACCACTGGTCGCTTCTAGCCCTGAGGTGCTGGCTCCAGGAGGGGTGTTACTGCTAGAAGTAGGGTGGCAACAGGCTACGGTAGTACAGGAAATGATCCGCCAGCAGGGGCATTTTAGTGCTACTGGTGTTTACCGTGATCTGGCTGGTATTGAGCGCGTTGTCTGGGCGCAAGTGCTCTAACAAGGCGTTTTGAAGCGTAGGAGGCTGCGCTGGGAGCACAACTATGGCGGCAGGGCTGGCTGGGAGGGTAACCATTGCGCTCCCGAAAGGTAGAACGTTAGAGGGCGCACTGGCACTGTTAAAAAAAATTGGTTTTGATTGCCAGGTATTGGACGAAGGCCGTAAGCTGATCCTGGACTTCCCTGAGCGCCAGGTGCGTTTTTTGCTGTTACGCGGGTCTGATGTGCCGACGTATGTGGAATACGGGGCTGCCGATATGGGGATCGTTGGGAAAGATATCCTGCTCGAACAGCAGAAAGATATCTATGAACCGCTCGACCTCAAATTTGGCTTCTGTCGTCTAGTAGTAGCACAGCCTAGAGAGCGCCAGTGCACCGACAATGCCCTGCATTGGTCGAACCTCAAAGTGGCTACCAAATTCCCGCGTTTAACTGAGGAGCACTTTAACCGCAAGGGTGTGCAGGTCGAGATCATCTATCTGGGAGGCGCTGTGGAACTCGCCCCCTTAGTCGGATTGAGTGACGTTGTCGTTGATCTGGTGCAGACTGGACGCACGTTGCAGGAAAACGGCCTCATTGAAGTCGAAGAGATTTTGCAGTCAACGGCGCGCCTGGTCGTCAATCGCGCCAGCCAGAAGACCAAGTATGAACCCATCATGCAACTGATTCAGCAGATCCGGGCCTATTTATCATAACCATGGCAGGCAGCGCCATGCTGGCGCCGGACCAAGATTTGACGGAGTTCTATTGCTTATGACGAGGAGTTGTCATGGAACGCTGTAGCAGCATTCACCGCCGTACCGCCGAAACTGACATTAGGGTGTCGCTCGACCTGGATGGCAGCGGTGTCTACACTGTGCAGACGGGGATTTCGTTTCTTGACCATATGCTCAGCATGGTGGCACGACACGGGTTTTATGACCTTGAAGTGCATGCTACAGGGGACCTCGATGTCGACTACCACCACACGGTGGAGGACGTAGGCATTTGTCTGGGCCAGGCCTTTCATGAGGCCATGGGGAGTAAGCAGGGCATGCGGCGCTATGCCTCGGCTAGTGTGCCGTTAGAGGAGACGTTGGCCTCTGCTGTGATTGACTTTTGTGATCGTCCATATCTGGTGTACAACGTCGATATATCCCCCGGCCGCATTGGGACGTTCGATGTCGAACTCGTTGAAACGTTTTTCTTAGGATTTGCCAGCCATAGCCGGGCGACCCTGCATCTCAACCTGCAATATGGCCGTAATCGACACCATATCGCCGAGGCTCTCTTTAAGGCATTTAGCCGAGCAGCGGATGAGGCGACCAAGTTGGAGCCACGCCTCACCGGATTGCTCACCACCAAGGAAGCCTTTTAACGAGCGAACGAGGTGATGCCATGCTGGCCATTGTCGATTATGGCCGAGGAAATCTCTGGAGCGTGCAGAATGGGTTCGCGCAGGTCGGCGCCCAGGCGCAGATCAGCGGTGATCCTGACGTCATCAGGCGTGCAGATGCGGTCATCTTTCCTGGTGTTGGTGCCTTTCGTGACTGTATGCAGAATTTGCTGGCGAGTGGCCTAGATCAGGCGCTGCGTGAGGTGATACAGGCGGGCAAGCCGGTGCTGGCCATTTGTGTGGGCATGCAGGCGCTGCTCTCCGAGAGTGAGGAGTTTGGGCTGACTCTGGGGCTTGGTATTTTTGAGGGACAGGTCCGGCGTTTCCCTGATGCGCTTCCGGCCTCGACCACGCGCCTGAAAGTACCGCACATGGGCTGGAACCAGTTGCAGCAGCAGCGCCCTTGCCCCCTCCTCGCAGGTATTCCCGACGGCGCTTTTGCCTACTTCGTGCATTCGTACTATGCCGCGCCAAAGGATGCTACGGCGGTAGTCGCCACGACGGATTACGGTGTGGCATTCGCCTCTGTGCTATGGCGTGACAACCTCTATGCCACGCAATTTCACCCTGAAAAAAGTCAGCACTGGGGTCTGCGCATCTTGCAGAATTTTTTTGCCCTGGGTCAGGAGAAGGGGGCGCGTTAAACTGGGCCCCCTCCGCCGACGCAGTCGCAGGGAGAAGCGCGTGCAGGTAATTCCGTGCATTGACATTCGTGCCGGCAAATGCGTACGTCTGCTGCAAGGGCAGGTAGACCAGCAGACCGTCTATGGCGATGACCCGGTGGCTATGGCACAGCGTTGGGCAGAGGCCGGGGCACCGCTGTTACACATTGTCGACCTCGACGGGGCTTTTGCCGGACAGATGCACAATTTTGGGGTGATCCAGGCTATAGTACGAGCTATTCCTATTCCCGTGCAGTTGGGAGGGGGATTGCGCGATCTGGACGCCATCAGTCGCGCCTTGGACGCCGGGGTACATCGGGTCGTGCTTGGCACGTCGGCGCTGGAGCAGTGGGATACACTGGTTACTGCGACAGAACGTTTTCCCGGACAGGTATGTGTGGGCATTGACAGCCGCAACGGGCAGGTGGCCACGCGCGGCTGGCAAACCGTGTCGCAGGTTGAGACGATCGCTTTTGCGCAACGTGTAGCCACGACTGAGGTAGCAGCGATCATTTATACAGACATTGCACGTGATGGCATGCTGCAAGGGCCGAACATCGCCGGCATTACAGCACTGGCGCAGCAGGTGCATGTGCCGATCATTGCCTCAGGTGGTGTTTCGCAATTAGACGATCTGCGGCAATTGGCGGCGCTCGAAGCGCTTGGGGTGTGCGGGGTACTCATCGGCAAGGCCCTGTATGAGAAGCGTTTCACATACCAGCAGGCGTGTGCTGCAGTGCAACAGGAGTGACAACGAGTGCTCGCCAAACGCATTATTCCCTGTCTCGATGTCAAAGATGGTCGGGTCGTGAAGGGCGTCAATTTTCTCAATTTACGCGATGCCGGCGATCCTGTGGAGGCAGCCCAGGTCTACGACCAGCAGGGCGCCGATGAACTGGTTTTTCTCGATATAACTGCCTCGCATGAAAAGCGCAAGATCATTATCGATGTCGTCCACCGTACGGCGCAGCGTATCTTTATGCCACTGACGGTCGGAGGAGGGATTAACTTCACCGACGAAATTCGTGAACTCCTCCGGGCCGGGGCTGACAAGGTCTCGATCAATACTGCCGCAGTGCGTCGGCCAGACTTTGTGCGGGAAGCCGCTGAAATGTTCGGCAGCCAGTGTATTGTCGTGGCCATTGATGCCAAACGGCATCTGGATCGACAAGACAACTGGGAAGTGTTTACGCATGGCGGGCGTACGCCGACAGGTCTCGACGCCGTCGCCTGGGCGCAGCAGGTTGCCTCCCTGGGCGCCGGTGAGATTCTACTGACCAGCATGGACCGCGATGGGACGCAGGCGGGGTATGATATCGAACTCACCCGTCGTATCGCTGATGCAGTGCGTATCCCGGTGATTGCTTCAGGTGGTGTCGGCAGTCTGGAACATCTCTACCAGGGGCTCGCTACAGGTGGTGCTGACGCGGTGTTGGCAGCATCCATTTTCCATTTTGGCGAGCACACCGTGGGCGATGCTAAAGCCTATCTGCACGCCCGTGGTGTGGTGGTACGACTCGATTACAACACCTGCGGAGGTCAGGTATGATACCCTTACCAGAGGTGCTACGCTTCGGTCCTGATGGCCTGGTGCCAGCGATCGTCCAGGACGTTACGGACGGTACTGTGCTTATGCTGGCCTATATGAACGAGGCGGCGCTCGACATGACCCGGCGCACGGGTTATACGCATTTCTGGAGCCGTTCGCGACAGGCGCTCTGGAAAAAGGGCGAGACCTCGGGCAACGTGCAGCAGGTGGTCTCGATGGCCTACGACTGCGATGGTGATGCGCTCCTCGTGCAGGTGCAACAGCACAACGTCGCCTGCCATACTGGCCAGCGTTCGTGTTTTTACCGCGACCTGTCCTTACAGGAGGCTGTCTCTGAGGCAGAGAACGCTGCACCGGCGCCAGCCGAGATGCTCGATGCGCTCTATCGCCTCATCCTCACCCGTCGTGACACCGGCGCTGACACGTCCTACGTCAAAAAGCTCTTTCAGCGTGGCCAGGATGTCATGTGCAAAAAGGTCGCCGAAGAAGCGGCTGAGGTGCTGTTAGCATCCAAGAACGGGACAGCGGCTGAGATCGTCTATGAGATGGCTGACCTGTGGTTCCACGCGCTGGTGCTCTTGGGCCATCACACCATCCATCCCCACGAAGTCTTGCGCGAACTCCAGCGGCGCTTTGGCCAGCCAGGTGGAGGGAAACAGGTGCAGGCAGCACCTCCTCACTCTTCCTCTTAATATCGCGCGGTCCAACATTCAACCCGCAGCACACTCCTGAGAGTTACCGCCAGAGAGCACCTCTCCCAGTGAGGAGATCTGCATAGCCCTGCATATCTCGCGGGCAACGCTGTACCGGTATATACACATCGGCGGGGAATCTGAAGCTGCACGAGCCGGAGAGTTCTTCATGAGCTACACAGGCTATATTGCTGTCCGGCCAGAAGCCGCCGGAGCCAGAGGAGTCAGTCGTCACTTCAATAAAACCCCTGGCCGACCTGACATTTCCTCATGTGAGCGGCAGTGGCGCTGGCGGCGTGGCTGCCTCCCGCTCCCGAAGCTGAGTGACGACACGTGTGATCGGCCGCAGCGGGGTCATGTACACCGGCAGACCTTCCTCGACCTGCAACTCCGCGAGCCGGTCCCCGACGACGGCCATGACCTCATGGGGGTCGGCGATGTCCACGATCGTCGCCAGGTAGATCTCCTCGGGATCAAACCCCTCCTCGACGACGAAGGCTGCCTGCGGAAAGCACGCGGTAATACGTCTCCGCAGCTCGTGCACGGCTTCCTCCATGCGCGGGGTGAGGCGGACATGGCATTCTGGGCTCATGGGGCAACACCTCCTCTCTGCCGGAAGGCGGTGACGAACAGGCGACTGCGGCGCAGCGCCCGCCCGGCTTGGGTGGCGGTGACCAACTCGGCGCGATAGTCGGCTTGGTCGCGCCGAGTCTGCTTGTCGGAGAGGACCCGCCGCAGTTGCGGATCGTAACGCTTACGCTGATTGATCACCACACTGACGAGTTGCACCTGGACAAACGCGTGGCTCCACTGCCCCCGCGGGCGGATTCCCTCGCGCAGAAGCGCCGCGATCGCCGCCTGGAAGCTGGCGTAGTAGCGGTTGGCGCAACTGTTGTACCGGCCATTGGCGCATTCGCTTTCCGCGGTTAGTAAGCTCTCGGTTGCCTTTGCCAAATAAATCGTGATGTCCTGTTCCATGCACTTGCATTAGAGCAGTCGGGAGCAAGCGTCGGAAGTGGGCAGATGGCGTTGGGTATGTTTGACTCTCCCACGAAAAGATACGGGATCAGATTTGATCGCTCATCGCACCGGTCGTGAGCATTGTTTTTTTCGCCATTACCGGGAGGTTGTTACTGTCTCCGAAACTCACCAACTTTTCAAAACTGAGACTATGATTTATGAGATGAGTTTTTGAGACAGGCTTGTTTCTTCCGACAGTTAGAGAAACGATGAGGTGGGTTTGTCAGTCTCACAAAACGGAGCGATACTGTTGGCCAACCCCCAAGTGCCGAAATTTGTGCGTCCAACATGCCTTCTTGGAAGGCAAAAAAGCTCGGGAAACTTACGCAAGAAAAGTACTGCTAGAACTTTGAAGTAGATTCGTCAACAACAATTCATGAGCTAGGGCTCTCCACCGCGTATGAAAATCGCGGGGCTATTTTCAGTAGAGTATCGAGAGGTTTTGTGAGACAGAAGCAAGAGAAGCAGTCACGGAGGCACCAAAGGAGCAAACCTTACCAAAGTGGGGGGAAAGCCGACCGTGGCTACATCGCGGTGGGGCGTCAGTCATCGCGGCTCAGCGGATCACCTCGTTCGCCAAGACAAGCAGGGACGGGGGTATTGTGATCCCGAGCGCCTTGGCGGTCTTGAAGTTGATGATGAGCTCAAAGGTCATCGGCTGCTCTACGGGCAGGTCAGTGGGCTTAGCACCCTTCAATATCTTATCAACGTAAACAGGCACTCGGCGCGCGATCGCATGCTGGTCAGCCCCATAGGACACAAGTGCGCCAGCTTCCACAAGCTCCCTCACCCAGACACACGTCGGCAGACGACGCGCCACTGCGAGTTGCGCAATTTTATCCTTTCCCTGATAGAACAAACTCTCAGCGTTAACGACCACTGCTTGCATGCCAGCCTGCACCATGGCGTCAAACGCTCCATCCAACTCGTGAAGCGAGCGCACTTGGAAGGCCTGAGTCGTCAACCCCAGTTGAGGCCCTGCAGCATTGGATTGATCGATATACAGGTCCGAAATCTTGGCACTGGGGTTGACGAGCGATGCCACGCGAGCAAGTGTCGGGATAATCTCCTTGAGAAACTCCAAGCGCTTCGCACAGAGCGTAAGCGAAAAATTCGTCAATCCTGTGGCATTCCCGCCTGGTCGTCGGATGCTTTCCACTAACTTGCTCCCGACCGGGTCAGGAACATACATGAAGACGATTGGAATGGTTGCTGTCGCCTTCACTAAGTAGGGCGCAGCACCCCCTACACCAATCAAGACATCAGGTTTGGACGCTACAAGTTCGGCCGCCATGCTTGCAAACAGCTCTGGCCTTTCATTGGGAAACCGATGTTCGAGCGCTATGCGGCCTTCGACATAACCAAGGTGCCTGAAACCTTCAAGGAGCGCTTCGAAGTATGGGTGCTCTTCTTCTGCGCTTGCGGCATGCCACAGAACGCCTATGCGTGGAATTTTGCCCGCCTGTTGTGCCTTGGCGGAAAATGGCATGGAGACAGCGGAAAGCATCCCTGCAATGAAACTGCGCCGTGAGATCATGTGTCACCTCTCTGCCCAAAACCATGCGCCTTCAGAACATTGGCACTGACAGAGTTGCCATCTGCCACCGAACCATTGATTCACTTGCCACATGCCCCACTACTGCGGCAGGCCCTCAACAGCCAAGGAGCGAAAGTTAAACGATTGATCGCGGATCGCTGTCAATTCCTTGTATTGCGTGGAATTGCGCCACGCCTGCATCCTTCTCCAGGCTGTCGAAGGTGTAGATGGCCACGCATCCCCTGGGGCTGGTCCGGCGATCGCCTCTGTTTTGCCTCTACGGGCGAGGAAGCGGCCCCCGAACGACTGTACCAAGACCCCATTGCGGTCGACATAGGTCTGGTAGGTGGCGGTGTCGGTCACATCGATTCCGGAGGCCTTGAACTGCCACGACACCAAGAGCCGCGCCAGCGAGCACCGCAAGACTCAATGTATAGAGTGCTTTCATGGTGTCCTCCTTTGGTTGTCGAGCTGTCATGGCGAGAATCTGATGGATGGCTTTCTATGCCAGCTTGGGAGGGGTGTCAATGGAAAAATGGCGCCGTGGGAACCCCCTATCGCCTTGCGTGAGGACTGACGACATCGACCGCCCTCGACCATGAAGTATGTACCGTTGCTGTCTTAAAAGACCCTCATTTTTTTGCACGACTTCGCATGTGACCAGCAGTTCTGCACACAAAGGCAGCTCCATCCCGAACTCGTGCATTGCCTACAAAGCTCCTGTGACTTTTTGTGCAGAGTGCTCCTGTGCAAGAGGGACTTTTTGTATAAAGCCTCTTGAAGTTGTCTTGAGGGAGGTACGGTCGTAGCGAATGCGGCGGACGTCCCTGTCTCGACGCCACTGGTGTGCATAGCACTACGGCGCACCGCGTGTGCGCAGACGCCGGCAATGCTACAATAAGTACCCGTGGTGATCATAGCACTGCTATTGCAGTTCGGTAGGGGAGGGTAAAGGACATACGTATGGAATATGAGAGCGTTATCGGTCTCGAGGTACACGCGCAACTGCTGACCAAGGCCAAACTGTTTTGTTCCTGCGCGACGGTGTTTCAGGCTGATCCGAATGAGCAGACGTGCCCGGTCTGTCTCGGCATGCCGGGGGTGTTGCCGGTGCTCAATCGCCAGGCAGTAGAGTTCGCCATCCGCACGGGTTTAGCCATGCAGGGACAGATTGCGCGTGTGAGCCGTTTTGCCCGGAAGAACTATTTTTACCCTGATCTGCCTAAGGGATATCAGATTTCGCAGTACGAGGAGCCCTTGGTTGAGGGGGGAGGCTTGACGATTGACTTCGACGGCTCCAGTAAACATATCCGCTTGATCCGCATCCACCTTGAAGAAGATGCCGGCAAGTCGATCCATGGGGAGAATCTGGCTGACCCAACCAAAAGCTATATCGATTTGAACCGCACTGGTGTGCCGTTGTTAGAGATCGTCAGTGCGCCTGATCTGCGTTCAGCGGAAGAGGCCAAGATATATCTTCAGAAACTGAAGACCATTCTGCAATATATTGAGGTATGCGACGGCAACATGGAAGAAGGCAGCTTACGTTGTGACGCCAATGTCTCGTTGCGGCCCAGAGATGCTCAGGAGTTTGGGACCCGCACCGAAATTAAAAATCTAAATTCGTTTCGCAATGTGCAGCGCGCCATTGAGTATGAGATCGAGCGGCAGGCAGAGGTACTCGCAAGCGGTGGGCGTGTGATCCAAGAAACCCGGCTTTTCGACGCGAATCGTGGCGTCACTCAACCCATGCGCAGCAAGGAAGAAGCGCATGACTACCGCTATTTCCCCGAGCCCGACCTGGTGCCACTGTGTATCGACGAGGAGTGGATCGAGCGCGTGCGTCAGGAGTTGCCAGAACTCCCCGATACCAGACGGCAGCGCTTTACGACGCACTACGGCTTGCCTGACTATGATGCGGAGGTGCTGACCGCCTCTAAAACGCTGGCGGACTACTATGAAGCCACAGTGCGGCTGTACAATCAGCCCAAGGTGGTGAGCAACTGGGTCATGGGAGAGGTGATGCGTGAACTCAACCGCCAGCACCACTCCCTACAGCAGGCCCCTGTGACCCCCACGCACCTGGCCGAGCTGCTGCACCTCATTGACGAGGGTGTACTGAGTGGTAAGATTGCGAAGACAGTGTTTGAGGACATGTATCGCACCGGCAAGCCCGCTAAAACTATCGTGGCAGAGCAAGGGCTGGTGCAGATGACCGATAGCGCTGCACTCGAGGGCATCATCACCGCAATCCTGGCCGACAATGCCTCACAGGTGGCCGATTATCGGGCCGGGAAGCAAAAAGTCTTTGGGTTCTTCGTGGGTCAGACGATGAAAGCCACGCAGGGCAAGGCAAATCCTGCTCTAGTCAATGAGCTGCTACGGAAATTGTTAGATTGAGCCGGCGGGATGAGAGGCGAAGGATCAAGAACTCGGAGCGAGAGGTAAGAGCATGGCTGAACGACCGGTGGTCTACCTTGTAGATGGGTCCTCGTATGTGTACCGCGCGTTTTTCGCTATCCGTCAGCAACTAGCGACGTCGAGTGGCTTGCCGACAAAAGCGGTGTTTGGCTTTAAGAATATGTTGCAGAAGCTCATACGGGACGAGCAGCCACAGTATCTCGGCGTCGCCTTTGATGAGCGTGGGCCCACGTTCCGGCACGATATGGCTCCCACCTACAAGGCGCACCGGCCCTCTATGCCGGACGAGCTAGCGGTGCAAGTGCCCTACATCCACCGTCTGGTCGAAGCACTCGACATTCCCAAGCTGAGTCTGGCGGGGTATGAGGCCGATGACATCCTGGGCACACTGGCGCGGCGTTGCGAGGCGGAGGGATATGATGTTGTCCTCGTAACCGGCGATAAGGACCTCTGCCAATTGGTTACGGACCATGTCACTATTCTGGACACGATGAAAGACCAGCGCATTGGTGTGGCCGAGGTGCGGGAGCGTTTTGGGGTTGGACCAGAGGGTGTCATCGACGTGTTGGGGCTGATGGGTGACAGCTCGGACAACATTCCCGGTGTGCCAGGCGTTGGTGAGAAGACCGCCAAAGAGCTGATGGCTCAGTTCGGTAGCATTGAGGCCTTGCTGGCGCGTCTGGATGAAGTGAAACGTCCGAAGCTGCGGGAGAACCTGCAGCAGCATGCCGACATGGCGCGTCAGAGTCGCCTTTTAGCGACCATCGACCTCCAGACCCCTATTGCGGTGACGCTGCAGGAACTCACGGTGGGTGCACCGCGCCTCGAGGAGTTACGGGCGCTCTATGAGGAGTTGGAGTTCCGTACCGATTTGCAGGCTTTAAGCAACGCGCTAGGCATGAGTACCTCGCCAGTAGAAAAGCACTATCGTAGTATCACTACCCTGGAGGAACTCGAAGCAGAAATCGCTGCACTGCGTCAAGCTGGCAGTGTCGCGATTGATACAGAGACCACCAGTCAGGACCCCATGCGGGCAGAGCTGGTAGGACTGTCGCTGGCGCATACACCGCATGAGGCCGTGTATATTCCCCTGCGTCACTCCTACCTTGGCGTACCTGCACAACTCGATGCCACACTAGTGTTAGAACGCCTGCGACCACTCCTGGAAGATCCGGCGATACCGAAGTACGGGCAGAACATTAAGTACGATTACATCGTCCTGCAACGCCAGGGGATTACCATGCGTGGGCTGGACTTCGACACCATGGTCGCCGGGTATCTGCTCAATCCCTCACGCCGCATGAACAATTTAGATGCCCTGGCGCGTGAGTATTTGAACTATACGCCCATAAGCTATGAGGAGGTCGCTGGCAAAGGGGCCCGTCAGGTCACCTTTGACCAGGTCGACATTGCGCGTGCCACAACCTACAGTGCTGAGGATGCAGACGTGGCGCTGCTGCTCACGCAGGCACTGCGGCCGCGCCTCGCGGAATACCAGCTCGAGCACCTGTTTCACGAGGTC
>Ga0209382_10006946_pt1 | contig 14503 bp, 12 predicted proteins | sample SoiMetdeltSBSDD5_FD_187599 | JGI IMG/M metagenome (GOLD analysis project Ga0209382, IMG submission 187599) | Bulk soil microbial communities from a Populus tree surrounding site in Tennessee, USA - Soil MetaG P. deltoides SBSDD5 (SPAdes) (version 2) | ecosystem: Environmental > Terrestrial >... | reverse complement strand
TGGGCTGCTGTCATCCTGGGGTCAGGTCGAATCCGATGTACTCGGCGGCGTCCTCTGGGTTGGCGAACATGATCGTCCGGTCGTCCTCGTGGATCATTCGGCCGTAATGTGTGGACATGTTCTCCTCGAACTCGGCGGCGTCGAAGTATCCCGGCTCCTCGCCGAGCGCCTCCGAGATCTCGTCGTAGACGAAGTCCATCCGCTTGGTGGCGTCGACCCGGATCATGGACGGTAGCGGCGTCACGCGGACGCCCGGCTTGGCCTTCATCACGTCGGCAACCACGACGCCGACCTGGTTGTTCATCAAGGTGATGCCACACCTGTTCGATGCGGTGCTGTCAGACTTGAATGGGCTCTCGGACGTGGTGAACCCCCGCACACTTGTCGTCGTCACTGCGCCAGCTCCTTCGGTGCATGCAGGCCGAGTCCGGCAACAATTCCGCCGAAGCGGCTCTTCGCCCGGTCGAGCCCGTCTTCGAATCGGGGAGGTTTGGAATCCGGCTGGGACCACAGCGGTTGCAGCGTCCTGGCCGCCTTGATGCAACGCGAGACCCAGGTGGACAACCACCGCTGCAGGATCGCCTTGTTGTGCTCGGCGAACTCACGGTCGTTGACCAGCAGCTCGAACATCGCCCTGGTGTAGCGCAGGTCCCGCTCGGCGTAGTCGTACTCTTCCGCGCCGATGATCGTCGGGGTGACGAAGTCGCCGTTGCCGGGGGCGGCCTGCTGCACCAGGCTGCTCCGGAACAGCTCGCCGACCAGCGGCTCGAACACCACATTGGCGGCGAAGACCGCCTCGCACCAGTCGTCGATCGCGGTCAGCTGCTCGGCCACCTCGCGCACGCCCTGCCAGGCCGGGTCGGCATCCCACGCCCGCAGGTGCGCCGTGCCGTCGAAGCCGTCAAGCTCCTCGCCGAGGGTCAGGTTGTACAACGCGAGGTCCTGCGCCGCCCTGATCCGGTGCATGCTGTTGACCGAGATCGCGTTGTTGTGCATATTCGTCGGCGCCCTGCGGTTGGCATTGGCGAACAGGTACAGGCCGAGACCGTGGTCGACATGCATCCAGGCCCCGATGTTGTGCTCCACGAAGCGAATCCAGTTCGGGTTCCACTGCTCGAACGCCTTGGCCTGGCGGGCCGCCTCGATGTTCTGGTTGATCTGCCGCACGACGTTGGAGTTGTACCGGTAGAGGGTGAGTTCCCACTCCTCGTTCGGGTCGCGGAACTCGTGCCAGCCGAGCGCCGGCCATTCGTAGCCCTTACCGCCGGAGCCGGGGAAGCGCCTTGGCTCCGGCCGGTCCGAGCCCCAGGCCTTGAGCGCCGTCCAATCCAGCGGGTATCCGCCGACGCCGTCGGCGAATCCGTAGAGCCAGCCCTGGCTGAGGTAATGCCGCGGATCCGGCTGGACCTCGACGGTGACGTCCTCATAGTGGGACTGCTTGCGTTTCTGCGGCAGGAAATAGCTGAACCTGCGGGCAGTGGAGTCCGGAAACACCTTGGCGCCGGCCTCGGCGTCGGTGAAGACGGGTTTCGGCACGCTGCGTTCTTGCACACTTGTCATCGGAGCTTCCTCGCCTCGGCCAGTCAGACATCGGAAAGTCAGACATCGGTGTCGCCAGCACCGGTCGTGGTGAACTTGTCGTAGAAGATGCGTTTCGGTGCCACGCCGAGCTTTTCCAGCAGCGGTAGTGCCGCATCCACCATCGGTGGTGGCCCGCAGACGTAGGCGTCGGCACCCACCAGGTCCGCCTCGTGCCGCGCCACCACGTCGGTGATCAGCCCGACCTCCCCGTCCCATCCGTCGTCATCGGACGGCTCGGACAGCGCCGGTACGTACCGCATGCGCGGCATGGCCACGGCAAGGGCGCGCAGCTCATCCTCGAAGCACAGGTCGCGGCGCCGGCGCGCCCCGTAGTAGTAGGTGGTCCTGCGGTCGATCCCACGTTCGGCCATCGAGCGCAGCAACGACAGGATCGGCGCCATGCCGGCTCCGCCGCCGACGAAGACCAGATCGGCCTCCTGCCCGTCGCGCAGGGTGAACACCCCGAACGGTCCGACCAGGTCCAGGCGGTCGCCGATGGCCAGTTCGCTGTCCAGGAACTGCGAGAACACCCCGCCGGGATAGACCTTGATGACGAACTCGAGCCGGCCGCCGTTCCGGCTGGAGGTGTTGGCCATGGAGAACGACCGGCTCGTGTTCGCGCCGGGAACCGCGATGTCCACGTACTGGCCGGGGAAGAAGGTGAGCTCGCCGGGCCGGACCAGTCGCAGCACCAGGTGCCGCATGTCGTGGGTGACCGGCTCGTTGGACACCACCTCGGCGACGGCCTGCTGGATCGGCAGTCCGGAGCGGATCATCTCTTCGTCGTAGTTGAGCAGCTCGATCGTCAGATCCTCGAATGGGTGCGCCCGGCACAGCAGCGTGTAGCCCTCCTCCTTCTCGTAGTCGGGCAGCGCGAACGTGGAATAACGGTCCAGCTCGATATCCTCGCCGTCGAGGACGAAGGATTTGCAGGAGGAGCACTGCCCTTCCTTGCAGCCATGCATCAGCATGATTCCCTGCTCGGCCGCGGCACGCAGAATCGTCTGGTCCTCGCCGACCTCGATCTCGATGCCGACCGGCTCGAATCTGACGGTGTGCTTGTCAGCCATCACTTCCTCATCGGATCGGTACCTGGTGGCTCGCCGGCCACACCCGGGAGCCCGGGAGGCCGGCGGCGCGGCCGGCCTCCCGCTCGTGGTCTCGGCCCAGTGCTGCTCAGGTGGCAGTGCTGCTCAGGTGGTGGCCGGTGCCGGGCGCCCGGCAGGGCCGCCGCGTACGTAGCGCGCGTGGAAGGCTTCGCGCTGCGCCGGGGTCATCTCGTTGAGCAGCACGTTCGGGCTCTGCAACGGCGGGCAGCGGCGCAGGTGATCCAGCGTCCACATCTTCCCGGGGTCCAGGTTCAGATGCGGCTGCGCGACCATGGTCTTGCCGTCGTCACGGACGAAGCCCATGTCGGAGACCACATCGGCCCAGTTCCAGCCGTGGTAGAGGGTCTCCCATTCGCGCATCCCGATCAGCTTGCCCATGTTCGGGGTCTGCCTGCCCTGATAGATCGGGCGGAACGCGGTGGTGTCGGTCCAGCGGCACATCTCGTGGCAGTAGGTGCGCACCTGACCGTCGACCTCGTCCATCACCATGTCCTCACGGACCAGGCACGGCACCATGCAGGTCCAGCACCGGTGTGGGTACTCGTAGTCGACATCCTCGAGCACGATCGGGTTGTGCCCGTTCGGGATCGCCAGCCTGTTGTAGTTCTCCCACCACTTGCCGTACTTGTCGTACCAGCCAGGGTACTTGTACTCGAACCACTCGAAGTCCGTGTCGGTCATCGGGTCGATGCGCCAGTAGTTCGCCAGCCACCCGGTGGCGAAGAACTGCGCCACTTCGTGTACGTAGCCCTTGTTCCAGATCTGGTTCCAGGATTCCTCGATCAGGTCGTGCGGGATCACCAGGCCGTACTTCTCCAGCGGTACGAGGTAGCTGCGGTAGTAGTCGTCGTAGATCCACCGCCGCCACATCTCGGCATAGCTCTCCCGGTCCTTGCGGCGGTCCTTGGTGCCGTACTCGATGAACGTGCCGATCGCCGCGTCCACGACCCGGTGGTTGTTCCACCATGCGTAGCGCACGTCGCGCTCGAGCAGCTGATGGTTGCCCTCGTCGGACAGCGCCATCAGCAGGGTTGCGTAACCGTTGCTGATGTGCCGGGACTCGTCGGACTGCACCGAGTGGAACACCGTGGGCAACAGATAGTCACCATTGGCGGCCGCCTCGGCCGGCATGGCGACGAACAGCGTGTTGGTGAACGCCGTCTCGGCGACGATGGTCAGGTAGATGCTGGCCGCGGTGATCGCGTCCCCGGTGATGAAGCCCTCGGCGAACTGCCGGCCGATCGTCCCGCAGTAGTCATTCTGGAAATCACGCAGGCTGCTGTTGAAGCCGGCCGGGTCGATGTAGTTGTTCATGTACAGGCGCTTGAGGTTCTGCTGGATCGTCGAGTGCCTGACCTCGTCGATCATCTGAATGGCCTGGCCGTTGTGCAGTTCCGGGTTGGGCACCGTGCGGAACAGCAAGGGCATAGCCCGCGCCGCCGAGATCTCGGGCAGTGGGATGATGCTCAGAAACAGCTTCTGCCACTCCAGCCAGCGCTCCTGAACCTGGCGGAACATGTTGCCACGAATGGCACCGTCGGATGCCCCGTACACCCGGTGGTCCTTCTCCTCCTGCATCGGGAAATAGGACCGCAAGACCTGCTTGAGCGGGTCCTTCTTCTGCGCCTTCCGGAACGTATAATCGGTTCCGTACTGCGACACCGGCTCATGGTACATCGGTTCCCAGGACAGTTCCTGGATCTTCTGATGAGCTTTTGCCACGCTCTGGCGACTCATTGGTACTCCTTACCCGTCGCTCGGGGTCGAGTCACACTCCCCTCCTGTCCGGATGGACCGACCTCCTGACGTGTCGAAGTACATCCCGGCAGCGGCGTCTCCCGGGTCTCAACATGAGACGGCCGGTGTCAGCGTTCACCGAGTACCTGCCGCCGAAGCTCGGCGAGCTGCTGGCGGACGTCCTGCGCTGCCTGCGCGGTGCCCACCGCGGTCGGCTCGATGCCCAGCGCCCTGAGCAGGTCGGCGGCCGGCGGCCAGGGATCGCCTGTCCTGCCGAGGACGGGATGCAGTCCCTCGTCCACCAGGTGGTGGAACACCAGGTTGACCACGCTCCACGGGTTGTAGGTCTCCTGCCGCGGTTGGTCAGGTGGGTCCACGCCAACCTCCTCGTGCCGGTAACCGCACTACACGACGGGTGCGGCCGGTCGGCAGTCTCAATTTGAGACTCCGAAGATCCGCGGCGGCGGCCTACCCTCGACAACGACGCCGCTGGGGAGGGCACCTACGTCACCGTCGCACTTGCCTGCCGAAGGCGTCAGGAGGGATCGGTGGACCGCAGCACCACGGCGACGACCGACGGTAGCCGGCTGGCGCAGACCCGGCTGCGTTTTCTGGCAGCCGAGTCGGTCGACCCGCTCGACGTCCGGGACACGATCCTGGCCTCGTGGTGGCGCTCCCGCAGGTGGAACGTGGCTGCCGACCGCATCGACCTGCCCTACGTGCGCAACCCGAGCTTGGACCTGCCGCTGACCCGCAGCGCCAGCCCGATCCTGCGCCGGCTACGCGAGCAGCTGGACGGCCAGCCGATCAGCCTGATCCTCACCGATTCGACCGGGATGGTGCTCAGCCGGCTGACCGGCGACATCGACCTGCACAGGCACCTGGACAGCGTCCAACTCGCCCCCGGGTTCAGCTACGCGGAGCGTTTCGTCGGCACCAACGGCATCGGCACGGCCCTGGAGGGCGGCCGGGCGATGCACGTGTTCGGCCACGAGCACTACGCCGAGAACCTCGAGGACCTGGCCTGTGCCGGGGTGCCGATCCAGCACCCGATCACCGGCAAGACCGTCGGCGCGATCGACCTGACCTGTTGGCGCAAGGACGCCGGCCCGTTGCTGATCACCTTGGCCAAGACCACCGCCGACCAGATAAGGCAGGCCTTGCTCACCGACAGCGGGGTGCGCGAGCTGGAGCTGTTCCAGGCCTACCTGCAGGCCTGCCGGCGCACCGCCGGAATGGTCCTTGCGCTGAACAACGACGTCGTGATGATGAACGACCACGCGAGGCATCTGCTGGACCCGGCCGACCAGTCGGCGCTGCTGGGGCTGGCCGCCGAGGCGCTTGCCCATGGACACCGCACCCAGATACTGATCGACCTGCCCACCGGGAACAGGGCCAGGATGTCCTGCCGGCCGGTGCAGGGCGAGGGCAGGGTCTGCGGCGGCGTCGTCCATGTCACGCTGATCGAGTCCGGCGCCGGCGCGGCCGAGAGCTCCCGGCCGGGGCTGCGGCTGTTCCTGCCCGGCCTGGTCGGCTCTGGGGCGCTGTGGCTGCGGTGCTGCCACGAGGTCGACCAAGGTTACGGCGCCGAGGATTGGCTGGTGCTCAGCGGTGAGCCGGGGGTCGGCAAGCTGGCGCTGGCCAGGGCGGTGCACCAGCGTCGCAACGCGACCGGCCGGTTCCACGTCATCGATGCGGCGCAGGCCGACGACGCCGGCTGGATCGACGGCGTCCGTGCGGAGCTGCTCGACGACGGCATGTCCGCGCTGGTGATCAGGCATCTGGACCGGCTCGACACGGGGTACCTGCACGCGCTGTCGGTCGCCCTTCGGGAGGTTCGGGTGCTTCGTGACGCGGCCCCGCCGTGGGTCGTGGTGACCCTCGGACAGGACGAGTGCACCGAACCGGACCGGACCGCGTTGCTGGAGCTGTTCCCCAGAACGGTGGAGATCCCGCCGCTGCGCCATCACATCGAGGACCTGCGCGAACTCGTCCCGCTCTTCCTGCTACGACTCAGCCACGGCAGCGACCTGATGTGCTCGCCCAAGACGATGCAGCTGCTCATGCGATCGAACTGGTCCGGCAACGCCGAGCAGCTCTACCAGGTGCTCAGGTACGTCGTCGCGCATCGCCGCCGGGCCGGGTCGATCCAGCCGGACGACCTGCCACCGGAGTTCCGGGCGGTCAGCCGCCGGCCGTTGACCCAGTTGGAGTCGATGGAGCGCGACGCCATCGTGCAGAGCCTGCTCGACACTCGCGGCAACAAGGGCCAGGCCGCCAAGTCCCTCGGCATGTCCCGGGCGACGATCTACCGGAAGATCCACGACTACGGAATCATCACCCCGCGCCCCTGAGCAACGTCACCGGACAGCATTCAAAGAGCCTGGCCGGTTCGAATTCCTCGGGTCGGTCGCCATTGCCGAATTGTGCAACGGAATTGTCGCTGAGATCCATGACGTGCCCGATGGCCTTCTGCGTAGAGCCCCCTCGTAGGCGGAACTGCAGGTCGTGAAAGTTCTCGAACCCTCCGGGTGGCGTCCCCTTCGGCCCTCGTGTACGTCGGGGCGCGCGCATCTGGCGTTGGGTGCGGGTATCTCTCATCTGCTCCGGCCTCGCGACGGGGGTGGTCTGTGGTCGTTGGAGCAGGCTGGAATCAGTGGTGCTGGTTCGCCGGCGATGACGGGCGTGGCGGCTAGGATGCGGAGCATGGCTTCTCCCGCTGCTCCGGTGCCTCGCTCGGGTGGGCTGCCCGTCGGCGCGGACGGGGTGGAGCCGGCGCCGGAGTGGGTGGATGACGTGGCTGCGGCTGGGCGGTTCGGGTCGCCGGAGGCGATCCGTGCGGGGTTGTTGCCGGAGCAGGTCGGCGAATTCGATGCGGCGTTCGATGCTGCGTTGACCGCGGCTCGGCAGACGTTGCGCTTGGATCAGTTGCGTCAGGTGTTGCAGGTGTGGCGGCGGGTGGCCTTGTTTACGGAGCGGGACCCTGAGGGCTACCGGCGCGTGTTGGCTGCCGAGGCGGAGGTCCGGGCGGAGGGTCGGCCGCGGTCGGGCAGTGTGTCGTGGGCCGACTTGCGGGCCGAGCTCGACGTCTGACACGCAAGGCTGCATCCGTGGTGTACCGGGTTGACATCGATCCGCTGGCTTCGGAGCAGATCCACGCGCTGCCGCCGAAAGCGCTGGCCGCGCTGGCCGAGGCATTCGAGGTGCTGGAGCTGGTGCCGGAGCGGGGTCAGCCGCTCAACCCGGCGAACCCGACCGGTGGCCTCTATCAACTGCGCCCCTGTGACGCCTACCCGCTGCGGAAAATCAACGACGTACATCATTTGACGGCTCATTTTCATGGCGGTCAATGATGCATTCGTGACCCGTGACGCCGGTATTCTTGACAAGTGTCAGGAGCTGTTGAAGCGCGTAGGCATCACTGTACTCACAGCGGCGGACGCCGTGATCCGTGTCACGGCTCAACCCCGATCGCGATGACGTTCGGGAAGATCTGATTCATTGCCGTGGAGCCCTCAACCACGACAGGTCGAATCTGCTTGCGGTAGGCCGCTTCGGTTACGGCGGTGCTGGTCGGAGACGAAAGCCGTTTGGCTGCCACACATCAGTTCGGTGTCGGCGGCGGTGACAGATCGATACGAAGCCAGTTATGATCGGAGTCGGTCGAACCGAGATAACGAATCAGATCGTCCTGTCTGGGTTGACCGAATACCAGCCGGTAGGCGCCGATCGTGCGTAGCAACCGGTGGTACCGCTTGATTTCCTTGCTCAGCGGCAGCGCGGGGACGTAGCGCTCAATACGTGCGCCGCCCGGCAGTGGGTATACCCAGAATGGGACTAGGTCGCTGTCGCCTTCCGCCCGTTCGGCCGCCGCGCGGTCGAACAGATAGGCCCAGGGATCAGTTGAGGCCGTCAGCGCGGATTCGGCGCCGAATCGCTGGGCGACGTTCTTGCGCACGGCGTGTCCCTTGAACCGGTGGACGCGGCCTTCGCGTTGCTCCAGGTCCACCGGATTGCCAGGCAGGTTCCAGTGCACGACAGCATGACAGTACGTGTGGAAGTCTAGGCCTTCCTGGCCTACCGAGGTCGAGGCGAGTACGAAGGGGGCGAACGGCGAGTTGAAGGCGGTTCGCACGTGGCTCTCTCGGACCACGGTCTTGTCCTCATCCTGTCCGCGTCCAAATCGGACGGCCAGGTTGACTCTCATCAGATGCCGTGAGGCGACCACCTGGCCGTCAGTGAGCCGAAGATCGTCGACGGCGTTGGTGACGGACCGAAGCCGGAGCGCGTCAGCGACAGCCCGAGCGATCTTCGAAGCCCTTGTGGTGGGGTCGTCGTCCTGCAGACCTTCGCTCTCCACCAAGGTGTGCACGTATTCGTCGAGGACGGCCGTCAGACCGCCGTCCCAGCAGTGGTCGAGGACCGCGGTCCAGTAGCGGTCGGCGTCCTCGTCGCTGGTGGCCCGTAGCAGGGTGATGGTCTCCGGGCGGTTGAACAGCGACCGCACCCCCCGCGACATTGTCATGGCGTGCTCGCGGATGGCGACGTTGTCGAGCATCTCGGATGCGCCACACACGCGGGACAGTGCGCGGAGGGCGCACACGCCTGGGCCGGCGACTGCGAGTTTGACGAGCACATCGACCAGGTCGTCCGGTCGGCGGCCGAGGGCGGCTGGGTCGAGCTGACTGGCCAGCTGGATGTGTGCGTGCAGCTGGCTGATGGGTTCGTCGCTCTCGACGTCCCCCCACTCGAGCATCCTCCGCAGCAGTTGTTGTTGCGCGGAGCCGAGGTGCAGGCCGTCGAGCAGGAACGGTGCGGCCCAGTACCACCGCTGGTCAGCCGCCTGATCGGGGTTACCGTCGGGTAGGTCGCCCAGCGCGCGGATCACCTGGGCATGCACGGCAGAAGCCAATACCGCATGCGGCAACGGGAGCGGGAGTCCGAGATTTTCGGCTGTCCGCAGGGGATCGCCGAGCCGGGCCAGCGTCGAGCAGGCGTAGAGCAGGGCCAGAACCGGCATTCCGGTCAGGCGTCCTCCGGATGCCTGGAAACGGAGCAGCGGCGCGGGTCGGTGTTCGTATCTCCGGCTGATCATGCCGGCAGCCTCCAGTGCCCGCCGCTCGGCCTCGTAGCTGAGCACCACCGAGATCGCTTTGGGCACGACCATCCATGCGGAGAACACCACTCGCTTGGTGAATGTTCGTAGTTCGGCGTCCGCGTACGCACCGCCCAAGTCGTAGTACGGCAATGCGGGCGGTAGCCAGGCCAGTCGCCACGCCCCGCGGTCGAGCACGTCGGCGATCAGTCCGCGTAGCTTCGCGTTGGCGGGATCAAGTCGTTGGTAGGACCGGATGTCGTCCCAATCGAGCAGGTCGACCGGATTCCGGAACAACGCGGCCAGCTCGGGATCGAGCCGGTCGATGTGCTCGGTCAACTTGCGTTTGATCTTGTAGTTGTCCATCAGGTTGAACAGGTAACCGGCCGACTTCCAGTAATCGATCATGTCCACATGCTCGACCAGCCGGGCGACGCTGTCGGTGAACCGGTAGGCCCGTACGTCTTCCGGCCGGAGAGCCACACCCGGCAGACGGCACTCGGCGATCATCCCGTCACGGTCTGGGGTGACACCGAGTCGTTCGGTGCGGGACATGACCCGGCGGAGCTCGCACTCCACCTCGGTCTTCGCCTTCCGTGCGACGTCGGCGTTCTCGCCGGCCAGTAGCGACTGACGGATCGTGTGCATCCGACTCCCGATACCGCGGGCCCGGTCCGGTCCGGCCAGGAATTCCACAGTGGACAGAAAGTCGGCGTAGTGGTCGTCACCCTCCGGCTCGTCTGGCAGCGTGTACATCTTGTACGGCGTTGCCGACAGCAACAGGACCCGCGCGCCGGAATGATCGAACAGTGCGTGCGCGAGGTCGGCACCGGGTTTCGTCGGATTGAGCAGGTCCTTGAACCGCTGAAACTCGTCAAGGATCACCAGGTCGGGCTCCAACGAGTGCACGGACGCGTGGGCGACGTGTTGCCGCAGCCTGCCGATGAGCTGGTAGCGGCTTCGTTTCACGGCCGCGCTCGGCTCGGTCCGTCGGCGGTCGAACTGCTCGACGCACTCCTCGATCTCCTCGCGCAGCGTGTGGCCGTTGCAGGTGTCGCCGGCGATGCGAGCGTGGAATGCCCGCACCGTGTCGGTGTCGACGCGGCCGCGTTTGAATGCATGCAGTCCGGCTTGGAACCGCTCGAGCCTGACCCCGCCGCGGAAGAAGTTCGTCCACTTGGGGGAGCGGACCGCGTCGCGGCCCCACGCCTGGGCCAGCAGCCAGTACAGCAGCATGCGTTCCTGCTGGCGCCCGCCACCGTTGCCGATGTGGAACGAGGTGCCCGGGGTGAATGAAACGAAGTTCACCTTGCGGCTACGCAGCTCACCGAGCGCTCGGGGCAGCATGGTCAGCCGGTCGGCGTGGTCGACATGTATCGCGTCGTCGAACAGGTTGAGCCGGCCGAGGTTCTGTCGGGCGATCTGCGCGTTGGAGCAGATGTAGACCACGTCGATCCGCGACACCGTGTCCCACAGGTGGTCCAGCGTCTTGGCGATGGTGCCGCGGGCCACCATGGTTTTGCCGAGCCCGACCTCGTCGGCGACCAGGAAACGCCTGACATGGTCGGCGTCCGTCCACAGGCGGCGGTGCACGTGTTCCACCGTCGCCCGCTGGAAGTCTTTGAGCCGGGACATCTCCGCCGCGAGGTCCGGCCGACGCACCTGGCTCATGTCATCGCCTCCTGATGGACCCGCCACACGACGTCCCAGATTTCCTCGAGATGTTCCGGCATCAATTCCGCGCTGTTTGGTAACCGGCGTAGGTCCTGGACGAAACTCGCGATCCGTCCCAGTGCCTCGGTGTCCCGTCCGGCCGCGCGCACCAACGGCTCCAGCAGAGCCAGGTCGGTCGCGCCCGCGCCCACCGGCCGCCGGCTCTCAACGGTCTTCGGCTCGGTGGATGACCAGCTCAGCGCACTGGGATCGGAGAGCAGCAACAGCAGGTAGCGCTGCACGTCGGCCCTGGATCGCAGCAGTTCACCGAGCACGATGCGTCGCCGTTCCGGTGGATCGCCGACCAACTCGGCGCGAAACACGAACGACCGGCTGGCTCGAGCCTCGCCGGTGCCAAGCTCGGTTCGGACGGCGACGAACGGCGTGACCGCGGTCATGCCGTGCGGACCCCAGTCCAGTGCGGACCCGGCGTGGAACGGGCGGGCATGCACGTCGGAGGGCAGAGTGATCGGCCAGACGTCGGTGGTGCCCGGAGACTGCGGTGGCTGGGAGAAGGTCAACCGCAGGCTCACCCGGCCCTCTGGAGCCCCGGAGATGGTCATCCGGGGGTCCGCCGCGGACAGCGCCCGGTGAAAGGCTTCGATCAGCCGGTCGTTGTGCTCGTCGGCTGGCACGCCCGGCTGGGCCGCAGGCGCGTACGGCGCCAGCATCTTCTCCAGCCCTGGGGATTCGGATGTGCCGGTCAGCACGGCCGCCGTGCCGCACGTCGACACCGGACCGTGCATCCGCACCTCGAACTCCACGTTGCCAGCGAACCCCGCGCCAGTGGCGTTCGCGGAGCCGGTGACCACCACAGCGTTGTCGCCCACGTCGAACACGAATGTCTTGGCGTGCAGCCCGTCCGGGACGCGACGCCACTCGTTGGTGACCGTGCCGGGATGATCGGCGTCTTCGTCGATGCCGACCTCGGCCAGCTGCTGGAGGGTCGATGCCTGATCGGCGGGCCGGCGCCAGTCGGCGATCCGATCGAAGGTTTCCGGGCGCGACACCACATGCAGCACCGGTGCGACCGCCTGCAGCCGGCGGAGCGTGGTCACGTCCAGGAACGGGGAGATCGCGAGGACCCGGTCCGCGACGGTGGGGAACGGCCATACCGGTCCGGCGAACCCGGCCGGCAGGAAGCGGGCGTCGTGAAATCCCTCCGGGGCAACGAGAATCGCACCGGCAATGGTGTCGGCCAGCGAGCTGAGCTGGGCCAGGCGGTCGTCGGGCAGTGCGCGTAGCGCCAGATCAGGTATGGCCCGCAGGAACCCGGCAAGGTCCTCAGCGCCGGCGACCGGTGTACCCGGCGTGTCCGACTCGTCCAGCCGCAGCAGCACGTCCCAGGAACGGTCGAAGGTCAGGTTCCGGCTCAGGCACAACACCCGGTGCCGGTGCGGCTGGCTCCCGGTGGGATCGCTGAAACGCAGCACCCACAGTTTCGGGTGGAAGGACCGGGCCGAGTCGGGTGGCCGCACCTCGTACACGCAGTCCTCCGCGAACGCGAGGATCCGGTTGTAGCTGGGCGGAATGTGGATCGACCCGGCCTGGCAGAACACCGTCGTGCGCTCGGCGTAGCGACGGACCGCTTCCAGCAGGCGCAGCGGGTCGATCTGCTCGATGTCGGTGGCGTTGGCCGTTTCGGCGAGTGCGAACGACATCGGTGCCAGCAGTAGCGCGGTGAGGTCGAGGGAGAATGTCGTGGTGACCGCGATGTCCACCCGGTACCCGTCCGGTGGGCGAAGCGCATCGGTGAGCAGGGCGCGGGTCTCAGGTGCGAGCATCGGTCACCTCCGCCCTGGCCAGGTAGAGGTCGCTGAGCAGCCGGCGGGTCACGGTCCACCGAAAGTCCAATGGGGACAGTCCGGACTCGCCGCGCCAGCGATCCAGCGCGGCGTCGTTGCGCAGCCGGGCCCGCCCACCCTTGATCCGCACTTCGCGTTCGGTGACCAACGTCCGCGCCCGGGGGCCGTCGAGCGGCTCCCCCGACTCGACCAGCCTCAGCCAGGACTCCACGAATCGTTGGGTGAGCGGGGACAACCTCGGGTTGCGGGTCGACACCAGCCCCCACAACTCGGACCGCGACCAGCCGTCGAACGGCCGCTCTCGCCGAAGATCGTCCTGCCAGTCGGCCAGGTCCTGGGTGTACTGCTCGACGAGCGGCCCGCCGGCACGTTCGGCCAGCATCAGGTTGTACAGCAGCACCGCGCCGTAGATCGCCCAGCGGAAGCGCCGGCCGTGATCGACCGCTTCGCGCAGGCCCGACGGGAACTCGCCCAACTGCTCGTGCTGCCAGATGGACTCGGCAGAGGTGGGCCGCCCGTGCTGCGCGAGCCACGCGATCAGCGACCCGCGCGCCGACGCCGCGATGTAGTCGGTGAGAACATCGGCCTCAGCGGGTTCGAGATCGAACGTGGCGACCTCAAGGAGATCGCCGGGCGGTGCCGGCAGATGCACGGTGAACCCGGTGTCACCATATGCCCGCGCGATGCCCGGGTCGTCCGACTCCGGCTCGAGCGAGCGCAGAGCCGCCTGCCCGCGCGCCTTGCGGAAGAAGCCGTCAATGCTCGTGTCCCAGGTCCGGATGCCGAACCGCAGGGTCGCCGCCCAATAGGCCGCGCTGGGCATGCGCTTGAGCTTGTCTCTGGCCTGCTTCCCGATCACCCCGTCGGTCTGGTTTCCCCGCAGCAGCGCGCGGATCAGCCGAATCTCCCTGCGCCGCAGCTCGCCGGCCGCCTGGTCGGGCTGCATGCCCGAGCGGGCGACGGAATCGACCAGCCACGGCACGAACAGCAGATACCGCAGCCGGGTGTGCAACACCGAGGTGCCAGGGAACAACGTATCGGCAATGGCATCACGGATGGAGCCGATGCCCAACTCGTCGACCGTGCTCTCATCCTTGAACAGCTGCACTACCTGCAGCATTCGCCTGCGCTGCTCGTCATCGCTATCGAGCCACGCCAAGACCGATCCCACAGCACCTCCTGGATTATCGCTTCGCGCTGGCTCGAAGATTGGGGCACCCGCGACCACTGCGGATTCTGAAACTCATGGCCGGTCAACCTCAATTTCATCGAATGCGGCCTGACGTAGGTCCGGAGGAACCTCGGCAGCAGTGCTGCTCCTGGGTTTCGGTACCTCCGGCCACCCGGCATTCTCTCTCGGTGGCAGCCCGAGTTCAGGCGCGGGATGCCTGAGGCCTTCACCGGCGGGCACGGGCGCAAGCGGGAGCCAGCCGAGGCCGCCGCGTGCGGTCGCGGCCGCCATC
>Ga0209382_10006944_pt1 | contig 14505 bp, 10 predicted proteins | sample SoiMetdeltSBSDD5_FD_187599 | JGI IMG/M metagenome (GOLD analysis project Ga0209382, IMG submission 187599) | Bulk soil microbial communities from a Populus tree surrounding site in Tennessee, USA - Soil MetaG P. deltoides SBSDD5 (SPAdes) (version 2) | ecosystem: Environmental > Terrestrial >... | reverse complement strand
ATTACACGCGCAACCTCCTTTTCAATTCGGCAGGCACGAAAATGTACGTGACCGTCGGCTCCGCAACGAACGCAACTCCCGACGATGACAAAAGGCGTGCTGCCGTCCTCGAATTCAATCCTGACGGAACTGGAGAGCGCGTATTCGCAAGCGGCCTGCGAAATCCCGTTGGCCTGGCGTTCTATCCGGGAACAAACACACTGTGGACGGCGGTTAACGAACGCGACCAACTCGGAGACGATCTGGTGCCCGATTACATCACGTCGGTTCGCGATGGCGGTTTCTACGGCTGGCCATACTCGTACATCGGAAAGAATCTCGATCCGACAGTCACCACTCAACGCCCGGACCTGGTTGCTAAAGCAATCATTCCGGATGTCCTGCTCATGTCGCACTCGGCCGCACTCGGCATCACCTTCTACACAGGAACGCAGTTTCCCGCCGAGTATCGCAATCGCGCATTTGTCGCGTTGCATGGGTCGATCAATCGTTCGAAGCTTTCCGGTTACCAGGTGATCACCGTTCCAATGCGAGACGGCAAACCCGCAGGGCCTCCCGAAGATTTCCTTTCGGGATTCATCGCACGGGACGACGACGAGAAGGAAGCCTGGGGCCGGCCGGTGGGCTTGCTGCAGCTTGCAGACGGCTCGATGCTCGTCTCGGACGATAGCGGCAAACGAGTTTGGCGCGTCACTTATGGGAGAAAGTAAATGTCGCTGGTACTAAGTCTTCTTTTATTGATGCAGTCGCCGTTGACCCTGCGGATCACCGATCCGTGGGGCCTGCCGGTGCCTGGAGCGGAGGTCAAAGTCGCCAGCACAAGTTATCTGACGGGCGACAACGGCGAGATCGGATTGCCTGCAAATCTGCCCGGAGACTTTGAGATCGAGGTTCTCAGCGAGGGATTCGAGCCTGTTAAGAAAACGTTTAGCCGTTGGACTGGAACTCAGGAAATCCAATTGAAACTGGCTTCGGTCTTCAGCGGCGTGACCGTCACCGCAACACGAACCGAGCGCCTTGCAACCGAGACGCCCGCCAGCGTGACCGTCCTCGACAGCGAAACCGTTCGCACGTCCCCTGCGCGCGCAGTCGACGACTTGCTGCGTCAGGTTCCAGGCTTCAGCTTGCTGCGCCGCGCCGGAAGCGTGGCAGCTCACCCTACTTCGCAGGGTGTGTCGATGCGCGGAATTGGAGCGAGCGGCGCCAGCCGCACACTCGTGCTAGGGGACGGCATACCAGTGAGCGACGCGTTCGGTACGTGGGTGTATTGGAACCGTGTGCCGAGAGCTTCCATTGAAGCCATCGAAATCATGCGTGGCGGTGCATCCGATCTTTACGGCAGCTCTGCTGTGGGCGGCGTTATTCACATGAGAACCCGCCGACCCCAGGAAAAAACGTTCATTGGCGATATTTCGTTCGGCCAAAGAAACCTCGTTTCCGGCTCTATGTTCGCGAGCGATGTTCGAGGGGACTGGGGATATTCGTTCGCGGGTGAAACGTTCGACACGGACGGCTATCTTTCCAACTTCAATCCAACCAATCCGCCCACTCGCGGCGCCGTCGATGTCCCGGTTGCATCCAAATACAACACCGGTGTTTTCAACCTCGAACGAAAAATCGGCAGCGGCATGCGCGCGTATTCCAGCATCACGTATTCCGGCGAAGGCCGTGATAACGGGACGCCGCTGACGCACAACGATACGCAGTTCCGCCAGCTCACTCTTGGAACCGACTACGCGCATCGCTATGGCACCACCTCGATCCAGGTCTATGGCGGCTCCGAAAGTTTCGACAGCACGTTTAACGCAGTCACGGCGAACCGCGCGACGGAAACGCTGTTTTCAACCCAACACGTTCCGTTGGGCTATGGTGGCGTCCAGGGCTCGACGGTCTTTTCGACCGGACGGCACACGATAGTCACGGGATTGGAATTCCGCCACGCTCACGGCGTCAGCAACGAAGTTCAGTATCGAAACAACGCGATTTTCGCGACCATCAGAAACGGCGGAACGCAACAGATACTGGGACCGTTTATTGAAGACGTCATTGCCGTCACCCCTCGCGCGAACATCTCGATGAGCATGCGATGGGATTACTGGCGTAATCGCGACCTTTCCGGGTCGCTGTCCACGAAATCGCGCTACAGTCCAAAGCTCGGTGGTACATTCCGCTTCAATCCGAATGTTGCAGTCCACGCTTCCGGCTATGACGCGTTCCGCGCACCAACATTGAATGAGCTCTATCGTCCGTTTTCGGTGGGCAACACCGTGACTCAGCCCAACGCCTTTCTGACCGACGAGCGACTGCGCGGCGGTGAAGCCGGCGTCGATCTTTCCGGCTTGAACGGACGCGTGCACGGACGCATTGGTGTTTACGCGTCGAGGCTTTCCGGAACTATTGCGAATGTCACGATTTCGTCTGTCGGCGGGATAACAACTCAACAGCGGCGGAATCTTGGTAATTCACGCGCTAGAGGTCTGGAAACCGAGTTTGAAGTACGGCCGTTCCGGTTGTGGTCGCTCACCGGGAGCTATTTGTTTGCCGATAGCTCGGTGACTAAATATCCGACCGATCCCAGGCTCGAAGGGAAACGCCTGCCTCAGGTTCCGCGGCGGCAATACTCGTTACAGCTTCAAGGTAATTTCCTGACTGCGTACCGTGTGAACATTCAGGGCAGAGGCGCCAGCCTGGTCTACGACGATGTTCTCAACACTTTCCCACTGAACCGCTATTTCGCATTTGATGCCTACGCCTCGCGTTCTATCGGCAGCAATTTGGAAGCGTACGTTGCTGGAGAGAATCTCGGCGATCGCACTATTCAGGTCACTCGCACTGCCGTGCTACTCGGATTAGGAATGCCACGAACTGTCCGAGCGGGAGTCCATGTGAGAATTGGCGCTAGATGACCAAACCGACCGCTTTCCGTTGCGCGTGCGCGAGCTTGCTGTTGGTTTTGCTTGCCGCTCCGATCTTCGCTCAATCCGGCACCATTACAACCATTGCCGGGATCTCGCCTCCCGTTAGCGGCACTGCTGCTACGACGCAGGCTATCGGGCCACCCTCCTCCGTTAGACCGGACGGAGCAGGCGGTTTCTATTTCTCCAGTTCGCTTCAAAACAGAGTTTATCGCGTGGCCCCCAATGGAACGCTGACGGTGGTTGCCGGAACAGGCGCGTTTGGTTTCAGCGGCGACGGCGGCCCCGCAACTTCGGCCCGACTTGCGAGCCCGCTCGGTCTGGCATTGGATACGGCGGGAAACCTTTTCATCGCCGATTACGACGGCGCTCGCATCCGAAAGGTGACACCCAACGGCGTGATCACGACTGTCGCCGGCAACGGCCTATCTGCTTTCGGTGGCGATGGCGGCCCCGCCACGCAGGCGGGAATCGGCCCGACTGATGTTGCCGTCGATGCAGCCGGCAACCTCTTCATCGCCGACAACGACAACCACCGAGTGCGAAAAGTAACACCTAACGGTGTGATCACGACATTGACCGGTAACGGCATTGCTGCCTTCACGGGCGATGGCGGACTCGCCTCCGCCGCACAAGTGGCGAACCCCCGCGGCGTTGCCGTGGACAGTGCCGGCAATGTGTTCATCGCGGACTACGATAACAACCGCATCCGCAAAATATCGACGGACGGGCTTATCTCGACGGTCGCTGGAAATGGCACGTTTGCGTTTAGTGGGGATGGTGATCTCGCCACGCTCGCCGGCCTTAGCCCGACAAATGTTGCGGTGGATGGCGCCGGCAACATTTTCATTGCGGACTATGACAACCACCGCATCCGCAAGGTCGTTACAGCGGGAACGATCACCAGCATTGCCGGAACCGGCGTGCTGGGTTTTTCCGGCGATAACGGCATCGGCACGTCTGCACAACTTGCGTTTCCGGTAGGTGTCGCGATCGACACTGCCGGCAATGTTCTCATTGCCGATAGCCGGAACGAGCGGATTCGACGCGTCAATTCCGTAGGCTTCATCGCGACGGTCGCAGGAAATGGTTTGGGGCAAGCGCTCGGTGATGGCGGCTCCGCCACATTGGCCCGGCTGATTCAGCCTAGCGACGTTGCCGTGGACAGCGCGGGTAACGTTTTTATCGCGGACGCGCTGAACGATCGCGTTCGAAAAGTTACCCCTGGCGGAATCATCACGACGATTGCAGGAAATGGCACCAGCGGCTTCAGCGGCGACGGCGGTCCGGCGACCTCCGCCCAACTGTCTGCTCCAAATCAAGTGGTATTAGACGGCGCCGGCAATCTGTTCATCGCCGAGTACAAGAATGGCAGGGTCCGGAAAGTTTCGCCGAATGGTGTCATCACGACCGTGGCAGGCGATGGATCATTTCTCTTCAATGGTGACGGTGTGCTCGCGACGGCCGCCGGCATCGGACCGGTGGGCATAGCTATTGATGCGGCGGGCAATCTCTTCATCGCCGACTGGGATAATGAGCGGATTCGCAAAGTCGGGACCGACGGCCGGATCACGACAGTGGCCGGCACCGGCATACCGGGATTCAGTGGCGATGGTGGTGCTGCGGTATCCGCTCAAATATCGAGTCCAATCTGTGTTGACGTGGACAGCGCCGGGAATCTCTACATCTGCGACTACGATAATGCCCGTCTGCGCAAAGTGACGCCCAACGGCGTGATCACGACGCATGCGGGGAATGGATCATTTGCCTTCAGCGGTGACGGCGGACCGGCTGTGTCTGCCGGACTCGCACCGGCCGGCGTTGCGGTGGATGCTTCGGGCAATGTGTTCATTGCGGATTACGACAACAACCGAATCCGAAGAGTCAGTGCCGCCACAATCACTACTGTTGCCGGCGGTGGCCCCGAAGGCGCGATCGGTGACGGGCCGGCGACATCCGCTTACGTCAACGGACCAAGTGGAATAGCGCTGGATAGCAGCGGCAATGTCTTCGTTGCCGAAGGCGGAAGCAGTCGAGTTCGGAAAGTCACGTTCTCACAGCCGCAAACTTCTTTTTCCATGGTTGACCGCGGCGGTATGTCTCTTCGAACCTCCGGGACTCAGGGGTCCATCAGAATTGGGTATGCGACCATTCAACCGAATGCCGGCAGTTCATCTCCATCCGGACTGGCGATCTTTGGATACCGCCAAAACAATGTACTGGTAAGTGAAGCTGGAGTTCCGGCGACGGCGCCGATGCGGTCGGGCCGGATTTATGCCGAAGTCGGAACTACCGTCAACACCGGCATCGCGATCGCCAATCCCAACGCGCAGACGGCCACGATCTCGTTCTTCTTTACGAACGCCGGCGGCAACTTCGGCGCGGGCACGACGACGATTCCTGCGCGCGGACAGATCGCAAACTTTCTCAACGAAACGATTTTCAATGGGCCGTCAACTTTAAGTGGAACGTTTACGTTCAATTCGGATGTTCCGGTTTCGGTGATCGCACTGCGAGGACTGACGAACGAGCGGTCGGAGTTTCTGATCACAACGCTTCCTGTCGCTAACCTGGATCTGCCTGCGGCAGCAGGGACGGTGATCTTCCCGCACTTCGCTGAAGGCGGCGGATGGACATCTCAGATCATCCTCGTCAATCCAACCGACAATCCGCTCGTCGGAACGATTCGGTTCCTCGACAACCTGGGACGTGCAGTGACATTGGGCGTGAACAATCAGACGGGTTCGAGTTTCACGTATCAGATGCCGGCTCGAACATCGCTAAAGCTGCAGACGTCAGGCGCTCCGTCCGTTACGGTTGGCGGATCCGTGCGCGTCATCCCGACCAACAACACGCCGGCTCCTTCCGGACTTGCGATATTCTCGTTCCGAAAGAATGGGATCGTTGTTTCGGAAGCGGGTGTTCCGGCCGTCGCGGCGGGTTCAGCATTCCGGCTTTATGCGGAAACGGTCGGCACGATTCGCACGGGGATCGCGATCACCAATAATTCTTCCTTCGACACGACCGTCACGCTGGAGTTAACGCAGCTAAATGGATCATCGACAGGTCTCACCGGCACGATCTCCATCCCGGCAAACGGTCAGGTCGCAAAGTTTCTTGACGAGGTTCAGGGATTCGGATCGTTGCAAACGCCGTTTCAAGGCGTGCTGCGCGTGTCGAGTTCGGCATCGATATCCGTGATGGGCTTGCGCGGCCGCAACAACGAACGCAATGATTTTCTGATTACGACAATCCCATCGGTGAATGAAGCAGCTCCGGCTTCGAACGGGCCGGTGTACTTCCCGCACATTGCCGACTCCGGCGGCTACACGACGCAATTCATCCTGTTCAGCGGCCAACCGGGTTCATCTCCCGCCGGGACCATTCAGTTGTTCTCGCAGTCCGGAAGCACACTGACCGTCACTGTCCAGTAAGTGTTATTGCGATTCCTTTAAAAGCTCCGCCAGGTGGTTCTTCCAGATTGCCGGAATCGAGTGCGTGCCGTGGCCGCGTGTCTGATCGCTGATCGGAATCAGCACGAAGCGCCCGCGTTTCACGCGTTTCATTTCCCGCTCCATGATTCCCAGTTCCGGCGGATTCACAAAATCGTCCGCTGAGTTGATGGCCAGAAGCGGCGCCTTGATTGATTCGAGCTTTGGCAAAGGATCGTAGTCCCTTGACGCGTCGAATTGATACAGCATGTCGTTGGCATCGGTATTCGCGATTCGCGAGCGGATCTGGTCATCCAGATACTTGTCGGCTGCTTCTCGCGTGGGGAAATTCTTCTGCCACTGCAAAGGGGCGGCCGTCATCAGCATCAATCCATACAGCGCTCCGACGAGACCGCTCGGCTGTTTTGTGTACTCGCCGTCCTTCCACTCGGGATCGTTGCGAATGGAATCCATGATCATCTTTCGGATAACGCGGTTACGGCCGGCGATCTGCACCGGATTGCTGGCGAGCGGCATCAGGGCATCCATGAAGTCGGGATAAGTCTCACCCCAAATCCACGTGTGCATGGCACCCATCGACGTGCCCATCACCAGGCGCAGGTGGTTGACGCCCAGTTTTTCAGTGATCAGACGGTACTGTGCGACGACCATGTCGTCGTATGTGTAATGAGGGAATTTCGCATGAAGCCCATCGCTCGGCTTGCTCGATTGGCCATGGCCGATTCCATCGGGCAAAATAATGAAATGCTTGTTCGCGTCGAGCAGCTGGCCGGAATCGAAAAGCTGGCCGCCGAATCCGTTGCCGAGGAAGCCACCACCCGATCCACCGGTGCCATGCGTGATCAGAACGGCATTGCGCACGATCCCCTGAGCATCGCGGACCGGCGTTCCGATCGTGCGGTAGTGCAGCTTCAGCTCCGGCAGCGTTTCACCGCTTTTGAATTTGAAGTTCTGGATCACAAAGTCGCCTTCGACCGGCGTGGGATACGCGGCAAAGACAGGCACGTAAGCGATCACAACCAGACAAAGTACGATCAGCAGCCTATTCAGCATCGAAGTCTCCAGTCAGTGTTGAGCCGCGTAGCGGCGACAGTCTGCCAGCCCCCGGCTTTAGCCGGGGGAACACAAAAACTAGCGAACAGAGTGCCGTTAGGCACGACAGCTTTCGCGCCTACGGCGCTCTGTGCTCGCGGGATTCATTTCCCCCGGCTAAAGCCGGGGGCTGGAAGACTATCGCCGCTACGCGGCTGAGAACACGCACCGATATCCAAAATTGAACCGAAGTATAAGCTCGAGGTTACAATTCAGCCAAGGTTATGAAGTCATTTCGCGAAGAACTCATTTTCGAGACGAAGACGCGCCGGGCATACATCAACATCACACCGCAGGTGGAGAGCGCTCTCAAGAAGAGCGGCATTAAAGAAGGTCTCTGCCTGGTTAATCCGATGCACATCAGCGCGAGTGTGTATATCAACGACGACGAGCAGGGATTGCTTCAGGATTACGACGATTTTCTCGAGCGGCTGGCGCCGCATGAACCGATCGAACAATATCGTCACAACAACACGGGCGAAGACAACGCAGACGCGCACATCAAACGTCAGATCATGGGCCGTGAGGTCGTCGTCGCTGTCACGAACGGCAAGCTGGATTTCGGCCCCTGGGAACAGATCTTCTACGGCGAGTTTGATGGACGGCGGAAGAAGCGCGTATTAGTGAAGATCATCGGCGAGTGATGTAGGGTCAAGGGCGTATTCCCCTCCTTGCGAAGGAGGGGTGGACGCGACCTAAAGAAAATGCTGCGAAGCATCCTTTGAAAGGAGCGGACGGGGTAGCTGTTTCAAGCAACCGCTTATTCATCGCGAACGGTTTTGATAATCGGTGGCTTGAAACAACTACTCCGTCTGCGCTGAATAAGGAACGGGCCCATTTTTCTTTATGGCGCAGCCACCCCTCCTTCGCAAGGAGGGGATTAGACGCGCCCGAATGGTGTTTCGCATTTTTGCGAAACCTACAACAACGACACTGGATCGATATCCACGATCACGCGCGTTGGCCCGATTTTTTCCTCCTCGAGGTGCTGCTGAAGCTTGCGCAGCGCGTTGTGCAGTGCCGGACGCGACGAGGATTTGATCAGTAACTGCTGGCGAAAGATCTTCTTTAATTTCTCGATCGACGCCGGCGCGGGTCCGAGTATCCGGATCTCATCGGTTCTCACGGAATCCAGAAAATCGCTGACCTTGGCGGCGAGCCGGGCAGCCCCGCCCGCATCGCGGTCGAGCACCATGATTCCCGCAAGCGAAGTGAACGGCGGATAGAACATCGCCTTTCGATATCGTGACTCTCGCGCGTAAAAATCCTCAAAACGATGTGTACAGGCCAACTGAAAGGCGTAGTGGTCGGGGAAGTAAGTCTGAATGATCACCTCGCCGGGTTGTTCGCCGCGCCCTGAGCGACCTGCAACCTGAGTCAGGAGCTGAAACGTCCGTTCGGCCGAACGAAAGTCCGGCACCGAGAGCGCCGCATCGGCCGCCACAACACCGACAAGCGTAACGTTCGGGAAGTCGTGACCTTTCGCAATCATTTGCGTGCCGACGAGCAGATCAATCTCCCCACTGCGAAATCCGCCGAGCACGCGCTGATAGTCGCGAAGGTGTCGCATGGTGTCGCGATCCAGCCTTCCCACTCTGGCGTCAGGAAAGATCTCTTTGAGGTCACTTTCGATTCGCTCGGTTCCCTCGCCAACGAAATAGATGTATTCGCTGCCACAGTCCGTGCACTTCGTTGGGGGCCTCTTGGCCGACCCACAGTAGTGGCACAGCAGTTTGTTGATGCGCTTGTGGTAGGTCATTCCGACGCTGCACGCCTGGCAAGTGAAGGTAAAACCGCAATGCCGGCACAGCAGGAATGACGCAAAACCGCGACGGTTCAGCAGAATCATTGTTTGCTCGCGACGCTCCAGACGTGTCGTTATCGCTTCAAGCAGGCGCTGCGAAAAAATCACCTGCTTGCCTTGCGTGGTGTACTCCTCACGCATGTTGACGACTTCGACTTCCGGAAGCGACCGATCCTCGACGCGAGTCGCCATCGAAACATACGCGTACTTCTTCAGTTCGGAATTCCTGAACGACTCCATCGAAGGCGTAGCGGAGCCGAGCACAGCGGCACAGCCGGCGAGCTTTGCGCGCATGACCGCTGTATCGCGCGCGTTGTATCGCGGCAGACCTTCCTGTTTGTAGGAAGTTTCGTGTTCTTCGTCGACAACGATCAGACCAAGCTGGTCGAGAGGAGCGAAGACCGCAGACCGCGTACCGATAACGACCGGAGCGCCGCCGTCGCGAATGCGGATCCATTGTTCGATCCGTTGTTTTTTTGTCAGCGAGCTGTGAAGGATTGCAACGGCGCCAGGAAAGCGATCCGCGAAACGTTCGGTGAGCTGGGGGGTCAGGCCGATCTCGGGAACCATAATGAGCGCGGTCTTACCCTGCGATAGATAATGCTCCGTTGCCCGCAGATAGACTTCCGTCTTGCCGCTGCCGGTGACTCCGTGAAGCAGGACAGTGTGAAATCCGGGAGCTTCCTCAATCGCAAACAATGCGGAAAGTTGGTCTGTCGTCAGTGATCGAGGTTCGGCGCTGCGATCCACGGACGCCCGTACCAGGCCGTCCGACGATTTCAGTCCCTGTTCGATATGCGCTTGCGTGATTCCGGGAGGCAGTGCCGCCTTCAGCACCTCGCCGAGCGGAGCCAGGTAGTACTCGGAAATCCACCGGCAAAGATTGAAGATGTCGGGACGGATGAGTGGCTGCGGATCCACCAGCTTGAGGACCGATTGGACCTGGATTTCACGCGGCGCGTCTGTCCGCGTGGACACAACAAAGCCGTCCTCTTCGCGTTTGCGAAACGGCACGACCACGCGGCAACCAACTTCGGCAGGTTCTGTCAGTTGGTATACAAACGTGCGAGACAACGGCAGACAGACCGCAACATCCGCATACATGCGTTATGAACGAAGACGGAACAACTCGGCCCGGATCTGCTTCATGTCTTCCCAGACTTCGCGCTTCTTGTCAGGAGACCGCAACAAATAGGCGGGATGGAACGTGGCAATCACGCGAATTCCATCGATATCATAGAACCTTCCACGCAGCTTGGATATCGACGACGCGGTCTGCATGACGGTCTGGGCCGCAAATGTTCCGAGACAGCAAACCACCTTGGGACGGATCACTGCGAGTTGCCGGCGGAGAAAAGGATTACAGGCCCCGACTTCGTCGGGTTCAGGATTGCGATTATCCGGAGGCCGGCACTTCAAGACGTTGCAGATGTAGACGTCGTCGCGTTTGAGATCGATGGACTCGATGATCTTCGTCAGCAGCTGTCCCGCCCGTCCGACAAAAGGCAGGCCTTGCTGGTCTTCGTCGAAGCCGGGCGCTTCGCCGACAAACACGAGCTCAGCGTTCGGGTTCCCTGAGCCGAACACGATATTAGTGCGTTTCGGCGCAAGCTTACAGCGCTGGCAGTCACCGATGTCGTCACGAATTGCTTGCAGCGCTGGAGCGTTGCCGCTGACTTCACTGCTGGTTTGTTTAACAGTTGCTGAGTTTTGTTTCATAGCCGGTACGGCAATGTCCAAAGTGGTTATCCCGATATCCCGAAAAAACTCGAGTTGTTGAATGAGTTCATTCATAGGGGAAACGTCCAGTCGCAATCGCATTCCCCTCCTTGCGAAGGAGGGGTGGACGCGACCTAAAAAAAATACCGCGAAGCATCCTTTGAAAGGAGCGGACGGGGTAGTTGTTTCAAGCAACCGATTATCATAACCGTTTCGGGATGAATAAGCGGTGGCTTGAAACAACTACCCCGTCTGCGCCCGTTAAGGGAACGGGGTCAACTTTCTATATGGCGCAGCCACCCCTCCTTCGCAAGGAGGGGACTACATTCCTTAACCAACGATTCAGCAAACCCCGCAATTCACGACACGTTCTATGCCCGCGCTTGCAGAAGTGTGACAACCCGGTCGAGGATGCGGTCGGCCAGCTCGGACTTGCTCATTGACGGCAAATCCTCCGGCTTTCCCGACGCATCGATGATCGTCGCGCGATTTGTATCGCTGTCAAAGGCCGAATCGGGTCCACTCACGGGATTCACGACGATCAGGTCGAGGTTTTTCGCTTTCAGTTTTTGGAGGGCGTTTTGAACGTGGTTCTCGGTCTCGGCGGCGAATCCGACAAGCAAACGTCCATTCTTCGAGGCCCCGAGTTCCTGCAGGATATCCGTCGTCGGCTCGAACTCTACGGCAAGACCGCCCCCGCCCTTTTTGATCTTCTGCGCCGCCGTGGATTTCGGCCGAAAATCCAGCGGTGCAGCCGCCTTGATGACGACATCGGCGTTGCGCGCGTTGTCCTGCACGGCGCGGCGCATGTCCTCGGTCGTCCGCACTCGGATCATATTCGGAAATTCAAACTCCGTCGGGCCCGTCACCAGGGTGACCTCCGCGCCTCGATCTCGCGCTGCTCGGGCGATCGCGAAGCCCATCTTTCCTGAAGAACGATTGCTGATGAACCTAACGGGATCGATATCCTCGACCGTAGGACCGGCGGTAACGAGCACTCGTCGTCCCTTCAAATCCTGCGAGTGTTTGAGGATCTCCGAAACAAAATCCACGATTGCCTCGACGGGAGCCAGTCTGCCTTTGCCGTAGGTTCGACATGCCATCTGGCCGATTTCGGGATCGATGATCCGTGCGCCACGAGCCGTCAGGGTTTTGATGTTCGCCTGCACTGAAGGATGCGCCCACATGCGGGCGTTCATGGCAGGAGCGATCACGACAGGCGCCGTAACCGCGAGATGAAATGTCGTCAGAAAATCGTCGGCGATTCCAGCAGCGAGTTTAGCGATGCAACCGCCGGTAGCGGGCGCGACGAGGAACAGGTCGATGTCCTGAGCGACGAGGATGTGATCGAATGCCCCTTCGAAATCGCTTCCGGATACCGAGCCCTCGAAGAGGTCAACGTAGACCTTGTGGCCGGATAGTGCTCGAAACGTCAGCGGAGTCACGAACTGCGTGGCCCCTTTGGTCATCATCACGATGACGTCGAAGTTGCGGTCCTGAAGCCGGCGGACAATTTCTGCCGCCTTGTAACACGCAATGCCTCCGCTGACACCGAGCGCAATCTTCACTGTTCAGGCACTTCTTCCTGTGGAGGCTTGTTCGGATTATCCGGGATATTGAACTGGACGAGCCCTTGCAAGATCTCTCGCTGAGCGATCTGCGTCGCTTTGTGACTGGGCTCCTTGATTAGCGGCCGGCTTCCGCCCTGGATCTGTCGTGCTCGCAGTGCGGAAAGAATCACAAAGCGATATTTGCTGTCGATGTTATCGGGAATCTGAATCAAGCTGTACCTCCGAAGGAAGCGATGATCTCCTCGACACGCTTTTCCTGTCGCGCAGGCGTGGCGTAACCGCTCTTAACGATTGATTCGAGGACATGGATGGAATTTTCAAGAACGTCGTTGACGATGATGTAGTCGTACTCACGATAAAAACGGATCTCGCTTTTCGCGATCTCCAGGCGCCGCCGGATGGCTTCGTCCGACTCCAGACTGCGACATCGCAATCGGCGCTCCAATTCTGCAAATGACGGCGGCAGGACAAATACGGTAATTGCGCCCGGAATTTTCGCTTTAACCTGTCGAGCGCCCTGGACGTCGATGTCCAAAATGATGTTTTCCCCCGCCTCCAGCGACTGCTGGACGAAACCACGTGCCGTTCCGTATAACTGGCCGTAATACTCCGCCCACTCCAGAAACTCTCCCCGTTCGACCATGCTCAGAAACGCAGTACGATCGACGAAGAAGTAATCGACTCCGTTCTTTTCTTCACCTCGCGGCTTCCGCGTGGTATGTGAAACTGAAAACTTCAGATCCTTAAACGTCCGGAGTAAATATTGAAGTAAGGTTGTTTTGCCCGATCCAGAGGGCGCAGAGACGATGTACAGGTTGCCGCGCATTCGCCGAAAACCTGTTATTGTACTTGATTATTCAATGTTCTGCACCTGCTCACGCAGCTTTTCGATTTCCACCTTGATCTCGATGGACGCCTGACCGAGCCCAACCCCGAGGTCGTTGAGACCAGAGGTTTTAGAGAGGATAGTCGTCACTTCCCTGTTCATCTCCTGAAGAATGAAGTCCATGCGCTTCCCTGCCTCGTCCTTCAGATTCTTTAAACCGGCGAACTGATCGAGGTGGCTTCGCAGCCGTGTAGTCTCTTCGGCGATGTCACTCCGCTCGGCATAGAGCAACGCCTCCAGCTCCAGGCGGTGGCTGTCGGCCGCGAGCTGAGGCGCCAGTTCAGTGACTCTCGCGATGAGTTGCTGTCTGTAGTGCTCGACGAAGCCGTCAGCGCCGGACATGATCGTTTGAAGATGCCCTGAGATGGAGGCGATCCGGCGATCGATATCCGCCATCAGCGACTCGCCTTCGGTAATACGCATCTGTCGCAGTTGAGCGGCGGCAGCGTCTGTCGCTTCACCAATCTTCTGCCCGATGAGATCGATTTCACCCCTGGAGAGGTCGCTGGTTGAAACCGTGACCAGACCGGGTAGTCTCGAGACCATCTCCAGCGTCAAATCGCCCTGAACGGGATAAGCCTTTTTTAAGTCCACCATCAGCTCGGAATAAGCCTTGATGAGGTTGTGATTCACATCGAGCTTGATGTTTTCGCGCTTGTAGTCGATGCGGACGAAAACATCAAGCCGCCCGCGCTTGAACTGGCTGGACAGCTTTTGCCGGATCAGATTCTCAAACGCCTGAAATTCTCCCGGGATCTTGACGTGAACGTCGATGTAACGATGGTTGACGCTCTTGATCTCGACCAGAACCGTCAAATTGGCCCCTTCGGCTCGCGCCGAGCCGAAGCCCGTCATGCTGTAAATCATGCAACTCCTTGCGCGGGCGTTAGCCCGCGGCTACGGTTTTCGAAAACTTTGGCCTGCAACCGATGAATACCCGTCCTTCGCGAAGGAGGGGTGGCTGCGCCATAAAAAAATAGCCCCGTTCCTTAGCCGGCGCAGACGGGGTGGTTGTTTCAAGCCACCGAACATCAAAACCGTTCGGGTTGAATAAGCGGTAGTTTGA
>Ga0209382_10006943_pt1 | contig 14506 bp, 9 predicted proteins | sample SoiMetdeltSBSDD5_FD_187599 | JGI IMG/M metagenome (GOLD analysis project Ga0209382, IMG submission 187599) | Bulk soil microbial communities from a Populus tree surrounding site in Tennessee, USA - Soil MetaG P. deltoides SBSDD5 (SPAdes) (version 2) | ecosystem: Environmental > Terrestrial >... | reverse complement strand
GTTCGCGGTCGTCTCGTGCCCGGCGAGGAAGATGGTCATCGCCTCGTCACGCAGCTGGACGTCGCTCATGCCGCCGCCGTCGCCCTCGGTGTCCTGGGCGAGCAGCAGCATCGAGAGCAGGTCTCCACGGTCGGCGCTACTCCGGCGACGCTCCTCGATCATCCGGTAGATCGTCGCGTCGAGACGCGAGCGTGCTTTCCGGAATCGCAGCGTCGACGGCACGGGCAGATGCTCCAGCAGCTCGCCGAACGGCAGGAAGAAGCCGAAGTTGAACGCCTGGAACGTCGTCGTAAGCGCCGCGCCGATCTCGGCGGCCTCGTGCTCGACGTCAGAATCGAAGAGCGTTTTGCCGACGATCGCGAGCGTGAGCGCCATCATTTCCTTGTGCGCGTCGAGCACGGCGCCGGACTGCCATCGATCGCGACGCGCCGCGGCGTAGGACGCCATCGTCGCGCCATAGCCAGCCACGCGCTGCCGATGAAACGCGGGCTGCGCCAGACGCCGCTGCCGCAGGTGGAAGTCTCCCTCGCTCGTAAGCAGTCCGGTCCCGAGCAGCATTTTGGCTCGCTCGAGGCCACGGCCCTTGTGGAAGTTGCGGTGGTTCGTGACGAGCACGTCCCGCACGAGGTCCGGATGGTTGAACAGGTACAGGGTCTCCGGGCCTAACGGGACGCGGGCTATCTCGCCGTACTCCCGCGTGAGCGCGGTGAGAAAGGCGAGCGGGTCGCGTCCCAGGCGCAGCGCATTCAGCGCCGGCACTCGGCGACGCGGCCCCGGCGGCTGCGCGCGTATCGTTAGGTGCGGCGCGTCCTGCACTGTCGTGTTGCCCATGACTCCGTCAGCGTCCGGCGATGAAGGACCCGAGCCTCTCGCATTATCGCTGTCTGTACACCGCGCGCGGAAGTGAGGGAAAAGAACACGCCGTGAAGCGAGCGCTCCACGGCGTGTCTGGATCGTCGTTGCCCCCTCAGGCGATTTCCGATCCAGTCCCCTTTCGACGTCGAACCCCTCCTACCGGGTGCCTTGTGCTCCGGCCGCCGGCACCGCCACGTTCGAGCAGATGACCGCCCCCGACTCGACTCCGACCGCGTCCGGTCCCGATGCCGTCGTGCATGGCGTCGCGAGCCACGTGTGTCGCGCCAGGGCGCTCCACCCCTTCAGCGGATCGGTCGACACGATCGTGATCTCCACGTCCGACGAGCGACGGAAGTCCAGGTCTGACAGGTCCGTCGTGTATCGCAGATTCTCAGCGTAGTACGCCTCTTCGGCCGTTCGCAGCGCGCCGAGGTCACTTCGCAGCACGGCCTGATACGATCGCTCCTTCATGTTTCGGATGCGCGGAACGCTGATCCCAGCCAGCACTCCCATGAACACCATGACGGTGAGCAGTTCGACGAAGGTGAAGCCGGGCCTGTTGAAGCGGCGCATGTTCTTTCTGAATGTCTCGCGTGTGAGGGTTCCGGTCTGCGGCGTGACGGAAAGCAGGACCGGTGCCAGCCCTGCCGCGCGACCTAACGCGATGCGGGTGAATGACTTGAAGCGTGGCGAGCGCGGTCACGGGTGCGCTCGCGGTGTGGCCCCCCAACTACATCCGACGGCGGGGTGTCGAGGCGTCGCGACAGACGATGGATCTCGCGATTCGTCGAGTGACCGACATCACGAACGCCAGGCGCTGCCGACCTAGATCGTCACCGAAGACTGGACGGACGCCGCGATCGCGGCGCCGAACGCGCGCGCGCTCGCGAACCGGTCCTTCGGGTTGCGCGCCAACGCCTTCGTGATAGCCGCATCGAGGGCGGGAGGAACGTCACGCCGTAGCTCGCGGACCGGCCGCGGCGTGGTCGACAGCTTCGCCGCGATGATCATGTGCGCCGCGCGCGCGGTGAACGGAGGCTCGGACGCGAGCATCTCGTAGAGCACCGACGCGAGGCTGTACAAGTCCGCGCGGCCATCGATCTCGCGTTCGCCGCTCGCCTGCTCGGGGCTCATGTACGCAGGACTTCCAACCGTCATTCCGGCGGCGGTGGTCCATTCGGTGCCGCTCCGCCGCAGCGCGCGCGCAATCCCGAAGTCCGCGACGATGGCGTGGCCGTCGTGCAGGAGGATGTTCTCGGGCTTGATGTCGCGATGGATGACTTCGCGCATGTGGGCGAAATCGAGCGCGGCGGCGACCTCCACCGCCAGTCGCACGGCCTCGTCGATCGGCAGTTGATGCTCTCGCTTGAGCCGGGCGCGCAGCGTCTCGCCGTCGACGAATGGGCTCACGAAATAGCTCGTTTCGCCGGTCGTGCCGGAGTCGTACAGCGGCAGGATGTGGGGGTGCTGGAGCCGGGCGAGCAGCCGGATCTCGCGCTGGAACCGCTCGGCACCGGGGGCGTCTCCGACGTCCGAGCGGAAGACCTTGATGGCAACTGGTCGGTCGTGGCGGATGTCGCGCGCGAGGAACACGACCGCCATGCCACCGCGGCCGAGTTCGCGCTCGATCACGTAACGGTCTTTGAGCAGGTTCTGAAACCGCTCGGCCAGGACGCTCATCTCCAACCCTCCCGTCGACAGCGTTGGCAGTATGCGTCGTTGGATGTGAAACGGAAAGACCGGGGACGGACGACGGACGACTGGGGACGGGCGGGAACGGCGGCTGGCGACTGGCGGCGGGCGGCAGGCGGCTGGGAACTGCGGACTGCTGACTGCGCAGTAAGCGCCATCGCCAGGCGCCAGCCGCCAGCCGCCAGTCGCCCGTATGCAAGTAGTTACTTGCATTCACCGCCCGAGCCGTCTAGATTTGCCCCTCCTTATGGCCAGCAGACAAAAACTCCTCGCCGCCGCCGCGCGCATCTACGGCGAGTCCGGATTCCGCGGCGCCACCACGCGCCGCATCGCCGATGAGGCCGGGGTCAACGAAGTCACGCTGTTCCGCCTCTTCGGATCGAAGTCCGCGCTCATCGCCGAAGCCATCCGGGAGCACGCGCCACGGGCCACCGAGCCCGGTGGATTGCCCGTCGAGCCCGTCGACCCCGAAAGCGAGCTCTCCGCCTGGTGCGATGCGCAGCTCACGCATCTGCGCGCCGCGCGGTCGATGATCCGAAAGGCGATGGGCGAGATCGAGGAGCACCCAGAGATGGCGCCCTGTATGTCCGAAGGGACGCAGTACGCTTTCCGCGAGCTGCTCGATTACGTTGGTCGGCTCCGTCCCGCAGGCGGCGGAATCGCGGAGAACGAGATCCGCGCTGCTGCGGCGATGCTCATCAGTGCGCTCTTCGGCGACGCGATGGGGCGCGAGATGATGCCCATGCTGTACCCGCAGCCCGAGTCCGACGCTGCGGCGCTCTACTCGAGGAATTTTCTCCGCGCGATCGGGTGGGATGCCCCGCGACGCCGAAGCCCGGCACGCGGTGCGCATGCACGACAGCGCGCCCGCGGCACCGCTACCCGCCGCTGATTTCCCTCCTCAGTTCGGATACGTCAATGCATTTCCGCTCATTACGCCGCGTCGCGCTCATCGCGACCGCTATCCTCGCTTCGCCGCCCGCGCATCGCGCGTTGGTGGCCCAACAGCCCACGCCGCCTGTGCGTCCTGCGCGTGACACTTCAGCTACGCCCGGTATGCCACGCCCGCTCTCGCTGGACGAGGCGATGAAGATCGCCGAACGTCAGAGTGAGAACCTCCAGATCGCGCGCGCCGGTGTCGATCGAGCACGCGGACAGGTTCTGCAGGCGAAGAGTCAATACCTGCCGCAGCTCAGCGGTTCGGTGCAATACATACGTACGCTCCAGAGCCAGTTCGACGTGTTGCGCAACTCCGCGCAGCCGCAGCCGGGGCCTGACGTGCCACCGGCGCCCGCGCGCGACACGACGACGTACTTCACGCCGTGCACACGGTATCTCGCCGGGGCAGCCGCAACGGAGGCCCAGCGGGTCGCGGGTCTGGAGACGTTCGCGCAGTGCTCGAGCGGTGGCACTGGCGGCATCGACTTCACGAAGGTCGGGTTCGGCTCGCCGAATCAGTATCAGCTCGGCTTGTCCGGATCCTACAGCCTGTTCACCGGTGGACGCGTCAACGCGCAGCACGCCGCAGCCGCCGCGGGCCGTCGGTCCGCGGGCGTCGAGGTGACGGCTCAGCGCGCGCAGCTTCAGCTCGATGTTGCGCAGGCGTATTACGACGCCGCGCTCGCCGATCGGCTCGTCGACATCGCCGACTCCTCTCTCGTCCAGACCGAGGAGGCGCTGCGCCAGACCTCGCTCGCCAGGCAGGTCGGCAATCAGTCGGAGTTCGATCTGCTGCGCGCACGCGTGACGCGCGACAATCAGATTCCACCACTGCTTCAGGCAAAGACGTCGCGCAACCTCGCGTACCTTCGGCTCAAACAGCTGCTCAATCTGCCTTTTAGCGATTCGCTGACGCTCACCGATGGCATCGTGGATGTCGAGGAAACGGCGAACGCCAGGGTCACTGCCACCTCGAACGACCGCGCCGCTCTGACGACGCTGGTATTTGCGTTGAGCGACTCGATCGTGCGGCAGTCCGACACGACGACCGAGGCGCGCTCGACGGTCCGCCAGCTCGATGAATCGCTGACCGCGCAGGAAATGCAGCGGAAGATAGCGAGGTCCGAGTACCTGCCGAACGTTACGCTCTCGACGTCGTATGGCCGCGTTGCGTTCCCGACGGGAGGCGTGCCGAACTGGAACAATTTCGTGAACAACTGGACCGTAACCGTCGGCGCGTCGATGCCCTTGTTCACCGGCGGACGGATTCGCGGCGAGAATGTCGTTGCGCAGGCGAACGTCGCCGAAGCGAAGGCTCGTCTTCAGCAGACGCGCGAGCTCGCGTCGCTCGATGCGCGTCAGGCTATTGCCGAGCTGCAGCAGGCCGTTGCGACGCTCGCGGCGAGTGGCGGCACGGCGGACCAGGCCACGCGCGCGTACAACATCGCCGAGGTGCGCTTCAAGGAAGGGCTCTCTACCCAGCTCGAGCTGACGGAATCCCGGCTTCTGCTTCAGCAGGCGCGCGCGAATCGGGCCCAGGCGGCCCGCGACTTCCAGGTCGCACGGCTGCGCCTAACGCTGTTGAAGGATCTCCCGCTCGGAGCCGGCAACGCTGCCGGCGTCGGCTCGACAGTCGGCGGACGTAGCACTCTGCCGTCCACGGGTGGCGCTGGCTCGATACAGCAACAACCACAGCAACCGCAGCAGCTTCCGCGGGCGGGTTCCGCCGCCAGCATTTCCGGAACTGGACAGCCACAGTAAGGGAGTACGACTCCAATGCAACCAGGAATCAATCGTCACCGGATGCGAGTCGGCTCGATCGCTATCGCGATCGCTGTTACCGCCGTGACGTTCGCAGGATGTAAGCGCGGTGAAGCCGGAGACGCGAAGGCCGAATCCGCGCCCGCGCCCACGACCGTCGGTACGGAGAACGTCGTCGTCGTGTCGCAGGCGGAGCTGGCGAGCGGCCCGGCCATCTCCGGTAACCTCCAGGCAGAGCAGGAGGCGACGGTGCGCGCGCAGATCGGCGGCACCGTGCTGCAGACGCTCGTCGACGAGGGGAGCCGCGTGACCACCGGAACATTGCTCGCGCGCATCGACGACCGCACGATCCGCGACCAGTACCTGTCGGCGCGCTCGGCCATGACGTCCGCGCAGAGCGCCGCCGAGGTCGCGCAGCGGAACCTCGAGCGAAGCGAGCGTCTGGCGACAGCGGGCGCCATTGCCGACCGCGATCTCGAGACGGCGCGAACGCAGAACATTGCAGCGCAGTCCCAGCTCGCGGACGCCAAGGCGCGCCTGACGCTCCAGGAGAAGCAGCTGGCCGATGCACAGATCCGCGCGCCGTTCCCCGGCATCGTCTCGAAGCGCAATGTGAACGGCGGCGACGTAGTGCAATCGGGCGGCGAGCTGTTCCGGGTCGTGGACCCCAGGAGCATGAGGCTCGAGGCGTCGGTCCCCGCCAGCCAGCTCAGCTCGATCAAGGTCGGGGCGCCGGTGTCGTTCAGCGTCAGTGGGTATCCCGATCGGTCGTTCGAGGGCAAGATCACGCGCATCAACCCGATCGCCGATCCGACGACCGGGCAGGTGCGGGTCGTCGTCGGGCTGCCTAACGCTTCCAACAACCTCGTCGGTGGTCTGTTCGCTGAAGGCCGCGTGGCCAGCGAGCGGCGGAACGTGCTCGTTGCTCCCACGAGCGCTGTCGACGTCACGGGCATCAAGCCGTTCGTGATCCGGCTGAAGGACGGAAAGGTCGAGCGCGTGGAGGTCGAGCTCGGTCTGCGCGACGAGGAATCGGAGCGCGTCGAGATCAAGACCGGGCTCGCGAAGGGTGACACGCTGCTGATCGGCGCGGCGCGTGGCATTTCACCAGGAACGCCGGTTCGCGTCAGCACGCCGTCGGATACGCCGGCATCGAAGAGCTGAAGCCAGCAACGTTGTCATCCTGAGCGAAGCGAAGGATCCTCACCGTCCCGAAAGAGAGAGCCCTCTCTCGGCAGAATGAAGATCCTTCGGCTGACGCCTCAGGGTGACAACCTAACGAGAGAACGACATGTTTATCTCTGATTTCGCGATCAAGCGACCCATCGTCACGGTGGTGTCGATGCTGGCGCTCGTCGTCTTCGGGCTCATTTCGTTAGGCAAGCTGCAGACCGACGAGTTCCCCGACGTCGCCCCACCGGTCGTGACGGTCGGCATCCCATACCCGGGCGCCTCGCCCGACGGCGTGGAAAAGGAAATCCTCGACCCGGTTGAGGAGGCCATCTCGTCGATCAGCGGCGTCAAGACCATCAGCGGCAGCGCCGAGGATGGCTTCGCGACGATCGTCATCGAGTTCCTCTTCGAGAAGCCGCTCCAGGAGGCGACCCAGGACATCCGGGACGCCATCTCCGGCATCCGATCGGACCTGCCGACCGAGATGAAGGAGCCGATCATCAAGAAGTTCAACGACACCGATCTGCCGATCGTGTCGCTCGCGCTTTCGTCCAACAGCCTCACGCCCGGCGAGCTGACTCGCCTGGCCGACCCGGGCCTAACGCGGGAGTTCCGGTCGATCCCTGGCGTCGCCGAAGTCGAAGTGCCTGGCAAAGTCGAGCGCGAGCTCACTGTGCAGATCAAACCGGCGGCCCTGCAGGCTGCGGGAGTCGGCGTCGCGCAAGTGGTACAGGCGCTCGAGCTGCAGAACCTCGCCGCTCCCGTCGGTCGCGTCACTGGCGACCTGGACGAACGGTCGATCCGGCTCCGCGGGCGTCTCGAGCGTCCGGAGGAATTCGCGCAGATCATCATTGCCGAGCGGAACGGGCAGGTGATCCGGCTCGGTCAGGTCGCCGACATCCTCGACGGCACCGAGGAGGCGCGATCGCTCGCGCTATTCAGCGCGCGCGCCGAAGCGGGAGCGGCCGGCGTCAATCGGCAGTCCGTCGGCATCGACATCAAGAAGTCGAAGGGCTACAGCACGACGCAGGTTGCGGATCAGGTCACCGAGCGCCTCGAGACCATGAAGAAGAAGCTGCCGACGGGGACGACGATCGACGTCGTGAAGAATCGCGGCGAACGCGTTCGGCACTCGGTCGCGAACGTGGAGGAATCGCTGCTCGAGGGCGCCATGCTCACCGTGCTCGTGGTGTTCCTGTTCCTGAACTCGTGGCGCTCCACGGTGATCACCGGTCTCGCTTTGCCAGTCTCGGTGCTCGCGAGCTTCGTCGCCGTGTGGTCGTTCGGGTTCACCCTGAACACGATGAGCTTGTTAGGCCTCTCGCTCGCGATTGGTATCCTGATCGACGACGCCATCGTCGTACGCGAGAACATCGTCAGGCACGTGGAGATGGGTAAGGACCACTACACGGCCGCCCGCGAAGGCACGGACGAGATCGGGCTCGCCGTCGCCGCGACGACGTTCTCGATCATCGCCGTGTTCGTGCCGATCGCGTTCATGCCCGGCGTTGGCGGCCAATGGTTCAAGCCGTTCGCGCTCACCATGGCCTGTTCGGTGCTCGTCTCGTTGTTCGTGTCATTCTCGCTCGACCCGATGCTCTCCGCGTACTGGCCGGACCCGCACCAGGAGCATCACCAGAAGGCGTGGATCACGCGCCAGCTCGACAAGTTCAACCACTGGTTCAATCGTCAGGCGCAGAACTACAAACGCGTGATCGCCTGGGCGCTCGACCACCGGTGGGCGGTCTCGGCGATCGCGGCGGGCACGTTCGTCTTCGCGCTCGCGATGCCGTCGATCAAGATCGGCGACAACGCGCTCGTGGGCTTCGGCTTCTTCCCGGAGGATGACCAGGCCGAGCTGAACGTGACGATCGAGTCGCCGCCAGGCTCGAACATCGAGTACACGCGCATCAAGGCCGACGAGGTCGTTCGTCAGATCCAGAAGCACAAGGAAGTGCGCTACGCGTACACGACGATCGGCGGCGGGCAGACTGGCGCCGTGGACGTCGCGAAGGTGTACGTGCGCCTCACACCGAAGGGCGATCGCAACATCAGCGTCGAGGGCATCTCGGCGCGGTTGCGTGATGAGCTCAAGACGGTGGGTGGTGCCAAGATCGCGGTGTTCGCCACCGACTGGGGCGGCGGGCGAAAACAGGTTCAGCTCCAGGCGCGCGGCAACGAGACCGACGAGCTCGCGGCGTTTGCCGACAAGGCGCTCAAGGCGGTGGAGGGAGTACCCGGTGCCGTCGACATCGCGCTCTCCACGAAGGGTCAGAAGCCCGAGCTCACGGTCGATCTCAATCGCGGCGTCGCGGGCAGCATCGGCGTCACGGTCGGTCAGGTCGCTCAGGCGTTGCGCCCAGCGTTCGCCGGCATCGACGCAGGTGACTGGCAGGACCCGAGCGGCGAGATGCGCGACGTGTACGTCCGGCTCGCGCCTGAGGCCCGCACGCGTGCGTCCGATCTGCGTCAGTTGCCGCTCGTGATTCAGGGCCCGAACGGTGCGCCGACGACGGCCCCGTTAGGCCAGGTCGCGACCGTGAAGGCGGGCGTCGGGCCGGCGGTGATCAACCATCTGAATCGCGACAAGGTCGTGTCGGTCGAGTTCAACACGTCCGGCCGGTCGATGGGCGAGGTGACGAACGACGCGTTCACCCGCATGCTGGCTGTCCCGCATGCGCCGAGCATCCGCATCACGAAAGGCGCCGAGGCAGAGCAGCAGGGCGAGCTGTTCGGTCAGATATTCCTCGCGCTCGGCGTCGCGGTCGGGCTCATGTACCTCATCCTCGTGATGCAGTTCGGGTCGTTCCTCGACCCGCTCGCGATCATGCTGTCGCTGCCGCTGTCACTGATCGGCGTGATGTTGGGGCTCGCGGTGACGCGGAACACGATCAACATCATGAGCCTGATTGGCGTCATCCTGCTCATGGGCATCGTGGCGAAGAACGCGATCCTGCTCATCGACTTCGCGAAGTGGTCGCGTGAGAAGCAGGGGTTGGCGCTGCGCGAGGCGTTGATCGAAGCGGGCGCGATCCGGTTGCGTCCGATTCTCATGACGACGGTGGCGCTGATCGCGGGCATGCTCCCGGTCGCGCTGGGTCGTGGGGAGGGCGCGCAATTCCGGTCGCCGTTAGGCATCTCGGTGATCGGCGGCGTGATCACGTCGACGCTCCTGACGCTGATCGCGATCCCGACGTTCTACGAGATCCTCGACGAATGGCGGGGCAAGCTCGCGCGCCGGTTCGGGATGAGCATCAAGGAGAAGACGGCGGAGTATCCGGTGCCGGGGTTGGCGCCGGAAGCAGGAGACTGATCTACTGCCGGGGTCCCCCGTCCCCGGCTTCTCTAGCTTTTCGGCGGCGGCGCGTCTGAATTCCCGACGTCGCGATAGATCTTCCAGGATCCGTCCGCCTGCTTCTTCCAGACCGTGACGTACTTGCCCTTTTCGGTCGCCGGTTTGCCGCCGGGCGGGGAGACCGTCGTCTCGTAGGTCCCGGTTTCGATCGCGTAGTCACCGCCGATGTCCACCTGGGACGTCGTCAGCTTCACATCGGCGCCCTTCATCGGCTTGAACGCGGCGATGATCTGTTTGGCAATCTCGGACCTGCCGTGCCACGCGGGGGTGCCCTCCATCATCATGACCGCGTCGTCCGCGTAGTTCGCGACCATGCCGACGGTATCGCCTTGCTTCACAGCTTGCGTGAAGCTGGCGTTCGCCTGTTCGATCGCCTGCCTGACGGCCGCTGCATCGACAACGGGCGGTGCGGCGGTCGCGGCCGAGTCCTTCAACGCGGTCTCTCCTTTCGGCGTGCACGCGGCGGCGATCAACACGACAGCGGCGCACAGCGGGGCGGCGGATCGAATGGAAGGCACCTTCGGTGTGGGTCAACGCAGCAAGTGGGCGCGTCTGATCTAGGACGCTCGTTCGGCCGGGGCAAGGCGCCGGCATGACGCGGCCTCATGCGCCCGGCGACGCTCCGGCGAACTGGTCTGGTTCGGCCCGAGGGCACCTCGGCCCACGACAAACGTCTGGTAGATTCCAGCCCGTGGAATCGCACACGCTCCTGAGCCATCTCGCCCAAGTCTGGGCGTACGTGACCCTCGGTGCGTCCGGAATCATCACCGAAGAAGCTGCACCGCTCGTCGGGGGCTTCGCGGCGCACGAGGGGCACCTGGGCTTCGTGCGTGTTGTGTTGGCCTGCGCGATCGGGGTCTGGGGCGCTGGCGTCGGCCTTTACGCGCTTGGGCGATGGCGGGGGAGGTGGGTGCGGAAGCGATTCCGCCGCATGGGCCGCTACGTCACACGGCTCATCGTGTTCGTTAGGCGGCGGCCGTGGCGGAGCACGTTCGCCGTCCGGTTCGCGTTCGGCGCGCGGATCGTGCTGCCCATCGCCTGCGGGGCGGCCAGACTGCGGATCCCGGTGTTCCTCATCGGCAGTGCGATCGCGTCGCTCGTATGGGCAGTGCTTTTCGCCACGCTGGGCTGGCTCTTCGGCGAGACGGCGCTGCGCGTCATCGGTCACATTCGTCGGTATGAGGACGCGATTGCCGCGCTGTTGGTAGCCGGCGTCATCCTGATCGCGATGATCCTCTACAAGCGCCATCAGCCCCCGCCGCTCATCGATCGGACCGAGACCACTGGCAGACATCCCGTCGTTACCGACTAGGCAGCCAGTGGGATCGACTTCGGTGCGAGGACAAGCTATTGAGGGAACAACGATTGGGCGGAAGAAGCTCAAAACGGCAAGCTTGCCCAGCCGCTGAGCCGTACTGATTTGCAGAGAATCTTCGTCACCAGTTCGTCCCCAACATATTGACACCTGTCCCCGCGCACCCCACTCTTCCCCTCACATTGTGAGTGGAACGCCGAGGGCTCATGCACATCCCGGGACTTCGTCGCCTCGTCCGCCTTCCCCGCCGGTCGGGCCAGCAGATCGACCGCGACATCGATGACGAGCTCGCCTTCCATATCGACATGGTGGCGGCGGAGCTGATCGCCGATGGCACGCCGCCAAGCGAGGCACGAGACCGTGCGCGGCACCAATTCGGCGACGTCGAGCGGGCCCGACGCAATCTTCGACGGGAAGAGCAGGGGATCGAGCGCGAGCGCCGGCGCGCGGACTTCGGGAACGAGCTGCGGCAGGACCTGACCTTCGCGCTCCGCCAACTGCGACAGTCGCCAGGGTTCACGTTCGTGGCTGTCGTCACCCTGGGGCTCGGCATCGGCGCGACGACCGCGATCTTCAGCGTCGTGGACGCCGTGTTGCTCCGGCCACTCCCATACGCCCAGGCCGACCGGCTCGTTAGGCTCCGTCAGGTCGACGCGCGCCGGTCGGACCAGGGCGACACGTCGCCCGCAACCTTCCTCGACTGGCAGGGTCGCAGCCGTTCGTTCGAGCGGGTCGCCTTTTTTCAGTACTTCGGCCACGACGTCAAGGGCGCGACGGGAGAAACCATCTCGATCGACTCGTGGCTCGTGTCCGAGGACTATTTCGCGGTGCTCGGCGTGAAGCCGCGGCTCGGCCGCGTTTTTCTTCCGGAGGAGTATCGGCCGGGGGCGGCCCGCGTCGTCATCATCTCGAGCGCGCTGTGGCAGCAACGCTACGGCAGCGACCCGCACGTGCTCGGGCGACGCGAGATCCTCGACGGGGTGGCGCATACGATCGTGGGCGTCATGCCTGTGTCGTTCCAGTTCCCCGAGAAGCGTCACATCTGGGCGCCGAAGATGCTGACCGACGAGGAGCGCCGGGAGCGCGGCGGCAACTACCTCGGCGTCGTCGCGCGGCTGCGGCCGGGCGTGACGTTGGCGGCGGCACAGGACGACATGAACCGCGTATCCCGGGAGCTGGCCGCCGAGTATCCGCGGACGAACGCGAAGGTCGGTGCCCGCCTCACGTCGGTGCCTAACGATGCGGTCGGTGCCGTGCGTCCGGCGCTGCTCGTGCTGCTCGGCGCGGTGACCTGCGTGCTGCTCGTTGCGTGCGCCAACGTCGCCAATCTTCTTCTCGCACGGGGCGCCGACCGGCGACGCGAGTTCGCCATCCGCGCCGCGCTCGGCGCTGGTCGCGGCCGCCTCGCGCGGCAGATGCTGAGCGAGAGTGTCATGCTCGCTGCCCTCGGCTGCGCGGTGGGTCTGGTGCTCGGGGCGCTCGGCATCGAGCTGATCCGGGCGCTCAGCCCGGCGACGCTCCCGCGCATGGACGAGATCGCGCTCGACGGGCGCGTGCTGTTGTTCACGCTGGGTGCGTCTGTGGGAACGGTGCTGATCTTCGGTCTCGCCCCGGCGCGCATGTTCTCGAGCCCGGATCTCAATTCGGCCGTGCGCGAGGGCGGGCGCGGTACATCCGCGTCACGCGGGAAACTGCGAGCTCGCTCGCTGCTCATCGTCACCGAGGTCGCCCTCGCCCTGGTGCTCCTCGTCGGATCGGGATTGCTGATTCGCAGCTTCATCGTGTTGCTGCGCGTGGACCCCGGCTTCGTGCCGGAAAACCGCGCCATGGTGCAGCTGTTCCTCTGGGACCTGTATCCCAAGCCGGAGCTGCGTGCCGGTGTCCTCCGGGATATCCTCGACCGCATGACATTGGTGCGCGGCGTGGAGTCCGTGGGCGCGGTGTCGGCGCTGCCGTTCGCGGCAGCGAACATCGGAGTGCAGACGCCAATTCGCTTCGAGGGGCGCCCCGCGCCGGGCCCGGGCGAGTCGCCTAACGTCTACACGACGGTGGCCACGAACGGGTACTTCGAGACGATGGGCGTCGCGCTGCGCCGGGGGCGGACGTTCACCGCCGCGGACAACGCAACCGGCGCCAAGGTCGCGCTCGTGAGCGAGTCGCTCGTTCGGCGGTACTTCCCGAACGAAGACCCGATCGGCAGGCGCATAGCCGTCTCGTTCGACGGCGGTGCATACGCTTCTGCAAAGCGCGGAGACGTCACAGTTGACCGGTGGCGCGAGATCGTCGGCATCGTGGCGGACGTGCGGCACGACGGATTGGAGGCGGCACCGCGGGAGGAGATGTACATGCCGCACGCACAATTTCCGTTCGGTTCGATGACGGTCGTTGTGCGAACGACGGGCGACCCGGCGCCGCTTCTTCCATTGCTGCAGCGCGCGGTCTGGGACGTGAACCGCAACCAGGCGATTTACGCGGCCACGACGATGAACGCGCTCGTGGGAACGTCACTGACGGATCGCCGGTTCAACCTGGCGCTGATCGGCAGCTTTGCGGCGCTCGCCCTCCTGCTGGCAGCCGTAGGCGTGTATGGCCTCATCAGCTACTCGACCAGCCGACGCACCACAGAGTTCGGCGTCAGGCTCGCGCTCGGCGCGGATGGCCGAAGCATTCTGGTCGCAGCTATGGGTGACGGCGTGCGCTATGCCGTCGCCGGTGTTGCCGTAGGGATGATCGGCGCGTTCGTGCTCACACGGTCCATGGCGACGATGCTGTTCGGTGTAAAGCCGACCGATCCGCTGACGTTCGCCGTGTTCGCGGTGGTGATGCTGGTCGTCGCAATGGTGGCGAGCTTCGTCCCGGCGCGGCGCGCGCTGCGCGTCGATCCGGTCACCGCGCTACGTGCGGAAGCATGAGCGTCCATGGGACGGAAGAAGTTGCCGGGTCCGATACCGGACAGATCTGCCCTTAACGTCCACCAGAGTGCGGCCGTCGTACGAGCAGCGCACGCCACGGAGGCGAGCGCGGGATACCGTCTCTGGGAGATACAATGCGTAATCTCGGAATGGCCGCCATCGCTGCGGCCCTGCTCGTAGGCAGTGCCCTCGTTGTGAGCGCGCAAACGCCCTATCATCCGAACACTCGGCCACACCCGCGAGTGACGCGCCACGAGGCGCGCGAGCTGCGCTCGGACAGGCGCGAAATCCATCGCGACACGCGGGAGCTTCGTGGCGACAGTCATGAAGTTCGGCAGGACCGTCGCGAGCTTCGGCAGGACACGCGTGAGATCAGGCACGACGACACGCGTAAGGAACGCCGCGAGGACCTGCGCGACCGTCGTCAGGATCAGCGTGACCTGCGCCAGGACCTTCGCGACCGACGTGGTGACCGCCGCGACCGCTGGCAGGACGTGCGCGACC
>Ga0209382_10006942_pt1 | contig 14507 bp, 9 predicted proteins | sample SoiMetdeltSBSDD5_FD_187599 | JGI IMG/M metagenome (GOLD analysis project Ga0209382, IMG submission 187599) | Bulk soil microbial communities from a Populus tree surrounding site in Tennessee, USA - Soil MetaG P. deltoides SBSDD5 (SPAdes) (version 2) | ecosystem: Environmental > Terrestrial >... | reverse complement strand
GAGGCGACGAGGCGGGCTTGCAGGCCGTCGAGGACGCGCTCGAGGCCGTACTCGAAGTCGTCGTCCATCGCCTGCTCGGGGTCCAGGCCGGCATAGCCGTCCGTGAGCGTGCGGAGCCGCTCGTGCCCTTCGGTGACGTCCTCGGAGGCGCGCATCATCTCGTCCAGCCAGTCCTGGGGGCTCTGGCCGTGGCGTGCGAGCATCCCGCGCAGGGCCGCCTCGCTCAGGGCGATGCCGGCCACGTAGGCGGAGACGGTGTTCAGGGCGCTCTCGGCTTCCGGGAGCGGGAAGCCCGCGGCCTCGAACACGGCGAGCATGCGTTCGGTGGTGCGGGTGAGGTTGGGGCCGGGCACAGCCGCTACCAGGTGGGCCAGCTCCGAGACCACCCAGCGGTGGCGCACGATGCCTGAGCGCACGCTGCGGGCGTACCGGCGGGTCGCCTCCCGCCAGTCGGGCACCTCGCCGGCGGCGGGCACCTCGACCTCGGCGTTGATCTCGTTGACGACCAGCTCGATCAGCTCGTCGCGGTTGGCGACGTGCCAGTAGAGCGAGGTCGTGCCCACCCCGAGCGCCGCCGCGAGCTTGCGCATGCTCAGGGCCTCGGCGCCCTCGGCGTCGAGCAGGCGCAGGGCCTCGGCGACGATCCGGTCGCGGGTGAGGGCGGAGCGCGGTTCGCGGCGGGGCCGGAGCCAGACCGACGGATATGACGGCTCACTCGCGGGCATGGCGCTCCTTCTGCGGCCTTTCCGATTCTAGGGTTGCGGAACACTGTACGAGTCATAGTACACTGTTCGAGCAATGGAACGCTGTTCTATAGAGAGGAGGTGGCTGAGAGCCATGGAAACCACCAACGCCATCGAGGTCAGGAACCTCGTGAAGGGGTACAAGGGGGTGCCGGTGCTCCAGGACGTGTCGTTCACGGTGGGGCGGGGCACGGTGTTCGCGCTGCTGGGCGCCAACGGGTCGGGCAAGACGACCACGATCAACATCCTCACCACATTGATCGGTGCGGATGGCGGCTCGGCGAGCGTCGGCGGGTTCGACGTGGGGTCCCAGCCGGCCAAGGTCCGCGAGCAGATCAGCCTGACCGGCCAGTTCGCGGCGGTGGACGACATCCTCACCGCCCGGGAGAACCTGGTGCTGATGGGCGACCTGCGCCACGTGCCCGACCCGGGCCAGCTCGCGGCAGGCCTGCTCGACACGTTCGATCTCGGCGAGGCGGCCGACCGCCCCGTGCTCACCTTCTCGGGTGGGATGCGGCGCCGGCTCGACATCGCCATGAGCCTGGTGGGGGATGCACCCATCATCTTCTTCGACGAGCCCACGACCGGCCTCGACCCCCAGAGCCGGTCCGGCATGTGGGCCACCATCCGGCAGCTGGTCGAGCGCGGGACGACGATCTTCCTGACCACCCAGTACCTGGAGGAGGCCGACCAGCTCGCCGATGAGATCGCGATCCTGCACAGCGGCCGGATCGTGGCCCGCGGCACACCCGACGACCTGAAGGCCACGGTGCCCAGCGGGTTCGTCGAGCTGGACTTCAGCGACGACACCCAGCTGGCTGCGGCGCAGGTGGCACTCGGCGAGGGGCACGAGGTCAGCCGGGTGGATTCGAAGCTGACCGTGGCCACCACCGGCGCGGTGGCCGACATCGCGGACATCTTCATCCGGCTCAACCGGGCCGGGATCGAGCCGGCCGGGTTCTCCCGCCAGCTACCCACCCTGGACGACGTGTTCTTCAAGATCCTCGACGACGACAAGCAAGAGGAGGACCGGCATGCGAGCGCTCACTGACACCTGGACGATGACCAAGCGCAGCCTCCGTCACACGACCCGCAGCATCGACACCATCATCACGGTCGTCCTGACCCCGATCGCCCTGTTGCTGCTGTTCGTCTACGTCTTCGGCGGCGCCATCGGCACCCAGACCGGCTCGATCGACTACGTCGACTATGTCACCCCCGCGGTCGTGATCATGACCGTGATCAGCGGCATCGCCTACGCCGCCGTGCGCCTGGCCACCGACCTCCAGAAAGGCATCATCAGCCGCTTCCGGACCATGCCGGTGGCGCCCTCGTCGGTCCTCAGCGGACAGGCCGTGTCGTCGACGCTGTCGGTGCTCTTCTCCTGCTCCCTGGTGGTGCTGGTGGCGTTCCTCGTCGGGTTCCGCACCGACGCGGACGCGGTCGCCTGGCTCGCGTTCCTGGGCCTGCTGGTCCTGTTCACCCTGGCCACCACCTGGCTGGCCATGTTCTTCGGCCTGCTGGCCAAGACCGTCGAAGGGGCGGGGGCGTTCAGCTACCTCCTGTTCCTGCTGATCTTCCTCAGCCCCTCCTTCGTCCCCACCGACTCGATCACGCCGGCGCTGAGAGGCTTCGCCGAGAACCAGCCGATGACCCCCATCATCGAGACCATGCGCTCACTGCTCACCGAGGGCACCGCAGGGCCCGACGTCTGGGCCGCCGTGGCATGGGCTGCGGGCATCCTGGCCGTCTCCTACACCCTGGCCCTCGGCGTCTACCGCCGCCGCACCCCGGTCCAGGCCGCCTCGTGAGGCAGTGGCCGGCGTGACCCGAGGGTCACGCCGGCCATCGGCTCAGTGGTCGTGGTGCTCGCACTGGAGGCCGTTCTCGTCCACGCCCGCGAACCGGCCGCACATCGTGTCGACGATCCAGACGTGGACCATGGGCGGCGTGGGCTGGATGTGGCCGCGCTCGCAGACGCCGTTCACCGTCACGCCCACCAGGCGGAAGTTGTTGTCGAAGCACAGGTTGGTGTGGACGTGCCAGCCGGGCAGGAAGGCGCTGTCCGCCGGGAGGTGGTTGAGGTCGGCGCCGAGGCCGAGCATGTACATGGCCGCCTCCAGGACCGGGCCGTCACCCGTGTTGCGGAACACCAGCGACTCCGGGACCTGCGGGTCGAGGGTGCGGCCGTCGACGATGCGGCCCAGGTGGATCCAGTGCTGGTAGGTGCCGGGCTGCTGGCCGTCGAAGATGTACGCGTAGTTCATCAAGGGCAGGATCGCCGGGTTGGCGAACTGCGGCATGGCCGCGGTGGTCCGGTCGACCAGGCTCTGGGCGAAGGCCGTCTGCTCCGGCGTCCAGTTCGGGTCGAAGCCGCTGGGCATCGGCTCCTCCGGGTGGCCGTGGCCGGGGTCGCCCGGGTTGTCATGGCCGGGGTCGCCCGGGTTGCCGTGGGCGGGATCGCCCGGGCTGTCATGGCCGGGGTCGCCCGGGTTGCCGTGGGCAGGGTCGCCCGGGGTCCCGTGGCCGCCGTTGGTCCCGTGGGTCGCGGTGCCGCCGGTGCGACTGTTGTGGTGGCCGCCGCTCCCGCCGCCGGTTCCGCCGCGGCTGTCCCCGTGGCCATGGCCATCGGGGTCGGCAGCCGCGCTCTCGTCGCCCGCGCCGTGGTCCTCCATCGCCTCGTCCGACCCGTGGCCGTCGTCGCCGTGGCCGGTCTCGGTCTCTTCCCCGTGGTCCTCGTCCCCGTCCTCCTCGTCGTGGTCCATGTCGTGGCCCGGGGCGTCCATGTCGTGCTCTTCGCTCTGCTCGGCTGTGTCGGCCTGGTCGTCGCCCTTCGAGCAGGCCGCGATGAGGCTGGTGACCAGAACGGCGGCGACGCCGACCGCCACTGCGCCGGTGAGCCCGAAGCGACCGGCATCGCGGCGACGCCGGGACCGGGCGACAAGGACCAGCACCCCGCCGGCGACGGCGAGGACGAGCCCGATCGACACCAGCGTCTCGGTGGCGCTCGCGCCGGTCTCGGGCAAGGTGCCGTGCGCCGGGGACTGCGCTTGGGCCTGGGAGGTCGTCGTGGACGCGGTCGGCGCGGCGCCCGCCGGGGTGGGGGTGCCCGGCGAGCTCACCGGCGTGAACGAGTCCCCGGTCGGCGCGGCCAGGCCCAGGGGCGCCAGCACGGCGTCGACCAGGAAGCGGCTGGTCCGGCGGGTGGCGTCCCGCTGCCGCAGGGCGGCCACGTCGCCGAAGACGCCGTCGTAGCCGGCCGTCTCGCAGATGGTGCCGACCCGGCGCGAATGCTCGCACGCCCACTGGGCCAGGAACTGCGGGGCCGGTGTGCTGTTCGTCGAGTTGAGCGCCAGCGTCGGCGCCTCGCCGGCATCGTGGCGGCCGAGGTCGACCCCGCCGATCCCGACGGCGGCGGCCACGGCCGGGCTTCCGGTCACGCCCATCTGGCCGGGAAGGTCGGCCAGGTGCAGGGCGGTGGCGGCCCCGGCCTCGCTGCCGGCAGCGGCGATGGCCCTGGTATCGATCCGGTAGTCCTCGGCGTGAGCGCGGAGCCAGGCGACACCGGCGACCGCGTCCTGGTGGGCGTCGAGGAACGCGGCAGTGAGCCCGGGCGCGTCGTTGAACGGGCAGCAGAGCTGGGGCCGCTGCCGGTAGTTCATCACCGCCACGACGTAGCCGCGGCGGGCGAACGCCTCGGCGTAGGCCGGAGCGACATCGGCGTCCGGGTCGCCGAACCAGCCGCCGGGCAGCCACACCAGCGCGGGCCGCAGCGTCGCCGTGTCTCCCGCCGGCTGGTAGATGTCGACGGTCAGCGTGACCGGCGGGCCGGCCGCGGTCGGCGCGGTCCGGTAGGGGAGGTCCTCGGCCACCTCGACATGGTCGAACACCGGGTCGAGATAGCGCTTCTGCCCGGACACCACGGGCGGGGCGAAGGCGATCGGAGCGGTCCCCCGCCGAGGCCGGCCGTTGTCACCGAAGGAGATCGCCGCGACCTCGCAGCCGGGGGCCGCCCGGCAGTCGACGGCCTCGCCGCCCTCGGTGGTGAAGGTGGCGCCGACGCCGAGGGTGAGCGAGATCGTCCCGTCGTTGTCGGCGTCGACCTGCGTCTCGGTCTCGGGATCACAGGCGCCGCCGGTGCGGCAGACGCTCACCGTGCCCGACCCTTGCTCGGGGAAGCCCGAGCCGGTGATCGTCAGGGAGGCCGGGTCGGGCAGGTCGGTCGAGGGGGTGACGGTCAGGCTCGGCCCCGGCAGGAGGGGTCCGTCGGGCCGGAAGTGGAGCGGGGTCCGGGCGGCCCGGGGCGAGTTGATCTGACTCGTGGTGGCGACCAGGATGCACGGCTCGGCGCTGGTGCGGCAGTCGATGCTGCCGGGCTCGCCGATCACGACGGCGCCGAGCGTCACATCCTGGGTGAAGCCTCCGTCCGGGTCCACGCCGACGAAGTCGACGAACTCGCAACCGTCGCCGTCGTCGCCGGGCGGGCACTCCAGGAGCTGGACGAAGTCGGACGTGAACCCGGCGCCGGTGGCGTTCACGGTCTGGCCGTCGACCAGGTCCGTGTCGGGTGTGATCGTCAGGGTCGGCGGGACGACCTCGGTGTCGGGGTCCAAGGTGATCGGGGCGATGCCGACCTTCCGGGCGCTGCGGCCACTGTCGGTGGTCACTACGACGACACACGCCCCCGGCTCCCGGCAGTCGACCGTGCCGCTGCCGGTCTCGATGATGGCCGTCACCCGCAGCTGGACGGTCGCGGTCCGGTCTTCCGCAACCTGGAAGTCAGAAGCCGTGTTGAAGTCGCAGTCGACGTTCGACGCGGGGTCGGCCTTGCACACGAGGGCGAGGCCGTCGTCCTCCCACACCAGGCCCGCGGCGGCCACCGTCACCTGCTGGCCGTCCACGAGCCCGTCGTCGGGGTCGACGGTCACGGTGGGGGGCGGGGCCAGCGGCGCACCGAGGGCAAAGCCGAGCGGGACCTCGATCGGCTGGAAACCCTGCGCGTCGGCCGGGAAGACGAGGATCACGCAGGCGCCGGCCGCGCGGCAGTCGAGCTCGTCGGGCGCGTCGAAGTCCCCGACGGCCATGACGGCGTCGACCCCCAGCTCGAAGCTGACGTTGCCGGACCCGTCGGCGGTGCCGAACCGGGCGTCGAAGAAGTCGCACGACTCGAAGCTCGCGCTCGCGCCGGCGGCGCACTGCGCGGCCTGCACCGTCGCGCGCGCCGGCAGGCCCGTGACGGAGACCGTCACCCGGGATCCGTCCACCAGCCCGCTGGCCGGCTCCACCGTCGCCTGGGGTGCCGCCTGGGCGCCACCGGGGATGGATCCCGCCGCCAGCCCGGCTGCCAGTGTGGCCGTCACCAGCCCGATCGCCGCCAGCGCCTTGGCCGGCCGCCGCACGAAAGTCATCACCGCTCCCCACATGTCGGTGCCCCGCCGCTGCTTAGCAGTAGGGGCTAGTTCTAAGACGCGTGAGCGGGTGGTTTGGTTCGAGCTGCGCGGAGAATTTTTCGGCGGCGCGTCAGTCGAACAGGATGACGTCGCGGGCGATCTCGCCGGTCCGCATCCGGGCGAAGGCGGCATTGACCTCGTCGAGCGGGATGCGGGTCGAGATCATGTCGTCGAGGTTGAGCCGGCCCTGGAGGTACATGTCGACGTAGCGGGGCATGTCGACGCGGAACCGGTTGGATCCCATGTTGGATCCCTGGATCTTCTTCTCGGCCAGGAAGGCGAAGCCCGGCAGCTCGACGCTGTCGCCGACCGGGATCATGCCGATGACGGTGGCACAGCCTCCCGGCTTCAGCATGGCGAAGGCCTGCTCGGCGGCGACCTTGAGACCGATCGCCTCGAAGGCGTGGTCCACGCCGCCGCGGGTCATCTCCATCACGGTGCCGATGGGGTCGGCATCCTTGGCGTTCACGGTGTCGGTGGCCCCGAACCTGCGGGCGAGATCCAGCTTCGAGGGGACCATGTCGACCGCGATGATCCGGCCGGCTCCGGCGATCGCCGCGCCCTGGACGGCCGCCAGCCCGACGCCGCCGCAGCCGATGACGGCGACTGTCTCGCCGGCTCGCACACCGGCGGTGTTGAGCACGGCGCCGAGCCCGGTCGTGACCCCGCACCCGAGCAGCGCGGCGCGGTCGAGCGGCATGTCGTCGGAGATCTTCACGACGGCGCCCTCGTGCACGAGCATCTGCTCGGCGAACGACGACAGGTCCAGGAACTGGAACACCGGCGAGCCGTTCTGCGACAGCCGCGGCGGGGCGTCACCCGCCCGGCGGACCGCCTCCTTGGTGCACAGGTTCGGCTTGCCCGAGACGCAGAACTCGCACTGGCCGCAGAAGACCGACAGGCAGGTGATGACATGGTCACCCGGCTCGACGTGGCTGACGTCGGCCCCGACCGCCTCGACGATCCCGGCCGACTCGTGGCCCATGACCACGGGAGTCATGTACGGATACTTGCCCTCCATGAAGTGGAGGTCGCTGTGGCAGCACCCGGCCGCCACCGTGCGGACGAGCACCTCCCGAGGGCCCGGCTTGTCGATCTGGACCTCGTCGATCACGAGCTCACCCGGAATGGCCTGCAGAACAGCAGCCTTCACGTCCATCTCCCCTCAGCCAGTCCCGGCGACCCTAGCCGGGCGGTCGCTTCGGGGCGCCGGGGTGATGGGCGCGGAGCGAGAGGAAGTGGTCGTAGGTGGCGTCGAGGGCGTCCCGGAGGTACTGGGGGTCCTTGTAGGTCTTCGACAGCAGTAGGCCGCCCTGGAGGCTGGCGAAGACGGCGACGCCGAGGCGGCGGGGGTCGGCGCGTTCGTCGAGCTCGCCGCTGGCCTTCATGCGTTCGATGCCCTCGATGACGTAGCCGATCCAGGTGTCGAAGCCGCAGGTCAGGTCGCCCCGGGCGGCCTCGTCGCAGTCGGCGAGCTCACTCGCCAGGGCGCCGAGCGGGCAGCCGGGGCAGTCGCGCTCTGCGTTCTGGTCGACGAGCCAGTCGAACCAGCCCCGGAGGGCGGCGAGGCTGTCGACCTTGTCGAGCTGCGGGCCCTGGCAGTGGACGGTCTCGCCGACACGCCGGGCGATCACCGCTCTGACCAGGTCCTCCTTGTCGGAGAAGTAGTGGTACAGCTGGCTCTTGCTGGCGCCGGCGGCCTCGAGGATCTGGTCGAGCCGGGCGCCTCCAGCCCCGCGCTCGGCCACCAGCGCGGCCGCGGCGTCGACGATGCGCTCGCGGCTGCGGCGGCCGCGCTCGGTCAGCGGTTCCTCGACCACGTCCTCACGATAGCGCTCTGGACTAGCCAGTCCACTTTTGCTAGGAACTGACTGGACCAGATAGTCCATTTATCAGAGAGGCGAGGTGAGCGATGACAGAGACGCGCTCCGCTCCGGCGGACGTCGAGCCCCGACGTTGGTGGGTGCTGGCGGTGATGTCCGTGGGAACCCTGCTGGTGTTCCTCGACGACACCGTCGTGAACACCGCGCTCCCCCAGATCTCGGTCGACCTGGACGCGTCGATCTCGGCCCTGCAGTGGGTGATCGACGCCTACGTGCTGGTGCTGGCCGGGCTGCTGCTGCTCTGCGGATCGATCGGCGACCGCTACGGCCGCAAGCGGATGATGACCATCGGCCTCGTGGTGTTCGGGTTCGCCGCCGCCGGCGCGGCGCTGGCCGACAGCACGGGCGTGCTGATCGCCATGCGTGCGCTGCAAGGCCTCGGCGCGGCGTGCGTGCTGCCGGCCACGCTGTCGATCGTCGTCAATGTCTTCCCGCGCGAGGAGCGGGCCAAGGCCATCGCCGTGTGGACCGCCGTCGGCGGGCTCGGCGTCGCGCTGGGCCCGGTCGCCGGCGGCCTGCTGATCGAGGCCTCGGACTGGTCGGCCGCGTTCTGGCTGTTCATCCCGCTGGTCGTCGCCGCGCTGGTGGGCATGGCTGTCGTCCCCGAGTCACGTGACCCGCGCCGCATCGGCCTCGATGTGCCCGGTGCGATCCTGGGCACCGCGGGTCTCACCGCGCTGGTCTACGGGATCATCCGGGGTGGCGAGGTCGGGTGGGACCAGGGTGCCGTGCTCGGCTCGTTCGCTGCGGCAGCCGTGCTGCTCACGGTCTTCGGGATCGTCGAGACCCGGGCCAGCACGCCGATGCTGCCGCTGCGCTTCTTCCGGGAGCGGGATCTCACCGGCGCGGTCCTGCTGATCGGCATCGTGCTGTTCGCGATGTTCGTGACGTTCTTCTTCCTCACCCAGTACTTCCAGATCGTCCAGGGGCGCAGTGCGCTCGAGGCCGGCCTGCTCCTGGTGGCCCCGGCGGGCGGCATAATCATCGGCTCCGGCGTGGCCGGGAAGCTGATCCACGCGGTCGGGCCGCGGGCCCTGACCGTGGCGATGGTGGTCGTCGTCGTCGTGCCCCTCCTGCTCCTCACCGGGATCACCGAGACCACCAATGCGGGGGCGATCGCCATCGCCCTCGGCTTCTTCGGGCTCGGTGCCGGGCTGGGGCTGCCGACGATGACCGACACCGTGATGGCCGCGGTGCCGGAGCGTGACGCCGGCGTCGGCTCGGCCCTGAACGACGTCAGCCGCCAGCTCGGCGGTGCGCTCGGCGTGGCGATCATCGGCAGCATCGTCAACGACGCGTACCGCTCCAACCTCGCCGACCGCGCCGGTGACCTCGACCCGCGGGTCGTGCAGTTGGCCGGCGAGGGCGTCGGCGTGGCCAGCCGCGTCGCCGCCAGCCTGCCGCCCGACGGGGCGGCCGCGCTGACCCGCGCGGCCAACGGCGCCTATGTCGACGCCATCACCCGCGGCTTCACTGTGAGCGCGGCCGTGCTGGTGGCGGGACTTGTCGTCGCCGCCACGATGATCCCTCGCCGCATGCGCAGGGCTCAGGCCCAAGCCGAGGGTACCGACGCCGTCTCCGGCAACGGCCGCCGCGGCGACGCCCTCGACGGTGAGCTGGTCCCGTGACCAGCCGGCGACGATCAGCCGGGGGCCTCGATCTCGGCCACGACGCTGACGGTGGACCCCGCGGGCGCGGGCGGGACGAGGGTGCCCTCGATCCGGCGACCGTCGACGACGAGGTGGGACACGCGGCCCTGTTCCCCCGGGAGCTTGGTCACGGTGATGTCGTAGGTCGCGCCCCGGAACTGGCGCGTCGCACTGAACCCCGGCCACTCGGCGGGCAGGCACGGATCGATGCGCAGGCCGTCGTGGTCGGGGCGGATGCCGAGGATCCACTGGGTGATGGCGATCAGGTTCCAGGCCGCAGCGCCGGTGAGCCAGGAGTTCTTGGCCTCGCCGTGCGTGGGCGCGTCCCGCCCCGCGATCATCTGCGCGTACACATAGGGCTCGCACCGGTGCACGTCGCTGATGCCCTCCCGGGCCGAGGGGTTGGTCCGGAGGTGGTAGTCGAGGGCCCGGTCGCCGCGCCCGACCAGGGTCTCGGCGATCACGACCCACGGGTTCGTGTGGCAGAAGACGCCGGCGTTCTCCTTGTAGCCGGGCGGGTACGTGCTGATCTCGCCCAGCTCGACGTGGTAGCGGGTGTAGGCCGGCTGCAGGAGCATGATCCCGTGGGGCGTGGCCAGCTCGGCCGCCACCGAGTCGAGCGCGGCAGCGGCCTTGCCGTCGTCGAGGCCGATGCCGGCGATGACGCACATCCCCTGCGGCTCGATGTAGATCCTGCCTTCCTCGTTGCCGGCGGAGCCCACGGGGTGGCCGTCGTAGTCGTACGCCCGCCGGAACCACGCCCCGTCCCAGCCGTGGGCGCGCACCGCGGCGTCCATGGCCCGGGCGGCCGCCCGCCACCGTGACGCGTCGTCGTGCTGCCCGAGGTGGGCGGCCAGGGCCGCGGCCTCGCCGGCGGCCAGCGTGAACAGGCCGCCGATGAACACGGACTCGGCGACCCCGCCCGTCCGGTTCTCCGTCGTCTGGAACGACTCGCCCGGGGTCTCGGAGAAGCAGTTGAGGTTGAGGCAGTCGTTCCAGTCGGCCCGCCCGATGAGCGGCAGCCCGTGGGGGCCGAGGCGGTCGAGCGTGTAGCCGAGCGCGCGATGGAGGTGCTCGTAGAGCGGTGTCTCCGAGCCGGGCACGTTGGCGTAGGGGACGGGCTCGTCGAGGATGCCCCGGTCGCCCGTCTCCTTGACGTAGGCGGTGACGGCCAGGACCAGCCACTGCGGGTCGTCGTTGAACCCCGTGCCGGCGGCGTCGTTGCCGGTCTTGGTGAGGGGCTGGTACTGGTGGAACGCCCCGCCGTCGGGGAGCTGGGTGGCGGCGATGTCGAGGATGCGCTCCCGGGCCCGCTCGGGGACCATGTGGACGAACCCGAGCAGGTCCTGGTTCGAGTCGCGGAACCCCATGCCGCGGCCGATGCCCGACTCGAACGAGGACGCCGAGCGGGACAGGTTGAACGTGACCATGCACTGGTACGGGTTCCAGATGTTGACCATGCGGTCGACATGGTCCAAAGGCGTCGCCACTCGGAGGGTGTCGAGCAGGTCGCGCCACTGGTCCCGCAGGCGCTCGACCGCGGCCTCGACCTCGCCGGGCTGGAGGTAGCGGTCGAGCACGCGCCGCACCGCCCGCTTGTCGACGCGGCCGGAGCCGGGAGGGTCGAACTTCGCATCCGCCGGGTTCTCGGCGTAGCCGAGCACGAAGACCACGTCGCGGACCTCGCCCGGCTCCAACGTGAGCGCGACTTGGTGCGAGCCGCAGGGCGCCCAGCCGTGGGCGATCGAGCCGGTCGACCGCCCGGTCTCGACGACGGCGGGCCGGTCCCAACCCCGGTACGGCCCGAGGAACGCGTCGCGCTGCGTGTCGAACCCCGCGAGCGGCGCCGAACAGGCGAAGTAGGCGAAGTGGTTGCGGCGCTCGCGGTACTCGGTGGTGTGGTAGATGACGTCGTCGGCGACCTCGACCTCGCCGGTGGACAGGTTGCGCTGGAAGTTGGTGGCGTCGTCCCAGGCGTCCCACAGGCAGAACTCGACCGCGCTGAACAGCGAGAGGTGCGCGGTGCCGGGGCGGTGGTTGGTGAGCCGGGTGCGCCAGACCTCCAGCGTCTCGCCCAGCGGGACCGCGTAGAGGCTCTCGGCGTCGATGCCGGCCCGGCGGCCGCCGATCACCGTGTAGCCGAGCCCGTGCCGGCACCGGTAGTCGTCGAGGTCGGCGCGCACGGGCTGCCACGAGGGAGACCAGAACTCGCCGCTGTCCTGGTCGCGCAGGTAGAGGTAGCGGCCGCCCACGTCGGGCGGCACGTTGTTGTAGCGGTAGCGGGTCAGGCGGCGGAGGCGGGCGTCCCGATAGAAGGAGTAGCCGCCCGCGGTGTTCGAGATGATCCCGAAGTACTGCTCGCTGCCCAGGTAGTTGATCCAGGGCAGCGGGGTGTCGGGGCGGGAGATGACGTACTCGCGCGCGGCGTCGTCGAACCGGCCGTACGTGGTCACGGCGGTGTGTGCTACCACACGCCGGATCAGTTGAGCCGGACCCCTCTCGCGGTCAGCTCACCATGGGCACTACGACGCGGCGTCGTCGTTACGGATGGCGGAGACGTCGAAGTCGAGGGTGACCTTGTCGCCGATCATGACGCCGCCCGCATCCAGGGTGGCGTTCCAGTTGATGCCCCAGTCCTTGCGGTTGACCTCGGTCTTGCCCTCGAACCCGACCCGGTTGTTGCCGAACGGGTCGGTGGCGGCGCCGGTGTGCTCGAAGTCGATCGTGACCGGCTTGGTGACGCCCCGGACGGTCAGGTCGCCCGTCACCAGGAACTCGTCGTCGCCCTTCTCCTCGACCGAGGTCGAGGAGAACGTGATCTCCGGGTAGTTCTCCATGTCGAAGAAGTCGTTCGTCCGGAGGTGCGCATCGCGGTCCGAGTTGCGGGTGTCGATGCTGTCGACCTTGATCGTCAGCTGCAGCCGGGAGTTCGACGGGTTGTCGGCGTCGAAGAAGCCGCTGCCGTCGAACTCGTTGAACGAGCCGCGGATCTTGCTGACCATGGCGTGGCGGACGGCGAAGCCGATCCGGCTGTGCACGGGGTCGATGACGTACGTCCCGGTGAGGTGGGTCTCAGCCATGTTCGCCTCCATTGGCAAGGGACCCTGAGTGTGCCACTGCTGGAGGTGCCGATGTGACAAGACGAGTCCGGGTGGCCCGCCGGTCTGGGGACGGCGGGCCACCCGGATACGAGCGCGACCGGGGCGCGGCTACGACCGGTTGCGGAGCTGGTAGAGCGTGCCGAGGAAGAAGCCGTAGATGAGGTGCCAGAGCAACACCGCGGCCGGGAGCTTCCAGCCGTCGGGCCCGTAGAACGCGAAGAGCCCGTAGCCCTGCTTCGGGACGTACGCGTAAGGCACCAGCAGCCCGAGGCTGATGACCGTCAGCACGACGCTGTAGAGCACCCCGCTCAACACGTTGCCGCCGTGGGTGTTGCGGAACCGCATCAACGGCAGCGCCAGCACCGCGTAGAGGATGGCGAAGACGATGCCGTTCACGTAGTGGAGCGACTGGCCCGAGAAGAACGACCCGGTCGTGCCGAACGTCTCGGCGGGCGTGGCGAGCAGCCCGTTGTACAGCGGCCACGGCAGCGTGGGCAGGCCTATGGCCGGGAAGACGTAGCCGAAGTAGGTGCCGAGCTGCGTGGCGATCACGCCGACGAGCGCCGCGGCCCCGACCCGATGACCGTCGACCCAGTCGTACCACCAGGCGGCCGCGCTGCCGAAGGCGGCCTTCTCGGCCTCGACGCCGCGTTCCTCGGTCGAGGTGGTGACAACTGTAGGAGTTGCCATGTTTCCCCCCTTTGGAAACATTCCCGGACGAATGTCCGACTAGCGGGCACGGTACCAACGCGGCGAAGCACGGGTGTCGGTTGTCACGTCCTCGTCACACAGCTGGCACGCGGCAGTCGACGTGGTGATCGACAGTCAGTGGGGCCGGATCGACCGTGCGTGGTCACTTTGGTGCGATCCGGGGTACGTGGGAGGATGCCTCGATGCCCGAGGACCAGGGCCCGGACTTCGTGGAGGCGCTCGCCCGCGGCCTGGCCATCATCACGGCATTCAGCCCCACCGCCACCGCGCTCACGGTGAGCGACGCCGCGGCGCGCGCCTCCCTGCCGCGGCCGACGGCGCGCCGCCTGCTCATGACGCTCGAGAAGCTCGGGTACGTCCGGTCGTGCAAGGGGCTGTACACGCTCACGACCAAGGTGCTGGAGCTGGGGACCGCGTACATCGCCACCCTGGGCATCTGGGAGCTGGCCCGGCCCCACCTCGAAGCGCTCGTCGCACAGACCGGCGAGTCGAGCTCGATGTCGCAGCTCGACGGCAGCGACATCGTCTACGTCGCCCGGGTGCCCGTGCCCAAGATCATCGCCCTATCGGTCCACATCGGGACCCGGTTCCCCGCGGTGGCCACGTCGATGGGCCAGGTGCTGCTGGCCGACCTCCCGCGGGACGAGCTGTCCGCCGTGCTGCAGACGCCCTCGCAGTCCGGGATCATCCCCCGCATCACGCCGTCGCGCCGCGCGCTCGACCGCGATCTGGCGCAGGTGCGCAAGCGCGGCTGGGCGATCTCCGACGAGCGCCTGTCCCTTGGCATCCGGTCGGTGGCGGCGCCAGTCCGCGATGCCTCGGGCGCGACGGTCGCCGCGGTCAACGTCACCACCCACGCGGCCGAGACCCCCGTCGCCGAGCTCACGAGCCGCCACCTGCCGCTGCTGCTGGCCACGGCCGAGGACATCACCCGGGAGTGGGTCAACCTGGCGCGCTTGCCGTTGCCGGA
>Ga0209382_10006941_pt1 | contig 14509 bp, 14 predicted proteins | sample SoiMetdeltSBSDD5_FD_187599 | JGI IMG/M metagenome (GOLD analysis project Ga0209382, IMG submission 187599) | Bulk soil microbial communities from a Populus tree surrounding site in Tennessee, USA - Soil MetaG P. deltoides SBSDD5 (SPAdes) (version 2) | ecosystem: Environmental > Terrestrial >... | reverse complement strand
TTCGCCGTCTATCTGGTCCGAAATGGCCTCATGGTTCAGCGTCTGCTTCACCATGTACTCACGCAGGATGGCGATACGCAATCCCTGCAGCGGCTTCGGCGTTCTCCCGAGCGCCGCGTCGTCCAGTGCAAAACTGGCGTATGGCTGCGCGGGAACGAGCCCCCTCGGGATGGCCGTGAACGGATCACGGGAATCGTAGTAGCCGGAGGAGGCATCCCTGACAGCGTCGAGCACCTTGGCCGCATCGCCGAGTGTTCGGGCGTGGATGCCCGCCCGATCGACAAACCACTGGTTCCCGATCCCGCCGTTGTCGGGCATGACTCCCTTCGTTGTCAGCAATGCCGCAATACCATTACGAGACGCCGGGCCCTGGCACGATGCGATGGTCTGCTCGCAGAAGCCAATCGTTGCCAAGTTTGCCGATATCGCCACCCCCGAACCGCTGCTCGAACCGCGAGTGACGCGCACGGTGTCGTACGGATTGCAGGCCTGTCCGGACCACGCGCTAATGGCCTGCCCTCCCGGCACCAGATTCGTCCGGCTCTCGGCCGGCCCGCCGGGGTTCCCCGGGCCGGCGTTGAACTCGTGCGCCACCGACTTCGCATAGATGATTGCGCCCTTCGCACGCAGCCGCGCCACCAGGGTGGCGTCGAACGGCGGCACATCCATCGCGAAGGCGACGTCGCTGTTTGCCGTGGTCCGCATGTCTTTGGTGTCGAGCGGATCCTTGAAGGCCGTGACCACGCAGTACATCGGCAACGCCGCAAGATCAGGATTTCGTCCGTATTGAGCATCGAGCTCGGCGGCGCGCTCCAACGCATCGGGCTGCTGGCGAAACGCCTCGCAGGCGGCCGGAGCGCCGGTGGGTAACGGTCCGGACGAGGGATGCGCATCGAACGCGCCTTTGCACGTGACCGAACGCTCCCCGCGGATGTTGAGTGTTTCGAGCGCGTTTAGTTGTCCGGCGTCGGAAATGCCCACGCGCATGCCCATCTGCGCCGCCACGCTCGGGTCGGAGACCGTCGCCTCCATGCGCCCGTAGTCGAAGGGCTTCCCGCGGTACTGATCAAGGTCAGGAAAGATTGTCGACGCCTTCGTCGTCCGTGTCGGAAACGTCAGCGGTGCACCGGCGCGCACGTAGCCAGTGGCGGGTGCAATGTCGGCACCATCTGGGGTCACGACACTCGTGCACACGCCGTTGTAGGCACGAGCGCGATCGATGTACGCCTGCACGATGCCCCGGCAGGTGGTCTGACCTGACCGGATCGCGGCATGAATGCCGTCGATGGTTGCTTCTTCGATCGCGAAGGCTGTAGACGACGTGGGAGCTGGTCCAAGAGACGCCGACGATCCAGGCGACGGTGCCCCGCCCACGCATGCCAGACCGCCCGCCACGGCTGCCGTCGCAATGAACCCCCGAAGGAACATCAGTCGGTTCCGTATCCTCAAGGCCGTGACCTCCATGCCGGTCGGCATTGTCCTGGACAGGCCGACGGCGGTCAACACACGTCGTGCGCTCCACCATCAATGCGTCGCGCGTCATGGAGTGGCGCTGGCAACATAAGGACTAAACGCCTCGCGTTCGCGCGACTCCGCGTCATTCACCTGCCTCAACGCCACGCGTCGATGGAGACGGTTGCCCGCAGCGAGCCGCTGAGCAACTTCCACGCGCCCTGCGTCTCGCCGCCGGCGACAACGACGTTGATCTCCGATGGCTCGAAGATCCTGATGACATCATCGGGTTGAGCCTTGAGACGCGAGGCGTACGGCTCGACGCCGGCAACCGCGCGCGGCCGCATCAGGTACTGAATCCACTGATTGTCCCAGTACTCGCGCGCCGTCATCAGCGCGTTCTCGGCACACCAGGTGATCAGCTTCTCCTTGGTGTCGAAACCGAGATCGATGAAGCCACGCGCAACGATTGGATCCATCACGAACAGCGGCTGACTGTACTGCTCGACCGCGGCAAGCGAGCGGCGCATCTTCTCCTGCCACGTCGCTCGCGGCCCGTAACCGGCATGTGTGTACCATCCGCCGAAGAAGATCGTAGCGATGCTGTCGGTCGGCTTGAATCCCTTCTGCACGTGGAGCGGCTGCCATGGACTGCGCTCCTCCGCCTCGGGGAGGACCGCCGTATATGCGTACCAGTTGCCGAGCGAGCCCATGTAGGTATCGCCGGGAACAGAGCCGCCCTGGAGATTCTGAGACAACAAGCCGTAGGCGCGGCCGATGGTCGCGTTGGCATGGTTGTACGGACCCATCGCGCCGATCCCCGAGTTCATGTTGATCTCGTTGCGGATGGGGCCGTTGACGACCGTTATCGTTGCAAACGAATTCGTGCTGCTGGACCTCGCCGAGATGCCGCTCGAGGCGATCGCGAGAACGACCGGGAAGTACTCGGGTCGCGCACCCGCCATGACGGCGTTGACGGCCACCTTCTCCACGGTGAATTCCCAGGACTCGCGGAACGCCGTCGGACGGAGTCGTCCGACGATCTTGTCCGGCGGATGGCTCGTCCCTTTGAGCATCGCCTCGACGCGCGCCTCCGTCGGCAGCACGATCGGAAGCGAGTCGGTCCAGTGGTTCTCATCGAACAACTGCCGGAGGTTGTCCTCAGTATCAGCCTCCAGCAGCCGCGGCGTCGTCCGCTCGAACGACAAGCCCTGGAGATCCGCTTCGTCGGGTGGAACGGTGAGGCCGTCGAGCACCTCCTGCATGAAGGGCCGGCCGGAAATGGGATCGCGTCCCTCGATGTAGGCGCGAAGATCGGCGGGCGAACGATCCACAACCGGCTGCGGCACATATGCCTGTCGCAGGCTTGACATGCCCATGGACAATGCCGTCGCTTTGCAGAGCCGTGCGAACACGTGCGTGTGCACGGCGATGGAAGGGATGCCGTCCTGCTCCAGTGCCGCCGCGAGCCCGACGACCGTCGGGCTGCAGGTGCTTCAAAGACCGACGCCTAGAATGGCGGCGTGGCCGTCGGCGGCGATCGTCGCCCGCATCTGCTCATCGTCGGACCACGTTTCCTTAGGCCTGATGGTGCGGACATCCACTGCCGGCAGATGCTCTCCGAACCACTGCCGCAGTTGATCCATGAACACGTCTGAATTGTCGAACAGACAATCGACCAGATAGAGGGTCGCGCCATCCAGCGCCGACAGCCGCGGCGCCAGGCGCTTGCCGACGACCTTGGGGGGATAACCGCGAGGATCGTGAACCGTTATCTGTTCACCCATGCATCGTTTCCCGGGGCCGCCTGAAGGCGGGCACTACGACTTTGAGACCGTCAACGCCACGCGTCGATTGAGACAGTTGCGCGCAACGCACCGCTGATCATTTTCCACGCGCCCTGCGTCTCGCCGCCGGCGACGACGATATTGATGTCCGATGGCTCGTAGATCTTGATGACGTCATCAGGATCGGCCTTGAGGCGTGACGCGTACGGCTCGATGCCAGCCACAGCCTTCGGCCGCAGCAGCTGAATCGATTGATTGTCCCAGTACTCGCGCGCGGTCAGCAACGCATTCTCGGCACACCAGTCGATCAGTTTCTCTTTCGTATCGAAGCCGAGATTGACGAATCCGCGTGCGACGATCGGATCCATCACGAACAATGGCGGGCTGTACTGCTCCACCGCCGCAAGGGCGTGTCGCATTTTCTCTTTCCAGGTGGCGCGCGGACCGTAGCCGGCGTGCGTGTACCAGCCGCCGAAGAAAACACTCGCGATACTGTCGGTTGGTTTGAAGCCCTTCTGAACGTGTAGCGGTTGCCATGGGCTGCGTTCTTCCGCCTCGGGGAGTACCGCCGTGTAGGCATACCAGTTCCCCGAGGAACCCATGTAGGTTTCGCCGGGGACCGACCCACCTTGGAGATTCTGCGACAGGAGACCGTAGGCGCGACCGATCGTCGCGTTGGCGTGGTTATAGGGACCCATCGCACCGATCCCCGAGTTCATCTTGATCTCGTTGCGGATGGGGCCGTTGACGATCGTGATCGCCGCGAATGATGTCGTGCTGCTCGATCGCGCGGTGATACCACTGGAAGCCAACGCGAGGATGACTGAAAAATACTCGGGCCGCGCACCCGCCATCACGGCGTTGACCGCTACTTTCTCGACGGTGAATTCCCACGATTCACGGAACACCGTCGGGCGAAGCCGGCCGACGATCGTGTCGCGCGGATGGCTCGTTCCCTTGAGCATCGCTTCGACACGCTCCTCCGTCGGCAGCACAATGGGAAGGCAGTCGGTCCAGCGACTCTCGTCGAACAGCCGATGGAGGTTGTCTTCTGTGTCGGCCTCCAACAAACGAGGTGTCGTTCGCTCGAACGAGAGCCCCTGGATATCCGCCTGGTCTAACGCTCCCGTGAGGCCGTCGAGCACCTCCTGCATGAAGGGCCGGCCCGAGATCGGGTCGGTGCCATCGATGTAAGCGCGCAGATCGGCGGCCGACCGGTCGACGACTGGATGTGGCGTATACGCCTGGCGCAGAGTCGGCATGCCCATGGACAGGGCTGTCGCTTTGCAGAGCCTTGCGAATTGTCGGGTGTGAACAGCGACGGACGGTACGCCACCTTCTTCTAGCGCCGCGGCCAGCCCGACGACCGTCGGGCTACAGGTGCTTCAAAGACCGATGCCGAGAATCGCGGCATCGCCGTCGGTCGCGATCTTCGTGCGCATTTCCGGATCGTCGGCCCACGTCTCCTTCGGCTTGATCGTGCGGACATTGACGGCAGGCAGGTGCTCGTCGAACCACTGGCGCAGCTGTTCGACGAATACCTCCGAGTTGTCGAACAGGCAGTCGACGAGGTAGACCGTCTTGCCGTCCAGCATCGAAAGCCGGGGCGCCAGACGCTTGCCGACGACTTTCGGCGGATAGCCGCGAGGATCGTGCACCGTGATCCGCTGTGTCATAGGGTCAATATCCTCGGTCGTAGGGGCGGGTCTTCAGACCCGCCCTACCGAGTTAGCCACACTCCGCCTCTCACATAACAATCGGCGGCCACCGCGGCTGTCGCCCCGTCGCCTGCAGCCGACGCCGCCCGCCCCGGTGACCCAGACCGCACCGTTCCGGCCGCGAACAAACCAGGCACGCTGCTCCGCATCGCGTCGTCAACCGGGATCCGTCCAGCTGCATCGATCGCAAGCACGCCGTCGAGCCACGTCGTCGCGGGGGCCAGTCCCACATAGATGAACAGGCCGGCCAGCTCGAGATCTTCAGTCTTCCCGTCGCGGACACTTCGCGTGCGAACGCCAGTCAGGCCGCCGTTGCCAATCACTTCCTCGACGATCGTGCCGAACCGCACTTCGATTTTCGAATTTTCCGTGACGCGATCGCGATACGCAGCCTGGGCGGAGAATTCATCGCCACGATGCACGATCACGACACGTGAGACGTGCTGCGCCAGCGTAAGTGCTTCCTGCAAGGCGGAGTCTCCGCCGCCGACGACACCGACGATGCGGCCGCGGAGGAGAGGCGCATCGCAGCTCGCACAATGACTCACACCCTTGCCGCGCAGCCGCTCTTCACCAGGAATACCGAGCGTCTTCAGCGTCGTGCCGGTAGCGATTACGACGGCACGTGTGTGTACTTCGCCCTGACCTGTCGTGACGCGCCACGTCCCTTCGTCAGCACGCAGAGCGGTGGCCTCGATAGCGGCGAACTCAGCGCCCGCCGCGACAGCCTGCTCCTGGATGATGGGGCACAAGTCGTAGCCCGGAACGCCGTCGGGAAAACCTGGATAACCGTCGATGCGTTCGATGCTCAAGAGGTGTCCACCGAGCGCTTGACCGGTCAGGACGCGGGTCTTCCGTCCGGCACGCGCCGACGTCAGCCCTGCGGTCAGCCCGGCGACACCGCCTCCGGCGATCACGACGTCGTACTCATTGGACATCCGAATCGATCCTACGCCGTCGCGAGCCGCTCAGTCGCCTCGAGGTCCTGGCGGACCGTGCGGCTGCTGAGCAGGTAGTGCAGCGCGGCCCAGACGTTGACGACGCCAATGATGACAAGGGCGTAGCGAAGTGAGTTCTGCTGGAAGGAAGGGGCAAGACGATCGCTGATCAGTCCGGTCACTGACGGCCCGAGTCCGTTGCCGATGAGTGTCTGGATGAACAGGAGCAACGAGGTCGCAACCGACCGCATCCGCAGCGTCGCGAGCGCCTGAGTCATGGCAAACGACGGCCCGAAGAACACGGCCGCCATGAACATCAGCCCGACAAACGACGGCAGCACCACCGCGCGATCGGGCGACAAATAGGCGATGAATTGAAATGGCACGCACAGCAGCGTCGCGACGCCCGGCACGAACAGGTACCATCGCCGGTCGTTGAATCGAGTGCTCAGGCGATCCGCCGCGAAGCCTCCCAGAAACGTACCGAAACCAGCGATGGCCGAGAGAATGGCGATCCAGTAGCCCGCTTCCGCGACTGACATCTGATGCGAGCGCTGCAGGAACGCGTTGTTAAATGCGCTGCTCGCGTACCAGACCACCGAGTGGAGCGCTGCAGCGAGCGTCAAATGGCGAAACGACCGACGTTGCCAGAGCGTACCCAGCACCTCGAACATGCCCGGCACGGGCACCTGGTCGGCAGACGCGCGTGAGACGCCGTCGGATAATCCGCGCGGCGGCTCCTTGACCGTGAACCACAGGATGAGCGCAATCACGATGCCGGGCACGCCGGCGAGGATAAAGGTCATGCGCCACCCGAGGTTCTGGTTGCCCCAGCCGCCGAGTGCAGCGCCGAGTGAGGTGCCGATCGGCACACCCAGGGCGTAGATCGAGAACGCCGTGCCGCGTCGGCTCTTCGGAAAGTAGTCGGAGATGAGCGAGTGCGACGGCGGGCTTCCGCCAGCCTCGCCAACCGCCGTGCCGACGCGGGCGGCGAATAGCATCGCGTAGTTCACGGACATGCCGAAGATGGCGGTCATGGCACTCCAGCTCGCCACGGCGAGCGCCAGGACGTTGCGCCGGCTCGATCGGTCGGCCCATGCGGCGATCGGAATCCCCATGACCGAATAGAACAACGCGAATGGGATCCCCGTCAGCACACCCATCTGGAAGTCGCTGGCGGCGAACTCCTTTTTGATCGCCTGAAGCGACGCCGCGAGGATCTGCGACCGATCCACGGTGTTGAGCACGTAACACAGCGTGAGCGCACCGAGGACGTAGTGTGCGTACCACGTCTTCGTCAGCTGTGGCGAGTGGGCAGCAATCGCCGGTTGTGCGGTCTGCAAGCACCCTCCTCCCGATTCACGGGCGACTAAGATTACATGAATCGGGAGATCGCTGAGGACCGTGCGCGCGCCTTGTCGCGCGACAGCTAGCCGGCTTGACCGGCTCGATTGCTGACTAATGAGTGAAGTGTTCCCCAGTCAAGACGGCTCGCCCGCACGAAGTGCGGGCAAGAAGACGCTGTCACGAGCGAGGCGAAGCCACACGCTCGTCGGTCTGAGGCCTCGCTAGTGACCGAAGTCGTGGTTGGCCGTATGCCAACCTCGCGAGGTGAGCTGCTCGGCTCCGCCTTGTCCGAAGAAGATCCGAAACGCCGGCGTTCCTTGAGGCGTGGTACTGACGAACCCGATCAGCTTCTTGTTCGGCATCGCTCGCTTGAGTGCGGAATGAACCGACGACAACGCCGGCGTGGTGGGCTTCCAGTCGAGGAGATTGGGGATCAGCGAGACCGGAGAGGGGCCGTGATTGTGCTGTGGTTTGCTGCCTTTCTCTCCCCATTCGGCCATGCATAGCGTCGCCGAGCTGAAGCTCCCGGTGAGTTTGTGCGTAATCGCAATGTGCCGCCACGGGATGCCGCGCTTGTCTGGATCGCCAAAGGTGAGAATGGGATCTCCCATCTGGATGCCCCAGAGGTCCTGCGTCACGTCATTCCGCGGCGGAAGCGGCAAGAATGACTTGCAGTCTCGTTCGCTGTAGCTCGTCCCCATCTGGGTGCCGGTCGCGTACGAAGCAATTGGCAGCATCGGGCTGAGGCCCAGATAGTTTCCGGCAAACCCGTTGCAATCCTGGCCGAACCACTTCTCGGCGTACTCCTTGGGCGAGATCTTCGGCCTCCCCACCAGTACGGCGATTCGCAGCGCGTCACTCATCTCGCCAGGTGAACCGCGGCTGGCGAACGCGCGGCGGATCCCGGCACAACAGAACTGCTCGCTGGGATCCACCTTCGAACTGTTCGGGATCTGGAAGGTCGCAGGGACTTCGTTGAAGCTGCGCAGCCTCAGGAACTTGGTGGCGACCAGGTCGAGCACCGCAGAGGCTTCGTTCACATCTTCCTGGGCCCAGTCCGCTTTGTACTTGCTGATGTTCAACGTCACACTCAGACCGAGCAACGAATCCTCTACCTGCAATTGATGGTACGTGTCGGCGTACTCGAATGGGGTCATGCCAGCCTCCGCGGGTTTTCGATCCTCTGACTAACTACAACGAGTGGGTTCGAGTGACCGAACGAAATCCCACGACACACAGAAGCGCCGAACACTTGCACGCAAGACTTCTTCGGACCCTGGCGGCAGGGCCTTCGAATACGCCTGAGTCGGCTACAATGGCCGCGTTCCAGGGGGCTCGATGGCAACTCGCGATTTCCTGAAGGACTACCAGAACGTCCTGCTTCGGCAGATCGTCATGCCCGGCAGTCACGATGCAGGCTTGGCCGATGAGTCGTACGACGGCCTGGGATTGTTCGGGAGCGGCAAGGCAAGGACGGTGACGCAGTCCGTCGGTGTGGGCGAGCAGGCGGTGCGTGGGTCCCGATTCTTCGACGTGCGGATCATCAAGTCCGGCGGGCGGCTGAAGGCCTACCACAGCCCCGAGGACACGAGAGTGGTCGGCGGCGTCGGACAGGGGTTCGAGACGATCCTCGACGAGCTTCAGGGGTTCGTCCGGTCCAACCCCACGGAGTTCGTCATCATCCGGCTCGCACACATCAAGGACTCCGCCGAAGTGTTCGAGGCGCTCTTCGACTGGATGGGAAAATCAGCACTCTACGGCAAGAAGAACGGCGACTTCGTCTACAAGAGCGCTGGTAACCTGGCGGGGAGGTTCGTCAGCGAGCTGGCCGGTAAGATGATCTTTCTGATCGATGGAAAGAAGCTCAAGCCAGCAAAGTTCAAGGGCCGCGCCGACGGGGTGCCGGGGCAGGCGGACGGCTTCCACAAGCTCTATCAGAACAAAGGCGGAAAGCCGCTGCCCGAGGTCACCGATGGGTTGTGCCTCTGCGGGGAGTTTGCCAGCTCCACGGACCTCGCCAAGATCGTCGCATCGCAGACAGCGACCTATAGCAATCACGATCGGCACCGGACGCACGGCGACAGCAGGGTCCATCTGTACTGCTTGTACTGGACCTCCACGGGCGGAAACATCAAGGAAAACACCAAGAACGTCGCCGCCAATTTTCAGCACGTCCGCAGCTTGGTGGCCAAGCATACGGCGGGCACGGCGGCTCACTGCATGAAGAAAGGCGTACCGCTCATCAACACAAAGGCATGGTCGAACGCCATCGACCTCGAGGACCGCGCCCGCAAGCAGTACGCGGTCTACTCGTGCTCCCTTCCCAACGTCGTTCTCTATGATTTCGTGAACGAAGTCACGAGCCGCGAAATCATCGGGTTGAACGGCTTGGTGTTGTGTGCGACCTAGCGCACGCTTCGTGTGTGCCATAGCGCACCTTAATCGACTCGATAGACCTGATACTCCAGCTCAGATGCGCTGACCAATCGTCCTTCGGCGACGAATAGGGAGGGGAATACCCGCCCAGGCCTATGAGCAACGTGGTGGACGCAGTCGTCGTCGGCTCGGGTCCCAACGGGCTATCCGCTGCGATTGCCATCGCACAGACCGGCCGGAAGGTCATCGTCTTCGAAGCCGCTCCATCCGTCGGCGGCGGTTGCCGATCGGCGGAGCTGACGCTGCCCGGCTGCGTGCACGATGTCTGTTCCGCCGTACACCCGTTCGCCGTTGTCTCGCCATTCTTCCAATCGCTTCCGCTCGCCGCACACGGGCTCGAATGGATTACGCCACCGGTGATGCTGGCGCATCCGCTGGATGACGCCCCCGCCGCGTGCGTATACAGGTCCGTGGAGCGCACGGCAGACACGCTCGAACGAGATGCGTCAGCATATCGGCGCCTGATCGGGCCGCTGGTCGAATCGTGGCCGTCGATCGCAGACTCGATCCTCGGACCGCTGCGGTGGCCGCGTCATCCGCTGAGGCTTGCACGATTCGGCGTGCGAGCGCTGCAGCCCGCGACCAGCTTCGCGCGCCGTACGTTCGCCGGAGCGCAAGCCCGCGCCCTGTTCGCCGGCATCGCTGCCCACGGCATGATCCCGTTGGAGAAGAGCCCTTCGGCGGGGATCGGGCTCGCGCTCAATCTGACTGGCCACATCGGCGGATGGTGTCTGCCGCGTGGCGGTGCGCAGACGATCGCAAACGCATTAGCCACGTATCTCGCCTCACTCGGAGGCGAGATCGTCACGGGTAGACCCATCACGTCGATCGAGGAACTACCGCCTGCCAAGGCGGTGCTCTGTGACTTGTCGCCACGACCATTGGTCCACGTCGCGGGCGATCGGCTTCCACCTCGATTCCGGCGTGCGCTCCTGCGCTATCGCTACGGTATGGGCGCGTACAAGGTGGACTGGGCGCTCGATGGACCCATCCCGTGGGTAGACGAAGTCTGCACGCTGGCTGGGACCGTGCATCTCGGTGGCACGTTGGACGAAATCGCCGCCGCCGAACGCTTCACATGGGAGGGACGGCTCGTGGATCGACCGTTCGTGCTGCTCTCACAACCTACTGTGTTCGACTCCTCCCGTGCCCCCGATGGTCAACACATTGCCTGGGCTTACTGCCACGTCCCGAACGCGTCTGATGCCGACATGCTTCCGCTCATCGAGCAGCAGATCGAGCGCTTTGGGCCAGGCTTTCACAACCGCGTCATCGCTCGGGCAATCCGACGTCCGGCGGATCTCGAACGCGACAACCCGAACTTCGTCGGCGGTGACATCGCATCCGGCGCAACGACGCTCGGTCAGCTCTTTACGCGGCCGACGTGGCGCACCTATTCGACACCGGTTCGCGGGCTCTATATCTGTTCGGCGGCCACCCCGCCCGGCGTGGGAGTCCATGGGATGTGCGGCTACTTCGCCGCTCAGCGCGCGCTTCGCGAGGTGCTTCGCGACTGAGACCCTATTCGCGCGGTGCTCGTCATCGAGTTGCGCAACGCAGTTCGTGCAATCGAGTGATGCCCACGGCGATAGCCTGGCCGAAACGCCCATCACGAGCACTGCGACATCGACGCTCTACGAATCGCCCTGTTGAAGCGCGAGACCCCGATCGACGACCTTCGACCACTGCTTTGACGAGTTCTCGCCGTATGCGTCGTGCCAGTTCCACCACTTGTACGGCGGCGTTTGCGGATAGCCCTCCGGCGAGTCCTCCCACTCCTCCTGCCGTCCGAGCGCCGTGATGTCGAGGTAGTTCCAGGTGCTCCCCATCTGCTCGTCGCCGCGGTTGTTGAGGAAATACGTGCGGAAAACCTTGTCGCCATCGCGGATGAAGGCGTTCGTGCCGTGCCACTCGTGCACGCCGAAGTCGACGTCAAAGCTGTCCGTGATGCTGTACCACGGCATCTTCCAGTCCATTCGCGCCTTCAGCCGATCGATGTCCTTCAGCGGGGCGCGCGAGACGAACGCAAGCGTGGTATCGCGCGCATTCAGATGGGCGACATGGGCGACTTGATCGGCCACGAACGAGCAGCCGCGGCACGCATGTTCGGGCCAGCCGTACACACCAGGCTCGAAGAAGGCGCGGTAGACGATCAGCTGACGGCGGCCGTCGAACAGGTCGAGCAGGCTGGCCTTGCCCTTTGGTCCGTCGAACTCGTACGCCTTCTCCACCGCCAGCCACGGCATCCGCCGACGCTCGGCGGCCAGCGCGTCGCGCTCGTGGGTCAAGGCCTTCTCCTTCACAAGGAGCTGCTGCCGCGCGGCCTCCCACTCCTGCGCTGACACGACCTGAGGTGTATTCATGTTCTTATTCATTGCTGTCTCCTCGCTCCTGCTGTTCTTCCGCTGAGGCTAGCTCGGGAAAAGAAGCTGCGGGAGTGACAAGTGTGGCGGGAGTCCAACGCGAAGCTCCGCCGCACATCTCGTTCGAACATGAAAGAAAATGAACGCAAACGGGCGACCAACACGGGCTATCGTCGAGCCCACCGGTTGCACCTCGGCACTGACGGCCAGGAAGCCGACGGCGTTGAAGAGCATCTGAAGACCGCCCGGGCGACTACGGGGTGTAAGAAGAGCCATGAGAATCGTGGTTTTCTCGATCGCTCTCGTCATCATCGTGTTGGGTGTGATCGGTGTCGTTGCCCCGGATACGGTGATGGCGATACGACGTGACTACGTGGCGATACCGCGCGGGGTCTATACGGTCGGTGCACTTCGCGTGGCGCTCGGACTCCTCTTGATTGTCGTTGCTCGAGCGTCCCGCATGCCGAGGGCCATGCGCGTGCTGGGAGTGCTCGTGTGCGCTCAGGGACTCATCCAGGTTGTCGGAATGCCATTCATCGGACTCGATCGTGCGCGAGCGATTCTCGAGTGGGAGGCGATGCTGCCTCGCGCGCTCCTGCGAGCTGGCGCGTTGGTGGCGTTGGCAACAGGGGCGTTCATCGCATATGCGGTGCGTCCGCCAGCCACGCGGGACTCCGCGACAGGGCCGTGAGATCCGCGTAACAATGTGGTTGCACCAACGATGGGTCTGAATCCGAAAATATGTGCTGCAGCCCTCATCGCGATCGCGGGCAGCTTCTCCGTCGGACTGCTCTCGGCGCAAGCGCCGGCCGCACACCGGGTCATGCTCGACGAGGCGCACCACAACATCATGGCGACGGCCTCGGGCGGCTATCGACCGCTGGTTCGTGCGTTGACCGAGACGGGCTTCGAGGTGACACCGAACACTCTCCCGTTCAACCGCGAGAGGCTGGCCACCGCGGACGTCGTTGTCATCGCGAATCCGAACGGCGCCGACGAGCGAGCGCCGGCTGACAGTCGCGCCGTATCGGCATTTACTGATCCTGAAATCGACACTGTTGCCGAATGGGTCAGGGGCGGCGGGGGATTGCTCCTCGCGACCGATCACTACCCCACTGACGTGGCTGCCCGACGCCTCGCGGAACGATTCGATGTGAAACTGTCCGGCGGATGGACCGACGATCCCGCGAATCGGAGGACGCTGGCCGGGTACGGCCCGATATTCGGGTATCTCGTTTTCTCCCTTGAAAACGGTCTTCTTGCCGAACATCCCATCACACGCGGACGCGACGAAACCGAGCAGATCGAAGGGATCTCGACAGTGACCGGGGGATCGATGGAGGGCCCGCCGGGAAGCGTGTCGATATTGCGACTGAGCCCCACGGCTGTGGACTGGATACCATCCACGAGACCTCGCGCGTCTTCCAACACAACGTCGCAGCCGCCGGTGAGGGATTTCAACCCCTGCCCGTCGTGCGATCAAATCTCATCCGCCGGCCACAGTCAGGGGATCGCGCTCGTCTTCGGGCGCGGCCGAGTCGTCATCATCGGTGAAATGGGTGCCCTGGTTGATTACTCGGTGCCCGGTATGCAGAACCGTCAGTTCGCGCTCAACGCGGTGCGATGGCTCGCTCGCGAATTGTGATATCCGTACCGTGGCCGCCGGTCCGCGCCGTGGGAGTACGAAGTGCCGGATGACGTGAAGATTCAGGCGCTGGTTGAAGCGAAACAGCAGAGGAGCCTGAAGGCGCGCGGCTTTCTCAACCCACGCCGGGTGACATCGTTTTCGTTTTGGATCACCGCAATCTGCCTGTTCATTGCCGTCGGAGCCTCGATCCTCGCCATCTGGGAATTCACGGGGACAGACGCGCTGTGGCGCACTGTCGCGACCTGCGTCGTCGTCGGTGTCGGAACCCTCGCGTTCTCCTGGATTAATAGCCTCTTCGATGTGCGCAACGAGTGACGTTGAGCATCATCGATCCGTCACTTTACCCCGCTTCGACAGACTCTCAGCGCCAAAGACCGGAACGATCAGCACAGCGCCGATTGTCAACAGCGCTCCCATGACGTTCTCGATACCGGGCGCAACCGGCGATGTCATGAAAACGTCCAGCGCGGCATGAAATAGAGCGACGACAGTGATTGATCCTTCACTCGAGTTGAAGAGCCACGTGCAACGAGGCCTTGTCATCCGAGGTGAAGATGCCGGGCAGAAATGCCGGAGAGACAAACGACAGCGCCAGTAGCGTCGCGATCATGAGGACGGGGGCCGTCAGCAGCGCCACGCCGTACCACTTCGCGCTGACTCGCCACGTGAGCAGGCGAGATACGAACTCGCGAATCCCGGTGCCGCGATGGAAAAGCACGGTCAGCAGCAGGCCAGTGAGGCTTGGGCCGGCCAACATGGCCATCAGCGCGTAGGCGAAGCGGGGGTCGCTCGCAGGCGTGGTCCCGCGCATTCCGCCCGC
>Ga0209382_10006940_pt1 | contig 14512 bp, 11 predicted proteins | sample SoiMetdeltSBSDD5_FD_187599 | JGI IMG/M metagenome (GOLD analysis project Ga0209382, IMG submission 187599) | Bulk soil microbial communities from a Populus tree surrounding site in Tennessee, USA - Soil MetaG P. deltoides SBSDD5 (SPAdes) (version 2) | ecosystem: Environmental > Terrestrial >... | reverse complement strand
CGCCTCGCGCCTCCAATCCGCCGCCGGCGTGTTTGAAGCTCAAGACAGCTTTATCGCCCTCGATCTTCATCGATTGATAGACCGGGCCGGAATGAACGATCTTTTCGCCATAGGCCACGGCGCGAGCGGCGAGAGCAAGACGCGCCCCCACCGGCTGTTTGTTGCGCGGGTGGATGTCGTCATAAGTCCCCACGTCAATCGCCAGGGCCATTCCGGTCTTAGGTGAGGCGGAGAGCGTCATCAACTGCGCCTCGCGTAACTCCGCCCAGTCGCTTTCGCCGAGCTTCTGCGAATTGGGGCCGAAGGCCGCGAGCTGCACGAACAGGAACGGGAAATCGCCCTGGCCCCAGAGCGCGCGCCAGTCTCGGATCATTGTCGGGAAGAGGCGGCGGTATTGATAAGCGCGCCCGGCGTTCGCTTCGCCCTGATACCAGACCACGCCTTTGATCCCGTATGGCGCAAGCGGCGCGAGCATCCCGTTGTACAACCCCGAAGGCATCCAGGGTTTGCCGGGGGGGCGCGGCGCAGGCTTGTTTTCAGCCTTCGCCTTCTCGGCGTTTTCCTTGTATTTCGCCATCGCCTCCTCGTACTTCTCCATCCGCTTGGGATAATCGGCGGAGAATTGTTTGTACTCGGCGTCGGCGTTGAGAACTCCGGCGCTCGTCCACGATTCGGCGGGAGAGCCGCCGACGGCGTTGTTGATCAACCCGATGGGCACGTTGCGCGCTTTGTGCAGGTCGCGTCCGAAGTAATAGCCGACTGCTGAAAACGTCGCGGCGCTCTCCGGCGAACACTCTTTCCAACCGGCCTTCAGGTCGGTCACGGGCGCGTCAAGCTCCGCGCGCGGCGCGGTGAACAGGCGGATCATCGGGTATTTCGCGCCGGCGACCTCGGCCTCGGCGTTGTCAACTCGGTTGAGCCGCCATTCCATGTTTGATTGCCCGCCGCAGATCCAGACCTCTCCGACCAGCACATTCTTCAATTCGATCTTGTTCTTGCCGCTGACGGTGAGCGTGAACGGGCCGCCGGCTTTGAGCGGCTTCAACCGAACCATCCACTTGCCGTCTTTAGCCGCAGCCGTGACCTTCTGGTTCTGAAATTCCACAGTGACAGATTCGCCTTCATCGGCCCAGCCCCATAGCGGCGCCGGCATTCCTTGCTGCAAAACCATACCGTCGGAGATGAGCGCGGGCAGTTTGACATCGGCGCGGGCATTGCCGGCGATGAATGCAATGATGAAAAGGAGCGACAAACTTTGTAGCGTTCGTTTCATTTTTTCCTCCGAGTTGTTTACTTGAAGAAACAAAACACAAGGCAGAGCGGCAGCCGCGGCAAGAAATAAGCGCGACTACGCCCGTATGTGCTCCGCGCGAAAGCCGATGCCGATCACCCGCGCGGCCACGCGGCGCAACACGGGCGTCAGTAACCAGAGGAGCGCGCGCGCAGGCCAGGGGATAGAGAGAGCCCTCTCAGGATCTGACCTCGACCCGAACATCTGGCGATGAATGAAGACCTGGATGTTCTGAGTCATACGCGCCGGCCATTCCCGCCTCTGCTGCACCCGGCGCAGATCATCGGTCTCGCAATTCCCCTGCCGGAGCTTCTCCGCGAGCAGATTGGCCGCCGCCACAGCGTCCTGTATCGCCAGGTTGATGCCGACGCCGCCGGCGGGCGACATGGCATGCGCGGCGTCGCCGATGAAGAGCAGCCCCGGACAATACCATTGTCGAAGCCGGTTCACCTGCACGGTGAGAAGTTTGACTTTGCCCCAGTCATCAATTTCGCCAACCGCGTCCCGCAGAAATGGCGCGACGCTGACGATCTCTTCTCGGAACGCCTCCAGGCCCCGCCGTCTGATCTCTTCAAACGCGCCTTTGCGAATGATGGAGCCGCACTGGTAATAATCGCCGCGATCAATCGTGACCAGCATCTTCCCGTTCCTGATCCGTCCCAACGCCGGTTCGGTGTCATCGGCGGTCTTCGCTACTCGAAACCAGAGCACGTCAATCGGCACGCCGAAGTCCTCGACCTCCATCCCGGCTCGCTCACGCACGATTGAACTCCGCCCATCAGCCGCGACGACCAGGTCGGCATACGCGTTCAACTCGCCCTGTTCCGATTTCGCCCTGACGCCGACGACGCGCCCGCCCTCTTCAATCAAGCCAGTGGCCTCAGTGTTCATCAGCAAACGGAATGACGGATAACGCTTCGCCCGCGCCGTGAGAAAGTTCAGGAAATCCCATTGCGGCATCATGGCGATGAATTTGCAACGCGTCGGCAGATGCGAAAAGTCGGGGCCTGCTATCTCCTCATCGTCGAACTTGATCTTCACCCGTCGCAGTTCCTGATGCGGCAGCCGCAAGAACTCATCGAGCATCCCCAGCTCATGCAGCAGCTCCAAGGTGGAAGGATGGATGGTGTCGCCGCGAAAGTCGCGGAGGAAGTCCCCGTGCTTTTCGAGCACGGTCACCTCAACTCCGGCGCGGGCCAGCAGCAACCCGAGCATCATTCCGGCGGGGCCGCCGCCGACAATACAACAAGATGTATGTTTGGGCGTCATCTGTCATCATATAAGCCGACTTACAATGGAAGATGCAACCAATCCAACGATAAAAGCCAAAAGGCTTACCCATAGGATTAGTTGAACAGCCGCGATCCAGCCGCGATTTGCCATTACTTCCCGATAAAATTTTTCTCCACCGACGTAAGGATTTATCCTAAGGGCGATGTAATTTCCAATAGTTGCATCGATGAAGCCCATGATCCCCGATACAAGTCCCCCTTTCCATGAACCCAATACCGTCGTAACCGAAATACCTGCGCCGATCCAAACCAACCATGATAACGGCGCAAGCTTCACGTAATTAAACCTGTATTTCCTGGAGAGCAATGATCCCAGAGTGTCTATCAGAATTATCCCAATAGAACCGATGGCTATCGATGCGAATAAACGACCGTTCAATGTTCCCTCCACAACACGAGTTCATCGTACGGGGTTGTCGGGGCGCCAGAACGGTTCAGCCGCCGCAATGAACTCAATCGGGACCTCTTTGATAAACTCCTGCAGCCATTCAGCGCAATACTTCATTCCCGCCTGCTCCGACACCACATGGCCCAGCGCAATCAGCCCCTTCTTTTTACCCGACGCAATTGTGTCCTGCGCATACTCGACCAGCTCCCACTCGCGCGTCTCCCCAACGACGAGAACGTCAACGTCGGGTTGCGCAAAAAACGGGATTCCCGGCGACAGGCTCGCATAACCCCAACTCGCGATCACTCGCTTGACCGGCAGTTCCGGATCGCCCACCACACGCATCGTGCGAATCTTCAGCTTCGTCTCCATGTCCTTGGCGAAGCGGGCGAGCGGCGTCCCCGGAAACGTAAACATCCTTGGGTTCTGCGGGTCGGCGTTCTTCTCCCAGCCCAATTCCCGGATCATGCCCGTGGCGACGCCGTCCGGGCGACGCCCGTGCCAATGATCGTGGAAGTGGAACACGACCATGTTGTTTTTGTTGAGGAAATCGAGCTTGAACTGATAGGTGGGATCCTGCAAGAGTTCCTCGGTTCGGTCCTGGTGCGAGAAGAAGGTTGACTCGTGCGTGATCACCATATTCTTCCCGCTTGCGGCGGCGCGCCGAACCACATCGAGCGTCGCCATCATCGTCGTTGCGATCCCTTTTACGGGTGTCTCCGCGGCGCCGGCAATGATGTTGTCAACGGTCTGCGCTCGCCACGGAATGCCGACGTTGGCTTTGATGCGTTCAATCACCTGCCCGGCGGTTAGCGTCTGCGCGGCTTGCGGGCGCGCGATCCTGGTCGTCGCCAGCCCCATTGAAGTGAGCAGGAAGGCGCGACGCGATGCGGCGTGAGTAATCATAGGTAAAGTAGATCCTTTTCTCTCCGGTCAAGTTCGAGAAAAATGGCCTAACCGTCAAGTCAAGCCGTCTTATGGCAAGCCTTTTCTTTCTAGCGGATAGCGTCTGCCTTGTGGAGGGAACTTCAATGAGACGACCTCTTCGTCGTTCAACTCTCTACCGTCCCAGACAAACACTTTAGTTGCTTTCGCTCGATATCCCATGTCCTCAAACGCCCGCAGCTCTATCTGTGTCAGCCCTCCTTCCAACTTCTCCAGAGGATGAATGATCAACGTTGGAGCAAAGAAGAACTTTTTTTTCGGAGCATTTACCTTTTCGAGAAATAATTGCAGAGTTTTCTCCGCCACCTCGAAGTCGCCGATGATGGATCGCGGGTGATCAAAGCCATTCAGAATAAGCTTCTCCTTTGACGTCGACGCTACCAGGTTAGCGCGAGCGCCAAAGCCGAGCACTTTATTCCTTTTCCTTGTCAGGTCTACCGCAAGCTGTGGAACATCTTCAAAAAAGGCGTTTCTACTGACATTTTTGACTGACATCAAATGTGGTCTGATCCGAACGTAAACGATGTCTCTCATCTTGATCACCCTGGCGCACAAAAATCGAAGCGCGCTCATCCAGGACAGGATGATTGGCTCACGCCGCCCTGAGAACGCGCCCGCTTTCTCTCCTGCGTCCATATGCGGACGCTATATGCCGTCAGCCAGCCGAAGAAAAGGACCACGATGGCGGATACGACCACATGTTATGAGGCAGCCGTCACGCAATGATCTTTTTCGCCACGACTCCGGCCACGTCGGTCAGGCGGAAATCGCGCCCGCTGTAACGATATGTCAGACGCTCGTGATCGAGTCCGAGCAGGTGAAGCGCGGTCGCGTGGAAATCGTGGATGTGCATGCGGTCTTCGACGGCGTGGTAGCCGATGTCGTCGGTGGCGCCGTAAACGAATCCGGGTTTTACTCCGCCGCCGGCCATCCAGATCGAATAGCCGTAGGGGTTATGGTCGCGCCCGTCGCCGCTTTCGCTGACCGGGGTGCGCCCGAATTCGCCCGCCCAGACGACCAGCGTGTCTTTCAGAAGGCCGCGCGCTTTCAGGTCTTTCAACAGCCCGGCGATCGGCTTGTCGACTTCGCGGGCGTTCTTGGTGTGGAGGTTGTAGAGGTCGCTGTGCTGATCCCATTTGTAGCTGTGCGTGCATTGTATGTAGCGTACGTCGCGTTCGGCCAAACGGCGCGCCAGGATACATTGCCATGCGAAATCCTGCGTGATCGGATCGTCCAATCCGTAAAGCTTCTTCGTCGCTTCGGACTCTTTTTCGACTTGAAACGCTTCCGGCGCCTGGGATTGCATGCGGAACGCGAGTTCGAAGGCCTGGATGCGCGCTTCGAGTTGCGCGTCCTGTTTGCGCAAGGCCTTGTGTCGGTTGTTGATGTTCCGCAACATCTCCAACTCGTATCGCTGCTCGTCAGGAGAGAGCTGTTTGCCGAGCAAGTATTCGATCGGCTCGTTTTTGATGTCGTCCACTTTGAGTCCGGAATTCCCGATGGCCGTGCCCTGATAGACGCCCGGCAGGAAGGCCGACGACCAGTTCTTAGCGCCGCCGTGCGAGAGCGCGGGCTTGATGGTGATGAAGCCGGGCAGGTTCTGATTCTCGGTCCCAAGTCCGTAAACCACCCACGACCCCATGCTCGGTCGAATGAAAGTCGAAGTTCCTGTAAAAGTCTGCAGCAGCGCCGCGCCGTGATCCACGCCTTCACCGACCATCGAGCGGATGACGCACAAATCGTCGACGCATTCGCGCACGTGCGGGAAGAGGTCGCTGACCGGGATGCCGCTCTTACCGCCGGGTTTGAACTCCCACAATGGCTTCATCAACGGGCCGACCGGGCCGTCGGCGAATGCGAGGGGGCGTTTGATGGGTAGCGGTTTGCCGTGATCGCGGACGAGGCGCTCTTTCGGATCGAAGGTGTCAATTGAAGACGGGCCGCCATGCATGAACAGGAAGATCACGCGCTTGGCCTTCGGTTCGAAATGCGGCTGGCGAGGCGCAAGCGGGTTATCCGGCCCCGCGGCCAGCGCCTTGAATTCGTCGGCCAGGAGCGCCGACAGGCTCAGATAGCCGAAGCCGCATCCGGCGGCGCGCAACCAGGAGCGGCGCGATATTGGTTTTTCAGTTCTTTGATAAAAAGAGGCGATCGAGTTCATAAGTGTCCTTGGTTCGTAGTCCCGCCTTTAGGCGGAAACAGCTCGGTTATCGAGCCTTTCCGCCTGAAGGCGGGACTACGAACCTAATCAACATAAACAAAATCGTTCGACGACATCAGGACGCGGCACAAGCTTTGCCACGCCTTCTGGTCCGCCTTTTCGCCAGAGAACTTCTGTTTGAAGCCGGCGACGTAGTTCAACGCCTGATCGATTTCGTCCTTATCCGGGCGGCGATTGAGGATGCGCGCGTATGCGGTTTCGATCCGCGCGGCCTCGCTCATCCCATCTTGCTCAAGCAACGATTTCGCCACGTTCTGAGCGCGCTCGTTCAGGAATTCGCTGTTGAGCCAGAAGAGCGCCTGTGTTGCGACGTTGGTCAACTGGCGCTTGCCGGAGACCGTAGTCGCGTCGCCGAAATCGAAAAGGTTCAACAGCGTCGGCAAGTTCGCGCGCCGCAGCGGCAGGTATACCGTGCGGCGCTTCAGCTTTTCGGGATTGAGGCTCAACCTCGCCTGATTATTCTCGCCGTCCGTGCCGCGCCCGGTTTGCAGCGTGCCGCCCATCGTCAAGTCGAGCGTCCCGTCAATCGCCAGCAACCCGTCGCGCATTTCTTCGACCGAAAGGCGGCGGCGGTTGAAACGCGTCAGCAACCGGTTCTCGGGGTCGGCTTCTTCGGCGACGTTCGGGTTGACCGACGACGTCCGGTACGCGTTAGATAGCATGATCATTCGGTGCATCGCCTTGATCGACCATCCGTTCTTGACGAACTGCGCGGCCAGATAATCGAGCAGTTCCGGGTGCGTGGGACGTTCGCCCGTCTTGCCGAAATTGTCGGGTGTGCGCACCAGCCCTTCGCCGAAATGCCATTGCCAGATGCGGTTGACCATGACGCGCGTGGTCAGGGGATGACTGGGCTGCGTGAGCCATTCGGCGAGTTGCAATCGCCCGCTGCCCACGAATGACGGCTTGGTGTCGTAACGCGCGAGAATCGCCGGGAAGCCTTTCGGCGCGGCCTCGCCGGAATTGTTGTAATCGCCCCGGATGAATACTTTCTGCTCGACCGAGTCGCCGTCTTCGATCGCGCAGGCCATCTCGGGTTCTTTGGGCGCGGATTTCTTCAACTCCGCTATCTCTTTATGAAGCGCGGTGAGCCTCGACCATTGTTCCGACGAGAATCGTTTCTGGTCTTTATCGCCCACGTCAAAGGGCCCGCCCGCGAAATAGACGTCGTTGAAGAAGCGGTCATCGCCCGCCTCGAATTTGGGTTGGTCGGGAAGCGGTTTATTTTCGGCCAGAGCTTTTCGATATTCGGCTCGCCACTTGCCAATCTTCTCTCCCCATTCGGCGAAGCGTTTTTGGAATCGATCCTGATAACCCCGCGCGGTCGAGGCGAGCTTGTCGGGCGCGGCGTTGTTCCAATCGTTCAAATAGCCGCGCACATCGTCGCCCGGCTTCAGGAAATCGCCCCAGCGTCGCAGCGCCTCTTCGTTCAAATTCGCCCGGCGCGCGACGTCGGCCGACGGCGCGCCGTCTTGATAAACTTTGCGCGCGGCGAGGAAATAATCAGCCAGGCGCTGCGAACTCTCTTTGACGGCGTTCTCCTTCACTTCATCCACGATCTCTTCAATCGCGATCCTGACTCGGCGCTCTTTCGCCTGATGTTCTTGCCTGGCGGTTTTGTAGCGCTCGAACTCTTCTTTTGGCACGAGCGGTTTTTCGAGCACAACTGAGACGTGCGATTCGGGGTTGGTGAAGCTGCGCGTCGAGGCGAACATTCCGATCATCGCGTAATAGTCTTTCGTCAGGATCGGGTCGAATTTGTGGTCGTGGCAGCGCGCGCAGGAGACGGTCAGCCCGAGGAATGCCTTGGTCGTGACGTCGACTTGCTCGTCGTAGACGTCGTAAAGCATCTTCTTCTTGTCCTGCTGCGCGATGGCCTTCGGGCCGAGGGCGAGAAAGCCCGTCGCGATTATTCCCCGCCGGTTGACCTCGCCGCCGTCCTTCGCCGGAAGCAGATCGCCCGCCAACTGTTCGCGTATGAATTGATCGTAGGGCAGGTCATTGTTAAACGATTCGATGACGTAATCGCGGTATTTCCAGGCGTGCGGGTAGCGGTGGTCTTCGTCATTGCCGGTCGAATCGGCGTAGCGCGCCACGTCCAGCCAATGACGACCCCAGCGTTCTCCGTACCGCGGGCTGGCGAGCAAACGCTCGACGACTTTTCCGAACGCGTCGGGAGACTGGTCGTCGAGAAAATCGCGCATCTCGTTTTCGGTCGGCGGCAGCCCCGTCAAATCGAATGTCGCGCGCCGGAGCAACGTCAACTTGTCGGCAGGAGGAGCGGGTTTGAGGTTTTTCTCTTCCAGCTTTCGCAGGACGAAGCTGTCAATCGGCGATTGCGACCATGTCTCGTCCTTCACTTGCGGCGGCGCGACTTCTTTTATTGCCCTCACTGCCCCCACTGGTTGATACGCCCAGAAGCCTTTCTCTTCTTCAGTGAACGATCTGGCGTTCGGGCTCTTCGGCCAGTTTTCCGAAGTCGCCGCCCGGACGGGGCTAGGCCACGGCGCGCCAACTTTCACCCACTCGGTCAGGGCGGCGATCTCATGATCTTTCAATTTGCCAGACGGCGGCATCTTCATTTCGCCGTCGTAGCCAATGACCTTGAGCAGGCGGCTCTCTTCGGGTTTCTCCCTGTTGATGACGGGGCCGCTGTCGCCGCCGCGTTGAAACGCCTCAGACGTCGTCAGGTCCAATCCGGCGACCTTCGACTTGGCGTTGTGACAGCGCTGGCAGTTTGCGGCGAAGATCGGGCGAATCTTCTTCTCGAAAAATTCCTCCTGCGCGGCGGCCTGAACAAGAACCGGCGCCGCGGCGCGATCAACTCTTCCCCACACGGCCCGCGCCTGCGAGGCGGCTAGGCCGGAGAATAGCGTGAATAGAAGCGCGATTTTCACCGGCCCGCTCGCGCTGCTCGTATTCGATATTGATATTCTCCTCATATCGAGTTCATTCAATCGGCAAAATTATCTTTACTATATGACGCCGTCATTGACGCGGATGAGAACGGCGTCATCATCTCTGTTACCGATAACTTATGTCAATGGTATGGAAGTTGCAGATTTCAACGTTCAGAAGCTAAATTGGACCATGAGGCCGGTACAGTATCGCGCGCGGTACTGTACCGGTATCCTATTTAGCGCCGCCCTCGCACGCGCGGCGCTGAGGGAGGAGGTTGAAAAATGGCTACTTATTCGACGGCCACGGCGGTTGAGCCGCGCACGTTGACCGCGCTCTTCAAAAATAGAGAGGACGCAGATTCCGCATATGAATGGTTGCTGAAGAATGGGTATAACAGCGATGACGTCCACCTGCTGATGTCTGATGAGACGAGGCAAAAGTACCATTACGCTGAGACGACTGAGCCTGAGACGACGGAAGAAGAGACGATTGTCGGACTCGAGGCCGGAGTCGCGGTAGGTGGCGGACTTGGAGCGGCGCTGGGAATTATCGCCGCGGTCGGCGCGGCGGTGATCATACCGGGAATTGGGCTGGCGGTGGCCGGCCCGTTGACGGCGGCGCTGGCCGGCGCGGGCGGGTTGGTTGGCGGAGCGCTCGGCGCGCTTTACGGATCGAGCGTTCCGGAGGAGGAGGCTCAGAAACTCGAGCAAAAGATCAGAGAAGGCAGCATCCTAATTAGCGTGCGCTCCCACAGCGATGAAGACGCCGATCTGATCGAAAGCGTGTGGCGCGAGCGCGGGGGAGAGCTGGTTCAGTATTGATTTTGTTCGAGCATATAATAGCTCCGCCCGCCTTCCACGAGCAGATCGGTCGCCACGTAGCCTTTGGCGAAGGCCTCTTCAAACAACGCGCGAGTATGCAGCCGCCATTCGAGCGCCAGATTTCTGTCTGCGGCTTTGAGGCTTTGAAAATCGGAGGGGATTTGAATCAGTATGCGCCCCCCTTCAACCATCGCCGGCGCCGACAGACGAAGCGGCTCTCCTGCTTCCGGCGGGTTGACCAGCGGAACGCCTTCAGCCATCAGCGTCGAAGCGGACGGGGGGCAGGCTTCGCCGCGCAGCTTGGCCTCGACGCGCGGGCTTGCGATGCGCCAATCGACCTGGAAGCGGTCGCTTGGCAAGCCGGCGTTCAACTTGTCTCGCATCGCGCCGTAGAGGTTTCGCAAGTAAACGCCGCAGGTCGCGCCGAGCTTGTGGAAGTTGAATCTGGCGTTGCGGCTCTCCAGGGGGTCGAAAGTCCATGTGATCAGATCGATTCCCTGGGCCAAGACGATCTCGCGCTGCTTCAGTTTCAGCGCGTAACCGACGCCGCGGTCGCGGTAATCGGGCAGCGCTCCCGCGATGTGCGAGCAATGCTTCACGCGGCCGTCCGCCGTCAGACCGACGAAGCCGAAGACGAATCCGACCATCAGCTCTTCGCCTTCAACAACGTCGAACGCGCCGATCATCACGCCGCCGTTCTTATGCGCCGTCATCAAAGTCTCGAAAGCGATGATCTCGACGTCCTGCATTCCCCAGATTTCGCGCTGGAGCCGTTCGACGGCATGATATTCGTTTTCTGTTCTGACCGGTCGAATTTCGATAGCCATACGATTCATATGCCATATGCCATATTTAATATGACATATGGCATATGAAATATGGTATATGAATCGTCCCACACCACAAGATTCTTTACCTGCGACTATATTCGATCTTCTGTGTTGTCCGGCTCGACGCGGTTGACCAGGACTTTATCGATGCGGCGGCGATCCATGTCCACCACCTCGATTCGCAGATTGTTCCAGACGAAGTGATCGGAGGCCGAGGGCAATCGTCCGAGGTAAGTCATGATGAATCCGGCCAGCGTGTGGTAACCGCCTTCTTCTTCCCTGGGCAGCCTCTCGATCGAAAACAACTCCTTGAAGTCCGATATCGGCATTCTGCCGTCCAGCAGCCACGATCCGTCTTCGCGCTGGACGGCGAGGCTCTCGACCCTTCGGTGATGGGCCGGCATTTCGCCGACCATCGCCTCCAGCACGTCGTTCATCGTCACCAGCCCCTCCAATGCGCCGTGTTCATCGACGACCATGGCGATGTGTGTCGCCGATTGTTTGAACAGCTCTAGCAACTGCAGGGCGGTTCTGGTCTCGGGCACGTAGAGCGGGGAGCGCATCCCGGCGAGTAAATCGAGCGGTTTGCCGTCGAGTACTCGCGCCAGCAGGTCGCTGGCCTTGACCACGCCGAGTATGTTGTCGAGCGTCCCTTCGCAGACTGGCATTCGCGAATAAGGGCTGCTGATAATCCGCTCGCGAATCTCTTCTGGAGGCGATTCGACGTCGAGCCAGACGATGTCGAGGCGCGGCGTCATCAATTGCGGAATCTTCAGATCAGCCAGGCGAAAAATATTGTCCACCAGCTCATGCTCGGCCGCTTCAAATACGCCGGCCTCCGCCCCCACGTCAATCAGTATTTTGACCTCTTCTTCGGTGATTGGCGGCTCCTGCGTCGGCCTGGCTCCCAATAGTCGCAGTAGAAAAGACGATGAGGCGCTGAGCGCGTGAACGGCGGGGGAGGTCAGTCGGGACAGAAACCGCATCGGTATGGCGACGCGCGAGGCGATCCGTTCGGGGTAGTTCAACGCCAGCCTTTTCGGGACCAGTTCGCCCACGACCAGCGAGAGGTAAGTGATCGCCACCACCACCACCACGAAGCTGACGGCTTCGCTGTAGGGCGCGAGCGCGGGGATCCGGTTGAGGCGCCCCGCCAGATGTCTCGAGATTGTCGCGCCGCCGAACGCCCCGGCCAAAATGCCGATCAGTGTGATGCCGATCTGAACCGTCGAAAGAAAGCGATCCGGCGCATTGGCCAATTCGAGCGCGACCCGCGCCCCGTCGTCTTTTTCTGCCCGCCGCTGCAACCGCGCCTTGCGCGACGATAGGAGCGCGATCTCCGACATCGCAAAGAGGCCGTTCGCTATCAGCAGCAGGAGAATGAATAGGATCTCGATCACTACACTGTTCACTGGCGGAGCCTCTGTATTTCCGCCCGCTGCTTATTTGATTAAATCAGAACGCCAACTGTGGGACGGACTTTAGTCTATCCTGCTATTACTTGCTCTGATTTAGGCGTTCGACCGAGCGGACGATTAACACGGGTCTGCCCATGAACCCGGATTTCAGGTTCGTGGGCAGTTCCCAGCCGATTTCACGCTCGACGTCCTTGCTTACCATACGCTGCACGACGCCGGTCACGCGCGCTTTGCCGTCTTTCCATTGGGCGTCGACGTTGGGAAACCCGCCGACTTTGGGGACCAGCGTTAGCAGTCCCTTGCGAGCGTCTTTAGCGAGAGACTGACCTTCTCCGTCCAGTGTGAACGCGCGCGGGCCGTAGACGTCATCAACTTCGGCGACGACCGTCACGGTTTTACCTATGAAGGAGTTCGGAGCGCCGGTGATGTCCGCCACCATGTTGGTGGCGCCAGCAGCCAGCCACTCTGGGGCGGACGGAGACGGATGTGTTTTTGGGGGCGTCATCATCGGCGACGGCTCCGATATGGCGTCTCGATCCGTGGCGCCGCAACCTGCGCCGAACAAAACCAGAACTATGAACGCCGTGGTAAAAATCGCCGAACACTTCTTCATTTTTGTTCCAGCGGGTAACCGGCCTGCCGCCACGCGTCGAATCCACCGTAGAGTGGGTAAACGTTACGATAACCATGTTGAGTCAATTCTTGCGCCACACGGGCGCTCGACGCCTCGTGCGGTCAGGTGCAGTATGTGACTATCCAACGTTCTCCCGGAACACTCTTCGGGATTTCGCTCAGATGCCGTTCGACTTCGCCGGCGGGGATGCGAATCGCGCCCGGCAGCTTTTCGTTCGACTGGCCCCAGGCCTGCGGGTTGCGGGTGTCAACAAAAACTACGGCCTCGCCGCGATCCATCCATCTCATCACCTCTTCGGCGGTTACTCTATCCACCGCTTCCTGTTTAGTCGCATTAGCCATGTTTTCCTCCTTAAGAATAAGACTTATAGGGCCTATAGGACTTACAGGAGTCCTATAAGTCCTATTCATACGATGGCGATTTTCATTAATCGCCCGCGCGCGGTTCAAAACGCCCCGGCTCGCCCATGCGCGGCGTATAAACGTCGCTATGCGGAAAGCCTTCGGAGTGTTGTCTGATCTTTTCGGCGAGGTCCGCGCCCTTGTTGTACCAGGATCGCGTGATCTGAGCTGCGACTTCGCGCCCGCCCAGACCGAAGGCCAATCCGATCGCGAGCGCCACGCTGCCAATCAATCCGATCATCAGCGTGTTGACGACCGTCTGCGCGACGCCGATCTGGTTGAAGGCCGCAACAATCGCGAAGCCGATGATCGCGTATTGCGCCAGCTTGGCGAACAACCCGGCGCTGCCGACCTCCATCTCGGCGAGTGACCCGCGCACCAGTCCCGCCACTAACCTAGCGATCAGCGAGCCGATGACGATGATGGCCAGCGCCACGATCAGCTTCGGGATAAAGAGGATCACGCTGTTGATGATCGCCGTGATCTGCGCCATCCCGAGCAGCGACGCGGCGGCCTGAATGAAGATCAGGAAGATCGACCATTTGATCAGCGCCGCGATGATCTCCGACATTGTCCACCGCGAGCCCGATTGTTCGATGAAGCGCCCGATCCCGGACCGCTCGACCGCCCGTTCCAGCCCGATCGCCCTCAGCCCGCGTGCGATTAAACGCCCCAGAGAACCGGCGATAAGCCAGCCGACAACGAGCACAATGAGCGCTACGAGCAACGAAGGCAGAAAACTGATGAATGTATTGAGCGCTTGTGTGAACGAATACCACGTGGCCTCACCCATATTTCTTAGTTGATTCATAAATCCTCTCAAGTGGTTATGGGTCCTTCAGCGGATTTTCTCTTCAGAATAGGATGAGGCAACCAGAATGCCTTATGCGCGCGTTGATATCGTGATTAAAGCTTTGAGGAATCCGTCCGGGCGGCTGCGCGCCACTTTCATCGCCTGGTCGATATGGTTGAGGCTGAAGATATGAGTGTAGAGCGGCGCCGGGTCGAGTCGCCCATGCGCGACTGCGTCAACCGCCTCGCGCATGCCCGCGACGTAAAGGCGCGGGTTGCGTTCGTGGGCGTTAATGACGTCAAGTCCGCGCCAGTTCCACAACCGCATGTTGACCTGGCGAGACCCGTCCTGGTGATAGCCGGCTATGACGAGGCGCCCTCGCTCGCGCGTCAACTCGGCGGCTAGATCTAGCGGCTGCTGTTCGCCGGTGGCTTCGACCACCAGATCACAGCATCGGCCCTGAGTCAGGTCAACCACCTCTTCGATAACGCGCCTGTGGTCATCCATCGCAATCGTCTCGGCGGCTCCCATCTCTCGCGCGACGTCCAGCGCGATCGCCCGGCGCGAAACCGCGATC
>Ga0209382_10006939_pt1 | contig 14513 bp, 15 predicted proteins | sample SoiMetdeltSBSDD5_FD_187599 | JGI IMG/M metagenome (GOLD analysis project Ga0209382, IMG submission 187599) | Bulk soil microbial communities from a Populus tree surrounding site in Tennessee, USA - Soil MetaG P. deltoides SBSDD5 (SPAdes) (version 2) | ecosystem: Environmental > Terrestrial >... | reverse complement strand
TCGAGCTTCAGGCCCTTCTCGGTGAACGTCTCGATGCGATCCGTGACCACCGAGGCGCTGCCCTCGCGGATCGCCTGGAAGAGGTCGTCGTCCGGCACCAGGCACACCCGCTGGTCCCACGGGTTGTAGCGCGGCTGGAAGTGCTTGTCGACGTCGTAGCCCGCAGGCAGGCGGCGCTCCACGCCCTTCCGGATCAGCGCCTTCATGAACTTCGGCCAGCGCCGGCTGGCGCGGAAGAACAGCGTGGCGAGCATGACGTTCTTCCAGCGCACGATGGGATAGGCGACCTTGGCGGGGAGCTTGCTGCGCAGGAAGTCGGCGATCGGATCGCTGCCCGGCAGCGAGACGACGTAACTCGGCGAGCGCTGCAGCATCGTCACGTGCGCGGCGCGCTCGGCCATGGCCGGCACCAGTGTCACGGCGGTTGCGCCACTGCCGATGATGACCACGCGCTTGCCCGTGTAGTCGAGGTCCTCGGGCCAGTGCTGCGGGTGGACCATCTCGCCCTTGAAACGCTCCGTGCCCTCGAAGTGCGGCGTGTACCCCTCGTCGTAGCGGTAGTAGCCCGTGCAGCCGAACAGGAACGAGCTGGTGAAGCGCACGGTCTCCCCCGTGTCGGTGCGCTCGGCCTCCACGGTCCAGCGCTGATCGGCGCTCGACCAGTCGGCGCGCACCACTCGGTGGTTGAAGCGAATGTGCCGCTCGATGTCGTTATCGCGGGCGGTGTCGCGAATGTAGCTGCGGATCGAGGGACCGTCGGCGATGGCCTTCGCCTCCTCCCACGGGCGGAAGCCGTATCCGAGCGTGAACATGTCGGAGTCGGACCGGATGCCTGGATACCGGAAGAGGTCCCAGGTGCCTCCGATCGCGTCCCGCGCCTCGAGGATCGCGAAGCTCTTGCCGGGCGACCGGGACCGCAGATGGGAGGCAGCGCCGATGCCGGAGAGGCCGGCACCGACGATCAGGACGTCGACGTGTTCGGGGGGCCGCTCGGGGAGGCGGGCGGCGGGTGCTGCGGGGGTAACCGGGTCTCTGCTTGCCAGTGCGGTCGCGGGATCCATGGCCTGGAGAGATTATCAACACTCTGTTGAGTGCATAAACGTGACGTTGGTCACAGTCGACGCCATGTAAGATGGCAGGCATATGGCCACGTCCTTGCCCACCCAGGCGGCGCCCAACCGCGGCCGCCGTGCGCGCCGCACCAGCGGCGACGAGCGCGAGCAGGCCATCCTGGCCACCGCGGAGCGCCTGCTCGAGGACCGGCCGCTGCACGAGATCTCCGTCGACGACCTCGCGCGCGGAGCGGGCATCTCGCGGCCCACTTTCTACTTCTACTTCGAATCCAAGGATGCGGTCCTGCTCACGCTGCTCGACCGCATGGTCGAGGAGGCGCGCGCGAACCGCGGCGAGGCGCTCGAGCGGTTCGCCGAGGACCCGCCCCGGTGGCTGCGCCACGCGATCACGGCCATCTACGACACGTTCCGATCTCATCGCGCGGTGTCGCTGGCGGGCGCGGACGCACGTGCGACGAGCGCCGAGGTGCGAGAGCTCTGGTCGCGGGTCATGGAGGGCTTCGTGCGGGAGACGACCGCCGCGATCGAGGCCGAGCGGGCGCGCGGCGCGGCACCTGCCGGCGTCCCCGCACGCGACCTGGCGGTCGCCCTGAACTCCATGAACGAACGCGTGCTGCAGGCGACGTTCGCCGGTCACGAGCCCACGATCGCCGAGGACGAGGTCGTCGACGTCCTCCTGTCGGTGTGGCTCGGCGCCATCTACGGGACGAATCAACCGCGCGGTTAGGATGCCGCGCCATGCGCGCGCTGCAGATCGCCGAGGAGTCGGGGCCCGACGCGCTCCAGCTCACGGAAGCACCGGAGCCTGAGCCGTCGCACATGCTCACTCCCGGCGAGGGAGTGGTCGTGGACGTGAAGGCCGCGGCGGTGTCGTTCCCCGACGTGCTCCAGAGCCGCGGGCTCTACCAGTACAAGCCCGAGATGCCGTTCATCCCGGGCGCCGAGGTCGCGGGCACCGTGCGGTCCGCTCCCGCAGCCGCGGGCTTCTCCCCCGGCGACCGGGTCGCTGCGTTCACGGCCATGGGCGGCATGGCCGAGGTCGCCGTCGCGCCCGCGTTCATGACGTTCCCGCTCGCCGACCAGCTCGACTTCGCGCAGGGCGCAGCTTTGATCCTCAACTACCACACGGCCTACTTCGCCCTGAAGCTGCGCGGCCGCCTGGCAGAGGGCGAGCGCGTGCTCGTGCACGGCGCCGCCGGCGGTGTCGGCACCGCCGCGCTGCAGGTCGCGAAGGGCCTCGGCGCGACCACCGTCGCCGTCGTCTCGAGCGACGAGAAGGAGCAGGTCGCGCGGGATGCCGGGGCGGACGACGTCGTGCGCTCGGACGGGCCGTGGCGCGAGCAGGCCGTGGAGCTGACGGGCGGCGGCGTCGACGTCGTGCTCGACCCGGTCGGGGGCGACCGCTTCACCGACAGCCTGCGCTCCTTGCGCGAGGACGGCCGCGTGGTGGTGGTCGGGTTCACCGGCGGCTCGATCCCGGAGGTGAAAGTGAACCGCCTGCTGCTGCGCAACACGGAGGTGATCGGCGCGGGCTGGGGCGGCTACGTGATGTCGAAGCCGGAGCTGAACGGCAAGATCGGCGCCGCGCTCGACGCCATGATCGCGGCCGGCACGGTGCGGCCCATCGTGGGACAGCGCTTCCCGCTCGCGCAGGGCGCCGAGGCGATGCGCGTGATCGACGAGCGGCGGGCGACCGGCAAGGTCGTGCTCGACGTCCCCGGCGACTGACGCAACGCCATCCGGTAACTTGCGCGGCCCGATGGCCGACGTCCAACCGCTGCGCGCGATCCACTACGACCTCGCCGCCGCCGGCCCGCTCGATCGCCTCGCCGCCCCGCCCTACGACGTGATCGACGCGGACCTGCGCCGCGAGCTGGCGTCCCGCAACCCGCACAACGTCGTCGAGATCGACCTCCCGGAGGGCGACGACCCGTATGCGCACGCGGCGGAGCTGTTCGAGCAATGGCAGATGGACGGCACCCTGACCCGCGACCGGGAGCCGGCGCTGTGGGCGCTGACGCAGGCCTACCGCGCGCCGGACGGCACCGAGCGCGTGCGCCACGGCTTCTTCTGCCGCGTGGGCATCACCGACTACGGCCCCGGCAAGATCCGCCCGCACGAGCGCACGCACCCCGCCGCCAAGGAGGACCGCCTGCGGCTGATGCGCGCGACGCGCGCCAACCTGTCCCCCATCTTCTCTCTGTACGACGACCCGGCCGGGACGGCGTGGTCCGCGCTCGCTCCAGCCACGAAGTCCGCCCCGTGGGGCGAGGTGACCGACGACGACGGCACCGTGCACCGGATGTGGCGCGTCACCGACCCCGACGCGATCGCGCAGGTGCAGACCGCGCTGACGGACGTCGAGCTGCTGATCGCGGACGGCCACCACCGCTACGAGACCGCCCGCACATACGCACAGGAGATCGGCGGCGAGGGCGACCACAACTACGTGCTCATGTGCCTCGTGTCGATGTCCGACCCCGGCCTGACCGTGTTCCCGACGCACCGGCTCGTCGGGAAGCTGGAGGACGATCGCCGCGCGCGCCTCGAGGAAGAGCTGCAACGGGACTTCGACGTCGACGAAGTCGACGCCCGCGAGGTCGTGCCGGAGGGCGCGAACGGCGCGCCGACGTACGGGTATCTCGACCGCAGCGGGCGCTCGCTGCGGCTGCGACTCGGCTCGCCCGCCGCGGTCGACCGGGCGCTCGCCGATCGCTCCCCGAGCTACCGCAGCCTCGACACGGCGGTGCTGGAGAAGCTGGTGCTGGAGGACACGCTCGGGCTCACCGAGGAGGACATCTCCCACCAGCACGGGCTGGCGTACGCGCGCGATCTCGAGCAGGCACGCGAGCTGCTCGGCTCCGGCGAATACGAGGTGGCGTTCCTCCTGCGGCCGACGCCGATCGAGCAGGTGCAGGCCGTCGCGCAGGCGGGCGAGACGATGCCCCCGAAGTCGACGTACTTCTACCCCAAGCTGCTCAGCGGCCTGCTGTTCAACCCGCTCTAGCAGCTGAGGCCGGTCGTCCCGGACGACCGGCCGCCGCGGGCGCGTAATGCGCGCTGAGCTAGACCAGCGAGTCCTGGCCGAACATCTCGCCGAGGCGCCCGGCGGCCTCGAAGTCGCCGTGCACCTCGAGGTCTCCCTCCATCATCGCCTTCGCCGGGTGCACCTCCTGCGAAGCGACGCGGGCGAACATCGGAATCGACATGCGGAACGTGACGACCGGGTTCTGCGCGTGGCCCGGTCCGGTCACGGCCCGCAGGCCGTCCTCGATCCGCACGACCCACTCCTTGGCTCCGTTGCTGCCCGTCAGCTGGTACTGCACTTCGCCGGAGAACCCGTTTGCCCGCTCAGGCACGAACGCGCGCTCCATCCCCTTGAAGATCAGCCGCAGGCCCCGGTCGGAGCCGACAGTGCGCTCGAGCTGCTCGTCCGTGCGGCCGCGCACGAACGCACTGAACGCCGACTCGCCCACGTGCTGGAGATGGTCGCCGACGATCTGGCGGACGGTCCGCCGCCCGTTCCCCGCGCCGTTCGCGCCCGCGCTGCGCGCGGCGGCGATCACCTGCGCGGGCCGCGGCTCGCCCTGCGGAGTGATCACGTACCCCGGATCGGCTGTGCGCGCCGGCGCGCGCCGTGCGAGCGCGCGCTCGCAGGCCTCCGCGAGCTGCTCGCGCTTCCGCGCCTCCGCTTCCTCCCGCCCCTTGGTGAAGTGCGGCAGGACCTTCTTGCCGAACAGCTCCAGCGACTCGCAGACGTGCTCGTGCTTGTTCGCGCCGCACTGCTGCACGAAGATCACCTGGTCCACGCCGGCCTGCTTGTAGCGCTCGACCAGCTCGACGACCTGGTCCGGCGTCCCGATCGCACCGCGCAGCGAGCCGAAGCCCTGCTCCAGGATCTTCACGCCCAGCGGGCCGTCGTCGGCGTTGATGATCTCGCGGGCGAACCCGAACTCGGCGCGCTTGGCCTGGAACTCCTCCCACACGTTCGTGATGCCGGGCCGGTGGTCGCCGAACACGTAGTAGTGCGCAAGCGAGAAGCCGAAGAAGTGCGCGCCGTCGATGCCGCGGTCGATCGCGGTTGCCTCGTCCTTGTGCAGCATCATCGGCAGCACGATCGCGAAGTTCGGGTTGACGGCAAAGCCGGCCGGGACGCACTCGTCGGACTGGATCAGCGCGTAGTACTCGTCGACCCACTCCTTCGCCTGCTCGGGCTCGATGAACGCGAAGGTGAGGGCGCCGATCCCGCGCCGCGCCGCCAGCAGGATCGTCTCGCGCCGGCTGCACGCAACCCACAGCGGCGGGTGCGGCTTCTGCTTGGGCTTCGGCACCACCGAGCGCGGCGGCATCGAGATGGAGTGCCCGTCGTAGCCGCCGAACGGCTCCTCCACGAACATGCGGGTGATCGCGTCGACGCCCTCCTCCCACTGCGCCCGCTTGGCCTCGCGGTCGACGCCGAAGGCGCCCAGCTCGGTCTGCGAGCTCGACTCGCCTGTGCCGAACTCCACGCGGCCCCCGGAGATCAGGTCGAGCGTCGCGATGCGCTCGGCGACGCGCGCCGGATGATTGAAGCCCGGGGGGATCTGCACGATGCCGTGCCCGAGCCGGATGTTCTGCGTCCGCTGGCTGGCGGCGGCCAGAAACACCTCGGGCGCGCTCGAGTGCGAGTACTCCTCGAGGAAGTGGTGCTCGACCTCCCACACGTAGTCGATGCCGACCTTGTCGGCCAGCTCCACCTGCTCCAGCGCGTTGTTGAGGAGCGTCTCCTCTGCATCGTCGGCCCACGGCCGCGGCATCTGGTGCTCGTAGAAGATCCCGAATCTCATTGACGACACTCCTTTGCGGCTGGGGGTGGTGGAGCGAGCGGTTCGATCCAGTAGTTTGCCGAAGACGGTGAAGATCTACACGCGCAAGGGCGACGACGGCACCACCTCCCTCTGGTACGGGGGCCGCGTGGACAAGAGCGACGCCCGCACGCACGCGTACGGATCGCTTGACGAGGCGAACTCGGCCCTGGGCGTGGCGCGGGCGCTGGCGACCGACGACCGGCTCACATCCGACCTGCTCCGCCTGCAGAACGACCTGTTCGTCGCCGGCGCGGAGCTGGCGACCGCACCGGAGGCGCGCGAGCGCCTCGAGGCCGGCGTCAGCCGGCTCGACGCAGGCGGCACCGCGTGGCTCGAGGAGGCGATCGACCGCTACATGGGCCAGGTCGACCTCCCTCCCAAGTTCGTGCTGCCGGGCGGCACGCAGCTGTCGGCGCAGCTCGATCTCGCGCGCGCCGTGCTGCGCCGCGCGGAGCGCCACATCGTCGCGCTCGCCCGCGCGCAGGACCTCGGCGACTCGGTCGTGCTCGAGTTCGTGAACCGCGCGTCGGACCTGCTGTTCGCGATGGCGCGCTTCACCGACGTGCGCGACCCACACCTGTTCGAAGGCCGGGGCAAGTCCTCCGCGGGCGCCAAGTGAAGGCCAGCGCTCAGCGGCGCAAGGGCTACGCACACAGCCTCACCGCCGGAAAACACACGCTGATCGCCGACGAGCCGGCGGAAAAGGGGGGCGCCGACACCGGCCCCACCCCCACCCAGCTGCTCGCGTTGAGCCTTGCCTCCTGCACGGCTGTGACCGTGGAGATGTATGCGGACCGCAAGGAATGGGACGTCGGGAACGTGGGGGTCGACGTCGACTACGAGCTGGACCCCAAGGGAGCCTGCCGCTTCGACCTGACGATCACGATCCCGGGAGACGTGTCGGACGAGCAGCTCGAGCGGCTGCAGGCGATCGCGGCCAAGTGCCCGGTGCATCGCGCGCTCCAGTCCGACGTGGAGATCAACGACGAGGTCGTGCGTGCCCGGCCCTGAGACGCGGCTGCTGATCGGCGGCGAGCAGGTCGCGGGCGAAGGCGACGCGCTCGAGGTCGAGAACCCCTACACCGAGGAGCCGATCGCGAGCGTGGGATCGGCGTCGGCCGCGCAGGTGGACGCCGCTGTCGCCGCCGCGCGAGAGTCCGCCCGCGCCTGGGCCGCGACCCCTGCGATCGAGCGCGGGGAGATGCTGCACGAGGTGGCGGCGCGCATGCGCGCCCGCACCGACGAGCTGGCGGAGACGATGACGCGCGAGGGCGGCAAGCCGCTGATCGAGAACTCGGACGAGGTCGGGTGGACCGCGGCCGTGTTCGACTACTACGCGGAGATCGGGCGCAACCACGCCGGCCGCGTGATCCCGCCGATCGAGTCGACGCAGCTCGCGCTGGTCGTGAAGGAGCCGATGGGCGTGGTCGGCTGCATCGTGCCGTGGAACTACCCGCTGCTGCTGCTGGCGTGGAAGCTCGCGCCGGCTCTCGCCGCGGGGAACACGACCGTCTGCAAGCCGTCCGAGCTGACGCCGCTGTCGACGGTGATGCTCGCGCCGGCGTTCGACCACCTGCCCGCCGGGGTCGTGAACCTGATCGCGGGCGCCGGCGAAGTCGGCGCGGCGATCGTGCGCGACGAGCGTGTCGACTGCATCGCCTTCACGGGATCGGTCGAGACGGGCAAGCGGGTGGCGGTCGCCTGCGCGGAGCGCGTGGCGCGCGTGAACCTCGAGATGGGCGGCAAGGACCCGTTCATCGTGTGCTCGGACGTGGCGGACGAGATCGCGGTCGCCGCCAAGGGCGGGGCGTGGGCCGCGTACCTGAACGCGGGTCAGGTCTGCACGTCGGCGGAGCGCTTCTACGTGATGCGCGACGTGTACGACGACTACGTGCGCGAGTTCGTGGACTACACCGAGAGCCTGGTCATGGGCGATCCGCTGGACCCGGGCACCGACATCGGGCCGATGGTGTCCGCGCAGCAGCGCGACAAGGTCGTGGAGCAGGTCGAGCGCGCGGTCGGCGCAGGCGCCTCTCTCCTCACCGGCGGCCCGGACACGGGTCGCGACCGCGGGCACTTCTTCGGCCCCGCCGTGGTCACCGGGGCGCCGCTCGAGACCGAGCTCCTGCGCGAGGAGACGTTCGGCCCGGTGGCGCCGATCGTCCCGGTCGACAGCCTCGACCAGGCGATCGAGCTTGCCAACTCCACCCGTTACGGGCTGGGCGCGAACGTCTACACCCGCGACATCAGGAACATCGTGCGCTGCATGCGCGAGCTGAAGGCCGGCACCGTGTGGTTCAACGACCCCCTGACCGACAACGACGCGGGGCCGTTCGGCGGGATGAAGCAGTCCGGCATCGGGCGCGAGCTGGGCGTCGAGGGGCTCGAGGCCTTCCAGGAGACCAAGCACGTCCACATCGAGACCGAGATCGCGCCGAAGGAGTGGTGGTACCCCTACGCGGGCGGGGACGACGTGCCGCCCCACGGCGCCTAGCGCGATGCCGAGAGCTCGGCGAGCAGCTCGTGCGATGAGGTGAAGCCGGCGCCCGCGCCGCGCATCGCAGCCTTCGCGGCGTCGATGTCGCCCGGCTTCACCTCGATGCCGCGCACTGCGTCCTCGACGACCGTGACTCCGAAGCCGAGCCTCACCGCGTCGAGCACGGTGTTCTTCACGCAGTAGTCGGTCGCGAGGCCGGCGATGTACAGGTGGTCGACGCCGCGCTCGCGCAGCACCTCGGCGAGCCTGCCGCCGTGGAACGCCGAGTAGCCCTGCGTGTTGGGATCCTGCGCCTTGTCGACGACCAGGTCGACGTGGGACTGGTCGAGCGAGGGATGCAACTCGGCGCCGGGGGTGCCCTGCACGCAGTGGACGGGCCAGATGCCGGGCGGATCGATGCCCTCCCACTCGGCCGGGTCCACCTCCGCCCCCACGAAGGAGCCGTGGTCGGGCGGGTGCCAGTCGCGGGTGGCGATCACGAGGTCGAAACGCTCCGCGAGCGCGTTGGCGGGACCGGCGATCTCATCGCCGCGCTCGACCGGCAGCGCGCCACCGGGCGTGAAGTCGTTCTGGAAGTCCACGATCAGGAGGGCGTCCACGCCTCGTATATTCGCAGCGCGCATGGAAAACCCGAACGACTACGCGGCCCGGCTGGGCGAGTTGCTCCTCGACCCGGCGGAGACCGTGAAGATGACCGGCCCGGGCGGCGTCAAGGCGGCCGTGCTCGTCCCGCTGTACGTGGAGAACGGCGACTTGACCGCGGTGTTCACCAAGCGACCGGCCGACATGCGCCGCCACGCGGGCGAGATCTCCTTCCCGGGCGGCCGGCGCGACGAGGACGAAGAGCTGCGCGAGACGGCGCTGCGCGAGGCCGAGGAGGAGATCGGGCTGATGCGCGACGTCGTCGACGTGGTGGGCGCGCTGCCGCCGACGGGGACGTTCGTCACGAACTACTCGATCTATCCGTTCGTGGGCCTGACGGTCCCGGGCGGCGCCTTCCGGCCCAACCCGGTGGAGGTGGACGAGATCGTCGAGGTGTCCCTGCCGGAGCTGATCGCGGGCTACGAGAAGAAGCGGCTCATCCGCCGCGGCGTGCCGATCCGGACGGACACGTACACGGTGGGGGCCCACCTGATCTGGGGAGCGACCGCGCGGATCCTGGCGGGGTTGCTGGAGCGGCTGCGGCCGATCCTCTAGATCGAGGCCAGCGAGCCGACGAGCGCCGCTAGACGTCCTTCTCCACCGGCACGGCCACCATGTTGCCCCACTCGGTCCACGAGCCGTCGTAGTTCTTGACGTTGTCGAGCCCCAGCAGCTCGTGCAGCACGAACCACGTGTGGGCGGAGCGCTCGCCGATCCGGCAGTACGTGACGACCTCGTTGCCGTCCAGGACGCCCTTGCCGCCGTACAGATTCTTCAGCTCCTCCGCGGACTTGAACGTGCCGTTCTCGTTCACTGCCTGCGCCCACGGCACGCTTGCCGCGCCCGGGATGTGGCCAGCGCGTTGCGCGCCCTCCTGCTCGTAGCCGGCCATCGCGATCAGCTCGCCCGAGAACTCCTGCGGTGAGCGCACGTCGACCAGCTTCGTGTCGGTGCCCACGACCCCGAGCACCTCGTCGCGCAAGGCGCGGATCGAGTCGTCGGGCGCCTGCGCGTTGAACGTGGTCGCGTCGTACGAAGGCTTTTCGCTGCTGGTCGGGCGCCCCTCGTTGATCCACTTCTCGCGCGGCCCGTTCATCAGCTTCACGTTGTCGTGCCCGTAGTACTTCAGGTACCAGTACGTGTAGGCGGCGAACCAGTTGTTGCGGTCCCCGTACAGCACGATCGTGTGGTCGTTGGAGATCCCGCGCGATCCGAACAGCCGGCCGAACTCCTCCGGCCCCAGGAAGTCCCGCTTGACCTGATCCTGCAGGTCCTTCTGCCAGTCGAACCCGACCGCGCCGGGGATGTGCGACTCCGCGTAGAGCGCGGGGTTCTCGTCCACTTCGACGATGCGGATGGAACCGTCGTCGAGGTGATCCTCCACCCACTGGGTGTCGACGAGAACGTCTTTCGCGTAGTCCGCCATCGGTTACCTCCTGCCTAGGGAATATCCCTAAATTCCTACCAAATTTAGGAGGTTTCCCAGGATAGTGATGCCTAGCGGTAGTTCTCCGGCACGAACTCGGACCGGGGCGCCGCGTACTCGCACTCGGTGCAGCGCATGATCTGCTCGTCAGGCGGCGGACCTGCCTCGGGATCGTCCGGGAGGGGCTCTATGTAGGGGGACATGCAATTTGGACAAAGCATGCGGTCCGAGGTTAGCCGCAGCGCTCATGTCTTGGCCTGACACATCGTCTATACATTGTCTTCGACGAGGATTGGTCGGGCGGGGAAGCAAGATGAACGTGCCAACGACGGCTGCCTGCTGACTCGACACAGGTGCCGCGAGCCGTAACACATCCAGGCCTCTTCGACGCCACCGGCGTGCAGCTCGCCGGCAGGTTGATGGAGATCGCGGGCTGCGAGACGTACGTCGTGGACGCGCCGGCGCAGTCCCCCTCCTCCCTGCCACCCGTGCTGCTCCTGCACGGCTACGGCGACACCGCGGACGCCTGGCGGCGTGTGGTCCCGCCGCTCGCGCGGCGCCGGCGGGTGATCGCGATCGACGTGCCGCCGTTCGGGCGCTCCGGCGACCCGCCCAAGTGCTTCGACGACGATCTGATCGGTTGCTACCACGAGTTCTTCCCGGCGTTGTTCGAGCAGCTCCAGATCGAGCGCGCAGCGTTCGTCGGCCACTCGCTCGGCGGCGCCATGGCGCTCACGGTCGCGCTCGAGGACCAGTCGCTGGTCGACCGGCTCGTGCTGGTGGCGCCGGCCGGCCTGGGCGACAGCGCGCCCTGGTGGTGGCACGCGATCTCGGGCAGGTGGGTCAACTGGCCGGCCCTGCTGCGGCTGCCGAACCCTGTCGCCCGTCCCGCCGTGAAGGCCGCGCTGCGCACCTTCCTCGAGGAGCGGCTCGTGCACGACACCCGGGCGATGGGCGAGGTGATCGACCACTTCGTCCACCTGCACGGCGGGCCCCGCGAGCTGCGTCACCTGATCGAGACCGGCCGGTCGCTGATGGCCGGCTACACCGGTGAGCTGCTGGCGCGCAGCGCCACGCTGCAGGTGCCGGTGCTGGTCCTCTGGGGCAGCGAGGACAGGCTGACGCCCGCGGAGCACGCGCAGGCCTTTGCCGACGCCGTGCCGCACGCGGCGGTGGAGGTGCTGGAACGCTGCGGCCACTATCCGCAGCTGGAGCTGCCGACGCGCGTCACGCGCCTGCTGGACGAGTTCCTCTCCGTCCGCAACGGCAGGGCTCGCGCGCGACAGAACGGCGGCACGCGCCGCACCAAGTCGCGGTAGCCGCTTACTGCTCGGGCGGGTGCTCGGCGGCCCTGCGCGCTTCGTCGCGCACGACGTCGAGCCGGAACTCGTCTTCGGTGATCTCCCGCTCCCCGCGCTTTCGCCGGTACTCGTTCTGCGCCGCGAGCATCTGCTCGACGTCCTGCATCTCGAGCTCGACCTCCGTCTCGTATGACCGGGTCGGCTGCCAGTCGAGCAGGTCGGCTCCCGTCCCGGGATAGAAGCGCGCGAGCAGCACCAGCAGCCCGACGATCACCAGGATTCCGACCAGCACGATGAGGGGAAAGGTGTCCATGGAGCGACGCCGCCGAGTCTACCGGCCGCTTCGATTGGAACGAATAGAGTTTCCCCGCGTGACCGAGGCCTACGTCATCGACGCCCTGCGCACGCCGATCGGGCGCTACGGCGGCGCGCTTGCCAACGCGCGGCCCGACGACCTCGCCGCCCACGTGATCCGCGCTGCGGTCGACCGCTCGAGCCTGCCCGAGGACCGGATCGACGAGGTCTACATGGGCTGCACCAACCAGGCCGGCGAGGACAATCGCAACGTCGCGCGCATGGGGCTGCTGCTCGCCGGGCTGCCGGCCGAGACGCCCGGCGTGACCGTCAACCGGCTGTGCGCATCGGGCCTCGAGGCCGTCAACCAGGCGGCCCGCCAGATCAAGCTGGGCGAGGCCGACCTGGTGCTGGCCGGCGGCGTCGAGTCGATGACGCGCGCGCCGCTCGCGATGCCAAAGCCGGACCGCTCGTTCCCGCGCGGCGGCCCGCCCGTCTACGACACCACGATCGGGTGGCGGTTCGTGAACCCGCGCATGGAGGAGCTGCACGGCACCGACTCGATGGGCGAGACGGCCGAGAACGTGGCGGAGCGCTTCGGCGTGTCGCGCGCCGACCAGGACGACTTCGCGCTCGAGAGCCACCGCCGCGCGCTGGCCGCGCAGGAGGCGGGCGTGTTCGACGACGAGATCGTTTCCGTCCCCGTGCCGCAGCCGAAGGGCGAGCCGGTGACGGTGCACTCCGACGAGAGCCCGCGCGCCGACACGACGCTGGAGAAGCTGGGCAAGCTCCGGGCCATCTTCCGCGAGGGCGGCACCGTCACGGCCGGCAACTCCTCTCCGATCAACGACGGCGCGGCCTGCCTCGTGCTGGCCAGCCCCGAGCGCGCCCGCGAGCTGGGCCGCGAGCCGCTGGCGCGCATCGTGTCCACCGGCGCGGCCGGCGTGGAGCCCCGCGTGATGGGCATCGGCCCGATCCCCGCCGCGCGGAAGGCGCTGGCGGCCGCGGATCTGAGCGTGCGCGACCTCGACCTCTACGAGCTGAACGAGGCGTTCGCATCCCAGGCGCTGGCCTGCGCACGCGAGCTGGAGCTGGACCTCGACCGGCTGAACGTGAACGGCGGGGCGATCGCGATCGGCCACCCGCTCGGCGCGTCGGGTGCCCGCCTGATCGGCACGCTGATCTATGAGCTGCGCCGCCGCGGCGCGCACCGTGGCCTGGCGACGATGTGCATCGGCGTCGGGCAGGGTCTTGCGACGGTGGTCGAAACCGTCTAGCTCTGCGAGGCCGCCGGCGCGGGTGGATTAAGCTAGCCCGCTGATGGCGGCCACCTCCACATACGGCGCACCGCTGCTCTGTTCGGTCGACGGGCAGATCGGCCCCGTCGCGGAAGCGACCGTGTCGATCACCGACGACGGCTTCCTGCGCGGTGACGGCGCCTTCGAGATGTTGAAGCTGTACGAGGGCCGGCCGTTCGGCATGGTCGACCATCTCGACCGGCTCGACCGCTCGGCCGCCGGCATCTTCCTCGAGTACGACCGGCCCACCTTCGAGCGCGAGATCGACGCGCTGATCGAGGCGCACGGCAAGCACGACGCCGCGCTGCGGCTGGTGCTCACCCGCGGCGGGCGGCGCATCGCGATCATCGAGCCGCTGCCGGAGTTCCGCCACGGGTTGCGGCTGTCCGGCGTCCGCTACCAGTCGACCATCGTCCTCACCCACCTGAAGACGCTCTCGTACGCCGGCAACATGCGCGCCACCCGGCTGGCACAGCGGGACAACGCGGACGAGGCGCTGCTGATCGAGCCGGACGGCACCGTTTTGGAGGCGCCCACCTCCACCCTGTTCTGGGTCGACAAGGACGGCAACCTGCACACGCCCGAGCTCGACACCGGCGTGCTCGCTTCGATCACGCGCGAGCGGATCATGCGGATCGTGCCCGTGACCGAGGACGCGGCGTGCAACCTGTCCGACGTGCTCGGCGCAACGGAGCTGTTCCTGGCCTCGTCGCTGCGCGAGGTGCAGGGCGTCTCGTCGCTCGACGGGCTCGAGTACGCCTGCCCCGGCCCCGTGACGCAGAAGGTCGCCGACCTGCTGGCCGAGCACATCCAGGCCGAGATCACCGGCGCTGTCAGCCTCGAGGGCGGATGAACCTCGACCTCAGCGACGAGCAGCGCCTGATCCAGGAGACGGCGCGGGAGTTCGCCGACCGGGAGATCATTCCGCGGGCGCGCGAGAACGACCGCAAGGAGCACTTCGACCTCGAGCTCGTGAAGAAGATCGCCGACATGGGCTACCTCGGCGCACCGGTGGCGGAGGAGTACGGCGGCCGCAGCCTCGACTACATCTCCTACGGCCTGATCGTGGAGGAGATCGGCCGCGGCGACTCCTCTGCGCGGACAGTCGTCTCCGTGCAGACGTCGCTGGTGGCCG
>Ga0209382_10006936_pt1 | contig 14514 bp, 11 predicted proteins | sample SoiMetdeltSBSDD5_FD_187599 | JGI IMG/M metagenome (GOLD analysis project Ga0209382, IMG submission 187599) | Bulk soil microbial communities from a Populus tree surrounding site in Tennessee, USA - Soil MetaG P. deltoides SBSDD5 (SPAdes) (version 2) | ecosystem: Environmental > Terrestrial >... | reverse complement strand
CCTTAACAATCACAGCGCGGCCCCGCCGTCCACCGTGATCATCGACCCGGTGATCATCTCGGCGTCGTCGGACACCACGAACAGCACCGTCTTCGCGATGTCCTCTGCCGTCTGGAGCCGCCCCAGCGGCGTCCCACGCAGCCGGCGCTCGTAGTTCTCCGGGTTGTCGATGCTCGTCGAGGCGTCGTTCGGGCTGTACGGGTTGTTCGCCCGGATGAACGGCGTGTCGACGTGCCCCGGCGAGACCAGCACGCAGCGGATGTTCTCCTTCGCGTACGACGCCGCCGCCGAGCGCGTCAGCCCGACCAGCCCGGTCTTGCCGACCGCGTACCCAGGGCTGCCAGCACCCGGCCGGATCGAGGAGAGCGAGCCGAGGTTCATGATGACGCCGCCGCCCGCCTTCCGCATCGACGGCACGGCCGCCTTGATCCCGAGGAACGACCCGAGCAGCATCGACTCGACGATCAGGCGGTACTGCTCCTCCGTCTGATCGTCAAAGCTGACCCGGAAGTTCGCGCCGGCGTTGTTGCAGAGGATCGAGATCGGCCCCAGCTCCGCCTCGGTCCGAGCGACGGCCTCAGCCCACTCGGCCGCGCTCTGGACCTCCAGCCGCACGGCGATCGCCTTGCCGCCGGCCGACTCGATGTCGTCGGCGACGGCCTGGGCCTTATCCAGGAACAGATCGGTCACGCAGACGGCCGCGCCCTCCTGCGCGAACAGCCGGCACTGGGCTCCACCCATCGCCCCGCCGCCGCCGGTCACCAGCGCAACCTTGCCTTCGAGCTTCACGGCGCTCCTCCTCCGAATGTCGTCGATCTCGTCGTCAACCGGGGGGCGAATCGCCGATGTGCCCCCCAGATGTCGCCGGGCTTGACAGGCCGGCATCGCATGCGTATCGTACGCTGTGCGCACACCACGTGCAGCATGCGACCGGTGCGGCCAGCCTGGAACACCGTCTCCTGCCTCGCGCGGCGTGACCCCCATCCTACTTCTGTCGATGTGAGCTGCGCCGATGCCGACCACCCGGGGCGCCGAAAACGCCGATTCACACATTCTGACCACGCTGGACAAGGGTCTCCACGTTCTCGGCGCGCTCTCAGAGGACGGCGCATCGAGCATGAACCTGACGATGCTCAGTCGGTCGCTCGGCATGCACCGCACCACCCTCTTCCGGATCCTCGGCACGCTCCAGGCACGAGGGTACGTCAGGCGCGACCCGGACGGCGACGGCTACCGCCTCGGCGTCAGGGTGCTCTCCCTCGCCTCCTCCGTCCTGGCCGATCTCGACGTCCGCAAGGCCGGCCACCAGCCGCTCCAGCAGCTCTGCCAGGACACCGGCGAGCTCGTCTTCCTGACCGTCCTGGACGGCGACGAGGTCGTCACCATCGAGCGGCTGGAGGGCAGCCATACGGTATCGCTCCGCGCGCAGATCGGCTCGCGCCGCCCGGCCTACTGCACGGCTGCCGGCAAGGCGATCGTCGCCTTTCTGCCGGAGCTCCAGGCCAGCGCCATCGTAGACCGCGAGCTCGTCGCGCACACCCCCCGTACGATCACCTTCCCGACGTTGCTGCGCCAGCACCTCACCGAGGTCTGCCGTCGCGGCTTCGCCTGGGACGACGAGGAGTACCTGGCCGGCGTTCGGTGCGTGGCCGCGCCGATCTTCGGCATGGAGCGCACCGTGCTCGGCGCCGTCAGCCTGGCCGCGCCGACGATGCGCACCTCGTGGGAGCGCCTGTGGCAGCTCGGGCCACGGGCTCGAACGACCGCGCGTGAGATCTCACGCCAGCTCGGCGCGCCGGAGGAGCTGTTCGACCGCTTCGCCGATTGAGGCCAGCCACAGATCACCGCGATCCTGAGTGCCCGCTCGAAGGAGCGGCACGTTGGTCGAATGGGAGGTTCGACATGGTAGTCGACACAACCGCGCGACGCTTCTCTCGTCGACGACTTCTGCGAGGATCGGGCCTCGCACTCGTCGGCCTGGCTGGCGCCAGCTTCCTGGCGGCCTGCACCCCGCCGAGCCAGATGGAGTCGAAGCCGGCCGCCCCGGCCAAGCCGGCCGAGCCAGCGAAGCCGGCTGAGGCCGCCAAGCCCGCCGCTCCGGCCGCACAGCCGGCGGCGCAGCCCGCCGCGACGACAGCCGCCGCCGCGCCGGCCAAGCCGGCGGCGTCCCAGGTGACGCTCAAGGTCGCCTACTGGTCGTCCTCGCCGGAGGATCACAACGTCTTCCAGAGCGTGTTCAATGCGTTCCAGGAGAAGAATTCCGGGATCAAGGTGGAGTTCGACGACATCCCGAGCGACGAGTTCCAGCAGAAGATGCTGACGATGATCGTCGGCGGCACCCCCCCGGACACGATGGAGCTTCACCCGAGCTGGGTGCTGAGCTTCATCGGCGCCAACCAGCTCACGGACCTGTCCGACAAGGCGAAGGACGACAAGGCCGCCTACATCCCGGCTCAGTTGGAGTTCTGGTCCAACCAGGGCAAGCTCTACGGGATGCCGTACTACTCCGGCCCGTCGTTCATGTTCTACAACAAGACGTTATTCCAGAAGCACGGCGTCAAGACGCCGGAGGAGCTCGAGAAGGAAGGCGCCTGGACCTGGACCGCGCTCCAGGATGCCGCGCGCAAGGTGTCGGCCGGATCCGGCTCCGAGAAGACGTTCGGCTGGGACGCCGCCAACAGTGATGCGTCCAACCTCCAGTTCTACACCTCCGTCCCGATCTGGTGTAACGAGGGCGAGGTGGTGAACAAGGAGGAGACGGCCTGGCTCCTGGATGACCCGAAGGTCATCGAGGTGTTCCAGTGGCACGCCGACCTGTTCAAGGAGCGGGTGATCCCGCTGCCGGCCGATACGCAGGGCACGAGCTGGTTCTTCCGGACCGGTCGTATCGGCATGGCCTGGGCCGGGCGCTTCCGTTCGCTGGAGCTGGTGAACGCCGAGTTCGAGGTCGGGATGGTCGGAACCCCGAAGGGGAAGGTCGGCCCGATCAACCGCGACGGTCCGAACGCCAGCGGCCTGCCGGTCGGCAGCAAGAACCAGGACGCGGCGTACAAGCTGGCGACGTTCATGGGCTCGCCTGACGCTGCCCCAGTCTACCTGGCCAGCGGTCGGGCGCTGCCGGTCCGCACCGACCTGTTGGACTCCGACGCCTTCAAGAAGTCGCTCAAGCCGTACGAGCGCCAGGAGGTTCTGATGAACGCCGCGAAGACGGTCCGCGCCTGGCGCGTGCCCGGTCGTGGCGCGGAGGCGATTCGCACGTTCAAGGCCGAGTGGGAGAAGGTACTGATCGGCCAGCAAGACGTGCCGACGACGTTGAAGAACGCGAAGGCGGCGATGGACCCCCTGCTCAAGATCCGCTAGGCACGGTCGGAGAAGGGGGTAGGCCGATGGCCAGGACCATGAGCACCGCGCCCGTCTCGGCGCCTGTGCGCCGTCACTTCCTGTCACAGCAGGCGATCGAAGGGTACGTCTGCATCACGCCCTGGCTCATCGGCTTCCTCTGCTTCGTCGCCGGGCCGATGGTGGCGGCGCTGGTGATTTCGTTCCTGGACTGGTCCATGCTGGCGCCACCGGAGTGGGCCGGCCTCGCCAACTACCGGCGACTCCTGGCCGATCCCCTGTTCTACACGGTGCTCTACAACACGGCGTTCATCAGCTTCCTGTCCGTGCCGCTCCAGTTGATCATCGCGCTGGTGATCGCACTCGGGCTGAACGAGAAGCTGAGCGGCGTCAACCTGTACCGGACGATCTTCTACCTGCCCTCCCAGATGCCGGTCGTCGCCAGCGCGCTCCTCTGGCTCTGGGTCTTCAACCCGGAGTTTGGACTGGCGAACGCGTTGCTCAACGCCCTCGGGATGCCGCCCCTGAACTGGCTGTTCGATCCGGTCCTCTCCAAGCCGTCGATCGTGCTGATCACCCTCTGGGGCGGCATCGGCACCCCGCTGATCATCTTCCTCGCCGGCCTGCAAGGGGTGCCGGCCAGCCTGCACGAGGCTGCTGCGATCGACGGCGCCGGGGCGTTCGCGCGCTTCCGGCACGTGACCCTCCCGATGCTCAGTCCGATCATCTTCTTCAACCTGATCATCGGGATCATCGCGTCGTTCCAGGCGTACTTCACGCTGGTCTTCATCACCACCCAGGGCGGACCAGCCAACACGTCGATGATCTACATCCTGTACATCTACTACAAGGCGTTCCGCGACTTCGACATGAGCTACGCCGCCGCGCTCGCCTGGGTGTTATTCCTGATCGTGCTCGTGCTGACCGCCATCAACTTCTTGCTCGCCCGGTTCTGGGTCCACTACGAGGGAGCAGAGCACTCATGAGCGCCACCGTTGAGACTCAGGGGCTTTCGGCCAGCGCCGAGCTGTCGACGACGTTCTCCGGAGCCAGCGGCCAGCGTCGCTTGCTGCATCTCGGGCTGCACGCGGCGTTCATCGTCCTCTGCCTGGTGTACATGCTGCCATTCGCCTGGATGCTCTCGACCAGCCTGAAGATGGACGGCCGCGAGATCAGCATGCCGCCCCAGTGGATCCCCAGCCCGATCGTCTGGGAGAACTACTACCGGGCCCTGACCGCGCTCCCGATGCTGTGGTACCTCCGGAACACGCTGATCGTCACGGCCACGGCGACGACGCTCGGCGTGATCGCGGCGAGCCTGGCTGGCTACGCTTTCGCCCGGCTGCGCTTCCCCGGCCGGAATCTGATGTTCGGTGCCTGCCTCTCCACGCTGATGCTGCCGGGCATCGTCACGATGATTCCGGAGTTCTTGCTCTTCAAGGAGATCGGCTGGCTCAACACGTTCCTGCCGCTGATCGTCCCGTGGTCACTGGGCGGCCATGCCCTCGGCATCTTCCTGTTCCGCCAGCACGCCCGAACGATTCCGTTAGACTTTGACGAGGCGGCTCGGGTGGACGGGGCGGGCGCGTTCCGCATCTGGTGGAGCATCATCCTGCCGCTCTCCGGACCGGTCCTCGCCACGATGACGATTCTGGCGTTCATCCACCACTGGAACGACTTCCTGCGACCACTCGTCTTCCTGCTGGACAAGGACATGCGGACGCTGGCGATCGGCTTGCGGCTGTTCCGCAGCGAATACCTGGTGCAGTGGAACCTGCTGATGGCGGCCTCGACGCTGATGCTCCTGCCGATCCTGGCGTTGTTCTTCGCGGCCCAGCGTTACTTCGTCCAGGGCATCGTCATGAGCGGCCTCAAGGGGTAACCCGCATCAGCGCGACTGTCAGCCAGGCCAACCTCGCAGTGGGTCTGGCACGTTGAAGGACGACTTCCTCACCGCGAGCGTCAGCGAGCCGGACTGTGACCCTGAGGTCCGGCTCGCTGACGCTCGCGGTACGGATGTGTGGCGGCGTGGCGGACGCTCTGTCATGCCCGAATAGCTCACGCTGGCGGCCTGGCACATTGCATCATTTCAGAGAACCCCTCAGAAAGGTCGAATGGGCTTCACCCATGTGCCGAAACATCCGAACCCTCTTCAACTTCGAGCCACCGGCCACCCCGGATGAGGTCCAGGCCGCCTCCCTCCAGTTCGTCCGCAAGATCAGCGGCTTCGCCAAACCATCCCGCGCTAATGAGGCTGCCTTCTACGCCGCCGTCGACGACGTTGCCCGCATCTCCGCCCGGCTGCTCGCCACCCTGGAGGCCAACGCCACCCCCAAGAACCGCGACGAGGAAGCGGCCAAAGCCAGGGCCCGCGCCGCCCAACGCTACGCCAACTGAAGCTACGGGGCTCCCCGAAGTCTCAGCACGCGCCACACAGGTCTGTCACCCGGCGGCAGCTCGGCGCCGCATGTAACCGGCCGCCCAGGTCACCAGCACCACCAGCGCGCCCATCGCCACCACGTCGATCAGCGGCTCCACGGCCATCCGGTAGCGCGGCACCACCCCCACCGTCGCCGCGTGGATCCCGATCAGCCCGAGCGTCGCCAGCGCCAGCGCCAGGATCGGACGCCAGCGCGGCTGCCGGAGGGCCAGCACCACGCCGACCACGAACAGCACCAGCATCAGCCCGGCCGTCCGGGCCGGCTGGTGGATGCTGTCGAGCGCCGCCAGATACGGGTAGGTCGCTTCCTGCCCTGGCGTCGGCGGCACCACGAATCGCCGCAGATGCTCGCGCCAGCCGACGTTGTCCCAGCGGGTGTAGCTCCAGTGCTTCTCCAGCGTCTCGTCCACCGTCGAGGCGTCGGCCATGAAGATGTCGAAAACGTTCTCGACGACGTGCCGCACGTAGACCAACGGCCGGGCCAGGATCGCGCGCACCGCGATCTCCTGCATCGCCCGGTCGGTCTCGCGCTCGGACATCTTCGTCTCTTCGCGGATGTGATTTGCGATCCCCAGCCCCGTCACATCCTTGCTCGGCCGCGCCAGCTTCTCTTCCATCTCCTGCTTGATCTGCTTCCTGGCGAACGCCATCCTCGGATCGACATCCACGGCCGCGACCAGCGGCTCGTCGAACGAGAAGTCCGGCCGGTGGATGATCGCCACGAACGTCACCAGGTTCTGGCCGGCCGCCCCGGCCGTCGTGAAGGCGCCGTGGACCGCCTGGTTCCGGAGCATCCACGGGACCGTCACCACCGCGCAGACCCCGAACACCAGCGCCGACTTCCAGAGTGCCGCCCGCCACGACCGCTCGACCAGCAGCACCATCGGCGGCACGATCAACATCGCCACCTGTCCCGCCGACCGGGTGAGCATCGCCAGCCCGAGCACCAGCCCGGCGGCGGCCCACGGCCAGAACGCCGTCCGGCGCCGCAGCCCGAGCACGATCAAGAACATCACCAGCGTGAACAGGAAGGCGAACGGCCCCTCCGTCATCAGGAAGTGTTCCCAGCGAAGCGTCGAGCTGGAGAACGCCACCAGCAACGCCGCCAGCCCGCCAGCCCACCGGCTTAGCGCGAGGTCATTGCTCCCCCTCTCCCGCGGCAGGGAGAGGGGGCTGGGGGGTGAGGGCCTTCCTCCGTTCCACGCCAGCCGCCCGATCCAGTACGTCAGCACCACGCCGAGCGCCCCGAGCAGGTGCTGGAACGCGATCATCGGCACGAAGCTCGGCCCAAACAGCCATTGCTCGGCGTACAGCATCCAGGGGTAGAGGGGCGGCCGTTTCAGCGAGAGCGTAAAGCGACCGCCGTTCAGCAGGTCGTAGACCGGCTGAAAGTACTGCGCCGAGTCACCGCCGATGAAGACCGGCGCCCAGAGCAGGTACAGGATCCTCGGCGCCAGCGCCAGCATCAGCAGGCCGACGCTCAGCAACAGGTCAGGGTGCGCGATCAGCCGGCGAAGCGCGCGCGCCCGAGCACCCCCGGACCTCGTGTCCCGCGCATCGGAGATCGCGAGGTCAGAGGACGCCGCTTCCGAGTATCCCGTGGTCGTGGCGTCCAGAACGGACATCGCTCCTCGAAGCAGAACCTGCGCTGATGATCGCGCCGACTTTGGCGCGCGCTCCTCGCGAACACCTGCCCGGCCGGCTCGGACCATATCGCCCGCCGGGCCGGACCGTCAAGAACTGCCGATCGACGTCAACCCATCGACCGGGGCGGCCGGGTCGGGCACCGAGCGCGCGTCAAACGGTATCCTCCCCGACCATGCATGACGCTCCAGGCCGCGCCGAAGCGGCGCCATCTCACGATCGGGCGTCGGCAGCTCCAGGTGACGCGCCCCACACCGGTAGCGCACCAGTCGAAGCGCCGACGGCAGGCAGCACCTCCCCGAATCAGCGTCGGCTGGTGCTCCGGATCGTCGCCGTTGCCAGCGTCCCGTTGATCGTCCTGGTCGTCATCGGCATCGTCCAGGGCAAGGTGCTTGCCGAGGCCCGTGTGGCCGAGGAGCGAGTCGCCCTGGCCCAGGCCGGCGCGTTGTCGGCCGCCGCGTTCGTCGACGGCAACCTCGCGACCGCGCGCTCGCTCAGCCGCGTCCGCGCGTTGATGGTTCCCGAACGGGTCCCCGGCCTCCAGGAGACGTACGAGTCGATCCTGGCCGAGAACCCCGATTGGGAGGGCTGGGGACTCGCTGCACCGGACGGCTGGAACATCGTCAGCACCGGAGCTCCCCCACGCTCCCTCAACGTCGGCGACCGTCCGTACTTCCAGGAGGCGACCAAAATCGGACAGGCCGTCGTCAGCCCCGCCGTCTTGAACCGCCGGACCAGCAACCCCACAGTCGTACTGGCCGTCCCGGTCGACTTCGAGAACGGACGAGGCGCGATCATCGTATCGCTCTCGACCGCCCGCCTGGCATCAGAGCTCCGCGCGATGCGCCACGATGCCAGCGTCCGGATCGCGCTCGTCGACGCGGTCGGGACCCTGTTCGCCTCGCCGGACGCCGGGCTGACGGCCGATCTGCCGTCGATGCGCGGCAGACCGGCCGTCGACGCCGCCCTGCGCGGCGACGTCGGCAGCCTGCTCGCCTCCGAGCAGAACGGCCCGGAGGCGATCGTCGCGTACGCGCCCGTACCCGGACTCGGCTGGGCCATCGTCGTCGCGCAGCCAACCACGGCTGCGTTCGACGTGGTCCGCAGGCAGACCGCGCTCGGCATCATCATCCTCGGTCTGGCCACGATCCTTGCGGGTGCTATCGGCTGGAACCTGGGCGGCCGGCTGAGCGACCTCTACCAGCGCCAGCAAGCGGCGACCGCCCGTGCCGAAGCGACGGCCGGGACACTCGAACGCGTCAGCGCCGAGAGCGAGCGCCGCCGCCGCTTCCTGGAGGGCGTCATCGCATCGGCTCCCGTTGCCATAGCCACCCTGCGCGGCCCGGACTACCGCCACGAGACGCTCAACGCCCGCTACCAGGCGCTCCAGCCAGGCACCCCGATGGCTGGAAAGACCATCGCCGAGGTCTTCCCCGAGGCAATCTCGGAAACCCAGCGCGCGCTGTTCGACCGGGTCTACGCCAGCGGCGAGCAGGCGGTCGAGGCCGACAAGGCGTGGCCGATCGTCGCCGGCGCCGGCCAGCCGACGACCCGCTACTTCACCCAGGTCGTCGCGCGCCTCGACGACGAGGCCGGCCAGCCTGACGCGATTCTCAGCATCGTGCTGGACACGACCGACGTCGTGCTGGCGCGTCAGCGAACGGAGCGCGAGAAGGACGAGCTCCTCTCGACCGCCAGCCACGAGCTGAAGACCCCGCTCACGTCGCTCGGGCTCGCCGCCCAGATGATCGACCGAATGGTCGAGCACGGCCCCTACGACGAGGCCCGGCTCTCACGCCACGTCGGCACGATCAGGGGGCAGACCGCCCGTCTGTCGCGGCTGATCGGCAGCCTCCTGGACGTCTCGCGGATCCAGACGGGCCGCCTGGCAATGGCGTGGGAGCCTGTCGACCTGGTGTCGTTGGCCCGGATCGCCGTAGCGCGTGAGCGCGACACGCTCCCGGAGAGCACCGCCCATCAGATCGTGCTGCACTCGGAGGGATCCTCGGTGATCGCCGAGGGGGACGAAGCGAGGCTGGAACAAGTGCTTGCCAACCTCCTCTCGAACGCCGTCAAGTACAGCCCGGACGGCGGCCTCGTCGAGGTCGTCGTCCGGCGCGAGCACAGTCGCGCCGTCGTCGACGTGGTCGATCGCGGCATCGGCGTACCCGAGCAGGAGCGCGACCAGTTGTTTGCGCCGTTCAGCCGCACGCCGACCGCCGTCGACACCGGGATCGAGGGGACCGGCCTGGGCCTGTACATCAGCCGGCGGATCATCGAGGCGCACGGCGGCTCGATCGAGCTGCACGAGACGCCGGGCGGCGGCGCGACGTTTCGCGTCAGCCTGCCCCTCCAACGTTCAGCAGCCACCCAGGACCACGCCAGCCCATCGGCTTCCACGTCTTTGCGCTCGACGGACGCCGCCTGACCTCGCCCCTGATCCCTCGCCGCTCGCTACTCGTGGGCCTCGTTCACGGCATTGTCCCCCTCGAACGGCTCGACCCAGCCTTCCAGACCGGCCTGCCGAGGAGCGCGCCGCGCCAGCAGGCCGCGCCCGCGACGCTCCATCGCGAACGCCCAGGAGAGCTGGCCCGTGAAAACCAGGATCGCCGAGCTGAGGTAGATCCAGCCCAGCAGCGCCACCACGCCGCCGAGCGGACCGAACAGCCGCAAATAGAAGTTGTCGGTCCCGATCAGCCACCCGAACGCGTTGCGCGCCGACTCCCAGAGCACCGCGCCGATCACCGCCGGCAGCACGATCTCGACGAGCGTCAGCTGCGCCCGCGGCACAATCGCCAGGATGATCGTGAAGTGGACGATCGCCAGGCAGAGCGGCGCAATGCCGCCAAGGATCAGCCCCGGTCGTGGGATCACGGTTCCGAGGCTGCTCGACTCGGCCATCTGCGCCAGCAGGTCGAGCGACCAGGAGCCCCAGAGCAGCCCCAGCACCGCCAGGTACAACAGCGGCACCAGGCGGACGGTACGCTGAATCGGCTCGGCGCCGATCTCGTTCATCGTGACGTTCAGGCTGGTCGTAAGCGCTCGGGTGAACCCGATCAACGACACCAGTCCGGTGACGATCGCCAGGCCGGTCGCCGGCCGCGACTGCTGCACGACGCCCTCGGCCAGCGAAACGGCGATGCTGGCGCTCGGCGGCAGCAGCCTCGGCAGCGTGGTGGCGACGATCGCGCGGGTAGCATCGTCGCCCAGCAGCAGCCCGCCGAGCGCGATCGTCAGCACGAGCATCGGACCGGCCGCCAGCAGCGCGTAGTAGGAGAGCGCTGCCGCCATCCGCGTGCCGGCCTGGGTGGCGAACGCCACGACGGCGTTCCGAAGTACCCGCCCCCAGCCAGCACCTCCGAACGCGCTCCGCTCGATGCGGCGAGCCCCGCATAGCAGGCTGCGCCATCCTGGGCGGGTCGGGTGGGTGGGGCGCACCCCGGAAACACCCAACTTTCTCCCGGGCTGTCGATCCGATCCTGACGCAGACACGATCACCCCGAGCCCAAAAGCACGAAGCATGCCCACCCTCGACGGCATCCTCCTGATCGACTTGGCCGAGAAGGCCGTCGCACGCTAGAGTCACCGGGGCTCGACCATACGTGTCCGGGCGCGGCTGCCATCCGTCGGCCGGGCGAGTACGGCCGACGAACACCGAGGAGGAGGCCTGTGAGCGATGCCGCCGCTGACGTTTCGCAGCGAGGACGAGGAGGCGCAGTACTGCCTCTCGGCCCTGCGCGACGGCACCCACGAGGAGAAGATCGTCGCGCGCGAGCGGCTGGCGGCAATCTTCGCGCGGCGCGGCCTCTACGACGAGGTGGCCGAGCTGTACGAGCTCAACATCCGAGCTGGCGTGCGTTCGCCGGAGGTGTTCGAGGATCTAAGCGAGGTCTACCGCCATCTCGGAGACCTGGAGAGCGCCGAGGCAGCCCTTGCCGAAGCGCGGCGCGTCCGCTCGCTGGCGCAACGGCAGCCCGCTCAGGCGTCCGCCCCCCCGTCCCCTCCCACGCCAGGTGTTGACTCGCGGGTCATCCCATTTCCGAGCCAGTCCCCCTCACGTCAGCCTGAGCACGCGCCGGCCGGGGCGGGGCCTGGATCGCACCCCGGGCTCGCCGGGGCATCCGGTGGGCGCGCCTCCACGGCGGCGGCGCTCACGCCCCAGACGGCAACGCAGCTCGCGCCGGACGCTGCTCGATCCCCGTACGCGGCGCCTGCCCAGCCTGACACGGCGCGACATCTCGCACAGCACCATGACCCCGACCTGGAAGCGGCGCCCCAGGCAGCCGACGCGGACCAGACTCGCCGGGCCGCCCTGTCGGTGCCCGGTCCGGTCCTCGTCGTCGGCGTCGTCCTGTTCATGATCGTGCTGCCGGTCACCTTGCTGGCACTCTTCGTCGTCAACCCGCTTTCGCTCTATCTGGAGGGACGCGCCGCCGGACCGATCGTCGAACCGGGCGCCGATCCGCCGCCGATGCTGAAGATCGCACCGGGCGCGTCCGCGACGTGGTACCTCCAGACCGGGCGTTCGGTCAGTGGGCTTTGGGCGTCCCCCGGCCTGGAGCTCACGCTGGCACAGACGTCTGATGGTATCGGCGGAACGTACAACGTGACCGGGCCGCGATCGCAGAGCTGGGGCGAGACGATCACGATCGTCGAACGGCGAGGACAGGGTCGCGCGAACCAGGAGACGGTCGTGCCGGCGACGTTTCAGGCGCCAGCCGATCTCCCACCGACTGGCACGGTGCTGGACGGGCGCATCGCCGGCCAGATCACGGCGCCGCGCCTTTCCGAGAGCAGCCAGTTCAACACCACGTCCCAGAACGTCGACGTCCCGGTCCAGCTCGTCGTCGTCTCCGGGTTCGACCTGTGGCTGGACCGCTTCGGGAACACGCTGCGGATGTTCTTCGACGAGGACCGCTGGCTCCTTGTCACCATCGGCGCAATCCTGAGCTGGTGCGTGCTGGCTGGCGGCGCCGCCCTCCTCTTCCGAGCCAGGAAGCGGTGACGTCACGCATGCCAGCCGGCCGGGGTTCGTGTGGCCCACGAGGTGCAGTCAGTCGCCGTGCAGAGTCAGACCCAGGCCGTGACGAGACGATGAGCGAGCACCGACGACACAGGCGACAAGATCGGTCCCGGCCCCCGCACGGCCCGTCTGGCGGACCCAGATCAGGGCTCACGCCCGGAGCGCCGGTCTCGATTGTCCATGCGAAGCCGTGGAAGCGCACGATCACGATGCGCGGGACCGTCTCGTCCTGGGACGGCGAGCTCCTGACGATGGAGCGGACGTTCTCGGCCGGTGGCCAGTACGACAGCCTGAACGTCCCGAAGCTCGCGGGCGACTGGGGCACCATCGAGGTCCCGCGCGGCAGCTGGGTCTTGCGCCGCGTCTACTTCCGCCGCGACGGCACGCTGATCGGCGAGCTGTTTAACGTCCAGACCCCCGCCAGGATCGACGACCGTGGTGTCTACTACGTCGACCTCGAAGTGGACGTCGTTCGGATGCCCGAGGGCCGCGTCGAGGTCGTGGACGAGGCGGATCTCGAGGCAGCGGTCCGCGTCGGCGGCATCCGACCCGAAACCGCCGCGCAGGCCCGCGCCGTGGCGTACCGGCTCGCGGAGATCCTCCGCGAGGACGGCGACTGGCGCACGGCGGACGCCGAACAGCGAAACGGCTAGCAGCACCTTCCCTCTCCTTCTATCCCGAAAGCGCGCGAACGCCCACGCTATACTCAGCGCTCAGGGCAAGGAGCCTTGCTGTGGCGCGGACCTTCACCAGACGGCAGTTACTGACCGCACTCCCCGTCGGCGGCACGGTGCTCGCCGCGAGTCTGCTGGGGGCGTGCGGCGGCGGGCCGCAGGTACCGGCAGCCAGGGGTGTCCCGACGCTGGTGCCCACGGCGCTTCCCACAGCAGCACCGGCCGGTGCCGTCCGGCCAACCCTCGGCGCCACTCCGGGCGCCGACGCCAGGTCAACCGTGTCGCCCGCCGGTCAGGGGCAGTCCACGCCACCCGCGAAACCGGTCGAGACCGCGAAGCGAGAGCTGGTGATCTTGCAAGGCGCGGACGTTACCACGCTCGACCCGCACCTCTCGACGTTCGGCACGGACGTGAACGCCTCGTTCGCGATCTTCGACAACCTGACCTTCCGCAACGAGGACCAGTCGGCGATCCGTCCGATGCTGGCAACCGAGTGGAAGGTCCAGGACCGCCGCTGGGAGCTCAAGCTTCGACCGAACGTCCGCTTCCACGACGGCGACGCATTCACTTCCGAAGACGTCAAGTTCTCGATCGAGCGGACGTACGATCCGAACGCGCGGACCAGCGTCGCCAACGTCTTCTCCACCATCGAGCGCATCGAGACCCCAGATCCGCTGACCGTGGCGTTTATCACCCGCAAGCCTGACGCGCTGCTGCCCGCCCGACTGGCGTTCTACGGTGGCCAGATCATGCCTCGTGCGTACTTCAATCGTGTCGGCCCGGAGGGGTTCCGGCAGCGGCCCGTTGGCACCGGTCCGTTCCGATTCTCGAGCTGGGCGAAGGACGATCGTCTGGTGCTCGACCGTTTCGACGGCCACTGGGGTGGAGCGCCGACTTTCGAGCGCGTCCTTTTCCGACCTCGGCCAGAAGCTGCCCGGCGGGTGGCCGCGCTGCTGGCCGGCGACGCCGACCTCGTCACGAACGTCCCGGCTGATCAGATCGAGGCGATCGACCGGGGCGGGCGAGCGCGAGTCGACGGGGCCTTGTTCAACGGGCTGCACGTCCTCGCGGTCAACTCGAAAGTCCCCCCGCTTGACAACTCGCTGGTCAAGCAGGCGCTCTCGCTGGCGATCGACCGCGACGCGATCATCAGGACGATCCATCGCGGTCAGGGCGTCGTGCCGAACGGTCTGATCGCCCAGGGCGACTTCGGGTTCGACGCCACGCTGCCGCCACTGGAGTACAACCAGGAGCGGGCGAAGCAGCGTCTCCAGGCGGCTGGCTATCGGGGCGAGCCGATCGTGCTGGAGACCACGCAGGGATATCTCTCAGGCGACCGCCAGATGGCCGAGATCGTCGACGAGATGTGGCGCAAGGTCGGCATCAACAGCAGG
>Ga0209382_10006932_pt1 | contig 14516 bp, 14 predicted proteins | sample SoiMetdeltSBSDD5_FD_187599 | JGI IMG/M metagenome (GOLD analysis project Ga0209382, IMG submission 187599) | Bulk soil microbial communities from a Populus tree surrounding site in Tennessee, USA - Soil MetaG P. deltoides SBSDD5 (SPAdes) (version 2) | ecosystem: Environmental > Terrestrial >... | reverse complement strand
AGTTCGAGCATGGCGACTTGGGTCAGATCGTCGAGTTCTTCGCCGCGGCCGGCGAAACCACGCGCGATCCGGGCGGCCATCGGCATATGCGCGGCGACCAGAGCCGCACGCTGGTCCGCACCGTGCGTGGCGGTGATGATGGATAGTTGTTCCTTGCCCGCGCCGGGCGCCGCCATGGTGGGGGAAAGTGCGGCAGTAACAACGGTCGAACCCATGATCTTCTCCCTCGATCGAGGGACACGGGATAGGGGTGGTGCCGCCAGGGTCCGGAGCAGTGTGCCGTGTCCTATACAGACTACGCCCCCATCCTGTCCGGCGAAGCCTTGACCTCCGTCGACCATCGTGGAAGTGCATATGACGGTGGCCGATGACGTTTGGCGGGACGCCTGCGATGGCCGGTGCTGGGCTGTTGTCAGGGGTTGGTGTCCGCGCTGATGATCACCGAGTCCGGTGGTGGCGGCGGCCGGCGCTGTCCCAGGTGGCGGATGGCGGTGTTGAGCATGGCGACGACAGGCACGGCGATCAGCGCGCCGACGATTCCGGCCAGGACGATTCCGGCGGCGATCGCGACGATGACGGCCAAGGGGTGGATGGACACGGCCCGTCCCATGATCAGTGGTTGCAGGATGTGCGATTCGACCTGCTGCACGAGGATGACCGCGGCCAGGACCAGTAGGGCGGTCAAGGGACCTTCGTCGACGAGTGCCACGAGGACGGCGACGGCTCCGGACAGGGTGGCGCCCACGATCGGGATGAACGCGCCGAGAAAGACCAGTGCGGCCAGCGGCAGCGCGAACTCCACTCGCAGAATGGCAAGGGCCAGGCCGATGCCGGCGGCGTCGATGAACGCGACCAGGACGGTGGCGCGTACGTAGGCGACTAGGGTCTGCCAGGCGGCGCGGCCGGCGTCACCGACCGGGCGGCGGGCGGGGCGCGGCATGATCCGGGTGATGAAGCGCCACAGTCGGTTCCCGTCGCGCAGGAAGAAGAACGTGACGAACAAGATGAGCAGCCCGGAGGCGAGCGCTTGCACGCCCGCGGTGGCGGTGGCGAACGCGCCGCTGGTCAGGGCTTGCCGGTTGGTTTGCAGCCAGGTGCCGGCCGCGGCGAGCGCGTCGTCGAGTTGTTGCGTGGAAAGGCTCAGCGGCCCGTCGCGTAGCCATTGTTGGATCTGGTCGACGCCGGCGGTGGCCTTTTCGGCCATGTCAGGTGCCCCTTGAATGAACTGGGTGATCACCATGGTCAGGGTTCCCGCGACCACGACAAGACCGCCGACGAGCACGATCGCGGTGGCTAGTGACGCCGGCATCCGCATCCGGGTCCGCAGGAACCCCACCGCCGGGGCGAGCAGCGCCGAGAGTAGCAGCGCGATGGCCAGCGGGATCAACAGCGCCGATAGCCGGCTGACCAGCCACAGCAGCACGTATCCGCCGCCAGCGAGCACCAGCAGCCGCCACGTCCACGCCGCGGTGACCCGTAGGCCGTATGGGACCTGGACATCGGCGTCACGGCCGGAATCGTTAGCGGACCTTGCCTCCATAGCAGAGTCCGCGCTGGCGTCTTCGGCTGCGTCTTGGGCGGCTTGGCGTGCGACGCGGATCCTCTCGCGTGCGGCTTGCGCCGCCCGGCGCAGCCGGCTCCGATCGGTGTCTGACTCGGCCACCGGACCTCCTTGGCTGAAAGGGATGTGCACCTATGTGGCTGGTGTGCTGCCTGGCGCGGCGGCCCGGTTACGGCCAGCGCTGCTCGGCTCGCGTGGGGTGGGTCGTCCTGCGCACCTGGCGGCGTCCGCGCACAAGCTGCCCGGCCCGCCAGCCAATGCTGGGCCGACCCTCGGTATCGGCCGCCGCAAGGAGCAACCCGCCGAGCAGGCCGACGTTCTTCAGAAAGTGCACCTGCTGGCGGCCCCGCTCACCGGGCTCGTCGCAAGTCCAGAAGGCATGCCCGGCGATCGTGGCCGGGATCAGCGACGCAGCCAGCACCACGGCGGCCGGGCGGCGCAGGTATCCGGTGGCGAAAAGGACACCGGCGCCGAGTTGTGTAGCTCCGTAGAGGCGCACGAGGGTGCGTGCCTCAAGCGGCCACCGCGGGTCGGCCTGATCCGGTCGGAGCAGATCGGTGAGTTGCCGGGCCTGGGGCTCCAGCTGGCCGGGAAAGGCCAGCGCACGAGCGCCGCCGGCCAGGAATATGCCGCTAAGCAATAAGCGGGCGCTGCTGCGCACTGGTCTCATGCCGCAGCCATACCCGGTCGACAGCTTTCATACCACCCTGCGCGCCACGCATGGCCGTGGGCTGTGGATCGCGCGACAGCTGTGCGACCGGATCCACCTCGGTTCTGGGGCCCGGATTCGTCGTCACCGCAGCCATCAACCTCTAACCCGGTCCATCGAGTCGGTTGTGGACAGTGTGGATCTGCCGCCAAAGGGTAAGGCAGGCAGATGAGCGAGATTAGGGTATGGCGACGGCTAAGCGGGTACGTGGCCAACTTACGCCGCAGGATCGGCTGGCTGGACCATGGGGCTCTGGCGGTGGTGCGGTATGACCACGCCGATGGTGGCCGGCTCGCCGCAGCGGTCACCTACTATGCGTTCTTCGCCGTGTTTTCCCTTGCCCTGCTTGGCTTTGCCATCCTCGGCTCCATGGTTGACAACCCGCGTCTGCTGGCGGCCATGCAGGAGCGGCTGCCACAGATCGTGCCCCGCCTCGATCTCGCGACCCTGCGTGATGCCCGCGGCCTGGCCTGGACCGCCGGCTTGATCGTGCTGCCGGTATCTGGGGTGTTCTGGGTCGACTCGCTGCGTTCGGCGATGCGGGCGATCTGGGGTCTGCCGCAGTACCCCGGCAACTTTTTTGCCCGCCAGCTCATCGACTTGCTGGTGCTCGCTGGGCTCGGTCTGCTGCTCGTGATGTCGCTGGCCATCGAGGTCGGGGCCCTGCACCTGTTCGGCTTGCTCAGTAACGAGGGGTTGGGCGTCAGGCTGCCAACGAGTGTGCTGCCCACTGCTGCCGGGTTCGTCGTCGGGTTGGCCGTCAACACCGGGCTGTCGATGGCGGTACTGACCGGGCTGCCCCGGCTGCGCATGCCCATGCGCCGGGTATGGGCTCCGGCACTGCTGATCGCCGCAGGGGTCCAGGTGCTCACCAGCATCGGCCGGGTCTACGTCAACGCGGCTGCGGCGCGACCCGCGTATCAGGCCGTCGCGGCCGCGGTGGGCCTGCTGGTATTTCTCAACCTGCTCAACCAGCTGATCCTTTTCGCGTGTGCCCTGACTGCCACCAGTACCACAGGCACGGTCACCGACATGTCCGCAAAGCCCACCCGGCTGCCGTCCCCGCCTGGATCCGGTACCGGATCATCCAGCGGCACACCGCAAACCGCGCTGTGCGGAGTCCTGACAACGAAGCGAGCATGATCACGCCAATGTCCACCAACGAACAGTTTTCGGGCGGTTGGAATATCACTGGTGTGCGCGCTGAAGACGGGCAAACCGCTGGATCGACGGATGCCGTTCAATGCGAAGTGCGCTGGGTTATTTATAGACCGCGCTGCCCAGCACCGCACGCCATGCGGGCGTCACGTCGTCGACCTCGGCTGCGGCGCATGGCCCGTTCCTTGCTGTTTTCTCCTTGGCAAACAAGAGCTTTCATGGTTGCTCCTCGCCGGTGTGGCGGTGCAGGAACTGGAGTCGATGTGACCCCGCCTCGTCAGGCCTAGGCCGCCGAGGCGGCGTAGGCCTGACGAGGCGGGTGTCCAATGTATGCAGCCGAACGGGCGGCTACTTGAGCCAGGCAGTCCGCTCCACCAGCGGGACAGCGGCCCAGGCGCGGCCCAGCCCCAGGGTGTTGCCCGCGGCGAGCAGGGCAAGGACGATCAGGACGGCGGCGTAGATGAGGTGGTCGTCCATAAAGGGGTTGCTGGACGGCGGCAGGACCGCGGCCCACATCATCACCATCAGCAGCGCGCCACCGGATGCCGCCAGACGCATCCCGATGCCCAGGATCAACGCGACGCCGATGGCCAGCAGGCCACCCATGAACAAGACGTTGGCCAAACCGGTTCCGGCGATGGCGTGGAAGAACCCGCTGAACGGGCCTTTCGATGAGCTTAGGAAACCTTGGGTGGGGTTGCCGCCATTGAGCCAGGATTTCGCCGACGTAGTCGCAAAGCCCAGGCCGAAGGTCTTGTCCAGGAACGCCCACAGGAAGATGAAACCCAGGGCTATGCGGATACTGGCAAGCACGTAGCGTGCGGCGTTTGCGGCCCGGGAGTCCGTAGCGAGCGCGGCCAGCGTTGGCTGGTCGTTGGTGCTCGCCTGGGCCGGTTCAGAAGCCATCCGGGGTGGGCCGGTTCGGAGCGTATCGGTGGCGGTGACGGCAGAACTGTGCGGTTTGGCGATGGTGACCATCGCACTCACATTCCTTCGGTTTTCATTGAACAGGTCCCGCAGCATGAACACTGCGGGCCGGCACAAAAGCCCCGGAGAAGCACCGGTAATGCGCGCGGCTCGTCAAAGCCCGAGCGAAGACACCAACCTGATGGTGTTGAGGCGGGTGATCCCACCGATGGGCGCTTGCCGCTTGACACTGCCAGCCGGGTCGCCGCCGGGCCACAAACGTTGCGGCCCGATACCGGCGGGTTCAGTCAGTGGCGTCCGGGGACGCTTGAACCTGCGTGGCGGGTGCGTCGTGGCCGCCGGGTGGCCGATGTCGCGTCCTTGGTTACCAAGGCCTCGACATCGGCCGGTGGATCACAATGGTGCCGGCGTGGTCTGCGGGGCATCACGATTCTCGATACTTGTCTAGGTGAGGTCTCGGAAACGCCTGCGCCGATTGCCTTGTGGCCGTCCTTGTGACGACGCGGCGACTGGGGCGCTCGCACGCTATGTGGTGAACTGTGCGGGTGCCGTCGGATGTGCCGTCACCGGGTCAGTGTCTCCGGTGGCGCTTGCACGGTGGCCATGGCGGCTGATGGCAGCGGGGTGGGGTCGTCGTAGGTGCGTGGCGCCTTGGCGACCTGGCGCTGTCTCACCGGCGTCACGGCTTCGGCCGCAAGGCGGCGCTTCCATAAAGCAGACAACAAGATCAGACCGACAACGCTGGCGATCATGAGAATCCAGCCGACGCCTTTCAGGTCCAGCCCGCCGATGCTCCAGTCGACGGCGAAAGTAAGGATCGCGCCAAGCGCAACGACGAATATGCCTATGCCTATACTCATACTGTGTGCTTGCCCGATGTGCGGGTTTTCAGACACCGGCGGCATGCCAAACAAACAAACCCGGCAATGTGTCGCGCCCTTGCGGGGTGTCTTGCCCCCTGTTGACGCTTCGACCATCTGGCGGGGCAGCGGTGGCGGTTGTTTACGGTACGGCTGCCGCGCCGAGTATGACGGTGGTGTCGCAACGTTTGCCGTTGAGGGTGAATGCGCTCGGAATATCACCGGGCCGACTTGCATATTGCGCCTTCAAGGTTTGGGTGAGCGACGCACCAGCGTCCAAGGTGGAGGTGCTGGTCATGGTCACCGTCTGGTCCTGCTGGCTGACGTGGACCATTGGACTGTCGACTGCTACCTGCTGCAGGTTGTCAACGTCCAGCCCGGCTTGTGTGTCTGAAATGGACAGTCTGCCGGGCTGGTTAAAGGCGACGACCCACTGAGGTACCGGTTCGCCGGTGGTGTTGGTGACGGTCAGCACGGCGTCAAACTGGCGCTCCGAGGTCGGGCTGATCGCATAGGTGACCGAGCACGGCGCCGCCGCGGTCGCGTCCTGTGCCTGTGCCGGTGCCACCGGAGGCTGCGGGCCGGCCGCACGCAGGGCGTATCCGGCGGCCAGTGCGCACAACAATGCTGTGGCACCTATGAGGGCTCGCCGGGGCCGGGTGTGCCTGCGTGTGGGGGCCAGAAGCGGCTGCGTCTTGGTGGCTGTACCGTCTGCCAGACTCCGCACCGCGTATTCCGGCAGGTGGATGGTGCCGGAATCGATGCGGTGTACCTCGCGCGACAGGATCTGCGCCAACTCGCCGGCCGGCGGGCGGTGCTCCGGTTCGCGAGACAGGCACCGCATACAGATTTCCTCGATGGCGCGGGGCAACCCCAGCAGCGGCAACGGATGCGGTGGCAGGTGAGCGTGTGCGTAGAGGATCTCGGTGATGGACTTGGCCGGCCATGGCAGGCGTCCCGCCAGACATTGATACAAGACCACACCGGCGGCGTACACATCCGTTGCGGCCGTGATCTGACCGCCGATGAGCCGTTCGGGCGCCAGATATGCCGCCGTGCCGAACAGATCAGCGCTATCGGCGGTCTGGACCTCGCCGATGACAGCGGAGATACCGAAGTCGAGGACTTTGACGCCGGTACCGGTGAGCATCACATTTGCCGGTTTCACATCGCGGTGCACGGTCCCGTGGTCGTGTGCGGCTTTCAGCGCGGAGGTCAGCTGCGCGCAGATGGTCACCGCCTGCCGCCAAGGCAGCGAGCCCCGGCGCAAGGAGATGGATAGCAGCTCACCGTCGAGCAGTTCCATCACCAGGTACGGTGTCCGCTGCCCGTCATCTGAGCGGTGCACGCCAAAGTCGTGCACGCTGGTGATGTGGGGATGTGACAAGGCGGCCACCGCCCGCGCCTCGGTCAGCAGGCGAAGTGGGAACGCTGGGTCGGCGGCCAGGCTTGCGGCCAGGACTTTAACCGCCACATGACGCTTCAGCACCTCGTCGAGGGCGTGCCACACCACCGACATGCCGCCCGCGCCGATCTGGGTAATCAGCTGATAGCGGCCGTCGAGGCGTAACCCGCCGCCGCCTGCGGTCATCGGCGGCGTCTTCATGCCGGCACCACCGTCGTCACCGCACCAGGCACCTGGGCGGACGCGCCGTGGTCGGTCGCGGCGACTCTGATGGCCGTCATGTTGCTGGGCGAATCGCTCATATCTACCTCTGGCAGGTTTCTTTGCGGCTGCCGAGGTCTGAGGCAGAAAGAGCTATCACATGGCCCAATTCAGGCCTCATTGTACGCCCGTGCTCACGGTCCGAACGAGACTGGAACTGGCTACCTGATCCGTTCGCAGCAGGGTGGTGATCCATTCTGTTCGGGCCATCGCCGACTATCGCCGTCTGCAGGACGCTGCGGCAACGGCGGCGCCCCGATGGGACCGGGCGTGGCGCCGCCGCCCTCGACCACCTGTCGCGCACGTCGCGGTGTCTTGGCTCATCCTTCGCCGTCCACATCCGATGATCAGCCAATACTGGTTGCCTGCCCAAGTGGTCGCCGGTAGGTGCGGTCGTCGTCGCCCTGTTCCTACTAGCCGTCCTGGCCGCTGCCTGGGCTCTGCCACATACCGGGTGGTTTTCACCTCAAGCCCCGTAGCGAGCATCACGTCAGCCGACCTGCTCAGGGCAATCCTCGTCCGCGTACCGTTCGGGACCGTGCTGTTGGAAGAGGTAGCTTTCCGGGGCGTGCTCCCGGCACTGTTGGGCACAGATGGGCAGCGGTGGAGGTGGCGACCGGTACTCGGCGCCAGTGTCCTGTTCGGACTGTTCCACCTCTTCTCGGCGCTGTGTTTGGCCCGATGCGACGGGCTGGCAGTGCACAGCCTGTTCTGCCCCGCCGGGCCGGTTTCTTGGGCAATAACGAGGTCCCCTCCTCGAATTCTCACACCGGTGTCAGAGCCAGTCCTTGCGTTTGAAGATCACATACAGCAGCGTCGACAGGATCGTGATGAGCGCAGTGGACACCACTACCCCCCAGCCGGTACCGGAACCGGGATAGGGCAGGTTCTGGCCATAAAAGCCGGTGATTGCTGTGGGAACCGCAATGATCGCCGCCCAGCTGGTCACCTTCTTCATAATCATGTTGGTGCGGTTGGCCTGAATAGTCAGGTTTGTCTCGACGGTCGTGGCAACTAGGTCACGCAGCGATTCGGTCCACTCGGTGACCCGCAGCACGTGGTCGTATACGTCCTGGTAGTAGGGCGTCATCGCTTCTTCGACCGTGTGCATATCGCGGTGCAGGAGGGTGTTGAGGACCTCCCTCATCGGCAGCACCACCCGGCGCAGCACAACAAGGTTCTTGCGTAGCGCGAAGGAACGCCGCTGGACTGCATGGGCCTGCGAGCGGCGTTCGTCGAAAAGCAGTTCTTCGAGTTGTTCGATGCCTTCGTCAAGTTGCTGCACGGCAAGGAAATGGCCATCCACGAGATGGTCGAGCAGGCCGTAGAGCAGGAAGGAAACACCATGGCCAGCCAGACCTGGTGAGGCGTCCCAGCGGGCGAGTACTGGGGCCAGATCGAACTGGTCGTCTTTGCGCACGCTGATCAATGCACGGCCGGTGATGAACACCGCGATTTCGGCGACGTCCAATGTGGTGCCCTGCGGGTCCAGCGTGACGGCGTAGGCGGACAGGAACAAGTGGCTGGCGTACCGGTCGAGCTTGGGCCGCTGAGGCTCGTGCAGCGCGTCTTCCACTGCCAGCTCATGCAACCCGAACTCGGCACTAGCCAAAGCGAAATCGGCCGGTGTCGGACGGCACAGGTCTAGCCATACCACAGACCCTGAAGCGGCCAGGTGCTCGGAGATGTCCGCCACCGGGAAGTCCTGCAGCACGCAGATGCCATCGCGGTACAGCCGGGTCCGCGTGCGGCCAGCGTTGCCAGGTTGACCGGTAAAGGCGTCACGATCGGAGCGGGCCGGAGCCGTCGTCATGTCCATGACGCAATTTCAGAAGTGGCCGTTGCCTGTACGGGAACAATCATGGTCAATGCGCCTTACGGGAACACGCCGCGATGATACCGGCTAGGTCCGGCGGTCTGCTGAAGCGCCGGGAGACACTGGTCGTACCGCAGGGTCCAGGCGGACAGGAAATCGGCAATTCGTCACGGCGATTACCGGCGCGCAAAGTCGAATCCTGTGCCCAATAGTACCCGCAAGCGCCTTTGTGCTGCGCTGCCGCTTTCGCCAAGGCCGGGGTAGGGCAAATAGAGCGTAGGGTGAAGTGTCGATGGCAACCACAAACGGCAGGGCGCTGACCAAAGTCTTACCGGGCCGGGAACACGGCTAGCAAAATGAGAGATCTGCAAACTCGTGAACCCGGAAAGCGGAGGGGCAGCCTTTGGATCGAGGAACGGATCCGAGCCGATACACGGGCGGATCTTCCCCGAGGACTTTGCTGACACAGACAAGCTGGTTCGGCTCTTTCAGCCCCGATGAAGGTCCCTACGGTTCATCGATCGAGTGGCGCACCAGCCGCTCGACAAGGATGGCCACGTAAGTGCGCACATGAACGGTGTCGAACCCGCCGTAGAAACGGTGTACCCGTATCTCCAGATCTGCCATTGTGATCTGTTCGCGCGAGTAGCGGCGCCCATGGCGGCACAGGGACCGCTCGTGGCGAGCGTTGTGTAAAACGAGGGTGTGATGGACCTTCAGGCTGCGCCTGCGCACTACCTCATCCCTGTGCGCGCCGCCACGGTGCGGGCTAATCATCCCCTTTGGGCACTGCAGCTCGCCGGCGGCTGTGCTCCGCCGGCCAGCCTCAGACAGTCAACGTGAGGCGAACCGTTTAGGTGCCAGCGGGACGCTCCATGATGTCGCCGGGCGCTGACCGTCATGCGCGAAAGATCGCCGCCACCGGCGGAAATTACTGCCGGGCCGTGATCCCGTTGCGGTCGGCTGCCTCGTCGTTGGTGGCACGGTGGGCGGCAAGATCTGCCGATGTGGCGTCGTGTTTGCGTTGCAGGTCTTGCATTTCCTGGCGGTGGTTGCGCAGTTGATGGCGTGCGGTGGAGCGGCGGTGGGAGTTGCGGCCTATCCCGTTGAAGAGCATGACCAGGCCGAGCATGGCCAGTGCGCCTGCCGCGGTGCCGGCGAGGAATATTTGGCCCACGGTCATGTTCATCTGATTTCCGAACAGTTCGATGGCGCTTGCGGGTGCGGTGAAGGCGCCGTCGTTGGCCCAGATGACGGCGAGCGACAGGCCAGCCGTCCCGAGGACCAGCAATAGCCCAAGAATTATCATTTTGTTTGCCTCCAGCCCGCCGAAGCGGGGTAATGGTGCCCGTATCTGATGTGGATACCCAATGCCGCCAATGCGTAACGGGCGAGCGGCAGCAACGCGATTTTGCTGCCGCAACGCTTGCTATCGAGGCCGCGCCCATCATCTGGGTCGCCGATCACCGCCGCCGCCATGCCTACGCCGACCGTGAAGGCGTCCCCGTTCCCCACTCCCCCCGGCGCTACGGACCAACCGCCGGTGGAACAGCCACGTCCGCTCGGGACACCACCGCAATACGTTCCCGGCAAGCAGCCGCCGGTGCAGCCCTGGACTTTTGAGCAGAATCGACCTACTCGGCGATGAGAGCCTTTATACAGAGCGCAGTCATGGGCTGCCTATCGGCCTGGGACAAGATGCAACACCTTGCCATCGTCGGTTTCTGCCGCCGCGATCCGGGTGTCTGATCACAACTGTCTGACCTGGATCATGCTTCGACAGGCGGTTCCTACACCGTGATGGTCGCAATCATGATTGACGTGACCGCCACGACCCTGCTACGCCTGACCTGCCCAGCAGTCTGTCATCGACCCAAAACCCGAGCCGCAATCTGAGCCCGGTCCGGTGCCACAGCACGAGCCTGGCACTGTAGCGCAGCCGATACTGTCCAGTATGGACAGACTCTACGGCGGGCTTCCCGTAGGAACCGTCGCCATCCGCATCTTCAGCGCCGCCCGCAAACGCCGGCTGGCGTTGCCGCCGGAACAACGCAAGACACCAGACCCAGGCCTCATCGCCGAACTGCGCCGTCGCGGCTGGGACCTACCCGAAGACCAGTTCGGCCCACCACCGCCTTGACCTCGAAGACAACCGACGACTACCACGATAGGAACCGAGCACAGCCGATGAGCCGCCACATTCAGATCACCTTCGACACCCACGACCCGCAGGCACTGTGGCTGTTTCTGGCGAGACGCCCGCCACGTCCACCCGGACACCCAGAGCGACGTCCGGGATCTGCAGGTGATAACGCGTTAGGTGGGCCTTGGCTATCGGGCAAGGTGTCGCCAGCCGAGGTGTTCGAACGAAAATCGTCGACCCGCACGACCGCAATCACGCTCCTCTCAGTTGGGGAAGGCTGGCGCTGCCGCCGGAACAGCGCAAGACACCAGACCCAGGCCTGATCACCGAACTACGCCGCCGCAGCGGGCAAGCTGTCACGCGAGGTTGGCCTGTACGCCACGGCCCCGAAGGTGCTGATCGCCAAGGCTGCGGACGAGCCCGTGTTTTGTCGGACCCTCACGAGATGATAGGCATGAATTTTCAGCTCGTTATCGACTGCGCCGATCCCGAGCCCCTGGTGCGGTTTTGGGCCCAGGCCCTCGACTACCGGGTGCCCGACCCACCACAGGGACACGCGACCTGGCGCGACTACTACCTGAGCATCGGCGTACCCGCCCATGAACTGGGCGAGGGCGACTGCGCCGACCGCCTGGTCCACCTCAACGGTGCCGGCCCCGACATGTGGTTACAGATCGTGCCGGAAACAAGACCATCAAAAACAGGCTTCACCTCGATCTGCGAGTCAGCGGCGGACGGACGGTGCCACTGGCCGCGCGCCGCGAGCGGGTCAACGCCGAGGTGGCCCGGCTGATCGCGCTCCGCGCCACGAAGATCCACGTGAACCCGGACGCCGAGCAGACCGATCACTACGGCGTGCTGATGAACGACCCGGAGGGCAACGAGTTCTGCATCGCATGAAACAGCACGGCCACCGCCTGGAAAGGCAGTCCAGCAGGAGACACCTGGAAAGGGCCTCACCGTGTCGAATCTGTTGCCCGTAGAGCCCCCGAGAAAGACTTCGCACCCCCCGCAAGGTCAACAACATTGCGGGGAGGCCAGCCACCGCAACGCGCCGTCGTTGCCGTGACACGCAACATTAAGACAAACATCGGGTGATGCTTCACCAGCGTGGTCAACAGCGGGCGATCCGACGAATCCGGCGATCGTCCTTATAAGAACGACAGAATCCAGCAGCCACATCTTCGCGGACAAGACGTCCTGTGTGCATCGGCCACGGGTGGGCCCAACGTCGGCGACCGGCACGCTTGCAGGCGCACCCCGGTAAACGGGCGCCGATCGAGACGTCCGATCTGGATCGGCGATGGACGTGGCACGCGTTCCCAGCAACGGCACCCTTATGAACAGCCGTAACCTCGTCTCACAGCGGAACCCGCAACGACACAAGATTCAGCGCGAGCGCAGCGAGCGATGATCTGGTTCCCGAAGGGAACGCTATTCGTGGTAGCCGAAGTCATCAGCGGGCACTTCATTGACGTGCATCGACATCGAGGCGAGGCGATAGGGGCGGTGGAACCTCGTCGGTTTGCGTGTGGCGTGCCTGGCGGCTACCGACTGACTCCGGCAGTGACACGTCGGCCTGGCGGGGCGACGGTGTACCGGTTCCTTCGGCCTTGCTGCTGGAGGCGCGGGCGTCGGCGAGCACGTCGGCGGGGACGTGCCGTTCGAGGAATCGCCGGGCCAGCCGGGTTGATGGATGGATGCAGATGGTGGCCACCAGGATGATGCCGGCGATGATCAGCCAGCCGGCGGCGCCCCAGTTCAGCGCGAGGAAGGTGTACACCGCTGGTGCCCATACCTTGCCGAGGGTCATGCTGAGCTCGGCCGCGCCCTGGTAGGCGCCACGCTGACGTGGGTCCATCAGCTCTGCTTCAAACGACCAGCTCGCCGCCGAGAGGTAGAGCTCAGCGCCGGTTACGGTGACGTGGCCCAGCCAGACCAGGAAGATCGTGATCCAGCCGACGGTGTCGTGGGTCGCGAGCGTGATCAGGCAGGACACCACGAAGAAGGTTGAGGACAGCCGGACCGCCTTGAGCGCGGTCGGCAGGTCTTTGACGCCGCGGGAGGCGACCATCGGCAGGAAAATGCACATCACCGTGTTGGTGGCGAACAGGAAGGCCAGCAGCACGCGCGGGGCGTCGGTCTGCTCGACCAGCCACAGCGGAATGACGATATTCAGCAGCACCTGGTTGGTCCAGAACACCCCAGTAAAAAAGGTGGTGAGCATCCAGCCGGGGTTACGCATCGGGCCCGGCCCGGGGATGCGCACTTTGCGCTCTTCTGGGGTGCGTTCGTCGTGTGAAGCCTTCGGCAGCCGGGTGACCGCGACCGCGTTGACCAGGAAGACCGCGGCGGTGAACCAGGGCAGTGCGTGCAGCACCTGGTTGGAGTGAAACGCCAGCGCGATACCACCCATCAGGGAGCCGAGAGTGAAGCCGACGTTGAGCGCGGAGTACATGTAGGCGCGTGACTTCACCCGCTCGTCGGGTGGTAGCACATCGATCGTGTATGCCCCGTGCGCGGCACCGCCGAGCGCACCGATCACCTCCATGCAGACGGCCATGGCGATGTAGCCCTTGAAATCATTGATGAACGGCCAGACCGCGAACATCGCCGCTTGCCCGGTGGCGCTGACCGCCCACATCTTCTTCGGCCCAAACCGGTCGACCAGCTTGCCCATCGGTACGGCGGCAAGGAACGCGGCGATGCCAGCCAACGTCAGGCCGAGACCGACCTGGGCAGCCGACAGCCCGACGATCTGGGTAAAGAACACCGCTGATCCGGTCATGAACGTGCCTTCGCCGAGCGCGAACAGCAGCGACTGCACGGACAGGCGGCCAGCTAGGGGCGACGGTGGGCGGGTACGGCTAAGCAGGGCGGAGATCGTCACCTGGGGATTCTGTCGGGGCGGGACGACAGTTGTCGCCCCATTTACCCACCACAACGAACGGTCCGCCTCCGCAACGAAGCGATTCGGGAAGCCGAAGGAGGCCATCTAATCTAATGGGGGCAAACCACTGGGCCAACCGCCTGCAAGTCAGTCGCGTCCGCTCGCCTGGCGCTGGCCCCGGGTATCAACAGAGTTTGTCAATAGGGCACGCTTGATCGTTCCCGTTGGGGTTTGGGTAGACCCGACAGCTATCAACGGCCTTATGGATACCGCGTGGGCGGTTCGCTGACCTCCTCGCTGACGGACAGATCTCAATGTCCGTTGACAACGGAAGCGCAACGGATAGATCACGCAGCGCGCAGCGAGCCGAGATCGAGTCGTCCGTTGACCGGTCCATCACCGATTGTGTCAAGGGCGCGGCGCAGGAGTGATCAACATCGCGACCAGGGGATTCTCATTTGGCCTGTCCGCTCACTTTTCTCGCTCCGGGGCCCCGTACGAACGGTGATGAGCTGGCGATGATGTTGTAGCACGTTCGAAGCAGATCTCGCTCCCGAGAGGGCGCAGGTTGGTGCCTCATCATTGAGGCCGAAACGAACCCCGAAACGCAACGACACCCGGCCCTCGAACTGCTTAAATGCCACCGAGGCGCAGGTCGATCTCCAGGGCCGGATACATCCTTAAACTGCGCACGATCAACTCGCGGGAACCGTCTGGTGATAGCCGTTGACCTGCCGATTCCTTAGCCGGACTCCGACTAGGTAGCAGCTGGAGAATTGGCAAATA
>Ga0209382_10006931_pt1 | contig 14516 bp, 13 predicted proteins | sample SoiMetdeltSBSDD5_FD_187599 | JGI IMG/M metagenome (GOLD analysis project Ga0209382, IMG submission 187599) | Bulk soil microbial communities from a Populus tree surrounding site in Tennessee, USA - Soil MetaG P. deltoides SBSDD5 (SPAdes) (version 2) | ecosystem: Environmental > Terrestrial >... | reverse complement strand
ACGGTGGGCAGGCCGCCCACGGCCGTCCAGCGCGCGCCCCGATCGAAGCTCGCGAAGAGGCCCAGCTCCGTGCCCGCGTACAGGACCTGCGGATTCGCCGGGTCCTCGCGCACCACCTTGACCGGCGCCTCCACGGGCAGGTCGCCCGCGATGGCCTGCCAGGTCCGGCCCAGGTCGTTCGTGCGATAGGCGAGCGGGCGGTAGTCGCCGGCGCGATGGGCGTCCACGGCCAGGTAGGCGACCTTCGCGTCCGCATGCCCGGGCTCGACCCGGCTGATCCACTGGCCGCGCGCGGGCGCGGGCACGTTGCCGGACAGATCCGTCCAGTTGTCCCCGCCGTTCTCGGTCACCCACAGCTTGCCGTCGTCGGTACCCGCCCAGAGAAGTCCCTTCGTCAGCGGTGATTCCGCGAGCGCGTAGACGACCCCGAAGGTCTCCGCCCCGCTGCCCACGGCCGTGGTCCGGGCCGGGTCCTGCGTCGAGAGGTCGGGGCTGATGGGCCGCCAGTGCTCGGCGCGCGCCCGCAGCTCGAACACGCGGTTCCCGGCCAGGTACAGGACGTCCGGATCGTGGCGGCTGCCGATGAGGGGCGAGTTCCAGTGGAAACGGAACGCGGCCGAGCCCTCCGCCGGCTCCGGCCGCAGGTCCTTCGTCTGCCCCGTGCGCAGGTCCATGCGCTGGACGGTGCCGGACTGCGACTCGGAATAGACGACCTGCGGATCCCGGGCGTCGAACACGCAGTAGAAGCCGTCGCCGCCGCCGAGCGAGATCCAGTCCGCGTTCACGATCCCGTCCTTCGAGCTCGTCCGGCTGGGGCCCACCCAGTTCTGGTTGTCCTGCAGGCCGCCGCAGATCCGGTAGGGCGTCTGGTCGTCGACGTTGACGCGATAGAACTCGCCCGCGGCCATGCGGCTGAGGTGCTCCCAGCCCTCGCCCGCCTTGAAGCTCTCGTAGGGCCCGCCGTCCGTCCCGAGCAGGAGGTGCTTGGGATCGCGCGGGTCGATGGCGAGGGCGTGGTTGTCGGGGTGGACCTTCTCGAACAGGTCCTCGCGGAACGAGCGCCCGCCGTCGTCCGAGACGTGGAGGACGAACCCGAGGACGTATACGCGCTTGTCGTTGGCGGGATCCACGCGGATCTGGCTGAAGTAGAAGGGCCGCGGGTTGAGCGGACTCGTGCGCGTCCAGCTCTCGCCGCCGTCGTCGGAGCGGAAGACGCCGCCGCGGCGGCTGCGCACCGAGTCGATCGTCCCGCCTGCTTCCTCGCTCTGCACGATCGCGTACACGACCTTCGGGTCCTTGGCGTAGACGGCGAGGCCGATGCGTCCGCTGCCCGCGGGCAGGCCCCCGCCGAGCTTGCGCCAGGTCGCGCCTCCGTCCGTCGTCTTGAAGATCCCGCCCAGGTCCTTGCCGTCCGTGGCCGCCGGACCGGAGGTGAAGGACCAGGGCGTGCGCCGGCGCGCGTAGAGGGCGGCGTAGAGCACCTGCGGGTCCTTGGGGTCGATGACGAGATCGCCGCCGCCCACGCGATCGCCGTAGGGAGCGGGCGCGGCCAGCACCGCCTTCCAGGTCTTCCCGCCGTCCGTCGTCTTGTAGATCCCGCGCTCGCTGCTCGGCGCCCAGAGGTCGCCCGCCGCCGCCACCCAGGCCGTGTCGGGCTCGGTGGGATGAACGACGATGCGCGCGATGGCCTTGCTCGCGGGCAGGCCCGCACGGGTCCAGCTCTCGCCGGCGTCGGTGGACCGGTAGACGCCGTTGCCCCATCCCGAGCTGTTGCGGTCGTTCGCCTCGCCCGTTCCGAGCCACACGACCTTGGGGTTCGAAGGCGCGACCGCGACCGCGCCCGTCGACGCCACCGCCTCCTGCTCGAACGTGCCCTTGAAGCTGCCGCCGCCGTCCGTCGTCTTCATGAGCCCGCCCGTGGCGAGGGCGACGTAGAACGTGCGCGAGTCCACGGGATCGAAGGCGATGTCGGAGACGCGTCCCCCCATCACCGCGGGACCGATCTCACGGGCCTTGAGGGTCTTCAGGGCCGTGGCCGTGATCAGGGGGGCGGGAGCGGGTGTGGGAGACGGCGACGGCGGGCGGCGCTGGGCGGAGACGAGCGGAACGAACGAGACGGCGGAGAGCGCCAGAAAGGCCGCGGCTTGTCGCATGGTCGGAAGTCTATTCCACCGGTTTGATATAATCCGGGTTTCGCGCGTAGCGAGCCCTCGTCCGGGGGCCGCAGCCACGGAGAGCAACCTGGATGAAAGACCTGCTCGACATCCTTCAAGCGATGGCCGAGAACAAGGGTCGGACGGACAACCCGCTCGAGCTGTTCCTCGACATGTCGGAGCGGGTCGTGAAGTACGTGGCCGCGGCCTTCGGGGCCAAGACGGACGAGGTGGCGATCCTCTTCCTGACCTCGGACTCGCGTCACCTGCGCTTCGTCGCCCCGCGCAAGTTCGCGGAGCTCGGGACCATCCCCGTGACCAAGCGCGATTCCATCGCCGTCAACATCTTCGGGCGCAAGACCGGGGAGGCGATGAACAACGTGCCCATGGTCAAGCACGTCGCCTTCTTCGAGAGCGTGAAGCTGCGCGACCGCGCCGTCCCCATACAGAAGATGATCACGGTGCCGATCCTGCAGGGGGAAGACGCGATCGGCGTGGCCCAGATCAGCCGGAAGGGCGAGACGCCATCGGAGGCGGGGCCGGACTTCACCGGCGCCGACGTGCGCAAGGCCCAGGAGATCTTCCAGGCCGTGGCCAGGTTCCTCATGGCCGCGCGGCCGGAACGGTTCTAGTTCTATTCGAGGCCTGACCGGATGTAGCCGGAGTCGTCGCCCACGAACGAGCGGGGACCGGGGCCGCCGGGGACGGCCGTGATCTTGAAGCCGTCCTCCTCGATCGTCAGGTCGAACCGGTAGCCCTTCCGCTGGAACGACGTGGCCGCGAAGGGCACGTCGAGCCCGAAGCCCGAGGCGCGCGCCATCTCGGCCAGGGTCCCGTAGCGGCCGGTGGCCTTCTTGTAGACCTCTTCACGGTCCATGACGTGGCGCAGGGTGGCCACCGCGGGCCGTTCGCCGGGTCCGAGATCGCGCGGGCTGCGCTCGCGCTGGGCGAACCGACGGTTCGTGCCGAAGCTCCCGGGGTTGCCGCGCGACCATCCTTGCTGCCGTCCGCGATAGGCGTCGGAAGCGCGATCGCCGGCCTCGCGGCCGCTGCCTTCGGCCGCCTCCTCGTCGAGATACCGGTAGCGGGCATCGGCCATGCGCGCGGGCGGCTCGGCGACCGTCCCCGCCGGCGGCGCCGCTTCTGCGGCCGGGGGAGCGCCGGCCGTCGAGCGCGAGGGGGGAGCGGCGGCCCCGGACCGCACCGCGGGGGTGTCGACGGGCGGAGCCGCCGCCGCTTCCGGCGGTGCCGCGGGCTGGGTCTCCACGGGTGCGGCGGCGACGGAAGCCGGCGGAGTCGTGGACGTGGGCACGCCGGCGGTGGCGCCCGCGGTCCCGCTGATGCTGCCCGTGGCCGGCGGCTGCGGCCCGCGGCGGCCCAGCACGTACCAGCCGGCGGCGCCGACGCCCACGAGAAGGACGAGGGCGCCGGCCGCGATCCCCACGAGCAGGCCCGTATTGGACCGAGACGGCGCGGGGACGGGGCCGGCGGAGACGCGTGAGCCGGCGGCCGCGGGTGGCGGCGGAGGAGGCGAACGGCGTGGCGGCGCGGGAGCGGCCGCCGGTGTCATCACGGTGGCCGGCGCGGCCGGATGCGCGGTCTCGATCGCGGCATGCAGGGTCGGGGTCGCGTTGAGGGTCGGGGACGCGCCCGGGACCTTCAGCCCCGGTGCCGTCGCCACCTCGGCCTGCCGCAGCGTCGGCGTCGACCCTGGCCGTGTCAGGGCCACGAGGTCGTCCGCCATGTCGCGTCCGGTCTGATAGCGCATCTCCGGGGTCTTGGCCAGCGACTTGCCGAGGATGCGCACGATCTCGTCGGGAAGGGAGGGATCCATCTCGCGGATGGGCGGCGGCTCCTCGGTGATGATCTTGAAGATGAGGCCGGTGATGGAGTCGCCGCGGAACGCCTTCTTTCCCGCCAGCATCTCGTAGAGCACGGCGCCGACCGCGAACAGGTCGCTGCGTCCGTCCAGGGCCGCCCCCCGCGCCTGCTCCGGGCTCATGTACGACGGCGTGCCCAAGAGGCTCCCCGTGACCGTGAGGTGGTCGCCCGAATCCGTCACCTTGGCGATGCCGAAGTCGGTCACCTTCACGCGGTCGCCCGCCTCGATCATGATGTTCGCGGGCTTGATGTCGCGGTGGACGACGTTGTTGCGGTGGGCGAAGTCCAGGGCATCCGCCACCTGGGCGGCCAGGCTGGCCGCGCGCTCGATGGGCAGCCGCCCGGCGGTGGCGATCACGCGGTCCAGCCCGACGCCGTCGATGAACTCCATCGCGATGTAGCTCATCCCGCTGCTCTCGCCCACGTCGTAGATCGTGACGATGTTCGGATGCTTGAGCTGCGCGGAGACCTGGGCCTCGCGCTTGAAGCGGTCGACGAGCTCGTCGAGGCTCGTGCCGGCGGCGGCCAGCCCCTCCAGGCGGATGGTCTTGATGGCCACCATGCGGCCGAGGATCTTGTCCTTGGCCTTGTAGACGGTGCCGAACGCGCCCGCCCCCAGCTTCTTGATGACCTGGTACCGTCCGGCGATCTCCGTGGGCTCCGGCACCGGAGCTCTCTGCTCGCTCAACTCGGGGTTCCTTCCCTCAGCCCGGGGGCCAGCCCAGCTTGCGGCCGCCCACCAGGTGCAGGTGGATATGGTAGACGCTGTAGCCCGCGTCCTCGCCGCAGTTGAAAACGAGGCGGAAGCCCCGCTCCGCCAGTCCCTCCGCCCGCGCGAGGTCGGTCGCACGCCGCACCAGGCTGCCCAGGAGCTCGTCGTCCGCCGGAGTCAGGTCGAGCACGCTCGTGATGTGCCGCTTGGGGACGACGAGGATGTGGACGGGGCCCTGGGGGTTGATGTCGTGAAAAGCGAGCACGGCCTCGTCCTGGTAGGCGACGCGGGCGGGGATCCGTCCCGCCACGATCTCGCAGAACAGGCACGACACGATTTCCGAGTGTACACGAAAACGCCCGGTCCGCCCGGCCCGTGGCCCGGCCCCTGACGCCGCCTACTTCCGCCGGCCGACCTCTTCGTCGAGGGCGGGCAGGAAGCTCTCGATGAGCCGGGCGTTCTCGCCGAAATCCCATCGAAAGGTCCGGCTGTGGGCGGCCACGCTCACGCGCGTGCGGGCGCCCAGGCGCTGGATGCGGATCGTGATCTCGTGCTCGGTGGGGAGGACGCGGCCGCGCGTGGTCGCCCGAACCTCGCTGCCGACGGGGCCCCGGCCCGACCCGACCATCTGCCAGCCCACGCGATCGATCGTGGCCTTGACCGCGCGGCTCACCTCCGCCTCCGAGGCCATGTAGTCGCGCGGCTGCAGCGCCGGGTACTCGGGCGTGCGGCCCGTCTCGACGGTGTCGAGGTGCGGCCAGCGCAGGACGGCCCAGGCGCCGGCGCCGACGAGGACGGCGACGACGAGCGTGCGCAGGACGCGGTCCATCAGCCCCGCCCGAGGTCGAGGGGCAGCTGGGGGCCGCGCGCCCCCGCGATCACCTTGCGGGTGAGGGACGACATGGGCAGCGAAGCCAGCTCCTCCGGCCCGGCCCAGACGAACCGTTCCGGGTCGCGCGGCGGCTCGCGCCGAAGCCGGCCCCGGTAGGCCTCCACCCGGATGCGCCGGAAGGTGATGGCGTGGCGGGCCCGCGCCACCAGCGCGCCCGGCTCCACCTCCAGGCCGTGACGCGCGCGCACCTCGTCCACGAGATCGGGCAGCCCGCGGCCCTCGAGCGACGTCTGGGGCACCTCCCAGAACCGGCCCATGAGCCGTCCCTCCGTACGGCGCACGAGGAGGACGCGGCCCCGCCGCTCGACCACGACCGCGGCCACCGTCACGTCCATGGGCGCACGCCGGCGGCGGCTCTCGGGCAGGTCTTCTTGCATGCCGCCGGCCCGGGCGCGGCAGTCCTCACGCCAGGGACAAGCGGGACACAGGGGGCGGCGGGGCAGGCACACGGTGGCGCCGAGCTCCATCAAGGCCTGGTTCCAGTCCCCCGGCGCTTCCCGTTCGAGCAGCTCCTCGGCCAGGTTGTAGTAGGGCGCGTCGCGCAGCCACTTCTTGCCACGCAGGGCCATCACGCGCGCGAGCACGCGCCGCACGTTGCCGTCCACGACGGGGAGCGCGGCCCCGTAGGCGATCGAGAGCACGGCGCTCGCGGTGTAGAGGCCGACCCCGGGCACGGCGAGGGCGGCTTCGAGGGTCCTCGGGAAGGCGCCGCCATGGCGGTCCACGACGTGCCGGGCCCCGCGGTGGAGGTTGCGGGCCCGGTGGTAGTAGCCGAGGCCGGACCAGAGGGCCAGGACCTCCTGCTCCGCCGCCTCCGCCAAGGCGTGGACGTCGGGAAAGCGGGCGAGGAACGTCTCGTAGTACGGCTGCACGGCCCGCACCGTCGTCTGCTGCAGCATGACCTCCGACACCCAGATGGAATAGGGGTCGGTGGTCCGCCGCCAGGGCAGGTCCCGGCGATGGCGGCGATACCAGGCGAGCAGCGGGCGGCGGAGGGCGGCCGCGGTCACACCGCGGATTGTAGCGTCAGGCGATCTGCTCGTGGTCGGTGGCGCGCTGGCCGGAGTCGGAGCCGCGGTCGATGCGCTCGATGTCGGCGCCGATGCCGCGCAGCTTCTCGTCGATGCGCCAGTAGCCGCGGTCCAGGTGGTAGACGCGGTCGATGATGGTCTCGCCCTTGGCCGCGAGGGCTGCCGTCACCAGGCAGGCGGAGGCGCGCAGGTCGGTGGCCATCACCTGGGCCCCGTTCAGCGGCGTGTAGCCCCTCACCTGGGCCACCCGGCCGTCGATGCGGATGTTCGCGCCCATGCGCTGCAGCTCCGCCACGTGCATGTAGCGGTTCTCGAAGATCGACTCCGTGATGGTGCTGACGCCGTTGGCCATGGTCATGAGGGCCATGTACTGGGCCTGCATGTCGGTGGGGAAGCCGGGGTGCGGGTTCGTGGTCACGTCCGAGGGCTTGACCGTGCGCGGGGCGCGCACGCGCAGGTTGTCCGGGCCTTCCTCGATGCGCACGCCCGTCTCGCGGAACTTGTCGAGGACGGGGCGGAGGTCCGGCGGATGGCAGTTGCGGATCTCGATCTCGCCGCCCGCCATGGCCACCGCGGCCACGAAGGTGCCGGTCTCGATGCGGTCGGGGATGACGGTGTGCTCGGCCCCGTGCAGGCGGTCCACCCCCTCGACGCGGATCGTGGAGCCGCCCGCGCCCTGTATGCGCGCCCCCATCTTGACGAGGAGCTCGGCCAGGTCCACGATCTCCGGCTCCCTTGCCGCGTTGCGGATGATCGTCTCGCCTTCGGCCAGGGAGGCGGCCATCATGATGTTCTCGGTGCCGGTGACGGTCACGGTGTCGAAGCTGATCTCGGCTCCGCGCAGCCGCTTGGCCTTGGCCTCCACGTATCCGTGCTCGACCTTGATGTCGGCGCCCATCTTCTCGAGGGCGGTGAGGTGGAGATCGATCGGCCGGTCGCCGATCGCGCAGCCCCCGGGCAGCGACACGCGCGCGCGGCCCTCGCGCGCGAGCACGGGGCCGAGCACGAGGACGGACGCGCGCATGGTCTTGACGAGGTCGTAGGTGGCCTCCACCGAGGTGAGCTGGCCCGCCTTGAGCTCGACGACGCCCCCGACGCGGATGTCCGTGGCGACGCCCATGGCGGAGAGCACGCGGCCCATGGTGCGGATGTCGCGCACCTCGGGCACGTTGCGGAGGAGGACGGGCTGGTCGGTCAGGATCGCGGCGCAGACGTCGGGCAGGGAGGCGTTCTTCGCCCCCGAGATGCGGACCGTGCCCTCGAGGGCCTTGCCCCCGACGATTCGAATCTTTTCCATGTTGTTACCAGTGTAGTGGGGAATTCCCGCGGCGCGGGTGGCTCGGACACCACGACGCGATCAGCCCGGCGGGCGGCGAGCCACCAGCGCTCGTGGGATTCCCCGCAGGTCGGGCCGGACCTCGACGACCTCGAGGCCGGCCGCGCGGGCCTCCCGGGCGACCATGTCCGCCTGCCCCTGGCCGATCTCGACCACGCATCCGCCCCCGGCACGCAGGCGCCGGGCGGCGGACGCGAACAGGCGGCCGTAGCGTCCGGCCACGCCTTCGGGGGGCACGAGCGCCAGGCGCGGATCATGGTCGCGCACCTCCGGCTCGAGCGTCGCCCACTCCTCGGCGGAGACATAGGGGGGATTGCTCACCACGAGGTCGACGGCCCCCGCCTCCGTCCCCAACGCATCCAGGAGATCTCCCTCGTGGAACGTCACCTTCGACTCGAGACGCAGACGGGAGGCGTTGCCCTGCGCCACGAGAAGAGCGGCGGGCGAGAGGTCGGTGGCGTGAACGCGCGCGTCCGGCCGCTCCGCGGCCAGGGAGAGCGCGATGCATCCGCTGCCCGTCCCGACGTCGACGACTACGGGGGTGCGGACATCCCGGATCACCTCCAGCGCCGTCTCCACGAGCAGCTCCGTCTCCGGCCGTGGGATGAGGACGTCGGGGGTGACGATGAAGTCGTGCTTCCAGAAGGCCTGATGGCCGGTCAGGTGCTGCAGCGGCCGCCGGAGCGCGCGCTGCGCGATCGCGCCCTCGAAGAGCGCGAGGGCGGCGTCCGGTACCTCTTCGGATCCGCGTGCGATCACGTCGGCGCGCTCCCAGCCGAGGACGTGACGGAGGAGCAGCTCGGCGTCGAGGCGGGCGGTCGCGATACCGGCGGCCTGGAGACGGGTCGCACCCTGGTCCAGGAGCACGGCGACGGTGTGGAGCGGCGCGGCCGGCGTTTCCGTGCCGCTCGTCTAGGCCGCGCCCGGCCGTGCCACCTTGAGCTTCTCGGCCTGGGAGTGCGCCACCAGCGAGTTCACGATCTCGCCCAGGTCGCCGTCCAGGACTTCCTGGATGCGATGCAGGGTGAGGCCGATGCGGTGGTCGGTCACGCGCCCCTGGGGGAAGTTGTAGGTGCGGATCTTCTCGCTGCGGTCGCCGGATCCCACCTGGCTCTTGCGCTCGCTCGCGATCTGGCTCTGCTGCTTCTCGAGCGCGACCTCGTAGAGGCGCGCGCGCAGGACCTTCATGGCCTTCTCGCGGTTCTTGATCTGGCTCTTCTCGTCCTGGCAGGAGACGACCGTGTTGGTCGGCAGATGCGTGATGCGCACCGCCGAATAGGTCGTGTTCACGCTCTGCCCGCCCGGTCCCGACGAGCAGAAGGTGTCGATGCGCAGGTCCTTGGCCTCGATCTTGACGTCGACCTCTTCCGCCTCCGGCAGGACGGCGACCGTGATGGCGGAGGTGTGGATGCGGCCCGAGGCCTCGGTGGCGGGCACGCGCTGCACGCGGTGCACGCCGCTCTCGTAGCGCAGCTTGGAGTAGACGCGGTCGCCTTCGACCATGGCGATGACTTCCTTGATGCCGCCCTGGCCCGCCCGCGTCACCGAGATGACGTCGACCTTCCAGTGCTCGCGCTCCGCGAACCGCGTGTACATCCGGAAGACCTCGGCCGCGAAGAGCGCCGCTTCCTCCCCGCCCGTGCCCGCGCGGATCTCGAGGAGGACGTTCTTCTCGTCGTTCGGGTCCTTGGGAATGAGGAGGGGAGGGATCTCGGCGTCGAGAGCGTCGCGCTTCGTTTCCAGCGCACGCAGCTCCTCGTGGGCCATCTCCTTCATCTCGGCGTCCGACTCCGACCGCAGCATCTCCTGGATCTTGGTGATCTCGGCCAGGGCCGCCTTGTAGGCGCGCCAGCGCTCGACGATGGGGGTGATCTCCTTCGACTCGCGGGCCAGGCGCTGGAAGGCGGTCGGATCCCGCGCGATGTCGGGATCCGACATCTGGGCTTCGACCTCGCCGAAGCGCGACTCGATGTCGCGCAGTTTTTGAAACGTTATTGCGTCCATAAAAAACCCCGGGACCCCGCTGGCGCGAGGTGCCGGGGCGTCCTGGGCCGAGTTACGCCTTGGCCGGAGTGGCCGTCTCCTTCTTCTTGCCCCACTTCCGCGTGAACTTCTCGACGCGGCCCGCGGAGTCGATCAGGCGCTGCTTGCCCGTGAAGAACGGGTGGCAATTCGAGCAGATCTCGAGGCGCAGCTCCTGGCCCTTGGTGGACCTCGTGGTCCAGGTGGCGCCGCACGCGCAGTGGACGTTGACGGTGACGTAATCGGGATGAATCCCTGGCTTCATGGCCTCTCCGCCCGGCAGCGACCGGCCCGCCGGATCCTTGGCCGCGGCCCCGGGCCGCAGCGGTAACCGCCAATACTACCAGTTCGGCCTGGATGCCTCAAGCCGCGCGGGTTAGCCTTGGACATGCGCTCCCTGTCGCTCCTTCCGGCTCTCGCCTCGCTCGTGTCGTCCCTGGCCGCCCCCGCGTTCGCGCAGCCCGCTACCGAGCATCGCTACGAGGTGACGCTCGTCTTCGGCGCCTCGCTCCTCTCCGCCGACGGAGACACCGCGCAGCCCCTGCCCTTCGATGCCCTTCAGTCCTTCGAGGTCCTGCTGCCGGCGGGCACCCTCCGCCGCCTGCTGCCCCCCACCATCGAGGGTCACGACCACATGGGAGCCAGCTTCCTGCAGGGCTTTCAGGTCTCGCGCCGCCTGGCCCGCCGCGGATGGATCGAGGCCGAGTTCCTGATCGCGCCCGCCCACACCCGCCGCCGCTCCGCCTCCTTCCGATGCCCGGCCGAGGTCTGCGGGCTCCTCGGCCTCTCGGGCGCGGACCTGGGCGACGCCCTGGCCTCCGAAGAACGAGTGACCGCGTACCACTACGGTCTCGGGTTCGCCTACGAGCTTGCGAAGGGCGAGGTGCGGCCCTTCCTGTCCGTGGGGGCGGGCGCGGTCACCTACGACGTGCCGGGCGGCGGAGGGACGAGCTTCGCTTTCGAGTTCGGAGCGGGCGCGCGCCTCTCCTTCGGCGAGCGGGTCGGCGGACGGATCGAGGTCGCGGACCGGGTCATCCCCGATCACTTCCTCAGCGGCACGACCGAGCACGACGTGCAGGTGCGGGCGGGGGCCGTCTTCCGCCTGCCCTGAGCCGCAGGGGGGCCGCTCTGACGCGCGCCAGGAGCGCGCCCTAACGTAGAGGCGGGCAGGTCTTGGTGTTCAGGTGACCGCTGACATCGCAACAGTCGGTTGAGGTGTCAGCTATCCCGACGACACCACTCATATCGCCGCCGATGGAGTACGTACCGCTCTTCCCGGGAACAGCGGGTCTCAACTGGTAGCAGAACGCGTCCAATGATCCGGGCGAGCCCGCGGTGCTTGCCTTCTCGGTCGAGGTCCGGATGTAGCCCTGCTTGGAGATGCGGCTCAAGCCTGCGAGCGACGCGTCGAGGAAGGTCGGGCCGGTGTAACCCGGGATGCAGCTCGAAGGCGTGGCGAGACATGTCAGCGTGCCGTAGTACCCAGAGTTCGCATGCTGATAGGCCGCCTCCGCGCTGATCACGGCGCGGGTATCGCCGATGGCCGCGCTGTCGTTGCTGGTGAAGCCCCGCTGGAACAAGCGCGGGACGAACCGGCCAAACGGGCTGACCAGACACGCGAGGATGCCTATGATCGCCACGCCTCGTTCACGGTGGGAGTCGGCCTTCCAGAGGTCGAAGAGCCCCAATATGATTCCTATCAAAGCCACGAGAAAACACAGCATCAGTAGGATTTCGTGGTCACCGAAGATGAAACCCAAGAAAGCCAGCAATCCAATTACGACCGAGCGGTCACTCATGTCCCCTCTTGACGCTCAGAGTGAGTGGGCGACAGACCTCATCTGAGCGCCCGGCATCCGCGGCCACCGTGGAGAGGCTCGCCACTTGCTCGGAATCGTTTCGTCGCTTCCGCCGGGCCACCTGGGTCAGGGAGGGTCGAGCGTTCCATAGTAGCGTTCCCGGTAGCGGCGCTCCGAGTCCAGGTCGCCGAGGACGAAAGCCACGTCGGCGAGCTTGAGGACGATCGACGCCTCCTCAGGAGCGGCTCGCCCCGCCTCTTCGTAAAGGTCTCGCGCCGCCGCGATCTCCCGGAGGTGGAAGGCCGCATCCCCCGCGCGCTCCAGCCAAGCGGCGCTTTCCGCGGCTCCGGCCGTGCGGCGCGCCCAGGCCGCCGCCAGCTCGCCCGCTTCCCGCCAGCGGCCGTCCCAAAGCAGCGACGAGTAGTAGCGTGCCGCGGCCCGTCCATCACCGCGCTGCGCGGCCGCGCGCAGAGTCTCCTGGCCTCCGGCCACGTCGCCGCGAGCGTCGGCGAGGCGCGCGGACACGATCGCGAAGCGTGGGTCGTCGGACCAGTCCCCCGCGATCGCCTCCAGACGGCCCTCCGCCTCCTCGTTGCGGCCGAGGGCGATGAGGGCCAGCGCCGCGCTCAAGGCGTAGATCCGGCCGCGTGGGGCGAGACCCGCCGCGCCATCGAACTGCTCGAGAGCGATCGCGGCGCGGCCCTCTTCCAGGGCCACGCAGCCCCGCCTCCACTGTGCCGCCGCGCGAACGCCGGCGAGCGCGACGGGAGGGGTCGCGTCCTTCGACGGCTCCCGCCATTCTGCACGTGTTGCCGAAGCCAGGATGTCTTCGAGCATGGCCAGCACGCCCGGGTCGGCGGTTTCGTGCGGGCCCATGCCGAGGTCCTCGAGCGACGTGGCGGGCAGACAGCGCGGCTGCGCGTCCTGCATCCGGCGGTACTCGGCGAAGGCGTCCACGAACAGCTTGCGGCGGCCGGGCGCGACCAGCGGCGGCACCGTGACGTCACGGCTGGTGGTGATCACGACGTCGTCCACGAAGTAGGTGACGTCGGAGACGTCCTCCATCGGGTCGCTGATGAACGAGAACACGTCGACGGCGGAGGCGGGCTGGCGGGCCGCGCCCGGCTGGTCGCGCAGGGCCACGATCGGTTCCGCGCGGCCCTCCTCCTGGATGGTGAGATCGTAGACGCCCCGGTCCACGTCGTAGGCGACGTCGACCACGTACCAGACGAACCCGCGCACCGGGGCCAGCTTCTTCGGGATGCTGTCCGAGACGTGGACGAAGCGCCCGTCACGCGTCGACAGCCAGAAGGCGATGCCGTCCTTGCCGAGCTGAAACCGGCGCGGTCCGGCCAGCGCCACGTTGAGCTCCTCTTCCGGGCGGGCCGTCAGCAGGGCGAAGTGGGCAAAGACGAGGCCGGCGCGCTGCTCGGGGAAGTAGCCCTGCAGCTCCGAGAAGTCCCCGTTGCCGGCCACGTCGCGGATCTCCACGGCGCGATAGCCGCTTTTCCTGAAGGTGGAGGTGAGCGCCACGCCGCCGTGGGCGGCCCGGAACACGGCGAAGGTGTCGGGACCGGTGGCCACCGTCTCGTCGTCGAAGCCATACCGCACGAGCACGGTGGCCGCAGGCGGTTCACGAGGAGCGGCGAGCGCGACGGGCAGTGCGGCTCTGGCGGCCGCGAAGGCCGCGGCCCCGAGGGCTAGAGCTGCGAGCGGTACTCGGCCAGCCATTGGCGCCACGCCTCCACGGCGCGGGCGCGCGCCTCGGGAGGTCCCGCGAAGCGGAAGCCCTTGTCCTGGCCGGTCTGGATCTGGAGCACGAGGGCGGAGATGCGCCGCACGTCCGGCTTGGGATCGTCGAGGGCGCGGATCAGGCCCTCGAAGAGGTGCACCTTCTGCGCGGGCGTCAGGTGGACCTGGTCGTAGGCGAGGGCGCAGGCCGCCTTGTCGCGGAAGAGGAGCTGGCCGTCGTTCTGCATGTTGTCGAGGAGGACGTCGACCACGGAGACGTCGTCGCTCACGCGGCCGAGCGCGTACTGCACGGACAGGCGCAGGCCCTGGTTCGGGGTGTGGACGTCCTTCATGAGCGCGCTTCTCGCCTCGTCGGACTTCCATCCCAGGCGATAGAACACGGTGGCGAGACGCTGGCGGCGCTCCTCGTCGCCCGCGGCGTAGAGGCGGGCGAGGCGGGGCATGACCGACGGGCCCATGGCCTTGATGACGCTGAGGTCGTCCGCGGCGACGGCGTCCTCGAGCGTGCCCGCGGCCGGGGCGAATTGGGGCACGAGAAGAGCGGCAGCGACGAAGGCCAACGTCCGCAAGGACTTCACGGCACCCGCCTCCAGCTTCGGAAGTCTAGCCGTAGGGGAGGCGGACTGTCAGTGCCCGCCGTCACGCAGGACGGGATAGAACTGGACGAACACGTTGTCGCGGGCCGCGTGCTGCCGGTGGCAGTCGAAGCAGGCCCCGCGCGGGAACGCGGTGGCCGTCGCCCTGGAGCCGTCGCCGAAGCTGTAGTACGCCCAGCCTTCGGGGAAGCGCGCGGAGTCCTTGACCGCCGCCTCCACGGCCGTCCGGCGCCCTTCGAACAGACCGTGGCGGCTGGGCGCCACCTTCTGCGCGGCCTCGTGCAGCTCCAGCACGAGGACGGTGCCCTCGGGGAAGCGGCCGGTGCGCCGGAAGTCGGCGTA
>Ga0209382_10006930_pt1 | contig 14516 bp, 10 predicted proteins | sample SoiMetdeltSBSDD5_FD_187599 | JGI IMG/M metagenome (GOLD analysis project Ga0209382, IMG submission 187599) | Bulk soil microbial communities from a Populus tree surrounding site in Tennessee, USA - Soil MetaG P. deltoides SBSDD5 (SPAdes) (version 2) | ecosystem: Environmental > Terrestrial >... | reverse complement strand
AGCCGAATCGAGCGAACGACCGCGACTGACTCGCGCGGCGAGTTCCGGTTCGAGAGGCTCCTGCCCGGGCAGTATGAGGTGACGGTCACCAAGGCGGGGTTCGCACCGCTCACCTCCACGATAGCAGTCAGTGGCACGAAGCCGGCAGCGGTGAGGCTGACGCTTTCCCCGCCAACACGCGATCTGGAAAGGCGATCGAGAAACGACGACGAGTCCCGGGCCCGGCCGGCGCCGGTCGCGGAACCGCCGGCGACACCGCCGCCGCCGGCAGCGCCCGCGGCTGTTGGCGGGGGACGCGGGGGTTACGGTTCGCTCATGCGCATCCCGCCGCCGTTCAACACCGAGGCCTACGACAAGATCGACGAGAACCGTTTTCATCGCGTCGCCGACGATCCGCTGTCGACCTTCTCAATCGACGTCGACACCGCGTCCTACGCCAACGTTCGCCGGTTCCTCAACCGAGGCACGCTGCCGCCAGCCGATGCGGTGCGAATCGAAGAATTGATCAATTACTTCCGCTTCGACTACGGCGATCGGCCGGCTGACGCGCCGTTCTCGATCGCCACCGAAGTGACGGCCTGCCCGTGGAATCCGCGCCACAAGCTGGCGCTGATCGGCCTGCAGTCGGCGCGTCTCTCCGAGGCCAAGACTCCGCCGCGGAATCTCGTCTTCCTGCTCGACGTATCCGGATCCATGACGCCGCCCGACAAGCTTCCGCTGGTCAAGACGGCGATGCGCATGCTCGTCGACACGCTGACGCCGGCCGACCGCGTCGCGGTGGTGGTCTACGCCGGCGCCAGCGGCGTGGCGCTGCCCTCGACGCCCGGGAATCGCAAACCCGATATCCAGCATGCGATCGCCGAGTTGCGGCCCGGCGGGTCGACCAACGGTGCCGCGGGCATCCACCTCGCCTACGACATCGCCGCCCAGTCGTTCATCAAGAACGGCATCAACCGTGTGATTCTCGCCACCGACGGCGACTTCAATGTCGGCGTCACCAGCCAGGGCGAATTGATCCGGTTGATCGAAGAGAAGCGCGAGCGCGGCATCTTCCTCTCGGTGCTCGGCGTCGGCACCGGCAACCTCAAGGACTCGACGATGGAAAAGCTGGCGGATCGGGGCAACGGAAACTATGCCTATCTCGATTCGCTGCACGAGGCCCGGCGCGTGCTGATCGCCGAGGCGGGCGCGACCCTCGCGACGGTCGCCAAGGACGTCAAGATTCAGGTCGAGTTCAATCCCCGAACGGTCGGGGCCTACAAGCTGATTGGCTATGAGAACCGCATCCTGCAGCATCGCGACTTCAACGACGACAAGAAGGATGCGGGGGAGATTGGCGCTGGTCACACAGTGACGGCGCTGTATGAGATTGTGCCGCCGGGTGAACCGATCGAGGGGGGCTCAATCGATCCGCTCAAATACCAGGACCGGTCGACGCCGAGCAACGCGGCCCGGTCTGGGGATCTGATGACCGTGAAGTTGCGCTACAAGGCGCCGGATGGCGATGTCAGCAAGCTGCTGTCGCGCGAGGTGCCGGACCGCGCCGGCGCGCTGACCTCCAACAGCGGGTTTGCCGCCGCCGTCGCGGAGTTCGGGATGCTGCTGCGCCGCTCGGAATTCAAGGGCGGTGCCTCGTGGACGAGCGCGCTCGAGCTCGCGCGCAAATACCGCGGCAGCGATCCGGATGGCTATCGCGCCGAATTCGTTCGCCTGATCGAGCTGGCGTCGGCGCTCGATCCGCGCGCGCCCACGACCGACGATCGCGACCGCTGATCAGGAGGGTCAGATCTTGGATTTCAACATCCTAATGTTGAAATCCAAGACCTGACCCCATGATCATTGGGCACATGGCCCGCGCCTGGTTGATGCTGCTCTGTGCCGCGCTCCTGTTGTGGCGCCCACTCGACTACGCTTTCGAGCTGCCGCAATCGCTCTCGACGATGGGGATGCGCGGCGTGCCTGGCGCGATCGAATTGCTCTTCCACGGGATCGTGGCTGCTGTGGCGGTGGCCGCGGCCCAGTCGCTGTGGAGCGAACGGCCGTCGGGACCGTCGCTCGCCGCGGTGGCGCTGATAGGATCGGCGGCCGCCACCGTGCAGACGGTGTATTGGACCGCGCTGCCGCATCAGACCGTCCCTGGCTCCGAGCGGCTGATTTCGGCGGTGGCCATTGGCCACGCGGCGATCTGGCTGCTGTACTTGGGCCGATCGCGCCGCATTCGGGAGATAGCCGGCCGATCGCACGGGCGAGCGTGATTAGGTCACGAGGACGATCTTTCCAACCACCTCGCCAGCCTCGAGCAGCCGATGGGCCTCGGCGGCGGACGTCAGCGGCAGGGTGCGATCCACCACCGGTCTGACCTGGCCGATCGTGAGGAGCGGCCACACCTTCTCCTCGAGATCGCGCGCAATCCCGCCTTTCTCCTCGATGCTTCGCGGCCGCAGCATCGATCCGGTGATCGTCAGGCGTTTCCGCATGACCGTGCCGAGGTTGATGGCGGCGCGTCCACCTCCCAGCAGTCCGAGCTGGACGAGACGGCCGAACTCCGCCAGGCAGTCGAGGTTGCGCTGCGCGTAGTCGCCGCCGACCACATCGAGCACCACGTCGACGCCGCGGCCGTCGGTCGCGGCGCGGACCACCTCGACGAAGTCGCTGGTCTTGTAGTTGACAGGCGTCGCGCCGAGACGCGCGCACGCGTCGCACTTTGCTTCGGACCCGGCGGTGGCGATCGCCTCGGCGCCGTGCGCGCGTGCCAGTTGGATCGCGGTCGTGCCGATGCCGCTCGTGCCGCCGTGGATCAGGATCCGTTCGCCGGCCTTCAGCGTTCCATGCTGAAAGAGATTCGTCCAGACCGTGAAGAAGGTTTCCGGCAGCGCCGCGGCATCGATCGCGCCGAGCCCTTTCGGAACCGGCAAGCACTGGGCCGCCGGGGCGACGCAGTACTCGGCGTAGCCGCCGCCGGCGAGCAGCGCGCAGACGCGATCGCCAGGACGCCAGCGCGTGACCGCGCCGCCGACGCTGGCGATGGTACCGGCGATCTCGAGCCCTGGTATGTCGGGCGCACCCGGCGGCGGAGGATGCATGCCGAGCCGCTGCAGGACGTCGGGACGATTGACGCCCGCAGCCTCGACGCGCACCACCACGTCCGATGCGCCTGGCTCGGGTTTCGCTCGCTCGGCCACCCGCAGCGCGCCCGACGGACCAGGTTGATCGATCTCGATGACAATCATGACGGACTCCGCAGCCTCAGAGAAGCGAATGACTCATTGCGCGGCGAGCACGATCTCGCCGAGTTGAATGCCGCGATTGCCGGCCCGCAATCGATCGACGCGGATGTCGATGCGGCGCAATCGGCGGCTGCCGGGCGGCGGCAGGACCAGGCGCCTCGTTACCCAACGATCGTCGCGGAGCTCGAACTCGTCGGCCGGCCGGTCGTCCACCGCGATCCGCACGAGTACCGGGGGATCGCTGGGTTGATCGAACGTCAGGCGCACCGGAATCGCCAGGCGCGCAGACGCTGCCGGCACGAAGAACGATGCGTGACCGGTCGTCCAGCGAGCGCGGACACCGTCCGGTCCCGTCCGCCAGGCGTGAAACCCTGACTCGACGCCAGCCAGCCAAACCGGATCGCGCAAGTAGGCGAGGATCGACACCGCTGTCACGATCGTCACGGCGGTCGCGATCCAGCGGCTCCGGGTCACTGCCACCTCAAGAACAGCGACTTGTACTGCGCCCACGTGAGGTCGGAGATCGGCATGACGCCGTTCCAGTACTGCAGCATCTGAAACAGCGACAACGCGACCAGAAGGGTTGTCGCCGTGCCGGCGAGCACGAGCCGCAGCGGGCGCTCCGCGCACCACGCGAAGAACCCGGCAAGACCGATGGCGAACAGCGGCAGCAGATCGATGAACCCGCGGTGGCCGTAGCTTCCGCCGAACTGCCAGTCCCACCAGCTGGCGATCAAATAGGCGTCGGCGGCGAAGACCGGCAACGCCGCGACGGCGAACGCTCGGGTGGTGTCGCGGCCCAGCCAGAATCCCGCAACTGCGAAGAGCAGGAGCGGTGACCAGAAGAACACGCCTTTCTGCACGCTGAACAACACCCCCCAGAGATGCGGCGACGCGAAGTTGAAACCGAGATCGCCGTACGAGCTCACCATCCAGCGGCCGGTCGCCGCTTTGTAGATTGCCAGCTGCGGCAGCACGACGAGCGCGGCGACGCCGACGGCAGTCAGCGTGCCACGCCAACGAGCCGCCGTCGTCCCTGTCTTGCGGAGGCTTCGGAGCTGGCCCCATCCGTACAGCGGCACGACCAGCAGCAGCAACAGGTTGGTGTGCCGCGTCAGCACCATCAGCCCCGCGACGAGGCCGACGAGCGCGGCGCGCCGGTGAGTGGGTTCGGTCCACCAGTCTTCCGTCACGTTGAGCAGCGCCGCCAGAAGAAAGAACGAGTACGCATGGCTGTACGAGCTGTCGTAAGTTGCGTAATGCAGGAGACCGGTGCCGCACAGCAGCGCCATCAGCGTCGCGGCGGTGACGCGGTCGCTGAAATGCCGCAGCAGCAGGCGGCGCATCATCGCCAGACCAGCGATCGCCCAGAAGCCGCCGGCGATTCCGGCCGCGTGCTGATAGTAGAGCGTGAATCCGTCGGCCGACAGGTTGCTCCACCGTGACAGCCCATCCGCGGCAAGAAAGAACGGCGACTGCATGACCGCGACGCCGATAGGGTGGGCGTTGACCCATCGACCTGTTCCGGGCCAACGGATGATGGCCGTAAAGGCGGGGAATTCGCCGCCGCAGCAGTCGCGCGCCACCGAGGCCAGCGACGGATCGTGGTAGATGAACCAGGCCGGCAGGTACACGTAATAACTGTAGCCGTCGGAGCGGATCGGCGGATTGGCGCGCCCGGTCGCGTAGATGAAGACGTACGCCGCCGCGCACAACAGCGCGGCCGCGAACAGTGAGCGCTTCGACATCCTCCCGCTGGCTACTGCAATCCCGACGGCAAGCGCGGCGACGACAACAGCGCGGCGAAGGCCTTCCAGCGCCGCGCGGGATCCGCGCCACTGTGCCCGTCGATGTAGCGGCGCACGAGATCCTTGCCGTAGTTGTAGTTGATCACGTAGCTGCGGTACTTCTCCACGAACTTCACCCGCTGCTGTGCCCGGTCGGGCGTGTAAAGGGCGTACTTCTCGAGGTACGCGGCTGCGTCCGCCGTCGACATCTTGCCGTTCAGGAACTCACGTGCCGCCTCGTTGCCCGCGTACGAGAGCTGGTCGACGAGCGCCTGGATTTCGTAGTACTCCGCGGCGCGAGTGACATCGAGACCAGCGGCCTTGAACAGCGTCGTGCGCTCGTAGTCGATCCGTTGCTGTCCTGGAAACGCCACCTCGATACCGAAGTTCGCCGTACCTTCGGCGATCAGCGACTGCGGAGAGAACAGCGGATACACCGTGAACTCCACCCACCCCCGATCGCGAACCAGATGCTTCTCGAGCAGCGCGTTGTAGACGTGATGCCCGGGATACCCTTCATGACAGGCGAGATCGATCGCCCGATCGATGTAGATGGGCAGGTCGGTGTTGATCTGGATCAGGCTCCGGTAGTTTCCCTGATACCAGTTGTAGCCGCTCCACGGCTTGTTGGTCACGTATTCGAGCGTGAAGGTCTCGCCCGGCGGCAGCTCGACATGGGCCTTGGTTCGTTCGCGCCCGGCGGCGATCGCCGTCTGAAACACGGCGTCGAGCTTGTCTTTCGGAATGATGAAGGGTTTGCGCCAGGCGGCGTAGCGTTCGGCGAGCGACCCTTGTCCCGGGAATCGCCGATCGAGTTTGTCCACGATCGCCTGGAAGTGCGAGGCTGGGTGGGTCGGCGCGACCGCGTCGTAGAGCGCCTTCGACTCGTCGTCGAACGACAATCGTTCGCCTGTGAGCATCCGGACCCGCGCCTCGAGCGACGAGAGTTGGCGATCGAGGTACTGCCAGCGCAGACGGGTCATCTCGTCGGCGGTGGCCGGCGGTTGCAGTTTCTTCACATCGTCCCGCAGCGTGCGTGCCCGCGCGCCGATCGCATCGAGCTCGACCTTCGACCCGTCCGCCTCCTTCTTCCATTCCAGCGGCCCGTAGTAGGCGTCCACGTAGTCGGCGTCGTGGCGTCCGAGGGCCAGGATGGTTTTCACGTACTGCTCGGCGAGCGCGTTCATGGGCGAAGGCACCGGTTTCTGTGCATAAAGACTGGCGACCGATACGGCAAGGCAAAGAGCAAGGGTGAGACGTTGCATGTTTTCCGTCCCCGTGATCCTAACAGGCTGGCACAGTGGGGTCTGACCCCAAACCGAGGTTGACGCTATAGAATAGCCACGCAGCGATGCTTCGTACCGTGCCGTTCTGGCTGGATCGCTTTCCCAAGTCCCGCCGGCCTTCTTATCCGACTCTCCGCGGCCAGCTCGACGCTGACGTCGTCATTGTCGGCGGCGGTCTGACCGGGTGTGCCTGCGCCGCCTGGTTCGCGGCCAGTGGCATACGGACCGTGCTGCTCGAGTCGGATCGCATCGGCGCCGGCACGACGGCTGCCGCGCTCGGTGTCGTGCGCGAGGGCTTCGACGGCTCGTTTCAACAACACGCCACCACCTATGGCTTGCGTGCGGCGCGGATGATGTGGCAGAGCATGCGGCGCGCCTCGCTCGATTTCGCGGCGGCGTTGCGACGCTACGACATCCGCTGCGACCTGACGGCGCAGGATCTGCTTCACGTCGCGCCGCGCGACGGCGACGCCATCCGGCGGCTGCGTAAGGAGTACGATTCACGCCGGCAGGCCGGTTTCGATCACAGTTGGCTCACCTCCGCGGCGCTGGCACGCGAAACCGCGATCGAGCGCGGCGGCGCCGCCATTCGCACTCGCGGCTTCGTCGTCGATCCTTTTCGCGCCTCGCTGGGGCTCGCGGCCGCGGCGGCGGAACGCAAGAACACGCAATTGTTCGAGCGCACGCCGGTGAAGCGTATCCGCGCGACTCGCAAGCGCGTCGACGTCATGACCGCCAAGGGTATCGTCCAGGCGCAAGCGGTCGTTATTGCTACCGCGGCGCCGCTGCCCGACTTGCGCGCGCTGCGCCGGCATCTCCGGCCGCGCCACAGCTTTGCCGTCGTCACTGAAACGCTGCCGGCCGCGGTGCGGCGCCAGCTCGGTACCCGCGCAGCGGCGATGCGCGATAGCGTTCTGCCACCGCATTTCCTGCGCTGGATGAAAGAGGATCGCGTCCTCTTCTCGGGCGCCGATCTCGACCCGATCCCCGAACGCGCTCGCGCGAAAACACTCGTCCAGCGCTCGGGCCAGCTGATGTACGAGCTCTCGACAGCCTACCCGGCCATCTCCGGTGCGATGCCGGAGTGGGCCTGGGATTTCGGCTATTACGAAACTGTCGACGGGCTGCCCTACATCGGCCTTCATCGCAACTTCCCCCGCCATCTCTTCGCGCTGGGCCATGCTCATCATGGCGCGGGCGTCGCCTGGCTCGCCGCGCGCGTGCTCCTGCGGGCGTTTCAGGGAACGCCCGAAAAAGGGGACGATTTGCTCGGATTCAGCCGGATCCTGAAATAACGGCGTAACTTTCGCGGCGTCGGTCCGGTCCAAGTACGGGCCGCGGTGACGCTACCCGCGCATTGACCCCGACAGGAGGCCGCCGTAGGATCGGTCGCGTCACAGCCTGGGAGAACGCCATGAGCCGACGAGAGCAGGAGATCGATCATCTCTATCGCCGCGCCGGATTCGGCGCGAGTCAGGAAGAGATCGACGAATACACCAAGCTGTCGGTCGCCAGCTACGCCAGCTCGGTGGCGCGCCTTCTCGGCTACGAGCAATTCCCCGACGACGTCGATTCGAAAGTGGGAACGCCGGGCTACGTCGGGGTCACGGCGCGAAGCGGCAGCGGGTTTCAGCCAGCGACGAACATCCTGGACGGCCGCCAGCGCTGGTTGTTCCGGATGGTGCACTCGCAGCGCCCGCTCCAGGAGAAGATGGCGCTCTTCTGGCACAACCACTTTGCCACCGCCTACAACAAGGTCCTCAACGAGCTCGGCGACAGCACCATCGCCACCCGCATGTTCACCGCCAAGGTGGACGACGACGGCAGCCGCACGCGCGGTCAACTGGAGCTGTTTCGTGATTATGCGCTCGGGAATTTCCGCGATCTGTTGATCGAAGTCGCTAAAGATCCGGCGATGCTCGTCTGGCTCGATGGCCGCACCAACGTTCGTTCGCGCCCGCAGGAGAACTTCGCGCGCGAGCTGATGGAACTGTTCACCATGGGGGTCGGCGAGTTCGAGGAAACCGACGTCTATGCCGGCGCGCGCGTGTTCACCGGCTGGAACCTGTCATTGGCCAACCGCGGCACCGCCCAGGCCCGCTACGACTTCGCGTACAACGCGGGCCAGCACGAGACGACGGCCAAGGAGTTCACGTTTCCGATCTACCGCGACGGGAGCCGCGTGATTCCCGCTCGCTCGACCGCCGACGGGATGCAGGACGGCATCGACCTGATCAACGCCGTGGCGCGCCATCCGGCCACCGGACCGCGCCTGGCGCGCAAGCTCTACGCCTACTTCGTCAACGAGGTCGATGCGCCGGACGAGTCGATGATCAACGGGCTGGCGCGGCTCTACTACGCCACCAACTTCGAGATCGCGCCGATGGTGCAGGCGATTCTCGTGTCATCGCAGTTTCGCGATCCGGCGACCTACTACAAGCGGTACTCGTGGCCGGTCGAGTTCGTGGTGCGGAACATCAAGGAAGTGGGTTGGCGGGGGTTCTCGGTGAACAGCGCGCTGACGCCGCTGGTCAACATGGGGCAGCAATTGTTCGAGCCGCCCGACGTCAACGGATGGGAGCTCGGCCGCGGCTGGTTCTCGAGTGGAGGCATGCTGGCGCGCATGAACTTCGCGGCGCTGCTCGCCACCAACCAGCGTTTCAACTTGCGCGATCAGGTACGCGGTCAAGTCGACTCGGCCGAGAGCCTGCTGTCGTACATGCTCGATCGCATGACTCCCCCGGCATTCGCGGGGGACGCGTACAACGCGCTGCTCGACTACACGCGCGCCGGCGGCACCTGGACCGGCTCGGACGCGCAGCTCACCACCAAGAGTTCCGGCCTGGCGCATCTGATTGCCGGATCGGGCGACTATCAGCTGGTGTAATCGGAGACTCCGACCATGGCTTTCACCAGACGCGACTTCATGCGCGGCGGCGTGGCAGCGTTCACGCTCGGCTTCTCCGCGCCGGCGTTCCTGACCGACATCGCCCGCGCGCAGGGGCGTGCGCGCCGCAATCTCGTGGTGCTGTATCTCAGCGGTGGCAACGACGGGCTCAGCACGCTGATCCCCTATACCGACGCGCAGTACTACGCGCGACGGCCCAACCTCGCGATTCCCGCCGCCACCGTGCTGCAGATCGGGACCGACAGCGCGGGAACCCCGTTGGGCCTGAATCCACGTCTGACCGATCTCCGGACGATCTACAACGCCGGTCGTCTCGCGCTGATCCAGCGCACCGGCTACAACAACTCCAGCCGCTCGCATTTCCAGGGTACCGACATCTGGTCGAGCGCGGATCCGTCGACACCGCAGAACATCGGATGGCTGGGCCGCTATCTCGATCGCCTGCCGTCCCCGGTCGATCCCTTGACCGCATGGTCGACGGTGCGCGAAACCCCGCGCACGCTGCTTTCGCGAACCGTCGGCGTGCCGTCGATCGCGAGCATCCCCGAGTATGCGTTCGCGAGCCCGAATGGCGGGACCGACGCGCAGTTCGCGCGCAGCGCGGCGACGCGCATCGCCTCGCACGTCCCGATCGATCGGCCCCACCTCGCGTTCGTCAATTCCACTGCGCAGGCGGCCTTCGTCACGCTGGATCGCGTCGCCCAAGTTGCGAACTATGCGCCCACGGTCGCCTATCCGAACAACGGGTTGGCGCAGGCGTTGCTGATGGTCGCCGGCGCGATCGCGCGCGGGGTCGGCACCAGCATCTTCTGGGTGCAAACCGGCGGCTACGACACCCACGCCGGCCAGAACACCAACGTCGCCAACGGCACCTACAACACGCTGATGACGACGCTCAACGGCGGGTTGTTCGCGTTCTATCGCGATCTGCTCAACCAGGGGTTGTTGAACGACACGCTGGTGCTGCAGTTCTCCGAGTTCGGCCGCCGCATCAACGAGAACGGCAGCACCGGCACCGACCACGGCGCGGCCAGCCTGATGATGGCGATTGGCGGCGGCGTCCGCGGCGGCATCTACGGCACGGCACCGAACCTGCGCATCGCCTCGGACAATCCCACGCTCGAGAACAACAGCCAGGACGTTCGCTTCGAGACCGATTTCCGCGCCGTCTACGCCCGCGTCCTCGACAACTGGCTGGGCGCGGATTCCGCCGCGATCCTCGGCGGCAACTTCCGCAACGGTCCTGTGTTTATCTGAATCGTGACGCGACTGCGGATGGACGGATTGTTGATTGCGGAGCGCGGATTGAAACCGACTGGCGATTGAGAAAGGCGTTCAATCCGCACTCTACAATCTGCAATCAGCCAATCCGCAGTCACCAGTCCACGTTCGACTCTACTCACCAAACAACCCTCGGAACGCAATCTCGATCTCCGGATAGCGGAAGTGGTAGCCCTGCTGCTGCGCGCAGGTGGGGATGGCGCGGTGGCTGGCCAGCAGGTACTCGCCGAATTCACCCGCCACGATCTTCAAGGCGAATGACGGAGCCGGGATAAGACTTGGGCGGCGCATCGCGTGCCCGAGCGCGCGGGCGAAGTGCCGGCTGGTGACCGGATGCGGCGTGCTGACGTTCACGGGGCCGGACACCGCCGGCGTCTGCACGATCCACCGCACCATCTCGACCCAATCGAGGCGATGAATCCACGATACGTACTGCGAGCCTCCGCCAATGGGACCGCCGACGAAGAACTTGAACGGCCGCGTCAGCTCCGGCAGGGCACCCCCCGATCGCTCGAGCACGATGGCGGTGCGCAGCAGCACTACGCGCACGCCCGCGGCTTCGGCGTGGCGGGCTTCCTGTTCCCAGTCGACGCAGAGTTTGGCGAGAAAGCTCGCGCCCGCCGGTTCGCGCTCGGTGACCGGCTGATCGGACGGCGCGTAGTAGTCGATGCCACTGCCGCTGATGAACGTCTGCGGCCGCGACCCGACGGACGCGAGTGCCTTGCACAGGCTGCGGGTCGCGAGGACCCGGCTGTCGCGCAGCCGAGCCTTCAGCGACGCCGTCCATCGTTTCGCGGACAGCGATTGACCCGCCAGGTTGATGACCGCATCCGCCGACTCGAGCGTGGTCGCCCAGGGACCGCTGGAGCCGTCGGGCTTCCACCCGACTTTCGTGATGCCGGGCATCCCGGTTCCCGGATCGTGACGCGTGTCGCCCGACATGAGCGATCGGGTGAGGACGCGGACGTCGTGTCCTTCTTCCGCGTACGTCTCGGCGAGAGGGCCGCCCAGGAACCCGGTACCGCCGGCAATGACGATTTTCATGAGACTTCACGGCCGCCGGGAGTGCACACCATTGCGCATCCCCAGCATTGGCCGTGTCGGTGTGTTTGACGCACAGGCTGCCGATCGGGTTTGCAGTTTGTTGAATCGCTCAACGTCACGACGAGAGCAGCCGTTTGGCCTCGTTCATGCCTTGGGCCCCGACCAGCATGATCAGGTCGCCCGGCGCCGTCCGCCGCATGGCGTCCGACAGGGTCTCGGCCAATCCTTCGTGCCAGACAAACCTGCGCCCGCGCGCCACCAAGGCCTGGCGAGTAGCCTCGATTTCCGGCGGCAGGACCGCATCCGCGGGCCCGGTGACGTCGGCCGAACTGGTCACGATCAATGGGTCCGCGCCATGGATCGAGCACAGGTCGGCAATCGCCAACGCATTCTGGCGATTGATCTCGACGCCGCGCCGGCCGCGCACCGCGTACACCACGACGAGGTTGCGGTGCGCCAACAACGAAGCGACGGCAAAAGTCGCGCGGAAACTATTGGGATGCGCGGCCGTATCATCGAGGATCAAGCGGCCGTCAACGGTATAGGTTTCCATCCGCCGTCGCAAGGGGGCGAGGTCGGCAACAACGGTCGAGCCTGCGCTCACCGGCAGACCAACACCCAAAGCGTAGGTGAGCGCCAGCGCCACATTGCGCAGGTGGCCACGTCCCAGCAGTGGTGTATGGATGCGTGCACCCGCCTGCGATCCGAGCAGCGGTCCCCCGAGGCTGAACGTCGTTCCGTGGCCGTCCAGCAGGACGTCGGACACCTGGACGTCGGCGGCGCGTCCCTCGATCGAGAACCCGATCGATTGCCCGCTGGGCTGCGGCGATCTGTCGTCCTCGGCCGCGCTCGTAGATTCCCGACGGCGCGGATGTTGACCATGGACCCTGCTCTCGGCTTGCTGCCCGCGCGACGCGGCAACCTGACGTGACGCGAGGTTGTCATCGTCGTAGGCGAGCAGCGCCGACGGTTTCAGGTAATCGAGAAACAGCCGCTTCGCGTCGACGTAGTCCTCGTACGAGCGGTGGAAGTCGGTGTGCTCACCCGGCATGATGGCAGCGAGCAATCCACCATCGAAGCTGAGGCCGTCGACGCGTTTCATCATCAACGCGTGACTGGTGACCTCGAGGATCACCGTCGTGGCTCCCTGGTCTTCCAGTCGCCGCAGCGCCCGGTGCAATTCCACCGGGGCCGCGGTCGTCAGGCCGTCGCCGGCGTCATAGAACTCGCGGTAGCGTGCGCCGAGTGAGCCAATCACGCCGGTGCATGCACCGGCCGCGTCGAGGAGCGCGCGCAGAATCTCGCTGGTGCTGGTCTTGCCGAACGTGCCGGTGAAGCCGATCAACGAGAGCGCCGACGAGCTGGTGCCGTAGTAACGGGCCGCGAGGAGCGCGAGCGCGGCGCGGCTGGATGGCACGCGCACCGCCGGAATGCGCGGCGGTATGGCGCCGGTCCGCTCGGCCACCACCGCCGCGGCGCCGCGTATGACGGCGTCGGCGATGTAGGCGTGCCCATCGAGCAGCGTTCCAGGAATAGCCACGAACAACGTGCCGGGGCGCACGCGGCGGCTGTCCTCGGTGATTGCGGTGATGTCGGGGTCGGCGCCGGCTGGCGCGATCTGAAATCCTGCGACCAGCTCGGAGAGGCGCATCAGCGGGCGACCTCGCGCTCCAGCCACCGCTGTACCTCGTCCAGCACGTCGGCGAGCTCGGTGCGATGACGCCGCAGACGCTCTCGGGTGTCGTGCCTGGCGCGGCGCAGATGCCACCAGGCTCGAACGGCATCGAGAACCGCCGTCTCCCGTTCGATCGCGATCAGCGATAGGACCGACAAGGGCACCAGCGCGGCCATCGTCAGCCATGCGGACAGCGTCCCGGCGACGCTCCACGCGATCGCGCCGACCGCTCCCAGCCACAACCCATAGACGACCACGCCGGTGAACACCTGCGCGGTCGCCACGATGTCGCGCTCGCGGGTGACGAGGCGGGCGATGAGAGCGGTCAGGTGATAGGGCACGAAGTAGACGAGGAAGCCGAGGGCACTCAAGGGCAACAGAATGACCGCGAAGGCCAGCTCCCGTACCGCGAACGTCAGCGCGTCGCCGCCGGAGATCTGCCAGTCGAGATGGCGGTCGCGGAGGCCGAACCGGCGCAGCCGCGCGTCGTAGCGGCGCAGCCGCAGTAGCAGGGCCTCGTAACGCCCGGGATCGGTGGCGCGGAGACGGTCGATGCCGGAAGCGATGCTGCGGCGGCGGGCGACGCGTTCTTCGGCGTCGTGCGGCCGGCCGCGGGCCGCGGCGTACAGCCGATCCACGCGATCGACGAGGGCGGCGTCGGTGTTCGGCTCCGCTTCGACCAGCAGCTGCCGCATCCGCTCGGCGATCCGTGCCGTCAGCATGCGCGCCGCGGCCGGCAGCGCGGCGTCGTCGCCGGGCACCAGATCGGTGGCGGAGAACGGGGCCCCGAACACGATGGTGACGCGCGATCGAAAGGTCGCCTTGCGATCGAAGTTGAGGCCGACGGCGACCAGGGCGACGGCGGCGCCGTCGCGCTCCGCGGCGAGGGCCATCCGCGCCGCGCCGGTCCGCAGCGGTTCGAGCCGTCCGGTGGAGTGGCTGATCCCTTCAGGAAACAGGCACACGGCGTCGCCGGCGGCGAGTGCGTCCGACACCGCGGCGAAGGTTTCCACGTTCTTCGAGGTATCGACGCCCTGATCGAGCTTGCGGTAGACCGGGATCGCGCCGGCGCCGGCGAGCAGCGGACGCAGTGGCGTCTCGAAGAGCGTCGACTTGGCGAGGAAGCGAACGTCGCGATCGGCCATCGCCCACACGAGCGCGGGATCGAGCAGCGAATTCGGATGGTTGGGCAGGAGCAGGAGCGCGCCGGCCGCCGGCGCGGCGCCGACGCGTTCGACTCGATAGAAGACGTGACAGATCGCGTTGGCCAGCCAGCGGACGAGCGGGTTGGCGCGCCAGCTCATGCCA